>Ga0081538_10000693_pt1 | contig 37007 bp, 26 predicted proteins | sample TabmetS5T2R1_FD_71022 | JGI IMG/M metagenome (GOLD analysis project Ga0081538, IMG submission 71022) | Tabebuia heterophylla rhizosphere microbial communities from the University of Puerto Rico - S5T2R1 | ecosystem: Host-associated > Plants > Roots > Rhizosphere ...
CTCGAGCGTGCCGCCATGCAGCTCGACGATGCCCTTCACGATCGGCAGGCCGAGGCCGGTGCCCTCGTATTTGCGGGTGAACTGGCTGTCGATCTGGCCGAACGGCGCCAGCGCGACGTGCATGTCCTTCTCGTCGATGCCGATGCCGGTGTCGCTGACCACGAACTCGACGCCGTCCTGCCACGGCCGGCTGGCGAGCGTGACCGTGCCCTGCTCCGGCGTGAACTTGACGGCGTTCGACAGCAGGTTGATCAGCACCTGCTTGACCGCGCGCTTGTCGGCGTTGAGCACCACCGGGCGATCCGGCAGCTCGATCTTCATGGTGAGGCCGTGCTCGACCGTGCGCGGGCGGATCAGGCGCGCCACGCTGTGCGCGATCTCATTGCAGTCGACTTCCTCCATGCGCAGCTGGAAACGGCCGGCTTCGATCTTCGACAGATCGAGGATGTCGTTGATGAGGCTGAGGAGGTGCTCGCCGCTGTTGCGGATGTCGCGGACATAGGAGACGTAGCGCTCGTTGCCGAGCGGGCCGAACAGCTCGCGCTCCACCACCTCGGAAAAGCCGATGATGGCGTTGAGCGGCGTGCGCAGCTCGTGGCTGACGTTGGCGAGGAACTCGGACTTCGAGCGGTTGGCGATGACCGCCTGCTCCCACGCCTTCACCAGCTCGTCCTCGTGCTGCTTCTGCGCGGTCAGGTCGCTGCAGATCGCCATGTAGCCTTCATCGCCGATCGGCAGGCGGCGCACCGACAGCAGGCGGCCGTCGGCGCGGCGATACAGCCAGCGGCCGCTGGGCTCGAACGCCTTGGGATCGGTGGCGGGCTTGCCGAGATCGTCGCTCTCCAGGCGCTGGGCGCGGCCGCTCCTGCCGAGCTCGTCCAGCATCTCGTCCATGGTGACGCCGGAGCGCAGGAAGCTCTCGGGGAACTGCCACATCTGCATGTAGGCGCGGTTCCAGTGCTGAAGCTTGCGGTCGCGGTCCCACACCGCGATGCCGTCCTCGATCGACTGTATGGTGGCGCCCAGCATCTGGGCGGATTGGCGCAGCGCGTCGTTGCGCGCTTCGATCACCTTGACCTGCTCGCGCGTCACGCGGCGGATCGCGACAATCTGCCAGAGCACCACCAGGCCGATGGCGCCGAGGATGACGAAGGCTACCACTGCGCCCGGCGCCATCGTCGCCATCAGCGCGCGGCCGGGTGCCTGGGGCGCCCAGGTCAACTCCCCAAGTTCGTCGCCGTCCTCGCCGACGAGGGGTATGTCCTGGGGACGCGCATCGACATTCTCGATCAGCTGCGCCGCCAGATGCTCGCTCGACGGCTCTGTGTGCGAGGGCGCGACGATGCGCGGTTCGACGATGCCGTAGATCGCGCCAACCTGCTCCAGGTATTCGGGCGTGAGCGAGCGCAGCATCACCAGGACCGACGTGCCTGGCCGGCTCGCCAGCAGCTCGGGCTTCTCGTAGGGCGTCATGCCGCTCGCCGCAGCGATCGCGACCTGGCCGTTGTGCGCGATGTAGCCGGCCTGCGGCGTCGGGCCAGCCGCGGCATCGCCCGCCGCCGCGCGGGCGGCAGCGGCAAGTTGCGTCAACCCGCCCTCGAAGGTGAGGGCCGCGACGTCCAAGGCCTCGCCCTGCCACTTGGCGAACAGGATCTCGTCGTTCGGGCCGAGCAGCAGCACACCGTCCACCGCCTTGTCAGCCCCGAGCACGGTGCTCTGGGCGAACGTGGAATCAGCCCATTCGGCGTTGTACTGGACGTGGACGTTCTCATACGCCTCGTCCCACCAGGAATAGTCCAGGGCCGTGGTGGACGCCGCACTGCGCAGGTTCGCCAGCACCAACTTGGTGCGGGCAGAAGCGTCCTCGGCATATTGCCGGTCGACCTCGCGGGCGCTGAACCACAGCATGATGCCGATGGTCGCCGCCATCGCGAGGATCAGGCCAACAATCGGGAGAATGGTGGCGCGCGCCGGGCGCAGGACAGGACCTCGGCGGTCGGCTGCATAAGCCGGCGAAGTTGCGTGCGGCGGTTGCATCGTCACTGACACACCAACTGACGTCTCCGGCCGATCATCGGCTGCGGCACCATGCTCGAGACTCCTCCGGCCTAGGAGAGGGCGCGGATAGGCGGCAAATTCTGGTCAATATTGGTGCTGATTTGGTTAATAGAACCTGATCGGTCAGTCGTGGCCGGATCGCCACTGTGCACTGCAAAAACCAAAACGTCACGATTCTGTGATGCGTAACTATTTGTCATATATAACGAAAAACGTTTCATAAGGCGATGCGAATGAATCTTGACTTTTCGCAGCCGCAGCATCATATTTTGCATCGCGACATCTGGATATCTCCCCTGACATTCCGATGTCGCATCGCCCTTATGGGCGTTTCCTCCCAGAACTTGGGCCGTGCTTTGGCACGGCCCATTTTTTTGCCTTTTCAGACCCCTTAGACCGGCTCGGTGTTGCTGCCCGGCCCGAGCGCGCGTTGCATCAGCACGCTGTCGACCCAACGGTCATGCTTGAAGCCGATCGCCTGAAAGGTGCCGGTCAGCTCGAACCCGCAGGCACGGTGCAAGGCGATCGACGCCGTGTTTCCGGAATCGCCGATGACCGCGATCATCTGGCGCTTCCCCAGGCTGGTGCAGATCTCGATCAGCTGCCGCAGCAGGCCGCGGCCGATGCCCCGGCCAGCCTGTCCTGGCGCCACATAGACCGAATCCTCGACGGTGAAGCGATAGGCGCTGCGCGGCCGGTACGGGCCGGCATAGGCGTAGCCGACCAAGCCGCCGCCGGTGTCGACGGCGCACAGGTACGGCAGACCGGCGTCGGCGATCGCGCGCCAGCGCCGCGTCAACTCGGCAACGTCGGGCGGCGTCTCCTCGAACGAGGCAAGGCCGTTAAGGACGTGGTGCGCATAGATCCGCTGGATGGCGTTGAAATCCTCGGCAGCGGCCGGACGAATGGAGAAGGTCGCAGCCGGGTCGCTCATGCGCGCGATCAGGCCGCCTTGACCAGCTGCAGCGCGGCGCTGCTCAGCCGCTCGATCAGCTGCTTCAGGACATCCTGCACGGCGGCGAAGCCGGCCGTGGGCTCCAGCGTCGTCTCGTTCATGTAGAGCGCGCGGTTGATCTCGAGCTGCAGGACATGGACGCCCTGTGCGGGCCGGCCGTAGGCCTGCGCGACATAGCCGCCGGAATAGGGATTGTTGCGCCGGACCTTGGCGCCGCGCTCGGCGAAGCAGGACTCCGCCGCCGCGGTGATGCGCTCGGCGCAGGACGAGCCGAAGCAGTCGCCCAGCACGTAATCGACATCGATGCGCTGCCTGCTGTGCAGGCCATCCATCCACGCGCCGGCCGACGGCATGGAATGGCAATCGAGCAGCACGCACACGCCGAACTGGCGCTTGGAGGCCGCCACCAGGTCGCTCAGCGCGCGATGATAGGGCCGGTAGAACAGGTCCAGACGCTGCTGCGCCTCGGCTGGCGGCAGCTTGGCGGAGTAGATCTCCTGCTCGTTGGCGGCCAGGCGCGGAATGACGCCGAGGCCAGCCAGCACGCGCGGCGAGGTTGCATTGACGGGCGGCGCCAGGCGCTCGGCGAACATGTCCTGGTCGAGCTCGGTCGGCTCGCGGTTGGGGTCGACGAACACGCGCGGGAACAAGGCAGACAGCAGCGGCACGCCGAGCTTCGGCGCGGCGGCGACCAGGCGGTCGATGAAGCAGTCCTCCGACTGCCGCAGCACGATCTCGGCAAGGCAGGATTGCTTCGCGAATTCCTCCGGGTAGATCCGGCCGCTGTGCGGCGAGGCCAGCACCAGCGGGCTCAGCTGCCGCGTCGGCTGGGCGAGCTCGAAGGGACGGCTCGCCAGGTCGGCGAGGCTCGCCCGGCGGGCGGCAAGGTCGGCCAAGCTGGCCTGTCGGGCGGAGAGATCGTTCATCACCGGCCAGATTTACTGGAAACAATCCGGCCTGTCACGAATCGGGAATGTCACCGGCAAAGCCGCGAAAGACCTCAGAATGCCCTTGGTCACGACTCGGCTATGAGCATCTAATCCGTTGCCATCGATCGGTCATAAAGCAATTGGCGTATGGGGGAAGCGGGCAAGATGGCGCGAATATTGTTGGCGGAAGACGATGCGGAAATGCGGTCGTTCCTGGCGCATTGCCTGCGCCGCGCCGGGCACGACGTCAGCGCGACCGAGGATGGCGAGAGCGCTGCCAGCCAGCTGGAGCGACGCGATTTCGACCTGCTGCTAGCCGACGTCGTGATGCCGGGCATCGACGGCGTCGAGCTCGCCAAGCGCGCCGCGCGGATCGCTCCCGACCTCAAGATCATGTTCATCACCGGCTTTGCCGCGGTCGCCCTCAACCGCGATCTCGGCCCCGACGGCCGGCGCAATCCCGGCCTCTCCAAGCCGTTCCACCTCAACCGGCTGGTGAACGAGGTGCGCCAGATGCTGGCGGCCTGAGGCCGCGGGGCTTTGATGTTAGCGGCCCTGCGGCCGCGGTGCGCGACGGAACGTCACGGTTCGGGGCAAAGTCGGCCGCTGCTGCCGGAAAATTTGCGGCGGTCGGCCCGGGGGCGGCCGGTCTTGCATTCCCTCCGCCCAGATGCTATTTGCCCCCGTCTTGCCGGTCGGGGCCCCTTCCCGCCCGGCCATCCCGGTTCCGGGTCACGGGCGGTTAGCTCAGCGGGAGAGCACTACGTTGACATCGTAGGGGTCACTGGTTCAATCCCAGTACCGCCCACCATTTCCGGCCCATCTTCCTTCGTATTCTTCAGTAGACCGCCGGCACGTACATCTCCTCGGGAACCGGACCGCGTATGTAGTCGGCGTGGCGGATGCGCGGCGGCAGGGTGATCGGTGCGCGATCAACCTCCTCGTACGGGATCTGGCTCAGCAGATGATGAATGCAGTTGAGCCTGGCGCGCTTCTTGTCCACGGCCTCAACCACCCACCACGGCGCTTCCGGAATGTGCGTGCGCTCGAGCATCGCCTCTTTCGCCTTGGTGTATTCCTCCCAGCGGCGGCGTGACTCGAGATCCATCGGGCTCAGCTTCCACTGCTTGATGGGATCGTGAATGCGCATCTGGAAACGCAGATGCTGCTCCTCGTCAGTGATCGAGAGCCAGTATTTGATGAGAATGATGCCGGAGCGGACGATCATTCTCTCCATATCGGGCACGGTGCAGAAGAACTCCTCCACCTCCTCCGGCGTGCAGAATCCCATCACGCGTTCCACGCCCGCCCGGTTGTACCAGCTGCGATCGAACAGGACGATCTCGCCGGCGGCGGGCAGATGGGGAACGTAGCGCTGGAAATACCATTGCGTGCGCTCGCGCTCGGTCGGCGCCGGCAGGGCGACGACCCGACAGACGCGGGGATTGAGGCGCTGCGTGATCCGCTTGATGACACCGCCCTTGCCGGCGGAGTCGCGCCCTTCGAAGACGACGACGATCTTGAGCTTCTTGTGGATAACCCAGTCCTGCAGTTTCACCAATTCGCGCTGCAGGCGGAACAGCTCCTTGAAATAGAAATGCCGGTCGAGCGTTTGCTGCTCCGGCTTTTCGGTCAGGCCGTCCAGCACCTTGGCGAGGCGATCGTCATCGATCTCCATCTCCAGCTCCTCGTCGAAGCTGTCGGCGATTTCGGCATCGACGCGGCGGGCGAGGTCGCTCGGATTCTTGGTCATTGCAAGGCTCCTCAGCTTGTGAGCTTCCGCTGATTAACAGCCGAGGACCGCAAATGAACGCAAGTAACGGATTCATGACGGCGGACGGCGGCGGAGAGGACCTAATGCCTCCGGGAGAGCAGGCATCGCTCCCCCTCTCATCCGTCGTTGCGTACGAGCTCAATCACGGCGCCGGTACGCCGCAACAGGGCGGCAGCGCCTTCGGCACGCGGTGCGGAAAGACTGCGGGCAAGCGTGCACGGGAGCTTCAGGAGTTGCTGTCGCAGGTCCCATTCCTGCAAGCCGAGTGCTTCGGAAACCATGGCGATGAATCGCGGTCGGTTGTCGCCGGCTCCCACAACGACCAGGTCGAAGCGCGGCACCCCAGGCGGCGGCGAGCTCGGCCGCAAGTGAGAGAACGGATCGTGTTCGTCGCTCGGCGCCTCGTACAGACGCACCTGAATCTGGGCACCGTGCTTGCGGGCAATCTCGTTCAGCGCCGCGACACCATCGATCAGGTTTGCGAAGACAATGCCGGCGGTCAGCATCGGACCATGGTCTCCGACACGCCATGCGGTGGGCCATGTCGTGGCTTGGAACTGCACCAGCACCTCATCGGGTGCAGCGAACGCTTCCACGAGGCGCGGCAGCTCGATTTCTCCCTGCGCATGTTGCTCCTTCGTCCACCACCAAAGCGTGGCGATGGTGACGATCGGGTGATGAGCGTGCTCCTCCTCGTTCTGGACGCGGCCGCCTCGCTTGTAGAAATACTCGCCGAAGACCGATGGAAGAGACAAGGTGTACTCGTGATGGACCACCACTTGGCTGCCGACGGCAGCGACGCGTGGGCGATCGTCATCACTATACTCAGGCCAGCCATCTCCCATGGCGTCACTGTCCGACCAGGTCAGGCCATGAGCATTGCAAAACGCCGCGAGCGGCGACCCCGATACATCGTCAGCCCCTTCTGCTTCAAGCCATGCAGTGTGGGCTTCGATCATGGCCGCGAGTTCCGCGGCCACTTCGCGCGCAATCTCCTGGGACGGCAGCGACCCGACGATCGTATAGCTGCCGCTGTTGTTCGACGCGTAGGCGTTCCAGATCCGGACTCTCATGCCAGTCTCTCCAGACCGTAATCAGCAAGACGCGCGCAGCCTGGAACGGTCGATGGCGCTGCCAGCTCGCCGGCGTGGCCGTTCCACACGGCGAGCACGTCGGCCGCGGTGCGCACGGGGAACGACAGATGGTGGAAGCTGCACGGCATCAAGCGCTTGTCGCTGGTCAGCACGATGAAGTCGCGCCCTGCGCCGCAGCCCTGACGGTCGAGATATTGTGGCACCGGCGCCATGCGGTCGCCCCAGCAGACGCTGAGGCTGACCCGGCCACGCCCGCGCAGTGCCCGATGCAGCGTCGCAACGCGGTTCGCCAGATCGGCGCTTTGTGCCGGGGAGAGATGCAGCGCCGGATCAGGGCCGTTGTAGGATAGGAGCAGAACGTCGCGGCAGCCGAGCGCAAAAAGCTCGAGGACGAGCGTCTCGAGCGCGGCCAGCCGTTCGGGCAGCACGAGAAGATTGATACCGAAGCGCATCTGCTCGTCCACCAGGAGAGCGATGGTGCGGCGCCACGCGTTGTTGTCGTAGAGCGAAAGCCGCAATTCGCCGAGCTTGCCTCGCAGCGTTTGGAGGCGCTCCGGAGTCAACAGCAGTCCGTTGGTCGTGACGTGAACGGCGAGCGGAGTCTCGTCATGGAGGCGCGACACCAGGCTCTCGAAACCGCGGAAAGCAAGAGGCTCGCCGCCGCCGAACGCAACCTCGAGAACACCGGCGTCGGCGAGACCGGCCAGCATGGCGAACGCCTCGTCGGCGGTCCAGGCACTCTCGGCATCGAGGTCGCGCGAACAGAAGGCGCAAGCGAGGTTGCACTTGTTGGTGATGCCGAACATGACCGACCGCGGCACGCGCATGCGCAGGTGGGCCAGTTCCGGGCCATCAAAAAGCATGTTGGTCCCGGTCTCGCGGTCGAACAGCAACAGAGCGGAATCAAGCGGAAGCGAGCGAAATGCCATGACTCAAGCCTCCCCGGCCGGCATCTCGCCGTGCTCGGTGATGATTGCCTTGAACGCATCGACCGGCGCAAAGTGAGCGCGCTGCAGCTTGCCCATCTTGCTGCTGTCGACCACCAGGTAGCTTGTGCGCGCCAGGGCGATCGCCTTTTTCTTCACTTCCGCCTCGTGGAAGGCGGCGCAGGTCGCGCCGCGCTGCATGTCGACGCCCGCGGCGGACAGAAATGCGACGTTGATGCCGAACCCGGCGAGCCGGTCGAGGTCGAACTCGGCGGTGAAGGATGCAGACGACGGATGATAGAGGCCGCCCAGCATCACCATGGTGACGTTCGGCTTGCGCGCCAGCCGCTCCGCGACGTTGAGGGCGTAACAGATCGCCGTGACGCGGCGGTCGTCCGGGATGAGGTCGACCAGGTGGAGCAACGTGGTGCCGCAGTCGATGAAGATGGTCTCGTCCGGGCGGATGTGGCGCGCGGCATGCACGCAGGCCTCGCGCTTGGCAGCAGCGTGGCTGTCCGCCGCCGTCGCGATCTCGTAGCGCGTGTTCCCTTCGACCTGCACCGGCGACATGATGTGACCGCCGAAATAGGCGAACTGGTCCGGGTGCTCGGCGATGTCGCGGCGCACCGTCATCTCCGACACGCCGAGCAGCTCCGCCGCCTGGCGCAGATGCAACACGCGCCGTTCCGCGAGCGCGCTGACGAGAGCGGCGATGCGTTGGGTGTTGCGGGCACTCATCCGTCGTCCTTCCGAAATCCAGCCGACTCCTTGTAGCACAAGAAGCCTGCGGTCATGAATCGCCGCCACGCGGCTGGCGCGCCCGGGAGGATTTGAACCTCCAACCTCCGGATTCGTAGTCCGGCGCTCTGATCCTTTTGAGCTACGGGCACCCATGCTCAGCGCGTGTAGTAGTCGCGGTCGATGAAACCGGCGCGCGGTCAGGCAGCAGACCTTGAAACCGGCGTCTTGAGCCGCAGGGGCAAGGGTCGTTGCGGCCGAGCTTCTCGATCAGCTCTTTGTCGCCGTGCACCACGCGGTCGCCGCGCTTGACGTGCGTCTCGGAGCTAAAAGCCCCTCCGGCGCTTGCTCATCGGCTCATGCGACCAGTCGTTCCGTTTGCGTGCCATGACGTCCTCCTCTTCGTTCTCGATCGATGGTCGGGGTGCGAGGATTTGAACCTCGGGCCTCCCGGTTCCAAGCCGGGCACTCTCAACCGGACTGAGCTACACCCCGATGAAATCGCGTTGATGCCTGCGACCCGGGCAACAAAAAACCCCACCGAGCGGGCCGCATCCTGCGGAGCTCGGTGGGGTCCCGATGGGACCTTATGCGCGGCGTCAGGCCGCCGGCGCACCCTCCGAACTCGTGGCAGTCGGTCGATTTTGCCGGATCGCCGCAGGCACAAACGTGCCGGCAGCGCTCGCGGCTTTCGCCGGCGCCGTTCCTGGCATCGATGTGTGCAACGTGGTCATAGCTGCGATCCAATCCTCATGTGCGTTCGCTCCCGTGCGAGCGCGGGCGGGCATATACCGAAAGTGGCAGCGATCGTCAAGGTGCGGGCTTCAGGCGCCATCCGCCTGCACTGCGCGCCATGCGCCGATGATGGCGGCGACCGAGCGGTCGGCATCGGCTTCGCCGGTGGCCCAGGAGGTGACGGAAAGGCGCATGATCCACAGCCCCTTCCACTGCGCGCCGGCGGCGAAGCAGGTGCCGTCGGCCTGGATGCGCGCGATCACCTTGCTGGTCAGGATGTCGTCGGCGGGATCGTCGCTGCCGAAGCGCACCACGACCTGGTTGAGCTCCACCTCGTTCAGCACGCGGATGCCGGCTTCCTGGCGCAGCGCCTGCGCCATGCGGCGCGCGATGCCGCAGTGATGGCCGACCAGCTGCGCGACGCCACGGCGGCCAAGGGCGCGGATCATCGCCCAGGTGGCGAAACCGCGCGCGCGGCGCGACAGCTCGGGCACGTAGTGCGACGGATTGCGCTCGCCGGCGGCGACCGCGGGCAGATAGCTCGCGGTGATCGCCATCGCCCGGCGGTGCGCTTCGGCGTTGCGCACGATCGCGAAGCCGCAATCGTACGGCAGCTGCAGCCACTTGTGGCCGTCGGTGGCCCAGGAATCGGCGGTCTCGATGCCGGTCGTGAGCAGCGCGGTCGAGGGGCACGCGCGCGCCCACAGACCGAACGCGCCGTCGACATGCACCCAGGCATTGCCGCGATGCGCGATCTTGGCGATGCGCAGGATCGGATCGAAGGCGCCGGTGTTGATGTGGCCGGCCTGTGCAATCACGATGGTCGGCTGGTCGCTTTGACTCATGGCAGATTCGAACTCGTCGATCCGCATTCGGCCCATGGCATCGGTCGGGATGCGGATCACGCGCTCGTAGCCGAGGCCGAGGAACTGCAGCGACGAGAACACCGAGGCGTGCGCCTCCTCGCCGATGATGACGCGGATCGGCGGCGCGCCGAACAGGCCGTTGGCTTCCACGTCCCAGCCGACGCGGCGCAGCAGCTCGCCGCGCGCGGCGGCGAGGCAAGTGAAGTTGGCGAGCGTCGCGCCGGTGGCGAAGCCGACCGAGGCATCGCGTGGCAGGTCGAGCAGATCGAGCAGCCAGGCGGCGGCCGCTTCCTCGCTGGCCGCGGCGGCCGGTGTCGCGGTGTGACTGCCGCAATTCTGTCCCCAGGCGCTGGTCAGCCAATCAGCGGCGACGCCGACGGGGTGCGAGGCGCCGATGACCCAGCCGAAGAAGCGCGGACCGGTCATGGCGGCTAGGCCCGGCTCCGCCAGTGCAGCCAACTCCTCGATCACAGAGCGGCCGTCACAGCCCTCTTCCGGCAGCGGCGAGAGGAAGGACTCGCGCATCTCGGCGAAGGTCCTGGCGGGCTTTTGTGGACAGCTGCCCAGGGCGCGGCGGAATTCCATGGCACGCTCTGCCGCCTGGCGCAGCATCGCCTCGTGCTCGGGCTGCCAGCCGTCCGACTGCGAGGCCACGACCTCTCTGGGCCGCGAGAGATTGTTCATTGGTCACTCCTTCAGGTCGGCCGGGACTCACCCGGCTCCATGGCTGTCACGAATAGAGGGCCACTGTCAGAAGGACCGCCGCAGGGTATCAAATGGCGATCAAATCACGTCAGGAATGCAGCTGCGATTTTCCGATAGGTAAATATCATTGACACATTACCCACACGGTATAGCATGACTGTGATGGATGTCCCACATTTTCTGAGTGAGTCGAAAAGTTTTTTGTGGGATTCGACCTCGAATAGGAGTATGAGGGCGCCCACGCGGATATGGAGTGGGCTCATGGCTGCGCTAGTCCAGTTGACCTTGCTTGGAGGCTTTGGCGTTCGGCGGACCAACAGAGGGGACGTGCGGCTCCCCACGCGCAAGGCGGAGGCCCTGCTCGCCTATCTCGCGTGCCATCCCGGAGAGAAACAACCGCGCGACCGGCTGACCGCCCTGTTGTGGGGTGATCGCGGCGACAAGCAGGCGCGGCACAGCCTGAGCCAGACGCTGCTATCGCTGCGCCAGGAACTGGGCGAAGCGAACTCCCTACTTCTGATCGAGCGCGAGACCGTGACGCTGCGCGCCGACGCGGTCGAGACCGATGTGATCGAGTTCCGCCGGCTGGCGAGCATGCCGGGCGAGCTGCGCGCGGCACTCGACCGCTATCGCGGGTCGTTCCTGGACGGCTTCAACCTGCGGGAGCCTGGGTTCGAGGACTGGCTGATCGAGCAGCGGACGCAACTCCAGGGCATGGCGTTCAGCACGTTCCTGGAACTGGCCGATGCACAGACCGCGGCAGGCGACCGGAACGCGGCCATGTCGACGCTGAACAGCGCCATCCGGTTCGATCCGCTGGCGGAAGAGGCCTATCGCCGGCTGATGACGCTGCAGATCGAGCACGGTCTGTGCAATGACGCCATCCGCAACTATCGCGCCCTGGCCGAGGCCTTGCGGCAGGAGCTGAAGACCCAGCCGGATCCGTCGACCACGGCGATCTACCAGCGCGCGACGGCACGGCCGCAGGTGGTCGTCCAGCCGCAGGGGCTGTCCGAGCCTGGCGGCGAGATCGACATCCTGCCGGCCGAGCCTGTTGCGCCGATTCAGCGCGAGGCGACCGGGCCGCGCCGCGCGTCGATCGCCATCATGCCGTTCATCGACCTGGAGGCAGGACGCGAAGGCAAGCTGCCGCTCGCCCGCGGCCTCAGTCACGATCTGATCACGCGGCTGGCCAAGCTGCGCACCGTATTCGTGATCGCGCAGGGCACCGTGTTCGCGCTGGCCGAGAAAGGCGTCAGCGCCGAAGAGGCCGGCCGCCTGCTCAACGTGGATTACGTCGCGTCCGGCACCCTGCGGAACCGCGACGGACGGGTGAGCCTCTCGGTCGAGCTGGTCGAGACGCGCTGTGCGCGCATCGTCTGGGCTGACACCATCGAGCGCAAGTTGAGCGATTCGCTCACGATCGAGGACGAGGTCGTCAACGAGGTCGTGAGCTCGATCGCGTCAGAGATCGAGCTGACCGAGCGCAACCGCGCCATCCTCAAGCCGCCGGGATCGCTGGACGCCTGGGAGGCGCTGCATTGCGGCTTCTGGCACATGTACCGCTTCAACGAGGCGGACAACGAGCGCGCCAAGCGGTTCTTCAAGCTGGCGGTGCGGCTCGACCCGACCATGGCACGGGCCTACGCCGGCCTCTCCTTCACGCATTTCCAGAACGCGTTCCTGCTGCGCCTCAGCGAGCGGCAGCAGGAGATCACGCGCGCCTACGACATGGCGAGCGAGGCGCTGAGCGCCGACGACCGCGATCCGGCAGCGCATTGGGCGATGGGACGCGCGCTCTGGCTGAAGGGCGATCACGAGCGGTCGCTGAGCGAGCTGGGCGACGCCGTCGACCTCAGCCCGAACTTCGCGCTCGCGCACTACACGCTGTCGTTCGTCCATTGCCAGTCGGGCGACGCGGCGGCGGCGATCCGCTATGCGGACCGCTCGCATGACCTCAGCCCGTACGATCCCATGACCTTCGCGATGCTCGGCTCGAAGGCCCTCGCGCATGCGCGGCTGGGCCAGTATGCCGAGGCGGCGGACATGGCGATCAAGGCGACGTTGCGGCCCAACGCGCACGCGCACATCCTGGCGATTGCGGCACAGTGCCTAGCGCTGGCGGACCGCGGCGACGAAGCGCGCGCCTTCTGGGGGCGCATTCAGCAGGCGCGGCCGGAATATTCGATGGAGGACTTCCTCAGCTCCTTCCACTTCCCGGCCAAGGATGCGGCTACCTTCCAAAGCGCCGCGAGGGGCGCCGGGATATTCCAATACGGGAAGCTGCTGCGCTCGGCCTGATTATTCTCCGACCACGCCCGCGACGTTCTGGTCGTAGTCGACCAGTGCGCCGGTCATCACGCCGGAGTGCGGGCTCAGCATGTAGGCGGCAAGGATCGCAAGCTGATCGGGTTTCACCAACTGGCCCATCGGTGCACTCGCTTCCGCCTTCTGCAGCCAATCATCCGGCGCGCCGTGGAACTTCTTCTGAATCTCTGCCTCGGCGGGCGTATCCATCCAGCCCGGCAGGATGGCGTTGCAGCGGATGCGCTTGGTCCGATAGGACGACGCGACGTTCTTGGTCATGGTCGCGAGCGCGCCCTTGGACGATGAATAGGGATTGAGGAACGACTGGCCAGCATGCGCCGACATCGAGAGGATGTTGAGGATCGAGCCCGGCGTGCCCGCCTCCAGCAGGCGCTTGACTACACCCTGCATCAGGAAGAATGGGCCGCGCACATTGGTGTTGAAGATCTGGTCGAACAGCTCCGGCGTGGTCTCGGTCAGAGAGCCGCGCGCCGAAGTGGCGGCGGCATTCACCAGGCCGTTGATGACACCGAAGCGGTCGATGGCGCTCGCCACGATGCGCCGGCAATCCTCGACCTTGCTCACATCCGCCTGCACAAAGTGGGCATCGACGCCCCGCGCTTTCAGCTGATCGACCGCTTTCGCACCCTTCTCCGGCGTGCGGCCGGCGAGCACGATGGCTTTGCAGCCCTCGGCGGCAAGCTGGCGCGCGATCGCAAAGCCGATGCCCTGCGCGCCGCCGGTGATGATGGCCTTGGTGTCCTTGTTGCGTGTGTTCGGGTCGAGCATGGGTGCCTTCGTTCACAGTGATGGTTGCGTCAAGCCGCCGCTGGTCTCTATTCGGCGTGAACGACTTAGTTCTTGGACAGATATTGATCCATGTTCGCCGGGGTGACCAGTTCGAACGGAATCCAGACGATCGATTCCATGTCCTCACCTTCGGCCAGCTTCAGCGCGGCGTCGACCGCGCCGGCCCCTTGTGCCGCCGCGTTCTGGAACACGGTGACATCGAGGTCACCGGCCTTCATGGCAGCAAGCGCGTCCTGCGTCGCGTCTATGCCGGCTACAATGATCTTGCTCATGTCATAGCCGGCCGCTTTCAGCGCCTGAATGGCGCCGATCGCCATTTCGTCGTTGTTGGAAACGACCGCGTCGAACCGTGCGCCGGAGCTGATCCAGTTTGTCATCAGGTCCTGGCCTTGGGTGCGATCCCAGTTGCCGGTCTGCTCTTCGATGATCTTGATGCCGGAGCATTCCGGCCTCACGATCACGTCGTGGATATCCTGGGTGCGTTGGCGAGCGGCCTGATTGGAGAGTTCGCCCATCAACACCACGATGTCGCCCTTGCCAGCCATAAGCCTGCAGACCTCCTGCATCGCAAGTGTGCCTGAATCGACCTCGTTCGAGCCGACGAACGAGACCTTGGCCGGGAGCGGATTGTCGACCGGCATGCGGTTGACATAGACCAGCGGCACGCCGGCGGCGACTGCGAGCTTGGTTATAGCCGGGGTCGCGTCGGTGTCGACCGGATTCACGATGATCGCGTCCACATCCTGGGCAATGAAGTTCTCAACCTGGCTGAGCTGCTTCGAGGAGTCGTTCTGAGCGTCCTCGATCTGCAGGCTCACGCCATTCTTGGACTTCGCATAGTCGTGCATACCGTTGCGCAGGACGGTCAGAAAATTATCGTCGAACCTCGCCATCGACACGCCGATGTTCTCGGCAATTGCCGGATTTGCCATGACCAGCGTTATGACAACCGCGTAAAGAATCCTCATATCCAATCCATCCGCAGGAGTTGTCTGATAGCACCCCGTCGTAACGATAGTTCTCCCCTTTGCATGGGGAAATGCCGTCAGTGGCGCATAAGGCTCAGAGTGGCTGCTGGCATGACGCAATGAAACCATATATTCCGTTCTTGACACAAAATAGAATAATTGTTTCACTTTCACCAGAGAATTCCCGGACGTGTCGGGCACGCAAGCGGGCGGCCGAGTCCTGACCAAAACCCATCAGTTCGGCTGGGGGTCCTGACGCTTTTTTTGTTAGATTGTAGCCGGTTGGCGGCGTTCCCGAGAGAAAGCGACGATCATGCCGATGCGCGACTACAGCCTAGTTGGGCCGGAAGCGGAAAAAGCGGTGGCGAAGGGATTGGCCAACGCCGAGTGGTATCGCACCGACATTCCGCGCAAGCAGATGAAGGAGCTGATGCAGCGCAGCGACGGTCCCGCCATTCGCGACACCGTCCTGTGGTTCGTCCTGTTCGGCGTGTTCGGCTTCGGCGGATATTATTTCTGGGGCACCTGGTGGTGCGTGCCGTTCTTCCTCTGCTACGGCGTACTCTACGGCTCGTCGAGCGACAGCCGCTGGCACGAATGCGGCCACGGCACGGCGTTCAAGACGCAGCGGATGAACAATATCATCTATCACATCGCGTCCTTCATGATCATGCGCGAGCCGGTGATCTGGAAATGGAGCCACACCCGGCACCACACCGACAGCATCATCGTGGGGCGCGATCCGGAGATCGTGGCGACGCGGCCGCCCAACCTGTTCCAGATCTTCCTCTATTTCCTCGGCATCACCACGGTGCCAAAGGCGCTGCAGAAATACGCGATCCACGCTACCGGCCGGCTGACGGACGAGGAGAAGACCTTCGTGCCGGAGTCCGAGTGGAACAAGGTCTACTGGACGGCGCGGCTTTACCTCGTGTTGCACGCCCTGCCGTTCGCGCTCGCCCTCTATTTCGGATCGTGGCTGCCACTGATGTATTTCGGAATCCTGCCGTCGATGTATGGCGCGTGGATGGGCGTCTTTTTTGGCCTGACGCAGCATGCGGGACTGGCGGAGGACGTGCTCGACCACCGGCTCAATTCGCGGACGGTCTACATGAACCCGATCTTCCGCTACGTCTATTGGAACATGAACTATCACGTCGAGCACCACATCTTCCCGATGGTGCCGTATCACGCGCTGCCGAAGCTGCATGCGGTGATGGGGCCGGATCTGCCCAAGCCCTATCCGAACACGATCGTCGCCTATCGCGACATCATCGGGGCGTTGCTGCGGCAGCTGAAGGATCCGACCTGGACCATCAAGCCGGAGCTGCCGGGCTCGGCAAGACCCTATCAGCCGTCGGCGCAGGCCGTTCCGGCACCGGCGGAATGATCATCACTCTCTGGGAACAAGGCACATGAGCAACAATTGGGTCGAGGCCTGCGCCGCAGACGACATCGATGAAGAGGATGTCATTCGCTTCGACCACGGCGGGCGCACCTTCGCCATCTATCGCAGCCCCGATGACCGCTACTTCGCGACCGACGGCCTGTGCACGCATGAGCAGGTGCACTTGGCCGACGGGCTGGTGATGGACGAGATCATCGAATGCCCGAAGCATAACGGGCGCTTCAACTACCAGACCGGCGAAGCCATGGGCGCGCCGGTGTGCATCAACCTGAAGACCTACCCGGTGAAGGTCGAAGCCGGCAAGGTCCTCGTCCAGCTCGGCTGAGCCGCATGACCGCTGGCATGCTCATCGTCGGTGCCGGAGAATGCGGCGCGCGTGCGGCCTTTACGTTGCGCGAGCGCGGCTATGACGGGCCGGTCACGCTGGTCGGCGATGAGCCGCACTTGCCCTATGAGCGCCCGCCGCTGTCCAAGGAAGCGATGGTGTCGGAGGCGGAGCCCGCTCCCAAGTTCATTGGCGACGGAGAGCACTTCGCCAGCCGTCGCATCGCGTGCGTGACCGGCACCAGCGCCGTTGCCATCGATCGCGCGGCACGGCGCGTGACACTCGCCGATGGCAAGGCCCTGCCCTATGACAAACTGCTGCTGACGACCGGAGCGATGCCGCGCAAGCTGCCACTGCCGGGCGCGGACAATGCCCGGTGTGCCTACTTGCGCACGCACGACGATGCTCTGCGCATCCGCGGCGCGCTCAAGGCCGGCAGCCATGTCGCGATCCTCGGTGGCGGATTCATCGGCCTGGAGATCGCGGCCAGCGCGCGCAAACGAGGCGCCAGCGTCACGGTGATCGAAGCGTTGCCGCGCATCCTGACCCGCGGCGTGCCGGAGGCGATCGCGCAGATCGTCGATGCACGCCATCGGCGCGAAGGCGTGACCCTTGCCTGCGGCAAGGCGGTATTGGCGTTGCGCGAAACCGCGTCGGGCATCGAGATCGCATTGGCGGACGGCAGCACCGTCGCGGCTGATCTGCTCATCATCGGCATCGGTGCCGTGCCGGTCACCGATCTGGCGCAACAGGCAGGGCTGGCGATCGAGAACGGGATTGCGGTCGATGCGCAGCTGCGCACCTCCGATCCGGGTATCTACGCGGCCGGAGATTGCTGCTCGTTTCCGCTGGCGGTCTATGGCGGTCGGCGCGTGCGGCTCGAATGCTGGCGCAATGCGCTGGATCAAGGCGCGCTGGCGGCGCGCAACATGCTGGGCGCGGGAGAAAACGCGTCGGCGGTGCCATGGTTCTGGTCGGACCAGTACGATCTCACGCTGCAGATCGCCGGACTTCCCGACGAAGGTACGCAGGCAGTGCGCCGCGACCTTTCCGAGGATGCCTTCATCCTGTTCCATCTCGCGGATGACGGACGCCTGGTGGCGGCGAGCGGCATCGCACGCGGCAACGCGGTGGCGAAGGATATCCGCCTGGCCGAGATGCTGATCGCCAAGGGCGCCAGGCCAGATCCGGCGGCACTGGCGCAGCCGGACGTCAAACTGAGATCGCTGCTGGCGGCGTAGCCTATCTGGAGCGGCGCCATTCCAGTCATTGTTCCGAGGGAGTGCTGAACCGGTCTTGCGCGCCCTCGAAACGTAGTGACCAGTCCGCCTTTCACCCATATTTGACCCTGCCGTGTGCGCCGGGGGCTAGCGCATCATCACTCGCCACCCTACCTTAAGAGCGAAGGTTGTGGGGTCGACGGGTTGATGGCGCGAAGGCGGGGTATGAAGCTTGTTCTCCTGATCGTTTTGGCCTGGATCATTGTCCCGGTGCTGTTGAGCTGTGCGCGCTATACGTCGCCGGCCTACTCCTGGAGCACCGCACCGCGGCATTCGTCGGGTCTGGCGCCGGATCCCAAGCTCCATCGCGAGGCAGTGGTGCAGATCTACAATGCCCGCGCCTTCCGCTGGCGCGGCATCTTCGCGACCCATCCGTGGATCGTCGTCAAGCGCACCGATGCGGTCACCTACAAGCGATACGAGGTCGTGGGCTGGGGCAACGGCTCCAAGCTCCGCACCGACTACGCCACTGTCGACGGCCTGTGGTACGGGTCGACACCGACGTTGCTGGTCGATGTGCGCGGGCCCGAGGCGGACGCGCTGATCGACCAGATCGAGCGCGCCGTTGCGTCCTACCCGTACAAGGACGACTACGTGACGTGGCCGGGGCCCAACAGCAACACGTTCCTCGCCCACGTTGCGCGCGAGGTGCCGGACCTCAGCCTCGACATCCCGGCGAGCGCGATCGGGAAGGATTACCGGCCGTGGTATCAGCCCGCCGGCTTTGCGCCGAGCGGAACCGGGGTGCAGGTGTCGCTCCTCGGATTGCTGGGCGCGACGGTCGCGGCCGAGGAGGGCGTGGAACTCAATCTGCTGGGTTTGTCCTTCGGCGTGGATGTGCTGCGACCGGCCCTCAGGCTGCCGGCCATCGGCCGGCTGGGCGTGCCGGAGGAGGTTTCGCGCTCGACTCGGTCCTAACGCGACTGGAGCGGATAGGCCATTCGCCCTAGGCGGCTTTACTACGTATTTTCAATAGCTTAAAGCCCAGTGAGCGGCTCGGTCAGAGCCTGGCCGGCAATACATCGTTAATCATAACGCCCGCATAATACCCATTGGTCTCCAGGGGCCCGGTTCCGTTGCCGGGCACGGAGGATCTTCGATGGGCGAGATGACCGACAGGGCAGCATCGCGAGCGCATCGGCGCACCCTGCATCCGACGACGCACTCCGGGCGTCGGCGCGTCGGCGCGTCGCACCAAGGAACATCAATTTGACGATGATTTGGGCCATTGCTGTCGTGGCGCTGGCGCTGCTGCTGGCTGCGGTCGGCATGGCGGCCATTCGCCTGCGCGCGAAGCTGGCCGAGGAATCGCGCTGGCGATCGGCCGCGGTCGGCGCGCTGCAGGAGAGTCAGGATCGCTTCCAGGAATTCACAGACGCCGCCACCGACTGGCTGTGGGAGATCGATGCCGACTATCGGTTCACCATGGACACCGGCCGCGTGCCGCGCGGCGGGGTGACTGGCGCTGATCTGCTCGGCCTTCGGCGCTGGGAAATGCCGGGCGTCGATCCCAAGGATCCGATCTGGGATCGCTATCGCGCGATCCTCGATGCCCGCAGCAGCTTCCGGAATTTCGAATACTCCTACAGCGGACGAGACGGCCGGCGCTTCCATGCCAACATCAGCGGCCATCCGCTCTATGGGACCGACGGACAGTTCGTGGGCTATCGCGGGACCGCGCGCGACATCACCGCGGAGGTCGAGGCAAAGGAGCAGGCGGAGCGCACCACCATCCTGCTCGATGCCGTGCTGCAGATCCAGTCGAGCTACATCGGCGGCACCGATCCCAAGAACGCGTGCGAGCAGATGCTGGCCACCCTGCTCCACGTCACGCACAGCGCCTATGGCTTCGTTGGAGAGATCCGCCACGACAAGGAAGGCAAGCCCTACCTCAAGGCGCATGCCGTTACCAACATCGCGTGGAACGAGGAGACACGGCGGCTCTATGCCGAGAATGCGGCGCAGGGCCTGGAATTTCGCAATCTCGACACGTTGTTCGGTGCCGCCATCACGAGCGGCGAGCCGGTGATCGCCAACGATCCGGCGACCGATCCGCGCCGCGGTGGGCGGCCGGAGGGACATCCGCCGTTGAACTGCTTCCTCGGTGTCCCGCTCTATGCGGGCCAGGACATGGTCGGCCTCATGGGTGTTGCCAATCGCCGCGGCGGTTACGACGAGGCGATCGTGCGATTCCTGGAGCCGCTGACCAATGCATGTGGCTCCGTCATTGCGGCGATCCAGGCCGACGCCCAGCAGGCCGCGGTCGAAGCGGAGTTGCGTGCGACGGTCGGACGGCTCAACGCGGCCGAACAGCACGCGCATCTCGGCTCGTGGGAAGCTGACTTGATCACCGACGAGATGATCGCCAGCGACGAGGCGCTGGATATCTTCGGCCAGCCAGCGAACGCGCGCGTGACACGCCAGATGTTCTTCGACGCGTTGCTCGAAGAGGATCGCGACCAGATCAAAGCGACCGTCGCGTCGATCCTAGCCGGGGCGGCGACCGACTATACGATCGAATATCGCATCAACCATCGCCGACGCGGGATTCGCAGGATATCCGCCAAGGTCGCGATCGAACGTGCGCCGGATGGCGCCGCGGTGCGGCTGCGTGGCATCGCCCAGGACATCACCGATCTTCGCGCCGTCGAATCCGATCTGCGCGCCAGCCAGCAGCGCCTCGACCTCGCCCTGGTCGGCACCGGAGTCAGCCTGTGGGATTGGCACGTGGTGACCGACGAGTACAAATTCGATCCGCGCATGCTGGAACGCATGGGTTACCGGCCGGACGAAATCGACTTCAGCACATCAGCTTGGGACGCTCTGCTGCATGCTGATGATCTAACGGCAATGCAGGCCGCGATCAAAGATCATCTGCAAGGCCAGACCGATCTGTTCCAGGCAATCTATCGCATCCGCGCCAAGAACGGCGACTGGCGCTGGATCCTCAGCCGCGGCCGGACGGTGGAGCGCGACGCCGCCGGCGCGCCGCAGCGCATGTCCGGCACGCATCTCGACATCACCGATCTGAAACAGATCGAGCTCGCGCTGCGCCGCAGCGACCAGCGCTTCCGCGCGCTGGCCGAATCCTCGCGCGCGATTCCGTGGGAAGCAGACTTCACGACCTATCGCATCACCTATGTCGGGCCGCAGATCGAAGCCGTCGTCGGCTTCTCGGCCAAGGAGTGGGTCGAGAAGGATTTGTGGCCGGAGCGTCTGCATCCGGAAGACCGCGACCGGATCTTGCACGAAGCCGCGGAGTATTCGCGGGCGGGTGTCGACCATAACCTGGAATATCGCCTGATCGCGGCTGATGGACGGGTCGTCTGGATTCGCGACTTGGTCAGCGTCATCAAATCGGAAGACGGCCAGACCTGGCTCTACGGCGCCATGGTGGACGTCACGGAGGAGAAGCAGATCGAAGAGACCTTGCGCGAAAGCGAGGCGCGCTATCAACAGGCCGAACGCGTGGCAGGGCTCGTCCACTGGACCATCGCCGCCGGTGCCGGTAATGGCGGACAGCAGCTGCGGCTCGCTTTCTCGGACACGGCAGCAGCCTTTTTTGGATGGCCCGCCGAGTCCCTGCCCACGAGCACCGCCGATTTCATCGAGGCCATCGTTCATCCGGAAGACCGCGAGAAGATGCGGCGGAGCTTTGCCGAGATCCTGCGCACCAAAGCAGAGGAGTTCACGCAAGAATACCGCATCCAGCGCAAGGACGGCTCGGTCGCGGTGGTCTCGGAGATCGGCCGGCGTTTCCTCTTGGACGACGGCAGGCTGCAATCGGCGTTTGGTACCATCCAGGACATCACTGAGCGCAAGCGGGCCGAGGACGCTTTGCGGCGCGCGCAAATGGAAGCCGAGATCGCCAACCGCGCCAAGTCTCAGTTCCTCGCTAATGTCAGCCATGAGCTGCGCACGCCGCTCAACGCCATCATCGGCTTTTCCGAGATCATGAACGGGGAGCTGATGGGACCGCTCGGCTCGCCGTTGTATCGCGAGTACGCGAGCGACATCCATGAGAGCGGCCGGCACCTGCTCGCGATCATCAACGACATCCTGGACTTGAGCCGGGTCGAGGCCGGACAGACCACGCTCAACGAATCAATGATCGAGATCCAGAAGCTGGTGGCGGCGTGCCTGATTCTGGTGCGCGGCAAGGCCCATGCCGGCGGGCTCACCATATCGGTCGAGCCGTCCGCCGCCGTGCCGGAGATCGTCGGCGACGAACGCCTGCTGAAGCAGACGCTGCTCAACCTGTTGTCCAACGCCATCAAGTTCACGCCCAAGGGCGGCGCGATCCGGATCACCACCAAGGCGACACCGGCCGGCGTCGATATCGCCGTGATGGATTCCGGCATCGGCATGAGCCAAGCAGAGCTGGAGAAGGTCGCGAAGCCGTTTGTCCAGCTCGAGAACTGGCTGGTGCGCAAATACGAAGGCACCGGCCTCGGCCTTTCGATCGCCAAGGCATTCTGCGAGCTGCATGGCGGGCGGCTGGAAATGGTCAGCGCGCCGGGCCAGGGCACCACCGCAACGATCCGCCTGCCGGCGTCGCGGATCGCTTCGAACGCCAACGTGCGCATTCCCGCCCAGTAGGCGGTTCACTCAAGAAAAACGGCGCCATCAGCCAGTGGCCAACGACGCCGATTCTGTTGGGCGCTGAGCGCCGGATTAGCGCATACGCACCGGCTCGAAGCGCTGCGATTGCCCGCCAGATTGCGCGCCATCGCGACGCGTGCGCTTCAGCGGCTGCTGACCGCCATTGTCCTGCCTGGGGCGCTGCTGGCCGTGGGGCCGCTGGCCATGGGTCTTGTGGCCGCCGTGGGCGGACTTACCCGACTCTTGGCGCTGGCCATGGCGATGACCCTGGTCGCGTGGGCCGGCGCCTTGGGCGTGTTGGCGATGCCCGTTCGACCCGCGATGGCGCCCGCCACCGTCAGGGCCAGCATCCGGCCTGCGGCCATCGCGGGAATGCTGGCGCTGCTCGCCGCTATGCGCGCGTGGCCGGTGACCGTTCGATTCCCGATGACGCCCTTCTGATCCGGCGTCCGGGCTCCGCATCTCGCGACCGTGCGGATGCTCGCCCGTCGCGTGCTGCCCGCGGTGCTTGCCATGGCTTCGCCCCGCCCGCTCCGCATGCCTGCCGCGACCGGCGGACGATCCATCGGCTCCGTGGAGCTGCGGCTTGCCGCGATTGCCACCGCGGCCGCGCTGGCCGGCGGGCGCGCCACCGCCATGGCGCACGCCATCGGCGATGTGCGCGGCATGGAAGGGATGGTCGGCGTCGACCGTGACCTGCTGCCGGATGGTCTTTTCGATGTCGCGCAGGAACGCACGCTCCTCCGCGTCGCAGAACGAGATGGCGATGCCGTCATTGCCAGCGCGCGCGGTGCGGCCGATGCGATGGACATAGCTCTCCGGCTCGTTCGGCAGGTCGAAATTGATCACGTGGGTGATGCCGTCGACATCGATGCCGCGGGCGGCGATATCGGTCGCCACCAGGACGCGGACCTTGCCGTTGCGGAAGTCGTTCAGCGCCTTCTGGCGGGCATTCTGCGACTTGTTGCCGTGGATCGCGTCAGTGCGAACGCCGGAGCGGTCCAGCTGCTCGGCCACCTTGTTGGCGCCGTGCTTGGTGCGCGCGAATACCAGCGCCCGGGCGATGCCCTGGTCGCCCAGCAGATGTGCCAGCAGCGCGCGCTTGTTCGCCTTCTCGACGAAATGCACGCGCTGGGAGATGCGCTCTGCGGTGGTGGCGACCGGGGTCACCTCGACGCGCACCGGCTCCTTGAGCAGACTGGCGGCGAGACCGGCCACGTCCTGCGGCATGGTGGCGGAGAACAGCAGCGTCTGGCGCTCCTTCGGCAACTTGGCGACGATGCGCTTCACCGGCACGATGAAGCCCATGTCCAGCATGCGGTCGGCCTCGTCGAGCACGAAGGCTTCGAGCTGATCGAACCGCACCTGGCCCTGGTTCATCAGGTCCAGCAGGCGGCCCGGAGTCGCGACCAGCACGTCGACGCCGCGCGATAGCGTATGGACCTGCGGGCCCTGGCTGACGCCGCCATAGACGGCAGCGCGGCTGAGGCGCAGGTGGCGGCCATAGGTGCGGAAGGAATCGAGAATCTGGACGCAAAGCTCGCGGGTCGGCGTCAGAATGAGGGCGCGCACGCCGCGCGGCCCGGCGCGCCGATCGGTGGTGGTCAGACGCTGCAAGAGCGGAAGGGCGAATGCGGCCGTCTTGCCGGTGCCGGTCTGGGCGATGCCCAGCAGGTCGCGACCTTCCAGCAGTGGCGGGATCGCCTGCGCCTGGATCGGCGTCGGGTTTTCGTAGCCTTCGGTGGCCAGCGCCTGCAGCAAGGGGGCGCTCAGCTTCAATGCGGTAAAGGTAGTCATGTGTTCAGTTGTCTTTCAGTGCATGTGCAGCCGCGCCCGCTGCGCCGGCATCAGGCCAGGCGCGAACGCGGCTCGTTATAGGCGCTTCCTTGGGAAGGGCCCGGGTTTGTGACCCGGCATGCGCGCTGTGCGGGACGATGTTGGAGAAATGATCTCGGGACGGAGTGGCCGGCGATGGAACGCCGATTACGCCTGCGCGCGGTCGCGAGAGAAGAGGCTGGATTGCCTCGGCGCCGCGTATATGCCGGGGCCTAGGTTAAAAGTCAATGAAACGGCGCGCAGGGCAGCCATGCAGGGCATGTCGCTCCGCCGCAATCCCTGGCCGGGATCGCGCTACCAGACCGGTTAGATGGCCGCTAATCTCCTGAAATCCTGCGATTCCAGCCCGAAGCGCCCATGGCCAAGCGAACTGCCGCCTCCTCCGCCCCCAGCCTCTCCAAGAAACGCCGCCCCAACATCCTCTACGTGATGTTCGACCAGCTGGCGCCGCAGTTCCTGCCGAGCTACGGGCACAAGGTCGTGAAGGCGCCCAACCTGAGCCGCCTCGCGGTGGAAGGCGTGCAGTTCGACAGCGCCTATACCAACTCGCCGCTGTGTGCGCCGGGACGCTTTTCCATGATGGCGGGCCAGCTCTGCAGCCGGATCGGCGCCTGGGACAATGCGGCGGAGTTCCCCTCCTCCATCCCGACCTTCGCGCACTACCTGCGCCTCGCGGGCTATCGCACTTGCCTTTCGGGCAAGATGCACTTCGTGGGGCCCGACCAGCTGCATGGCTTCGAGGATCGCGTCACCACCGACATGTATCCCGGCGACTTTGGCTGGACTCCGACCTGGGACGAGCCGAAGAAGATCCACTGGTGGTTCCACAACATGCTGAGCGTGACGGAGGCCGGGCCGTACGACCGCTCGCTCGAGATGGAGCATGACGACGAGGTCGCCTATACCTCGCAGCGCTGGCTCTACGACCATGCGCGCGGCAACGATCAGCGCCCGTTCATGATGTGCATCTCGTTCATGCAGCCGCATGACCCATACCTCGGCCCACGCGCCGACTACGACGCCTATCGCGAGGACGAGATCGACATGCCGGCCGTGCCCTATGTCGCGCCCGCAAAGCGCGAGGCGGTCGGCAAGCGTATGTACGATCTGTACGATCGCGATGAATATCGCGTGACCGAGCGGCACATCCGCGCGGCACGGCGCGGCTACTATGCCATGATCACCTACGGCGACCGCCTGCTGGGGCAAGTGATGCGGACGCTGGAGGAGACCGGCCAGGCCGATAACACTGTCATCGTCGTCTCGGCCGATCATGGCGACATGCTGGGCGAGCGTGGGCTCTGGTACAAGATGACCTTCTTCGAGCATTCGACCCGCGTGCCGATGATCGTCCATGCACCCAAGGCGCTGAAAGCGCGGCAGGTGGTGGAGCACGTGTCCCTGATGGACCTGCTGCCGACCTTCTGCGACATTGCGACCGACGGAAAGGGTGTGAGCTATGCGGCGCCGGTCGACGGCAACAGCCTGCTCGACCTTGCGGCCGGCTCGACGAAGGGCTGGTCCAACGCGGTGTTCGGCGAGTATATGGCGGAAGGCACGTTCCAACCGGCTTTCATGATCCGCCGCGACCGGTGGAAATACGTTTCGTGTGTCGGCGATCCACCGCAGCTGTATGACGTCGCGGCGGATCCGTACGAGCTGAAGAACCTGGCCGGCGATCCCATGCATGCCCAGATCGCGCGGGCATTCGCAGCCGAAGTCGCGGCCAAGTGGGACAGCGCCGCCATCCGTGCCAAGGTGATCGAGAGCCAGCACAACCGCATCCTGGTCCAGGACGCGCTGCTGAAAGGCAAGATCACGCCCTGGGACTTCCAGCCGTTCCAGGATGCCTCGAAGCAGTACAACCGCAATTATGGCGCGGAGCTCTACGACACCGACCGCCGCGCACGTATTCCCTACCGGCCGGAACCGAAGAAAGACGGCAAAAAGGCCAGATAGCGCCGGCTTGCCAGGATCACTGCTTTCGCGTCAGCATGGCTGGCAGCGGGAGGGGCGATCGTGATTCATCTTGCGGACAAGGTCGTCATCGTCACGGGAGGAACGCGCGGCATCGGCGCAGCGATCGCGGAAACCTGCGCGGAGTTGGGCGGGAAGGTCGTGCTCGCTGGCCGCGATGAGACGGCTGGGGCGGCGATCGAGGGGGAGATTCGTGCGAAGGGAAGAGCAGCGCGCTTCGTCCAGGGAGATGTCACGGCGCCGGGATTTCCGGAGCGCTTGATGGATGACGTGCTCGGTCAGGAAGGCCGCATCGACGTCCTGGTGAACAATGCCGGCATCCTGTCGCGCACCAACGCGGCAGATTGCACGGATGCGGAATGGGATGCTGTGTTCGCAACCAACGTGACGGCGGTATTCCAGCTGTGCCGGGCCGTCGTGCCGGTGATGCGCCGCCAATTCAGGGAAGACGGCCGGGCCGGCGCCATCGTCAACATCGCTTCCGACTGGGCCGTGGTCGGCGCGCATAATGCGATCGCTTATGGCGCAAGCAAGGGCGCAATTGCGCAGCTCACCCGATCGATGGCGGTCGATCACGCGAAGGACGGCATTCGGGTCAATGCCGTATGCCCGGGAGATACCGAGACGGACATGCTGCTGTCGGGGCGGGGCGAGGAAAAGCAGGACGATGTGCTGCGTCGGCTGGGTCAAGCGATTCCCTTGGGCCGCGTCGGCAAGCCCGCCGATATTGCGGCGGCGGTGGCGTTCCTGGCGTCGGATGCAGCGAGCTACGTGACGGGCATATTGCTGCCCATCGACGGCGGTAGCACGGCGTGGTGATCGCCGGTTTGCGACTTGGCCGCATAGCACGCGGCGCTGATCCGGCATGACAAAGGGACTTGCTTTCCTCCTCTGCATGCTGATCGAAGGTGCCGTGGTGGCGTTGCTTGCGGCCCTATTGCGCAAGCAGTTCGACCTGTCGCGCTTCAGCGCCGCTGTCCGGTGCGGCGCCGCTGCGATCGTCGGCACTGGCGCGACGAATCCAGCGATCTGGGCGTGGTTTTCGAGATTGGAGGAATGGACCGGGAGCTGGTGGGGCGCTGCGGCAGTGAGCCAAGCAGGCGTGGTCCTGGTCGAGATGTTGTTCTACGCGGCCGCGTTGCGCGGCCACTGGCGGTGGTCTCTGGCGTTTTCGATCGTGGTCAATGCGGCCGCGTTCGGTGCCGGAACTCTCCTTGCTACGGAGTTGCCGCGACCGAATTGAATCCATGAACGATCAAGGGCCTGCAAACCGGGCCATGTCGTCCAGGGTGTTTCCTCCGAACGCGTCGGCGAATCCAAGCATCAGTCCGATGTGACCGATGCCGGGATATGCCTTGACCGTCACCTTGCCTCCGCCGGCGCGAATGGCATCGGCGAGCTTGGCAACGCTGCTGGCATCGATGACATCGTCATCCAGGCCGGTCATCAGGAGGATTGCCGGAGCGTCCGCCCCATGAAGTGGCGCGAGCTCGATTGGCGAAAATGCACGATCGGGGATCGTCCGCGGAAACACGCCACGGAGCCCTTCGCCACGCAGGTTCTCCAGCCCGGTGGGGCCTGCGAGCGATACCACGCCGGCGACATCCGAAGTCGCCAGTCCGACCGTGCGCAGATATTGCGGATCGAGCGCGAGCATCAGGGCGCTATGCCCGCCGGCGGAATGGCCCGAAACATAGATCCGGTTGGGATCGCCGCCAAAGTCCTCGGCATGATCACGCGCCCATCGGACGGCGGAGGCTGCATCTTCAACAAAGACCGGGAATGCGTGATCAGGTGCAAGGCGATAGTCTGGCAGGATTGCCACGAAGCCGCGCCGTGCGAGCGATCTTCCGACGAACTGGTAGTAATCTTTGTCACCGTGCTGCCAGGAGCCACCGTACCAAAACAGAATTACGGGTGCCCGGTGCGCTGTTTGCGGGCGATAGACATCCAGTTTCTGGCGCGCATGAGTGTCATACGCGAGATCGGTGGTCGCCACGATCTGGCTGTCTGCTGTGCTCCAGTTCAGCGGAAAGAGAAGCGCTTCGTTCGCGCATGCGCTCATCGCCGCGCCAAGAAGCCCGAACAAGACGATCCGACGGTATGCACGGAAAACACCCATGCTCAGACTACGCACGAGTGCAGAGTCCGGATCAGGGAGGATTTCTATTCTGGCAGCGGAATGAAATCGGTCTCGCCAGGGACGCCGGCAAATCGGCCGAGCTTCCAGTCGAGCTTGGCCTGCTCGATCCGATCCTTGGAGCTCGAGACAAAGTTCCACCAGATATGCCTCGGGCCATCCATGGGTTCGCCACCCAGCACAATAAAGCGTGCATCGGAGAGAGCCCTGACCGTGGCCAAGTACCCCGCAGGAAAGACCAGCAACTGCCCCTGCCCGTGGCCGGCGCCGCTCACCCCAATCTCCCCGGCCGCCATGTAGAGCGCCCGCTCTGGATAGTCAACGGGCAACTCCCATATTGCGCCCTTCGCGAGGGCGACATCCAAGCACAGCATCGGATGCGGCGCCCGCAGCGGCGAGCTGTGACCGAACGCGGTACCGGCAATCACGCGAACCGAGACTTGGCGGTCTGCCAGCACCGGCAACTCGCCTGCTTCCAGGTGAAGAAAGTCCGGCTCCATCTCTTCATGCAACTTCGGCAGCGCGACCCAGAATTGAATGCCGGAGAGCGCAGCGGCGGAGCTTCCTTCCGGCGTGCGCTCCGAATGGGCAATCCCTCGCCCTGCCGTCATCCAATTGATCGCTCCTGGCCGGATCGTCTGGACCGTGCCGAGGGAATCGCGGTGGAGAATCTCCCCTTCGAGCAGATAGGTCATGGTGCTGAGGCCGATGTGGGGATGCGGGCGAACATCCAGCCGCTGCCCCGGCGCCAGGTGCGTTGGTCCCATCTGGTCTAGGAATACGAACGGTCCGACCATCCGTCGCTCGATCGCCGGCAAGGCGCGGCGAACCGGAAATCCGGCAATATCCTTGGGCTTGGCGTTGATGACGAGGACGGTTTCCATGATCGGGACCAGGTAGGTGATCATACCCTTGATATCACAGGGAAACGTTGCGATAAATGCAGTCGAGAGCTCGCCTGTTCGGGGAATCCACCTGTCATGTCGCGACGGCACCACATGTCGTTGACCGCGGACCTCGTCGCTCTCGTTCATCGTCCCGTTGCCGACCCTGGGCCGCCTCCCGGCTTTGAGCCGCTGACCGAGCAGGATCATGACGACCGGCGTGATGCCGTGTTGGCGTCGCATCCCAACGGCCACGATCTCTGGATATTCGCCTACGGATCGCTGATCTGGAAGCCGGCCTGCGAGATCGATGGTCAGCGCCACGCCCTGCTGCGCGGTTGGCATCGGAGATTCTGCCTCCGGCTGTTGCGCTATCGCGGCTCGGTCGATTGCCCCGGCTTGATGATGGCGCTCGATGTCGGCGGCTCTTGCCGGGGCGTGGCACAGCGAATTCCGGCCAGGCATGTCAAAGAACGGCTGGGTCAGTTATTGCGGCGTGAGACAAGCGTGAAACCCGCGAGCAATCTGCCTCGGTGGATGACGGTCGAGACAGACGGGGGAAAGATGCAGGCCCTCGCCTTTGCCATCAATCGCAAAGGACCGACCTATTGCGGACCGCACACGCTGGAACAAACGGCCGATATTCTGTCCAAGGCCTGTGGGCATTGGGGAACCGGTGCTGAATACCTCATGCACACGGTTGCGCACCTCGAGGACCTCGGAATCCACGACCGCTATCTGTGGCGGTTGCAGGAACTGGTCGCCGAGCGCATCAAAGCGGCGGCGAAGGGCAGAGAGCTGCCCATCGCCGCCAGCTGAGGTGATCACTCCGCGCTTCTGGATGCCGGCGTGGAGTGTCCGGACCGGTGGCCACGCAGCCAGATCGCAAGGCGGCGAATGACCACGTAGAACACCGGCGTGAAGATCAGGCCGAAGAACGTGACGCCGATCATCCCCGCGAACACCGCCGTGCCCATGGCAATCCGCATCTCGGCGCCAGCGCCGCTCGCGATGACCAGCGGCACGACGCCAAGGATGAAGGCGAAGGAGGTCATCAGGATCGGTCGCAGACGGGTCCCAGCCGCGCGCACCGCGGCTTCCGTCGGGTTCTTGCCCTCCTCTTCGGCCTGCTTCGCGAACTCCACGATCAGAATCGCGTTCTTGGCAGCAAGGCCTACCAGCACGACGAAGCCGACCTGCGACAGCACGTTGACATCGAGGCCCCGCATCAGAAGCCCGGTAACGGCCGCCAACAGGCACATCGGCACAATCAGAATGACGGACAGCGGCAGCGACCAGCTCTCGTACTGCGCCGCCAGCACCAGGAACACGAACAGCACCGCCGCGCCGAACACGAACAGGCCGGTATTGCCGGCAAGCTTCTGCTGATAGGCGAGCTCGGTCCATTCATAGCCGAACCCTTCCGTCAGGTTCTGGCTGGCGAGGCTCTCCATGGTCGCCAATGCCGTGCCGGTGGAGGTGCCGGGCGCGACGTTGCCCTGCACTTCCGCGGCCGGGAACAGATTGTATCGCGCAACGCGATACGGACCTGAAATGTCCTTGATCTTCGCCACTGCGCCGATCGGCACCATCTCGCCCAGATCATTGCGCGTCTTGAAATTTGCGATCGTGGCAGGATCCTGGCGGAATTCACCCATCGCCTGGGCCGTCACACGGAACGTCCGGTTCAGGAAATTGAAGTCATTGATGAAGGTCGACCCAAGATAGACCTCGAGTGTCGCGAACACACGCTCGGCCGGCACATGGAACATCTGCGCACGGACACGGTCGATCTCGGCAAACAGCTTCGGGGTCTTGGTGTTGAACAAGGTGAAGACGCCAGCAAGACCCGCCGTCTGGTTGCCGGCGATCATGATCTGGGTCGCGGCTTCCTCGAGCGCTTTCAGACCCTGCCCGCCGCGATCCTGGATCATCATCTTGAAGCCGCCGGCATTGCCAATGCCGCGCACCGGGGGCGGCGGAACGGTAATGATGAAGCCTTCCTCGATGGCGCCCAGTCGTTGGGTGACGTCGCCCAGGATCTGGCCTGCACTCAGTCCCTTGGCAACACGCTCCTCATACGGAGCAAGAACCGAGAAGATCGCAGCGGCGTTCGACGCGTTTGTAAAGGTCGCGCCGTCCAGACCGGTGAAGCCCGCGGTATTCACGATTCCGGGGGTCTCCAGCATGATCTTGGTCGCCTGCTTCACCACTTCGTCCGTGCGCGCCAGCGATGATCCCGGCGGCAGCTGGACGATCGTGATGAGGTAGCCTTCGTCCTGGGTTGGGATGAAGCCGGTCGGTGCCCGGTTGAACTGCCAGACGGTAACACCGATCAAGCCGGCATAGACCAGGAGCACGACCGGCCCGATTGCAATGAGCCGCCTGGCCAGGCCCGCATAGCCACGCGCCAAGCCATCAAAGCCGCGATTGAATCCCTGGAAAAAGCGGGCAACCGGATGGAACCCACGCTTATGGTCGTCCTCGTGCTGCCGATGCGGCTTGAAGAGGATGCCGCTGAGGGCCGGGCTGAGGGTCAGCGATACGATCAGGGAAATGACGGTCGACGTTGCAATCGTCACCGCGAACTGGCGGAAGAACTGGCCCGAGATGCCGGTGACGAATGCGGCAGGAATGAACACCGCCGTCAAAACCAGGGCAATGGCGATCAGCGCGCCTCCCACTTCATCGACCGTTCGACGCGCAGCCTCCTTCGGCGACATGCCAAGCCGCAGATTGCGCTCCACGTTCTCGACGACGACGATCGCATCGTCGACGACGATGCCGATGGCCAGAACCAACCCGAAGAGCGTGAGCGTGTTGATCGAATAACCCAGCAACGCCATGACGGCAAAGCTTCCGACCAGCGAAACCGGAATGGCGATGATCGGAATGATGGAGGCGCGCCAAGTCTGCAAGAAGATGATGACGACGAACACCACGAGTGCGATCGCCTCGAAAATGGTCACGATGACTTCGTCGATCGACTTGGAAATGAACTCAGTCGGATTGTAGACGACATCGTAGGTCAGGCCGGGCGGGAACCCGCCCTTCATGTCCGCCAAAGTCTTGAGGATCGTATCGGCGGTCTCAAGCGCGTTTCCGCCAGGCCGCTGGAAGATGCCGATCGCGACGGCGCCCTTCTCGCCCAGGTATGCATTGAGCCCGTAGTCTTGCGCCCCAAGCTCCACGTTTCCAACGTCGCGCAGGCGAGTCACCTCGCCGTTCTCGCCCGTCTTCACCACGATGTTCTGAAACTGGCGCGGCTCTACCAAGCGGCCCAACGTCTCCAGGTTCATCTGGAACGCGCCCGGGTTTGGCACCGGCGGCTGGTTGAGCACGCCGGATGCCACCTGGAGATTCTGCGCTCGCACGGCGGCGGCGACTTCAGGGCCGGTCATGTTGCGGGCGGCGATCTTGTCCGGATCAAGCCAGACGCGCATGGCGTATTCGCGCGCGCCAAAGACCTGCACGTCGCCGACGCCGTCGATACGCTTGAGCACGTCGACCAACTGCAGCGTCGCATAGTTGGAAATGTAGAGCTGGTCGCGCGTGTCATCCGGAGAATAGACGTGAACCACCATCAGGAAGTCCGGCGAGTTCTTGCGCGTCGTCACGCCAAGGCGGCGCACTTCTTCCGGCAGGCGGGGCTCCGCGGCCGAAACGCGGTTCTGCACCAGCACCTGCGCCTCGTCGGGATCCGTGCCAAGCTTGAAAGTCACGGTGATGGTCAACTTGCCGTCGCTGGTTGCTTGCGACAGCATGTAGAGCATGTCGTCGACGCCATTGATCTCCTGCTCCAACGGCGTCGACACCGTGTTGCTGATGACCTCCGCGGACGCGCCGGGATACTGCGCCGTCACCACCACGTTGGGTGGCGCAATTTCCGGATACTGCGCAACCGGCAGGGCAAAGTACGCAATGCCGCCGATGAGCGTGATGAAGATCGAGACGACGCCGGCAAAGATCGGCCGGTCGACAAAGAAGCGGGCGAAATTCATGTCTGCTTACTCGGCTGCCGTCTCTTGCGATGCCGCTTCTTCGATGCTGCCCATCTGGGCCGTGACTTTCGAACCCGGGCGGGCACGCAATAGACCGTTGATGACCACTTTGTCCGTAGGTGCCAAGCCCTCGCGGATAATCCGCATGTTATTGTAGTTCGGCCCAACGCGCAGAATCTTCACACCGACCGTTCCATCGTCGGCGACGACCAACGCGATCTTCTGCGACTGGTCGGTCACGATCGCCGTCTCCGGCAGCAGGATCGCTTCGTACGGCTCCGAACCCGGAACCCGGATGTGCGCGAACTGCCCTGCCGTAAAGACGTTGTCGGCATTGGGAAAGGTTGCCCGAGCACGAATAGTGCCTGACGTCTCGTTGACCTGGTTGTCGAGGAATTCCAGAGTGCCCTTGTGGGTCCACTCTTCCTCGTCCGGCAGCTTGGCGAAGACCTCGATCTTGTTATCGCGCATCGAGGGCATCACGCCACGCTCGGCGGCACGCTGATAAGCGAGATAGTTCGCTTCGCTGACGTCGAACTCAAAATAGATCGGATCCAGCGAGACAATGGTCGTCAACAAGGTGACGTCACCGGTATAGCCGCCAGTAATCAGATTGCCGGCACTGACCTCGTGACGGCTGATCCGGCCCGTGACAGGGGCGTGAATATCGGTGTAGCCGAGATCGAGTTCCGCCTGCTCCACTTCGGCCTGCGCGGCAGCCACGGCTGCCTTCCCGGCGCTGACCGCTTCGACGCGATCGTCGTAGTCAGATTCGCCGACGATGTTCCCCTCGCGCATCTTCTCGTAGCGCTTGAGGTTGCGGTTGGCGAGACTGAGCTGTGCATTCGCCTCGGCCAACTGCGCTCGCGCGGAGTTGAGCGCGATCTCGAACGGACGCTTTTCGATGGTGAACAGCAGGTCCCCTTGCTGGACCACCTGACCATCCGTGAAGTGGATCTTTTCGAGATAGCCGCTGACCCGCGCGCGCACGTCAATGGAATCGATTGCCCTGAACTGCCCCGGATATTCGTCCCACTCGACGATCTTCTTGTGGACTGGGTTGGCTACCGTTACCGGCGGCGCGGGCGGAGCGCCAGCGCCTTCCGGCGGCTGCCCTTGCTTGGCGGCCTCACCGCCAGTTGCACCACTCTGTTGGCCCTGCCACCAGATGCCCGCCGCGACAGCGCCCGCAAGCACCAGCACCGAGGCCCAGAGCAAGCCACGCCGTTTCCGAGGCGAGGATGATAATGAATGTGAACTGTCCGAATTGGTCATGTGATCTACCCTAAACGCAGCCTCTTATCCCGATCCCTGACCCTCGGAAGGCGCGGATCGTATCGACTTGGCCATCCCATGTCGACCCGATACGCCGACATGGCTGCTCAAAAAGCCATACGTTAAACGCATTCCGACTGATTGACCGGGAGACCCTAAGGAACTTGTGGTCGGCGCAACCGCAGCCGGTTCCCTAGAGGTAACTGTCCCCCGATTGCGACGGCTCCATGGCGCAGATAAGCTGCCGTTGCTCATAGTCAAGGGCCGTAGGCCCAATCAAGAGGGGTCCGTGGACAATCTCTGTCAGGATGTTGCGCATCTGGCGCAGGAATTCCGTGCGCGGCCACATGGGAGGCACAGCGCGGAGCTTCAACGCGTGCTCAATCGCATGCGCAGCGAACCCTTTGCCGGTCACTACATCCTGGTTCAGGAACACAAGGGTCTGCCCTATCGGCTTGCGCAATTCGGTGCCACGCCGTCCGAGCCCATCAGTTACACCGGTGATACTTTCGTGACCTTGGCCGAAGCTGAGTGGGCTGTCTTCAAGCTGCGCTGGCGCCGGCTCTTCGGCAGCGATCTCGCGATCGACTAGGGAGAGCCCAGCCTTGGTCGGTATCATGGGCTATTGGGACCGGCTGTCAGCGAGACCTGGGGATGCGCCCGAACTGAAGGTCAGCGTTGAAGACGGCAGCCGGAATTTCCGCATTGATGTCGTGCGTCTCATTTGCGGTGACGACGGCCCTAGTAGTCCCGGCTTCAAGACCAGATCAATTACCGCGGACGTTAATGGGGTATATCCAGGGCGGCAACAGGCCATCCCCGTTGGATCTTGCGTCCACATCCCAAATTTGAGCGCGATCCGCGGCGAAGCAGTTACGTTCGCGGCGCTGGTGATGCCAACTTGGCTCGGCAAACGAGCGACCCAGTGCATCGTGAGCCGCCAGCACCGATCTTCCAGGGGCATGGCGCTGGCCATGGATCCCACAGGTCGTGGTGGTCTCTGGCTGCATGACGGAACCAGTGAAACCCTTGTGACGGCAAGCACGGCAATGCGCGAACGTGCCTGGTACCTGCTTGTCGCAAGCTTCGACGCTTCCACTCGCAAAGTTCAGATTCTGCAGCGGCCAGTGGGCGGCAGCCATCGCATCGAACGTGAAGTCATGGAAGTCCACTCCATCGACCTCGCCATGCCGTCGCTGCCCGCGGGCGTTGCCACGATTGCGGCTCGCCGCGACCCGGTCGCCGGCGTGGTTGCGCACTTTGACGGGAGGATCGAGGCACCAGCGGTTTTTCGCGGTGCGCTCGGGTCGGACGAATTCGCCCGCGTGACGCACCCCTTCGACATCGATCTCTCCGCGATTGGCGGATGGGATTTCTCTCGACACATCGGTTCCGCCGACGTCGCCGATGTCTCAGGCAACGAGTCCCACGGGCATTGCGTCAATCTGCCAACCCGCGCGGTTGCCGGTCCCATGTGGAATGGCCAGACGATGGACTGGAGAACGCGCCCTGATCTCTATGGCGCCATACATTTCCACAGCGATGACTTGGAAGATTGTGGCTGGAACACCGACGCTACTTGGCGCCTTCCTGCGGAGGTGAAGAGCGGAATCTATGCAGCGCACTTGACGAGCGACTTGGGCGCAGAGGATTTCGTGCCGCTATTCATCCTGCCGCCGCCGAAGGGCCAGAACGGCGCATCATTGGCCTTTCTCGCCTCTACATTCACTTATCTTGCCTATGCGAACAGCCACCACGGATATGAGGATCCGCTATCCGAGCCGGCCTACGGCACGCTGCTGGTTCTCGATCGAACCGATCTCTTCTTAAAGGAGCGGCGCGATCTCGGCGTATCGCTGTACGATCGGCATCGCGACGGGAGCGGCTCATGTTACAGCTCTGCCAAGCGGCCGATCCTCAACATGCGCCCAAAGCGCAGGATCTGGAACTTCAATGCCGATCTGCACATCATCGATTGGCTGGAAGAAAGCGGCATCGACTACGATGTCATCACCGATGACGTGCTGCACGAGGAGGGTGCCAGCCTGCTGAACCCCTATCGTTGCATCCTGACGGGATCGCATCCCGAGTACCACACGGCCCGGATGCTGGACGGGCTCGAGGAATGGCTCGGTGGTGGTGGTCGACTGGTCTATTTGGGGGGGAATGGCTTCTATTGGAGGGTTGCGACGCACGAGGCCCATCCGGGCGTGATTGAGGTGCGTCGCGGCGAAGCCGGCACGCGCTGCTTTGAAATGCCCGCAGGCGAGAGACACAATCAGTTTGACGGTGAATTCGGTGGGCTCTGGCGCAGCAACGGCCGGCCGCCGCAGAAGTTGGTCGGCGTTGGATTCGTGGCGGAAGGGTTCGACTCTTGCCACTGGTATGAGCGAACGGAAGCGAGCTTTGACCCG
>Ga0081538_10000694_pt1 | contig 37000 bp, 40 predicted proteins | sample TabmetS5T2R1_FD_71022 | JGI IMG/M metagenome (GOLD analysis project Ga0081538, IMG submission 71022) | Tabebuia heterophylla rhizosphere microbial communities from the University of Puerto Rico - S5T2R1 | ecosystem: Host-associated > Plants > Roots > Rhizosphere ...
CGTACATCGTAGTGATCAGCACGAGCCGGCTGGCCGTCCCGGGTCTACGCGGCCTGCAGGATGCGTGAGGTCTCGCTAGACCCGTCGAGCGGCACGTCGCCCGCGCGGGTCACCAGGTTTCCGAAGCTCGCGAGCGCGACGTGGGCGACGGTCTCGAGCATCTGCTCGTCCGTCCATCCCGCCTCGAGGGCCTCCTCGTGGAGGTGGCGCGGCGGGGCGCCCTCGTTCTGCAGCAGCGCCTTCACGAAGCGGAGGAGGATCGAGGCGCGCTCGTCGCGCGAGTCGAACTCGCGCGCGAGGGCGATCTCGTCCAGGCCGAGGCCGGCGTCGCGAGCGGTCCGCTGGAGCGTCGAGAGCGCGTACTCGCTCCCCTGGTGCTCGGCCACCGCGAGGGCGATGCGCTGCTGGGTCGCATAGGGCAGCGTGCCGTGCCGCAGCTCAGACCGGAAACGGGCATACGCGCGGAGCACGGCGGGCGAGCCCGCCAGAACCCCGATGAAGTTCGGAAGCTGACCGCCGCCCGCGAGCGCCCCCTTGAGGATCGGGACGCTCCCCTCGGGAGCGGTGAGCTCGTCGTGTACCTGGAACCTGCTCTCCTTGGTCTTCATCGCACTTCACTTTCTGCGCACGGCTTACGGCCCGTAAGTCTAGGACAAAAAGGCGTGATCGTCACTCCAAAGAGTGGTACGAAGCGGCCCGGCGTTCGGATGTGCCGTGGGCTTGGCCTCAGGCGTGAGCCGTCCCGGCGGCGACGGCCACCAGGAACAGCCCGAGAAGGAAAGCCCAGAGCGCGATCCGGTCCGGCTGAGCCAGCTGGTTCTCGACGACCGAGCGGCGCCGCCGCGGCGGCGTGGTCCGACCGGTGATCGTGATGGTGCGCCGCTCGCCGGCGAGCGCCATGTTGCCGGCGTCGGTGCGCCGCTCGAAGCGGCGCGGCGCAGCGTCGGGGGCGTCCTCGCTGACCGGCGCCCAGGGGGCGCCCGCCGGCGGCGACCCGTCGTCGTCCGAGCGCTCGAGCCGGCTCGGGCGACGCTCCGCCTTCTCGATCTTCCGCTCCCACTGTAGGAGCACCGCTTCCCGACTCATCCCCTGCGAATCGTCCTCCGGCAGGATGCGGGCACCCGCTGTCTGCATTCAGTTTCTCTTTCGTCTCGCCTGCGGGGTTAGCTGACGGGCTCGCGCTGAAAGAGCTGCGCTACACGGATCACCGTGACTCGCCCCTGGCCTCCCGGCCTTTGGGTCCCCCACGCCCCGCCAAGACGGGGCTTCGGCTTGGTTGGACGCGGGCATGCTAGCAAGCACAGCGCGCGCGTCGGACGGAATCCGCCGCACGAAGCGGGGTTCCCGTAGCTGGGCTACTGGCCGGCGACGCGCGAGACGTAGAGGGCGACGGCGCGGGCGTCCTCGCCCTCGAGCAGGCCGGCCGGCATCCGGCCCTGACCGGTGCCGCCGTTCTCGATCGCGTTCAGCACGCGCTGCTCGTCGAGGGTGCCGAGCTCGTCGAGGTCGGGGCCCGTCACGCCGCGGGCGTTGACCGCGTCGAGGTTGTGGCAGCTCGCGCACGTCTGGATGAACAGCTGCTTGCCCTCCTCCTCGCTGCTCGTGGGCTGCTCCGTTCGGAGCTTGCCGACCGCCCCCTCCGACTCCCCGCGCGAAGCGATCACCGCGGCCGGGACCGCGACCCCCAGCCCGAGGTAGAGAAGAAGCATGAACGCCGAGAACCAGCGCCTTCCGCCGGTGAGATACGCCTCGCGGGCGGCGCTCGGGCCGCCCGAGTAGGCGACGAAGATCACGAGGATCCCGACCACGACGAACGGGATCAGTACGAGCAGCACTTCCACGCGGCGGGGGACTCTACCGGCCGTGCAGGGCGCCGGCGCTCGGCCGGGACGCGCCTATCCGGAGGCGGCGGCCGCCCTACGGGCGCGCTTCCAGCTTCCGTAGGCGGCGAAGACCTCGCTCAGCTCCGGCAGCCCGTCGTCGTCGGATGCCCGCTGCTGGTAGTCGACCATGAGGAGCCGCTCGGGCCGCGCCCCGATCGCGTCCGCGACCGCCCGGATCGCCTGGCAGACGTGCTCCTTCGACACCGTGGTGTTGCCGCCGGCGCGCTTCGCCTCGTGGGCGAACACGCCGGCCGCGCTGCCGCGCGCCCCGGGCTCAGCCGACGGCGTGGGCCGGGCCCTCCCGCTTCCCACGAGCAGCCGGCAGTGCGGGCACCGAAGCGGCTCCCGGGGCCAGCCTGTGCCCACCTTGCGCTCGATGAGCAGATGGCAGTGCGGACAGTAAGCGTCGCCCCCTGTCTTCCTCGTCTTCTTCTTCTTCGTGGGGGCAGGGGAAGGCATCGCTTCGACTGCCGACCTATTGGCCGGAACAGGCCGCGCCGAAACCGGAACCTCTCCCGCCGCGGTCAGCCTCCCCCGACGTGAGCTCGAGGAGATCTCGAAAGGAGAAGGCAGCCTCGCGCGCGCGTACGCGCCAACCCATGCAGGAGACCTTGCGTCCACGGACTTCGATGCAGGAGCGCGAGGAAGCCGCGTGAACGAGTTCGTACATGAAGCTTCGAACATCCCTCGTGCTCGGCTCCGCCATGCTCGTCCTCGCCGCGAATCCGTCCGTAGCGAACGCTCAGGTACCGCATACGGTTCAACCCGGCGAGAGCCTGTGGTCGATCGCTGCGGCCAACGGGCTCGGCGTCGACGAGCTCGCCGCCGCGAACGGCCTTTCGTTGGATGCTGGCCTCATCGCGGGGAGCACCGTGCTGATCCCCGCCTCAACCGCCGGGTCCGGCCAATGCGTTTGGGACTGCGCCTCCACCGTTCACCCCCATCCCACGGACGAGACCGTCACCCCGGAGCAGGTCGGAGCGATCGCCGCCAAGTACGGCATGTCGACGGCACTGGTTCAGTCCATCGCCTGGAACGAGAGCACCTTCGACAACTCGCTCGTCTCGAGCGCCGGGGCCCGGGGCGTGATGCAGATCATCCCCGACACCTGGGACTACATCGACGAGCAGCTGGTCGCCGAGCCGCTCGACCCGACCTCGGCGATCGACAACGTCGAGGCCGGTGTGGTCTACCTGCACCACCTCTACCACCAGACCGGCGGCGACGGCGACGCCACGGTGGCGTCGTACTTCCAGGGGCCCAACCGAGAGGAGCTCCTGCCGGAGACGCAGACCTACATTCGGGAGGTCCGCGACGACGAGCAGGAATTCGCCGGGGGCTGAGTGCTTCCCGCCGAAAGTACCGTCGATGATCGGACGAGCCGGGACCACGCCTGACAAGCGCGCGAGCGCAGTCGATGCTGGAAGCATCGGCGAGCATCGCGTGCGTCGTCAGGCGCGGTCCTGGCCGCCCGAGCGCGACGGTAATTGAGGCGGGGAGCACTAAAGCTACGGCCTGCCGTCCAGCGCCTCGGCGAGCGTAAGGAACGGCCTGCCGAGCTCCGCCACCTTGGCGGCGATCAGCGACACCGCCTCGACTGTCGGACGGGCGTCCGGCCGATGTGTGTAGCGGGACGAGTCGTGCAGGAGGACGACGGCCCCGTCCGACAGGTCGGGAACGACGAGCTCCGCGATGCGCTCCGGCGAGATGGTCTCCCAGTCCGTACCCCAGGCCGACCAGTACACCGCCTCGAGACCGAGCGCCCGGCAGGCCTCGTAGGACCCGTCCGAGAAGCGCCCGTACGGCGGGCGGTAGAAGCGCGGCTCGACCCCGGTCGCCTCTCGCAGTACGCCCGCGCCGCGCTCGAGGTCGCGCCGGGCCGCATCGGGCGACAGGCGATCGTGCGCCACGTGGCCATAGCCGTGGAGCTGCAGGTCGTGGCCGCGCTCGGCGAGCTCTCGGGCGAGTGCGGGATGCCTCTCGATCTGCTCGCCGACGAGGAAGAACGTCGCCCGCGCTCCCGCTGCATCCAGCGCGTCCAGGACTCCGGGCGTTGCGTCCTCGTCCGGTCCATCGTCGAACGTGAGAACTATCCCCTTGGCCCCGTCGGCCCGCTCGAGTCCGGGAAAGCGCCGCCAGCGTTCGAGGGTGTCCACCTGCTCGCTGAAGTGGGGCATCAACCGGCCAGCTCGGCGGCCGCCGCGAGGGCGTCCGAGCGGTCGCGGAACGTGAGCCTCGTCAGGAGCTTGCCGTCACGGAGCTTCCAGAGATCGTGGATCTCCATGTCGGCGGCGACGCCACTGTGCCGCCCGTAAGCGGACAGGCGATACGCGAGGTAGAAGAGGTCCGGCTCCACCTCGCTCGCCTCCTTCATCTCGAGCCTCAGCCCGGCGAGCGCCTCGTCGATGGCTGCCCGCCAGCGCGTTACGCCGGCCCAGCCGTGGAAGACGCGCTCCATGCCGGGCCACAGCGTATGCCACTCGATTTCGGGATCGCAGGACGCGACGATGCGCTCGTCGCTACGGGATTCGAACGCATCGAAGATCGGTCGCCAAGCCGGCGTACCGGGCTCCTCCATCGCCGGAAGTATCCCGGCTTCGGCGCTCAGGCCGCGAAGGCCGGCATCACCTCGTCGTGGATGAGCCGGAGCTGGCCCTTCGCGTCCGGTACGTCGACGTCCTTCTGGGCGAACGCCTTGACGATCGGCGGATCGGTGATGCAGAGGATCATGTGATTGACGCCCGTGGACTCGATCTCCTTGATCCTCGCGGTGCACTCCTCCGGAGTGCCGGCGATCGTGAGCTTCTCCGTCACCTCCGGCGTGGTCAGCTCGTACGCCTTGTCCAGCTCGCCCCTGCCGAGCGCCTCCACGATGGGAGCCAGCTCGGCCGCCTCGATGCCGTGCCGCTGCAGCTGCTCGTCGGGCATCGAGGAGATGTAGAAGGCGACGATCGTCCGCGCCGTCCGCTTGGCCTCCTCGGCGTCTGGAGCGCAAACGATCACGCACCAGGCGCCGATGTCGAGCTCCTGCCAGTCGCGGCCGGCGCGCTCGGCCCCGATCCTGATGTTCTCCACCAGGTACTCGTAGGCCTCCTTCGAGTAGCTGAGCGCGTGGTGGCAGCCGTCGGCGAGCTCGCCGGCCGCCTGGAACGACTTCGGGCCGCGCATCGCCCCGAAGATCAGCGGGATGCGCTCCTGCACCGGCCGGGCGAAGGTGAACAGGCTGTCGTACTTGTAGAACTCGCCGTCGAAGGTGATCGTCCCCTCGTCGAGAAAGGTGCGCATCACGTGGTGCGCCTCCTTCACCCGGGAGAGCGGCTTCATCTTCTTCCAGTCCATCTTGTACTGGCTGAGTAGCCCGAAGTTGCCGATCGAGAAGACGCACTCCGTTCGGCCGCCCGTGACCTCGTCCAGCGTTGCCAGCGCCTGGACGACCTGCGTCGGCTCGCGCAGCCCGATCGGGGTCAGGTCGGGGCCGAAGCGGATGTTGCTCGTCTTGTCGGCCGCCGCGGCGAACAGCACCCACAGGTCCTTGTGCCAGGTCTCGTCGACCGAGTAGACGGCGTGATATCCCAGCTCGTCCGCCGTCCGGATGGTCTCGATCGAGTCCTGGATCGGGTAGTCGGGCAGGGTCACGTAGCTGAACTTCATCCCGTTTCGGCCTCCTCGGCGTCGATCTCCTCGAGCAGCTCCTCTCCCGACACGAGGCTGTCGGCGAAGTGGTCGTGCATCCAGGCCAGGTGGTCCCAGCGGCTGTCGACGATTCGCCGGGTCTCCCAGGCCGGGAACCGCTGCTGCCTGGTGTACTCGGACATGAGCTCCGGGTCCACCTCGTAGACGTGCTCGAAGCGCATCACCACGCCGTCCGTCACGCGCTCCGCCTCCGGCGGTCGCTGCGCCGCCAACCGGAAGCCGATCACGTCCCTCCCTCCTCGTAGGCCTCGTCGAGCAGGTACTTGCCGGGGTTCATCACGTTGTTCGGATCGAGCGCCCGCTTGATCCTCTTCATCACCTCGAAGCCGCCGCCGAGCTCCATCGGGACGAGGTCGACCTCGCCGTCGCGGCAGGCGCCGTGGCAGGCGGAGATCGAGCCGCCGTGCTCGATCGCGACGCGGGCGATCTCCCGCTTGGCGTCGACCCAGGCCGCCCAGCTGTCCTCGTCCCACTGCATCTCCCAGATGCCGACGTCGATCTCCGTGAGGTAGTCGGCCCATGGTTTGAAGGCGCCGTTCGTGTAGGCGAACATGCCCCAGTCGTCGAACATGTCGAAGCGCTCCCGGAGGTCGGCGACGATCGCGTGCCACTTCTCGCGGACGGCGGGCAGCTGCGAGTAGAGGATCGAGGCGTCCTCGCAGTGCCAGCTCATCGGCACGACCTGGCCGCTCCGGGTGCGCCCGTGGAGCGGCGTCGCGTAGCGGTCGTGGCGCGACGCCCAGTCGCCCTGCGAGATCTCGTCGCCGAGGTACTCGCCGCCCGCCTCCTTGCCGATCCGCAGGATGCGCTTGGCCGACGGGCGCACCTCGTCGGCGTTCCCGTACATGGCCAGGGCCACGACCGCCTGCACGGACTCGGGCTGCGGTATGTACGCCTCGTCGTCGCGCCGCAGATAGGCGAGCTTCCACTCGTCGAACAGCACGACCCCGGCGAGGGTGGCTGCCCCGGAGCGGGCCAGCTCGCCGGTGGCCCTCCAGGCGTCTTCGTAGCTCGGGAACGCCCAGAACGCGGAGAACTCCGCCTCCGGCCGCTTCACGAGCTCGAGGGTGGCCTCGGTGACGATGCCGAGCGTCCCCTGGTGGCCCATGAACAGGTGCTTTAGCTGGAAGCCCGTGGAGGACTTGCGCACCTTGCGGCCGCCGCCGTCGCCGACGCGGACGATCTCGCCGGTGGGCAGCACCATCTCGAAGCTGATGACGAGGTCGCGGGTGTGCCCGTAGCGGGCGCCGATCAGCGACCAGCCGCTCGTGCCGATGCGGCCGCCGACGAGCGAGCAGGGGTATGAGGCGGGGTCGTCGGGATAGATGAAGCCGTGCGGCCGGAGCTCCTCGGAGAGCTTCAGCATGTTGATGCCGGGCTGCACGGTGACCGTGCGGTCCTCGAGGTCGATCTCGAGGATCCGGTTCATCAGCTTCACGTCGACCATGATCCCGTGGCGCAGGGGCACCGCCCCGTCGGTGAGCCCGGTGCCGCCGGCGCGCGGCACGACCGGCAGGTGCTCGCGGTTGGCGAGCTTCACGACCTCGGAGATCTGATCCGCCGAGGTGGGCAGGACGACGACGTCCGGGATGTAGTCCTCCCAGCGGTGCACCGGGAACGGCGAGGGGACCCGGGCCCGGTTGAAGCGTGCGGAGCGGCCGGTGAAGACGTGGTCATCGCCGCAGATCTGGATCAGCTCGTCGACGACGGCGTCGGAGAGGGCGACCGTGGCCATCTCAGACTCCCGCCGCCTCGGCCACGAGCTCCATCAGATCGACCACCTCGACCTCCTGCTTCTCGCCCTGCTCCGTGAGCGGCCGCTCGGACCACACGCAGGCGGACACGAGCGTGTCGATCCCGAGCTCCTTGGCCCGTTCGACGCGCCGCCGACTGATCTCGGCTGTGAGGTCGGGGCGCTCGATCGGCAGCCCCGCGCCGCCGCCCGAGCAGTACGACCACTGCGTGACGTGGTCCACGTCCTTGAACGTGAGCCCGGGGATCGCGCGCAGGATCTCGCGCGGCTCCTTGTGGATGCCCTTGCGCTTGTTGAGCCGGCACGCGTCGTGGTAGGTGACGGTGCGCTCGACCGGCCGCGTCAGCTCCAGCTTCCCTTCCCGGACCAGCTCGGCGACCAGCTCGACGACGAGGACGACCTCGAACTCGTAGTCGTCGCCGAAGAAGCGCGGATAGTCCTCGGTGAACGAGATGTAGTCGTGCGGGTCGAGGACCAGGATGCGCTTGGCGCCGACGGCGCGCCAGTCCGCCACGTTGTGCTCCGCGAAGCGCCGCGCCTGCTCGGCGTACCCCATCTCCGCCGCCGGGCCGCCGCAGCACCACTGCTCGCGCATGAGCCCGAACTCGATGCCCGCCTTCGCCAGGATCTTCGCCACGGCGCGGGGGACGCTCGTGCGGTAGAAGGCGGCCTCGCAGTCGCAGAAGAGCACGGTCTCCCCGCCCACCGGGAGCTCGAGGCCGTCCGCCCAGTCCGCCACGTGCTCCTGCGACACCGGCGTGCCGTCGAGCACCGGCTCGTTGCGCGCCTGATCCGTCAGCTCGTTCCAGCGCCGCCAGCCGGGCTGGTGCACGCCCTGCTCGACCGCGAGCGACCGCACCGCCTTGACGAGGTCCACCGTGCGGGTACGGAAGCGGTAGAAGTCGCCGGTGAACAGCGTGTTGGGGCAACGCAGCTCGCACGCCCCGCACTGCGTGCAGTGGACGTAGTCGCGGGCCACGTCCTCGATCGTGAGGTGACCCCGGTCCATGGCCACCACGTTCGCGTGGAAGGCCGTCGGCGTATGCGCCTCGTCGCGGGTGACCTGCGTCACCGGGCACACCTCGCGGCAGAACTTGTGGCCGGAGCTGTAGCAGTTGTATGCGGCGTTCCGCCACTCCGCGACGAACTCGTCGGACGGGGCGCCGTTCGTCGGTCCTCCCGAGGCTGTCTGTCGCGCCATTGCTCTCCTCTCTCGCCCCCCGAGGCGGTGGGCGCGACTCTACCCGACCGCCCTTCACGAGTAGGCCAGGACGGCGCCCCGGTATAAGTCATTGGGGTGACGGGCACCGAGCGGAAACCGGTGATCGGGCTCTCGACGAGCGCCCACGACTTCGGCGACTACGGCGCCGTCGGCTTCCAGCGTCCGGTCGCCCTGGCCGGCGGGGTGCCGTTCGGGCTCTCCCGGCTCGACGGGTACTTCCTCGACGAGGCGCTCGAGGTGTGCCAGGGCATCCTCCTCGGCGGCGGCCGGGACATCGACCCCAGGCTCTTCGGCCAGGAGCCCACCGAGCACCTCGCGGCCACCGAGCCGCTCCGCGACAGGTTCGAGCTCGAGCTCGTGCGCCGCGCGCTCGACCGCAAGCTGCCGCTGCTCGGCGCGTGCCGCGGGATCCAGATCCTGAACGTGGCGCTCGGCGGCACGCTCGTCCAGGACGTGAGCGTCAAGCCCGAGTGGGCGGAGCACCCGTCCGACCGCGGCTGGCGGGCCTGGAAGGAGGTCGAGCGCGCCTCGCTGGCGGGCGAGGAGCACGTGCCGCCCCATCCCCGCCACCCGATCACGGTTGCGCCAGGCAGCCGCCTCCACGAAGCGCTGGGCGCCGACGAGATCGAGGTGGACAGCTTCCACCACCAGGCGCTCGACCGGGTTGCGCGGGAGCTCACGGTGGTGGCGCGCGCTCCCGACGGCGTGGTCGAGGCCGTCGAGATGGACGGCGACGCGTACGTGCTGGCCGTCCAGTGGGAGCTCCAGGAGGAGTGGCGGGTGGATCGGCGCTTCCTCGGGCCGTTCGAGCAGTTCGTGGCAGAGGCGGCGGGGCGCCGGTAGGGCGCCGGACTCGCTGCCGGTTGGCCTGCGGCCGGTCGGTCGCCGAACCGATGTCGATCTGTTGGCGCTATAGCACCAGTAAGTCGACATCGGTTCGGTAGGAAAGGGCCCCGTGAGGGGCCCTTTCCCGTAGCCGGCCGGTAAGCCGGATCCTGTCGTGAGCAGCCATCCATCTCGCCCACCGGCGCGCCGATGCGCGCCGCCCGGGCGGGGCCTGTCGGCCCGGCGGCCTACCTGGAGCTCGGCGGGCAGCGTCGTCGCTCCTGCTTGGCCTTGCACCGGGTGGGGTTTGCCTGGCCGCCGCGTCGCCGCGACGCCGGTGCGCTCTTACCGCACCATTTCACCCTTGCCGGCGCCGGGCTCACGTGTGGCCCGGCGCTTAGGCGGTGTGTTTCTGTGGCACTTTCCCGCGGGTTTCCCCGGGTCGGTTCCCCGACCACCCTGCCCTGCGGTGTCCGGACTTTCCTCGAGGGACCGGTTGTCTCCCCGGCCTCCCCGCGGCTGCTTGGCCGGCAGCATCCTCAATGGTAGGTCGCGCGACCCCGCCCGTCGAGCGACCGCCGCTTGCTCTTCAGCTCAGCTCAGACGTGCATCGCAACCCCCGCATTCCCCGCCGCCCGCGCCGGCGGTCATTCGGCCGCCGCACACGGGGCATTGCGCAACCCCCTGCGCCTGGAGGCCGCGCCAGGCCGATTGCAGCCTCTCCTCGAGGGTGAGGCGCCGGCCACCGGGCTGGGCGGAGGGCGACGGCCCGGATCGTGGCCGGCTCGGGAGGTCGAGCAGCGTGGCGGTCATGGCAGCCTCCTGAATACACCCACGACCCGCCCGAGCACCTGGACGTCGCGGCTGCGGATCGGCGCGACGGCGTCGTTCTCCGGCTGCAGCCGCACGTGGTCGCGCTCCCGGAAGAAGCGCTTGACCGTCGCCTCATCGCCGACGAGTGCGACGACGATCTCGCCGTTCCGGGCCGTCTCCTGGGTGCGGACGACGACGTGGTCCCCCTCGTATATGCCGACGTCCCTCATCGAGTCGCCCTTCACACGAAGGACGAAGTGCCCGTCCTCGCCGCCGGCGATCGGCGGAACCGCGACGTACTCCTCGATGTTCTCCTCCGCCAGCACCGGCTGGCCGGCGGCAACCTGCCCGACGAGGGGCAGGCCGGGCGTGGCGGCGGCCGCCTTCGCCTTGTCGCCCAGGACCTCGATCGCCCGCGGCTTCGTGGGATCCCGTCGAAGCAGCCCGAGCTTCTCGAGGTTCGCGAGATGGGCGTGGACGGTCGACGAGGACGTGAGCCCGATCGCCTTCCCGATGTCTCGTACGGTGGGCGGGTAGCCGTGCTCGCGCGCGTAGCGCTTGACGAAGTCGAAGATCTCCTGCTGGCGCTTTGTCAGGTTCAGCTCGACCATCGGACCTCCGATCAGGACCGTGTGCTGTGCCGTGGTTCGAACATGTGTTCGCAGAGTACAGCGGCCGTCGGACGGCATCAAGACGAGCCTGGCGGAAGAGACCTCGGGTCTATACTGGGCGCTCCGCGCGCCTGTGGCGGAACTGGTAGACGCGCAAGGTTGAGGGCCTTGTCCGCGGTAACGCGGGTGGGAGTTCGAATCTCCCTGGGCGCACTGCGAAAGCCCTGCTAACGGGGCAGTAGCGTGGGCTTGCGGCGGTCGACGCTGCCGGCGCACCGGTCGCGTCCGTGAAGCAGCAGACCGGGGAGCAGTCCAGGGACTCCACGGGCGCGACGGTGGAGCCGGAGCGCGACACTGATGCGGCCATTTCCCGCGAGCATGAGGAGACGCCATGGCTGTTTCGACCTCGACCGAGTCGCCGACCGCGGTGGTCGAGGACCTAGCGACCGTCAGCGACCGGTCACAGGGTGTGCAGCGGGAGAAACTGCGCGAGATGGACAAGGGCGGCCGCTTCGCCGCCTGGGAGCAGCCGCAGCTCTTCACGGTGGAAGTCCGCGCGGCCTTCGGGTCGGTTCGGTCATGACCTCGATCCGTCACCGCGAGAGCAGAATGCCGTCGCTTGCCGGCGCGTCCGAGTGGCTGGGCTCCGAGCCGCTGGCGCCGGCCGATCTCAAAGGACGCGTCGTCCTCGTCGACTTCGGCACGTACACCTGCATCAACTGGCTCCGCACGCTCCCGCACATCCGCGCCTGGGCGGAGAAGTACCGGGAGCACGGCCTCCTCGTGGTCGGGATACAGACGCCGGAGTTCGAGTTCGAGCAGAACCTCGACAGCGTGCGCCGGGAGGTGAAGGCCAGACGCATCGACTGGCCGGTCGCCGTCGACAACGACTACGAGATCTGGCGGGCGTTCAGCAACAACTACTGGCCCGCCCTGTACTTCGTCGACCGCGAAGGAGTCATTCGCGACCACCACTTCGGCGAAGGGCGGTACGAGGAGTCCGAGCGAGTGATCGGGCAGTTGCTGGGTCTCGCGCCGCAGGACCTGGTGACCGTCGAGGGCGAGGGTGACGAGGCGGAGGCCGACTGGGCGCGCCTGAACACCCCGGAGACGTACCTGGGCTACGAGCGCACCGGCAACTTCGCATCGCCGGGCGACGTCGGGCTCGGGGAGGCGCGCGTCTACGCCGCTCCCGACCGCCTGGAGCTCAACCAGTGGGCGCTCTCCGGCGACTGGACGTTGGAGCGAGACCGCGTCAGCCTGAACACGCCCGGCGGGCGGATCTTCTTCCGCTTCCGGGCGCGCGACGTGCACCTCGTGCTGCGACGTACGGGGCGCGGTGAACCTGTTCCGTTCCGCGTCCTCCTCGACGGCGAGCGCCCGGGCGCCGCCCACGGAGTCGACCCCGACGCCGATGGCAACGGCCACCTCGACGAGGATCGCATGTACCAGCTCGTCCGGCAGCCGGGGGCCGTGGAAGAGCGCACGTTCGAGATCACGTTCGACGAGGGCGGCGTCGAGGCGTACGTTTTCACCTTCGGCTAGAGAGGAGGAGCGATGGCCCCCATCATCTCCCGGGGTTTCCGCGGCCGCCGCGACGACGCGCCGAGCGACCGGGTGCCACCCGGCCAGTACGTGACCAGGGACTTCCCCGTCCTCTCGGCCGGCCCGACTCCACACACGCCCCTCGAGCAGTGGGACTTCTCGATCGTCGGCGAGGTGGACGAGCCGCGCCGCTGGACGTGGGAGGAGTTCCGCGCGCTGCCGAGCGAGGAGGTCACCGTCGACATCCACTGCGTGACGAAATGGTCGAAGCTGGACACCGTCTGGCGGGGCGTCTCGGTCGACACGCTCCTCGACGGGCTCGAGACCGCGGCCAAGTACGTCGTCCAGTTCTGCGACGGCGGCTACACCACCAACCTGCCGCTCGAGGACGTCACGCGCGGCAAGGCCTGGCTCGCCTTCGGCTACGACGGCGAGCCGCTCGAGCCCGAGCACGGCGGCCCGGCGCGCATGCTCGTCCCCCACCTCTACTTCTGGAAGAGCGCGAAGTGGGTGCGAGGGCTGCGGCTCACCGCGACGGACGAGCTCGGCTTCTGGGAGGCGAACGGCTACCACAACTACGGCGATCCATGGCGCGAGCAGCGGTACTGGGGCGACTGACCTGGCGGGTCGCGGACGTCGTGGACGTCGTACCCGAGACGCCCCACGTCAAGACGATCGCCTTCGACGTACCCGGCTGGCCCGGACACCGGGCGGGCCAGCACGTCGATATCCGCCTCACCGCCGAGGACGGCTACCAGGCGCAGCGCAGCTACTCGATCGCATCGGCGCCTGACGGCACCCGCGTCGTGCTGACCGTCGAGCGCCTCGACGCCGGCGAGGTCTCCCCGTATCTGACCGACGAGCTCCGGCCGGGCGACCAGATTGAGCTCCGTGGCCCCGTCGGCGGCTACTTCGTCTGGGAGCCGGCACAAGGCGGGCCGCTGCTGCTCGTCGCCGGCGGATCGGGCGTCGTGCCGCTGATGGCGATGATCCGTGCCCGCGACGCTGCCGGGAGCGACGCCGAGACGCGGCTCCTCCTCTCCTCACGCGGCTGGGACGACGTCATCTACCGCGATGAGCTCGAGCGGCTCGGCGGTGACGGCCTTCGTGTCGTGCACACGCTGACGCGATCGCGACCGCCCGGCTGGACGGGGTACACGCGCCGCGTCGACGCCGAGATGCTCGCCGACATTGGCCCCGGCCCGGCCGAGCGGCCGCGCGTCTACGTCTGCGGCCCGACGCCGTTCGTCGAGGCCGTCGCAGAGGTGCTCGTACGGCTCGAGCACGACCCGCAGGCGATCAAGACCGAACGCTTCGGACCGACGGGAGGCTGAGATGGACCCGCTGATGCTGGACGGCAACGCGGTCGCTGGTCTACTCCGGGAGGTGTTTGCGGTCGAGATGACGACGGCGATCGGGACGTGCGGCAACTGCGGCGCGACCGAGCCGGTCGGGGCGGTTCACGTCTTCCGGGGTGCCGGCGTCGTCATGCGCTGCCCGCACTGCGACAACGCGCTCGTGACGATCGTCAAAGACGACAAACGCGTGTGGATCGGGTTCCCGGGCATCCGCGCGCTGGAAGTAACCGTCTAGCGGCCAGGGCGCGCGGGTTTACCGGTGCCGACTCCGGTCACTGGTGAACTGACCGACCGGTGCGGCCGCGGCTGCCGGGTCGGCATGGACCGCAAGCAACACTCGAGGGAGCGCGAATGAAGAACCGAGCGGGACGTCTGACGGCCGTCCTCGTCGCGGTCCTGGCGCTGCTGGCGACGGGCGCCGGCGCCGCGGCGGCGCAGACCGACGAGCCGTGGAGGGACACGAGCCTCTCGCCGGACGAGCGCGCCCGGCTCCTGGCGAACGCGATGACGCTGGAGCAGAAGCTCCGGCTGTTCCTCGCGAACCCGTCGCCGCCGAGCCCAGAGCTCGGCATCCCGTCCCGCAAGGAGAAGGACGGCTGCTGCGGCCTGAGCCTCAACCGGGTGTTCGGCGTCCCGACGACCAGCCTCCCTAAGAGCGTCTCGCTCGCGTCGACCTTCAGCACCGCCCTGTCGCGGCGGTTCGGAGTCCAGATCGGGCAGGAGGCCTGGCACACGGGATTTGCGGGGGCCTCCGCGCCCACGGCGGACCTCGTGCGAAGCCCGCACTTCGGGCGCCAGGGCGAGTCCTTCGGCGAGGACCCGCTGCTGGGTGGCCGCCTGCCGGCTCGGGTGGTCCGCGGTGTCCAGCGGCAGCGCGGCGTCTACTCGCTCGCGAAGCACTACATCGGCAACTACCAGGAGACCGCCCGTAACTTCGTCAACCAGGTAATCGGCGAGCGCGCCCTGCGGGAGCTGTACGGACGCCAGTGGGAGATCATCGTGCGGGACGCGGAGCCGGGCGCCGTCATGTGTGCCTTCCAGCGCGTGAACGGCGAGTACGCCTGCGCGAACCGGCACCTGCTCGTCGACATCCTGAAGGACGACTGGGGCTTCCGGGGCTGGGTTTCGTCCGACTTCAACGCCTGCCCGGGCTACGAGGCCTTCGAGCAGGGCACGGACGTCTGCGCCCCGAACCTGGGCAACCTCCCGGGCCTCCAGCGGGCGGTCGAGAGCGGCACGATCTCGCCGCAGCGGTTCGACGACATGGTCCACCGCGTCCTCCGCACGTTCTTCGCGCGCGGGGTCTATGACAATCCGCCCCCGGGCACGCTCGCGACGCCGTCGCAGGACGTCCCCGCCGGCCAGGTCCCGGCCCACCTCCTCGACCGCGGTGAGCGGCTCGCCCGCACGATCGCGGCTCGAGGCGCCGTGCTGCTCAAGAACGAGGGCGGCGTGCTGCCGCTCGCCGACACGGCCGACCGGGTAGCGGTCATCGGCCCGGACGCGAGCCGCTACATCGACCTGTTCGGGGCCGCGACGATTCCCAATCCGGCGCGGGTCACCACGATCGTCGACGGCATCGAGGCCCGCTCCGGCGGCGAGGTCGAATACGCCCCCGGCGGCGACACCACGCGGTACGGCGACATGTTCGGCGGCCCGGCGCCGGTCCCCTCGGGCGTCCTCACGCCGGCCGGCGCCGAGCCGGGGCAGCGGGGCCTGCGGGCGCAGTACTACATCGGGTTCCGCGGCGACAACCCGCAGGGAGAGCCGTTCCTGACGCGGGTCGAGGACCAGGTCAACCACCGCACGGGCACGGGCGGGCTCATCGCCACCTTCGGCCTCAACCCGAGCCCGGCGCCGCTGATCCCGCTGCCGCTGATCGTCAACCCGATGACCGCCGTCTACGAGGGAACGCTGACACCGGTGGAGACCGGGACGTACGAGCTCGGCATTCGCGGCATGGGCTCCTTCAGGGTCTACGTCGACGGCCGCGAGATCCTGGCGCGGAACCAGGTCGGGCTCGACAACCACCTCGTGCCGGTCGATCTGACCGCCGGGCAGAGCTACAGCGTCCGCATCGTGTACCAGCCGGACGCGCCCGGCCAGTGCTGCGGGCCGCCGCTGCCCAACACGTCGGTGCGGTTCGCGTGGGTGCCGCCGAGCGCGCAGGCCTCGCCCCAGATCCAGCAGGCGGTGGAGCTCGCGAGCAGCTCCGACGCGGCGGTCGTCGTGGCCAGCACGATGGAGGGCGAGGACGCCGACCGGCACTCGCTGGCGCTGCCGCAGGACCAGGATCGCCTGATCCGCGCGGTGGTCGCCGCCAACCCGAACACGGTCGTGGTGCTGACCACCGGCGGGCCGGTGACGATGCCCTGGCTCGACGAGGTACCGGCGGTGCTCGAGGCCTGGTTCCCGGGCGAGGCCCAGGGCAAGGCGGTGGCGGACGTGCTCTTCGGCGACGTCAACCCCGCGGGCAAGCTGCCGGTCAGCTTCCCCGCAACCGAGGGGCAGGCCGAGCTGATCGGCATCGAGAACCCGTCGCTGCAGTTCGCCAGCCAGAACCCGACCACGGTGTTCGACGAGGGCGTCTTCGTCGGCTACCGCGGGTACGAGGAGCGGGGCGTCGAGCCGCTGTTCGCGTTCGGGCACGGCCTGTCGTACACGTCCTTCGAATACCGGCGCCTGCGGATCCGCAACCCGCGGCTCCCGCGGCCGGGCCGCCCGGGGAGGACCGGCCGCATCCGCGTGCTCGTGCGGAACACGGGCGAGCGCACCGGCACGGAGATCGTCCAGGCCTACCACGGCGAGCTGCCGGCGCAGGTGGATACTCCGCCCAAGCAGCTGCTCGGCTGGGCCCGCGTGACGCTCAGGCCGCGCGAGGAGCGGTGGGTGACGGTGCCGGTCCGCCTCGGGACCTCCGAGCACCTGCTCGGCTACTGGCGCACCGCGGACGACCCGCCGCGGAACGGCCAGTGGGTCACCGCCCGGGGCGACGTGCCGATCTACGTCGGCTCCGCCTCGGACGACATCCGCCTCGAGGGCAGCATGTTCGTGCGCTGACGGCGGGCGGCGCGCCGCTCTATCCGGCGCAGGCGGCCGGGCCCGGACGCCCGCCCGGGGCCCGGCGCCCGGCCTCGGATCGCCCTTCCTCAGGCGGTCCTAGCCCGCTTGCTGTCCTTCGGCTCCGACCGGTGGCCGAGCTGGAGCTCGCGCTCCGCGCCGGGCACTCCGGCCTCGAGCTCGCGGCTGCGCTCCTGCTCCGCGTTCAGCTCGGCGCCCAGCAGGATCGCGATGTTGGTGATCCACAGCCAGACGAGGAAGACGATCATCCCGCCGAGCGCGCCGTAGGTCTTGTTGTAGGAGCCGAAGTTGGCGACGTAGAACGCGAACGCCGCCGACGCCACGATCCACACGACCACGGCCAGCACGCTCCCCGGCGTCACCCACTTGAAGCCCGGCAGCTTCGCGTTCGGCGAGGAGTAGTAGAGGATCGCCAGCATGAGCATCACGACGACCACGAGCACCGGCCACTTGGCGATGTTCCACACCGTCACCGCGGTGTCGCCCAGACCGATCGCCGACCCAACCTCCTCCGCGACCGGCCCCGTCAAGACGATCGCCACCAGCACCAGCGCCAGCAGCAGGACCAGGACCAGCGTGACCAGCATCTGGAGCGGCCGCAGCTTGAAGAACGAGCGGCCCTCTTCCACCTCGTAGATCACGTTCGAGGCACGCATGAACGCGCCCACGTAGCCCGACGCCGTCCACAGCGCCGATGCGATCCCGAGCACGAGCAGGATGCCCGCCGCCCCCCTGCTGCTCGTTATGTCCTCGATCGGCCCCTTGAACGTCTCGACCGCGGAGGCCGGGCCAATCGAGCTCACGATGTCGTTGAGCGCGTCGGTGACCGTCTGCGGGTCGCCGACGATCCCCACGATCGAGACGAGCGCGATGAGCGCGGGGAAGATCGAGAGCACCGAGAAGTAGGTGAGCGCCGCCGCCGCGTCGCTCAGGTTGTCCTCCTTGAACTCGGCAATGGTCCGCTTGACGGTCTGGACGACCCCGCCCTTGCGCGGGTGCGGCGGCCCCTCGGGCCGGCGGCCCGACCGCTTCTCCTCGGTCCGCTCAGGCATTCCGCGCCTCGTCCGCCCGCTGCTGGGCGCTGTCCCGAAGCTCTTCGGCCTGGCCGCGAGCCGACTCCTTGGCCGTCTCGGCCGCCTCGCCGGCGACCTGCTTGCCGCGCTCGAGCGCCTCCTGGCCGGTCTCCTTTGCCTTCTCCTTGACCTGGTCGGCGACCGGACCGATCTTCTCGTCCTCGACTCCTGTCGAGGGGATGAGCAGCCCGGCGATGAAGCCCGCCGCCACGGCGGCGATCCCGAGCCCCAGCGGGTTCTCCTGGGCGATGCCGGCGGCGCGGCGGGCGCCGCCCTTCAGGTCGCCGTCGGGGGTCGCCCCCGACACCTTCGAGCGCACCTGCTCGACCTTGCCGGAAACCGCCTCCTTCGCCCGCCCGGGAACGTCGGCCTTGTGGCCGAGCGCCTCGACCGTGTCGCCCATCCGTGCGCGGGTGTCGTCTATCTCCTGCCTGATCTGGCTCGGGTCTTCGCCCATTCCACGTCCTCCTTCACGCTCTCCCTGGCCTGCTCCGGAACCGGCGGAGTGGCCTCCTTCACCTTTTGCTTCCCTCTGAGTGCGAGCACGCCCGCCACGGCGGCGTAGACGACCGCGACGATCAGCGCCGCCAGCCACAGGGCCATAGCGAGGTCGAGGGCGGCGATGACACACGCCGTGAGCGCCGCGAAGGCGGCCACGCCGAACAGCCCGGCGCCGCCGAACATCCCCGCCCCGACGCCGGCGCGCTTGCCCTTCTCCTGGAGCTCCGCCTTGGCGAGCTCCACCTCCTGCTTGACGAGCGTCGTCGTCTCGTCCGAGAGCCGCTTGAGCAGCTCGGCGGTCGAGCGATCGCGAAGCTCGTTGTCGCTGGGCGTCGCCATCACATCGAGGGGGCGGACTGCCCGCCGCCGAGGCGCACCGGGTCGGCGGCGGTGCGCTGGTAGCGCTCGCGGCTTGACGCCTTGAGCAGCCGCGCGGCCATGAAGCCCAGCGCGAGCCCGCCGGCTACGAGCGCCATCGGGTTCCGCCGCGCGAAGTCCTCGACGTCGCCCAGGATGTGGTCGCCGTCGGAATCGCGCAGCCAATCTCCGACCCGCTCGGCGCGATCGGCGGCCTGCTCCGCGTAGCGCGCCGGCGCGTCCTTGCCCTGCTTTCGAAGTTCTTCCGCCACCGAGCGGGCGTCGCCCGCCGCGGAGCGGACCCGCTCACCGGCGTCAGTCGAGCGTGCGTCGACCTGCTCTCGCAGGCGGCCCTGCGCTCGATCGGCCGCCCGCCCCATCTGGTCCTGGGCCTTCCCCGCGACCTCCTTCGCCTTGGCCTGGGCCTGCTCCTTCGCCTCGCCGGAATTGTCGGCTGCGTCGGAGAGACCGCTGCGCTGAGCCGCTCCCGCACCTTGCGCCATGTCGTCGTCTCCCTTCATCGAACCGCTGTCTGGAGTCCCATCTCCAGAGATCGCGGATGGAAGCAGCGGCGCCGGCGGCCGCGTCTCAAGTGCGACGCTTGAGTGGAACAAGTTGTTTCAGTTTGGCCGCGGGCGGCGATGATGAACGCATGGCGACGATCAACAAGCGGGACACTCATCGGGCCGATGCGCTGCGCAACCGCGAGCGCATCCTCGACGCGGCGGAGCGGATGCTCGAGCACTCGCCCTCTGCCACGCTCGCCGACATCGCCGCCGCCGCGGGCGTCGCCCGCTCCACGCTCCATCGTCGATTTCCCCGCCGTGAGGACCTCGTGGCGGCCCTGCGCGAGCGACCGCGCGAGACGCAGCTCGGGACCATCACCGACCCGCTCCCCACCGGACGCCTCGGGCGTGAGCGACCGGTCCGCCTCGATGCCATCCAGGTCTTCGACGTCGTGCCGCCCGCCATGCTCCCGGAGCAGCTCGTTGCGGAGGCGCAGCGGGTCGCGAACGTGCCCGTCGCGCTGTACGTCCTCGACATCGACGGCACGCAGCTCCTGCACGTGGCCGGGCCTCAGCGCCTCGGCGAGAAGCTCGAAACGCCCCTCGCGATCGGCCCCGAGCTGGACGCCGACGGCCTCTCGCAGCTTCGCGAGCGCGTCGCGAGGTTCCCGGGCGCCGAGGTGTACCCCCTGTGGCTGCGGGGACGCGCAAACGGGGTGCTCATCGCCTTCGGCCGTCCGGTCGAGCCGCTCACCGAGCTGGCCCGCCAGGCCGCCGCGGCGATTACCCTCGCCGACCGCTACACGGATGCCTTCGCCAAGGCCCAGCGCCGCAAGCGGCCGAAGGCCGCGGCGGAGATCCAGCAGAGCCTCCTTCCACCGCGGATCGCCCGCGTCACCGGCGGCGAGATCGCGGGCAACGTGCTGCCGAGCTACGAGGTCGCCGGGGACTGGTTCGACGTCACCGAGAACGGCGACGGCATCTGGATCACCGTCGCCGACGGCCTGGGGGGCTCGACCCGCGCGGCGGCGAGCAGCGCCGTCGCCCTGGGCGCCCTCCGCGCGAGCCGCCGGAGCGGCGCCGACCTATCCGAGTGCCTGATCGTGATGCACCAGACCCTCCGCGAGATGCCGGGGCCGCGCGCGGAGATGACGGCGGTCGCGGTTCGCTGGGACCCCGCCACGAGCGAGCTGACCGTGGCGAACTGCGGGCACCTCCCGCCGGTGATCCTGAGGGGCGACGGCCAGATCGAGTTCATCGGCGAGCATAAGGGCCACGGCCTCGGCGGCAGGGCCACCCCAAAGCCCGCCGAGGCTTCCAAGTCGCTGGCCCCAGGCGACCGGCTCGTGCTGGCCTCCGACGGTGTGGTCGAGTCCGGCTCGGGTCAGGCCGGGCTCGGTCTCGAGGGCATCGTGCGGGCCGCCCTACGCTCCGAGCGCGGCACCGCCGCCGACACCGTGCGGGAGCTCCACCGGATGGTGCTCGCCGCCACCGGAGGAGACCTCGCCGATGACGCCACGGCGGTGTGTCTCTCGGTCCAATGAGCCGGCGGCCGGTCGACGTGGTGCGCGAGTGCCTCGAGGCGGCTCGGCGGGGCGAGCTGGACACCGTCCGCAGCCTTCTCCATGCGCGGGTCAGGTGGCACGAGTTCGACCAGCCGGAGTCGGGGTGCCAGGACCGCGAGCAGGCGATCGCGTTCCTGGAGCGGATCCTCGACGAGGGCGGCGTCCTGGAGCTCGAGGCACTCGGCGAGCTGGGCGACCAGGTCGTCGCGAAGCTCCGTTTCGGTCCGTCACGCGATGAGCTCACATCGCACGTCGAGGTCTTCGACGTGGAGGACGGACTCATCGTCCGCATCGTCATCTACCCGCCGCGGGTGGAGCCCCGAGCGCCCGCAGCTCCTCGCGCGGCGGCCAAGCTCACGAGCAGCTCGGCGGTGCTTCTCGTAGCGGACATGGAGTGGGCGGTCGCCTTCTACCGCGACCGGCTCGGGTTCGCGTGCGAGCTGCATAACGATCCGCCGGACTTCTGCGTCGCGCGGCGCGACGACGTGAGCGTCCTGCTCGCCCTCTGCGAGGACGCCGAGCGGATCGTTCCCAACTGGCGCTTGGTGCACAACATGTGGGACGTGTACGTCCGCGTGGACGACGCCGACGCGCTCTACGACGAGGTACGCGAGCGCGGCGCGCCGATCGACTACACGATCTACGACGCGCCGCACGGGTTCCGCGAGTTCGGAGTGCAGGACCCGGACGGACACGACGTCGGCTTCGGCCAGCCGATCGGCGGGGAGCAACGCTAGGACTTTGGAGGCAAGGGTCGCAACCGGCTCACTCGTCGCGGAGATCCTCGCGCTCGACCTCGAGCGGCCGCATGCGATGGTCGAGGCCGACCTCGAGCTGGATGCCGTCCGGACGACGAATACCGACCTCCACCGCACCGCCGCCCTCGCGCTCGACCCCGATCACCCGTCCATGGCCGGAGAACGCCAGCGCAGCGCGCACCGCTCGGGCCCGGTTCCGCCCGCGGACCTCGTCCGGGGCGGGCCCGCCGCCACGGCCACGCTCCTCGTCGAAGCCGAGGAGCTCGAGCCTTCGACCCAGGGTCACCTCGACCAGGGAGCCGTCCGGCCGAGCGACGTCGGTCTCCCACTCGTCACCTTCCTGTCGCGGCGGCTGCGCCTGCCCGGCCCCGACCCAATACGCGGCCGCCGCCGCCACGTCGTCGTAGCTCGGCTCGGGCTCCCGCGACGAGAGTGTGGCGGCGACGAGCGCCGTCAGCGCGGCGAGCAGGAGCGCGAGAGCGAGGCGCGTCGACCAGGTCATGGTCGGCGAGCCGGGTGAGTGCGGCAGTGCCGCAGCACCGGCAGCAGGGCGTTGCCGCGCGCCGCCCCGTGGGCGAGCAGCACGCCGAGGCAGTACTTGCTCATCGTTTCCAGGCGGCGAGCGCCGAGCGCGTGCAGCTGGCGGGCGGCCCTGGCGAGACCGCGAGCGGACTTACTCTCCACCACGGCCAGCTCGCCGTCGAGCCGGCCGTAGAGATCACCGCCCGGTCTCCGCATGCGGAGGTCGACGTCGACGGTAACGCGCTCTCGGGCTTCGGGGGCCACCAGCGTGGTGCGCGTGTAGAGGATCTCGAGCGTCGGGCCGAGCGGCGCCGGCGGCGGCCGGCCGTAGGCGCCGCCCACCCACCGGGCGAGGGCGGTCAGGCTCTCGGCGCGAAGCCCTTGACGGAGCTCGGGGTCGCAGGGCAGCCGATGCTTGACCGTCGAGCCGCGCGGCCCCTGGAGCTTCAGCTCGAACGAGCAGCGCCCGGAATCCACGTAGTGGCGGACGCGTACCTTGAGGCGGCGCCGGCGACCCTGCAGGTGGTGGCGAAAGGCCTCCAGCTCGGGGGTGTCGAAGTACGTCGTCCGGTACTCGAACGAGCGTAGACGCTCGATCTCGAGGACCCGGTGGGTCGGCCCGAGTCGCTCGAGCAGCTCGGGCAGCGCGTGGCGCGAGAGGAGGTACTTCGCGTCGAAGCGGCGGCGCAGGGCGGCGACGGCGTCGAGCTCGTCGAGCCCGATGTCCGAAAGTCCGTCAGCGTCCTGCAGCGGGTGCCGGCGCATTCACGCCGTCCTCCGTGACCCCTGCGGCCTCGGGTGCACGGTCCGCGCAGCGGAGCTCCACCCTAGTCACCTCGCGCACGTAGTCGACCTCGACCACCCGGACGTCCAGCACGTCGACGTTCAGCCGCTCCCGCAGATGCCGGCGAAGGGCGTCGAGGTCGCCGAATACGAGCTCGAGCGTTACCTCCATCGGCCTCGTGGCACGCAGCAGCCGCGGGTGATCGAGCACGGCGACCGCGGCCAGCGCCACTCCGGCCAGAATCGGCCCGAGGACGATACCGCCCACGTCGACGGCGCAGACGATCGCAAGAGCGAGCGCCGTGAACAGATAGGCGAGCTCGGTCGCGGAGAAGGTCTCGCTCCTCATCCGCATCACCGACAGCACGGCGAACAGCCCGAGGCCGGCCGAGAGGCCGAACTCACCCTGCACGATCACCGCGACGGCGAGGAACACGCCCAGGTTGAACAGGGAGAGCAGCACCGCGAGATCAGTCCTGCCGTGTCGCGGGCGGTACAGCCCGAAGGCCAGTAGCGCCACCGCCACGGCATCGACCGCGAGACGCGCGAGGACGTCGAGCAACATCGTTTACATCTCTCGCCGAGCGATGAGACGGCCGTGAAAGAAGCATGAGAATGCCCTTACGATCGGATTGCCGGGCGGGCGGGCGGGGCACGTCGCAGACGTGCTCCCACGGCGCCGTCTGATCCTCGCCACAGCCGCCGGGCTGGTGGGCGCCTCCCTGGCCGCTCCGGCGAGCGACGCGGCCAGGCTGCGCACCAAGCTTCCGGTGGTCGCGGTGCGGACCGCGAAGGCGATCCCCGACGACCCGAAGGTGGCCGCCCGGGTCCGGGTGATCGACCGGCCGGGAGCGCGGGCCAACCGGACCTCCGATCGGGCGGACGTCTACACGGGCAGGGCGGGGATCGAGCTGCGCGGGCACTCGTCGCAGCTGTTCCCGAAGAAGCAGTACGGCATCGAGCTGCGCGACCGGCGCGGCGAAGGGCGCGACGCCGCACTGCTCGGGATGCCCGCCGACGACGACTGGGTGCTGTCGGCGGGCTACTCGGACAAGTCGTTGATGCGTAACGCGATCGCCTACCGCACCTCGCGCGAGGTCTTCGGCCGATACGCGCCGGAGACCCGCTACGTGGAGTTGGTCCTGAACGGCCGCTACCGCGGCGTCTACACGCTAATTCAGCGGATCGAGCTCGGCGAGGGTCGTGTCGATGCCGAGGACGGCTGGATCCTCGAGCTGGTGTTCGGCTACCAGGCGCTCGGTGAGCGGCGTTTCAGGAGCCCCCGGACCGGCCGGCCGCTGATCTACACGGACCCCGACGACCCCGGCCGGCGCCAGGCTCGTGCGATCCGCAGGGACGTCGTCCGCTTCGAGCGCGCTCTCTACGGCCCTCGCTTCCGGCATCCGCGGCGCGGCTGGCGGGCTCACCTCGACCCGGCCGCGGCCGCCGATCACGTCCTGTTACAGGAGCTCTTCGGCAACCCGGACGCGTTCCACGCCAGCGCCTACTTCCACCGCCCACGGGGCGGGCGGATCGCGCTCGGGCCGATCTGGGACTTCGACATCGCGATGGGCAACACAACCGTCGATCGCTTTCGCACGCCGCCCGGCTGGCACCTCGGCGGACGGCCCTACGTCGAGCGCCTCTACCGGGACGGCCGGTTCGTCCGCGCGATGGTGGCGCGCTGGCGGGAACTGCGGCGTGCCGGCCTGCGGCGTGAGCTCCGCGCCATGATCGCCGCCGACGCCCGGCGGCTACGCGGCCCGCACGCCCGCAACTTCCGCCGCTGGCGCATCCTCGGCCGCTACGTTTGGCCGAACCCGGTCGATCCGCGCACGGGCCGCTATCGCCCCACCTGGAGGTCCGAGGTCGCCTACATGAAGCGGTGGCTTGACGCCCGGATCTCGTGGATGAACCGGGCGCTGCCGGCGCGCGCACGCCGTCGCTGAGCGGCGCCGAAGCGGCTGAGGTGGGCCCATTGGGCGCCGCTCGTGAGGGGAGCGTCGTAGAGGCTCGCGCCGGCGGCACGGAAACGGAGCGCCGCGCGGGTGAACGCGCCGACGTCGGCGGCGGAGGCCCGGTTCGCGATTCCGCCGATGACATGGACCGGGACCGCGGGGTCACCGCTACGCAGACGGACGAGACGGACGGCCTTCGATGTGTAGCGGTACACCCGCGCGGTGCCACGCACGTGCGGCGTCCAGTAGGCCATCGGCAGGAACACGTCGTAGAGCGAACGCAGACGCCGGTACGGGAAGCCCGGCCAGTACCGCTGCGTCACCGGGTCCGGCACGATCGCGCCGACCGCGGCGCGCTGGCCTACGAGCCGCCTCAAGCGGCGAGACAACGCCAGCGTCCGCCTGTTGCGCACGGCGACTTTCCCGACCACCGTGGCCTCGATGTCCATCGCGAACCCGTCGAAGCGGTCGCCGGACGGGCTCGCGTAGGTCACGGCCGCCTTCACGCGGCGCCAGTCGCGACTGGGACGATCGAACCCCGGGAGGTACCACGCGACCGTCCGCAGTCCTCGGCGCTCGGCCGCCGCGAGCAGGCGCGCCAGGGCCGCCGGGCGATGGAGCGCGCGTCGCTGCCGGTGGTTCGACGTCTGGACGAAGAGCGTCCCGACGCCGCGACGCGCGAGGTCGCGAACCGTCAGCGCCGGTCGCTTCCATGGCCCACGGTCGTAGATGTCGATCCAGGCGCCCAGCCCGTCGTACGCTGCCGCGCTGCGGTGCTCGCGTGCCGTCTCGGCGGCGCCCGGGCCGGCGCTCAGGGCGACCATTGCGGCGGCGACCGCGGCTCTCACGTGCGCACTTGTCCCGCACCGCCATGAGAACGTTATGGGCCGCCGATGAGACATGTCTCATGCTGACGGCCCCCCATCCGGGGGGTGTGCGGCGCGAATCTCCGCCGATTTGCGGGGGCTCTTTCATGATGGTGGTGTGAGCACGCGAGCCGTTCTCATCACCGGCACGACCGGGTTCGTCGGCATGGAGCTGCTGGCGCGCTTCCTCGAGCGGAGCGACCGCCGGGTGATCGCCCCGATCCGCGCGGCGGACGACGCCGCGGCCGCCGGGCGCGTCGACGGCGTGCTGCGCGGGCTGTTCGGCCCGGCCGGCGAACGCCATCGCGAGCGGGTGACCCCCGTTGCCGCGGATCTGACGGCGCCCGGCCTCGGGCTCGAGGCGCGCCGACAGGAGGACCTCGCCGAGCGGGTCGACCTCATCATCCACTCGGCGGCGTCGGTGTCGTTCACCCTGCCGCTCGACGAAGCGCGCGCCATCAACCTCGACGGCACGAGACGCGTCCTCGAGCTCGCCGAGCTGGTTCGCGAGCGAGGCGGGCTCGACCACTACTGCCACGTCTCGACGGCCTACGTCTCGGGGACACACGCCGGCCGCTTCGGCGAGAACGACCTCGACGTTGGCCAGGGCTTCCGCAACACCTACGAGCAGTCGAAGTTCGAGGCGGAGCGGCTCGTGCGGGAGCACCGCGACCTGCCCACGACCATCGTCCGCCCGAGCATCGTCGTTGGTGACCGGCGCAGCGGGTGGACGGCCGCCTTCAACGTCCTCTACTGGCCGCTGCGCGCCTTCTCGCGCGGGCTCTATCCGGCGGTTCCCGCCGTGCCCTCGTCGCCGGTGGACGTCGTCTCGATCGACTATGTCGCCGACGCGATCTACGACCTGTCCGCGCGTCCCGGAGCCCCCGGCGAGACGTACCACCTGACGGCCGGCGACCGGGCGAGCAACATCGCCGAGCTCGCCGAGCTGGCCAGCCGCTACTTCGACCGGCCGCCGCCGAAGGTCCTGACCCCGGAGGAGTTCGCGAGCTTCGCCGCGAACGCGACCGGCCTCCAGCGTTCGGCGCTCGAGGAGGGCCACGTGTTCTTCCCGTACTTCTCGATCCGGACGGTGTTCGACGACGCCCGCGCCCGCGCCCGACTGGAACCGGCCGGGATCCGTGTCTCCCCGCTCCCGGACTACCTCGAACGGCTGCTCGACTTCGCAACCCGCACCCGGTGGGGGAAGCGACCGCTGAGCCGGGCAGCGGCGTTCGCGGGTCAGGGCCGGGCCGGGCGGGCGCCCGGTAGCCGCCCTCCCTACGCCGTGGCCGCCGCGGCGAACTCGTAGCGCACGCCCGTCAGCTCCTCGGAGATCCGCCACAGGCGCTCGGCCGTCGCCTGGTCGCGTGCGGCGCGGGAGCTGGCGACCGGCTTCGGATAGCCGCGCAGCCAGGCGAGGCCGCCGGGCCCGATGAAGCCGCCGCCGGGAAGCCCCGGATACGTGGCCGCATAGAGGACCGGCAGCGCGCCCATGTCGGCGCTCTGCGCGAACAGGCGGTTCGTGACGCTCATGAGAGCCCTGTCGGCGGCCGGCGGGGCGGCCGACTGGAGGTTCGTCGCCGCGTATCCGGGGTGGGCGCCGAGCGCCCGGATCGACGATCCGGCGGCGCGCAGCCGGCGCTCCAGCTCGAAGGTGAAGAGCAGGTTCGCGAGCTTCGACTGAGCGTACGCCCGCCAGCGGTTGTAGCGCCGGCGCGACTGGGGGTCGTCGAAGTCGATCCGTCCGCCCCAGTGCCCGAAGCTGGTCAGGGTCACGACGCGAGCGTCCGCGCGGCCCTCCATGGCGCCGATCAGCAGGCCGGTGAGCGCGAAGTGGCCGAGGTGGTTCGTCCCGAGCTGCAGCTCGAACCCGTCCGTCGTCTCCCCGCGGGGCGGTGCCATCAGGCCGGCGTTGTTGATCAGGAGGTCGAGCCCCTCGTGGTCGCCGCGGAAGCCCCGCGCGAACACCCTCACCGAATCGAGGCTCGCGAGGTCGAGCGACGCGAGCTCCACCCGCGCCTGCGCGACCGGGGCCACGATCTGGCGTTGCGCCGCCTCGCCCTTCGCCATGTTGCGACAAGCGAGCACCACCCGCGCGCCGGCGCGGGCGAGCTCCCGCGCCGTCACCAGCCCGAGGCCGCTGTTCGCGCCGGTCACGATCGCCGTGCGGCCCGTCTGGTCCGGGATCTGGTCGGCCGTCCACTTCATCCTCATCGCGCTCCTCGATCGCTTCCGACGCGGGCACGCCGCGCTCGTCCTCGCGGAACTATGACCGGCCGCACGCGGTACGGATAACCGCACCTCGGCGGCCGTGCGAGCCGAACCCCCGGACGCGGGCTAGCCGTCTTAACGCTCGGCCGAACCGGTGGAAGGCTCGCGGGGTGCCGTACCACTCCCTCCACCAGCTGGGCCTCCCCGCTCCATACATCCGCAGCCAGCTCGTCAGGCTCGAGGCGGAGCGCGTCCTCACGCCCAGCGGCGGCGTACCGACGATCGACGCCCACCTCGCCGAGATCCGGGACGAGATCGCCATCTGGCGCGAGCTCTACACGGTCTCGGGCGTGACCGAGATCGCGACGCTCCGGGCGCAGCTCGGCGGCCCGCAGCTCGGCTAGCCGAACGCGCGACCGGCCGGCCGTCCGCTGCGGCTGGTACGACTGCGACGCTCAGTTATGGAGGGGACGAGTCGAGAGTTCGCGATCCGCGTCGACTCCGTCGACCAGCTGTTCTGGCCGTTCGATGCGCATCCCGTCGGCGACCGGTCGGTGACGGCCGACGTGCGCTGGTATCTCCTCGACGAGTGGGAGCGCGTGCGGCACGCGGAGCCCTCGTACCTGACCATCTACGCGCCGGCGTCGGAGCGGGAGAGCACGGACGAGGAGGCGGTCCAGAGGGCCCTCCACAGGACCCTGCGCTCCGCGTCGGGTCCCTTGCGGCGCGTCGATCCGCTCTCACGTCAGGAGAAGGTGGCCGCCTCGATCGGAGTCGCCGTGCTCCTCCTGACGGTCGCGCTCTCGACGGTGCTGGACCACCTGAGCGATGCGATTCTGGTCGAGAGCGTCGCCCAGGCGATCACGGTGGTGGGATGGGTGGCGGTGTGGCGCCCGGCGGAGCGGTTCGTGGTCGAGGTCATGCCCCACGTCTTCAACCGGCGGCGGTTCGCAGAGTTCGCCGACATCAAGACGCGATTCGTGTGGGTCTGAGCGCCGCGCATTCGCGATAGCCGCCGGTGCAGGGTAGGTTTGGGAGCGTCCCGCGGGGGAAGCAGCTTGTACTCGGCACGTGGTCTCAGATGGCGAGCGGCTTCGGGCCGGGAGCGAGCCCTGTACGCCGCCGCGGTCGCCGCCGTAGCGGCGGCCTACTACGGCTCGGCGAAGCTCGGGCTCAGCCTCGCCTTCGAGTCGGGGAGCGTGACCGCGGTGTGGCCGCCCACGGGCATTGCGCTCGCGGCCGTGCTCCTTCTCGGGTACCGCATCTGGCCGGCGGTCGCGCTCGGCGCCTTCCTGGCGAACAGCTGGACCGGCGTTCCCGCGTACGCCGTGCTCGGCATAACGGTGGGCAACACGCTCGAGGCGCTGGTCGGCGCGTTCCTCCTGCTTCGGGTGGCCCGGTTCCGACCGTCGCTCGAACGCGTCCGCGACGTCCTGGCCCTGGTGGCGCTCGCCGCAGGGCTCAGCACGACGATCAGCGCCACGCTGGGCGTGACGAGCCTGTTCCTCGCCGACGAGATCGACGCCGACCAGTTCGGCTCGGTGTGGCGCACCTGGTGGCTCGGGGACCTTGGCGGCGATCTGGTCGTCGCGCCCGCGCTGCTCGTGGCGGCCACCCACTGGCCGTTCAGGCGGGCGCCCGGCCGCCCGCTCGAGGCCGCCGCGCTCGTGGCGGTGCTCGTGTCCACCAGCCTCCTCGTGTTCTCGACGGACGCGCCGCTCACCTTTCTGCTCTTCCCGCCGCTGATCTGGGCGACGCTGCGCTTCTGGCAACCGGGGGCGGCCGCCACGAGCGTCATCGTCGCCGGCGCGGCGGTCCCGTTCAGCGAGGCCGACATCGGTCCGTTCGCCGGCCAACCGCCGGACGAGCGGCTGCTCCTCGCCCAGATGTTCGTCGGTATAGCGGGAATCACGGCGCTCGTGCTCGCCGCGGTGATCACCGAGCGCAAGCAGGTGGAGGACACCGTGGAGTACATCGCGGACCAGCTTCAGGAGAGCCTCCTCCCGTCGAGCCTCCCGGAGATCCCGGGTATCGAGGCCGAGGTGGAGTTCCGCCCCGCCGGCGAGCGACACCGGGTGGGCGGTGACTTCTACGACCTCTTCCCCGGCGACGACCGATCGTGGGCCGTGCTGGTTGGCGACGTTTGCGGGAAGGGGGCGCCGGCGGCCGCGGTCACCGGGCTCGCGCGCTACACGCTGCGGGCCGGCGCCGTCGGGGAGACTCGGCCGAGCCGGATGCTCGAGCTGCTCAACGAGGCGATCCTGCGGCAGCGCGCCCCGCACGAGTTCTGCTCGGTCGCCTTCGCGCGCCTGGAGCTGAACGGCGCCGCCGGGGTGCGGGCGACGCTCGCAAACGGCGGCCACCCGCTGCCGCTCGTGCTCCGGTCCGACGGAACGGTGGAGAGCGTCGGGTCGTACGGGACGCTGCTGGGCGTCGTCCCCGATCCCGTCCTGCGCGACGAGACGGTGGAGCTGCGGGCCGGTGACGCGCTCGTGCTCTACACGGACGGGTTGACGGACGCCTACGCGCCGGAGCGGATAGTGACGACCGAGGACCTGGCCGCGACCCTCGAGGAGTGTCGCGGGCGGCCGGCGGCCGAGATCGCGCGCAGGATGACGGAGAGCCTGCTGGACGACGGCGAGCGCCAGCCGCGCGACGACATCGCCCTCCTCGTGCTCCGCGTGCCCGCTGTAGCGATCGAGCCGGAGAGGCAGGTCGTCGTGCGCCTCCCCGGGCGGGTCGAGGCGGTCCGCATGGGCAGGGAGGCGGTCGAGGAGCTCGAGCCGGAGCTCCACCCGGCGGTCTTCGCCAACGTACGCCTGCTGGTGAGCGAGCTGGTGAGCAACTCGGTCCGGCACGGTCGCGTGCCTGCGAACGCCTCGCTGGAGCTGAGGGCCGCGCTCTTCTCGGATCGGCTACGGGTCGAGGTCGACGACTACGGGCCGGGCTTCGAGCCTACCGCGCCGGCGCCGAGCCGGACGGAGGCGTCCGGCTGGGGCCTGTATCTCGTCGATCAGCTGTCCGACCGCTGGGGCGTCGCCCGGACCGACAAGACGAGCGTCTGGTTCGAGATCGATCGCGAGTAGACGATTGATTCCGAATCCGCGTGCCCGCGGGGGCGCGCCAGACCGAGCTGGGCGGCGACCACGGACGAAGCCGATAGTCGAAGCACTATCGGCGAGGACGTGGGTGCCGATCCAGCGACGGTATGGCGCGTCATCCGTGGGTGCGGGGGTCTGGGATCAGTCGTCTAAAGCAGCATCGGCGCCGTCGGTCCCGTACAGTCTCCGCGTGCCGGTCGCCCGGAAGCACATGTCACGTGACCTGCTCACCGTCGCGCCCGACCTTCCGCTCGAGGAGATGGCGAAGCGGATGGTGTCGAGGGACGTCGGGGCGGCACTCGTCACGGAGGGAGACCGGCTCGTGGGCATCGTCACGGAGCGTGATGTCCTCCGGGCGGTTGCCGGCGGCGTTCACGAGAGCTCGGTGGTGGCGGACTGCATGACCTCCGATCCGGAGACGATGGACCCCGACGAGTCGACGCAGCACGCGGCCGTGCTCATGATTCACGGCGGCTTCCGCCATCTGCCGATCACCGAGGGCGACGAGGTCGTTGGGATGCTCTCCATCCGCGACCTCATGCGGGTCGTGCTCGAGGACTCGGCGCCCCGCGGGGCGTAGGCCGCTCGGGCTCTCGGCGGCCACGGCGCCCTCGCCGGGCCTCCCGGCGAGCGAGCTCCGCAAACGCCCGCGCCGCAGGGCGCCGAGCCTCCTCCGGAGCGGCCGGCTCCAGCAGCTCGAGCCGGAAGGCAGCCGGCGGATCGAGGCGCATCAGGCGGATGCCCCGGGCCGTCGAGACGGCGGCCGACCGAGTGGTCAACCCGACCGAGCCCTGCGTCCGGACCGCGGTCTCCCACGCCATCGGCCCCTGCGGATCAGGCGCCGTGCGCGGCTCGAAGCCGGCCGCGCGGCAGAGCTCGACGACCGCCCGGTTGTAGCCGCGCCCGTCCTGGCTGTCGACGAGCGCGAAGGTCTCGCTCGACAGCTCGGCGAGCGTGACGGCCCCGCGGTCGGCGAGCCCGTGCCGGGCGCCGACCGCGACCACGACGGGCTCCTCGACCAGCGGCTCGCACACGACCCCGGGCGTGGGCGGCGTGCAGAACCCGATGGCGACCTCGAGGCCACCGTCCGCGACCCGGGACGCGAGGAGGCCGGAGTTGTCCTGCTGCGCGCGCACGCGGACCTTCGGCCGGCGGCGGGTGAACTCGGCGAGGACCGTCTGAGCGAGGTAGTGAGCCCCCGGCGACAGGCCCAGCCGCAGCTCGCCCAGCTCGCCCTGCGAGAACCCGCGCCCGAGCTCGTCGATCGTGTCCGCCGCGTCGGCCGCGACGCGCGCCGGGGCCAGCACCGCGGCGCCGGCCTCGGTCAGCTCGACGCGTGCCCTCGTCCTGGCGAAGAGCCGGACGCCGAGCTGGAGCTCCAGCCGCTTGACCTGCTGGCTCAGCGCGGGCTGGGTGATGTCGAGTCGCCGGGCGGCCCTACCGAAGTGGAGCTCGTCGGCGAGCGCCACGAACGAGCGCAGGAGCCGGGGGTCCGCACTCATGCCCACAGCTTATAACCGTCCCCTAAGGAGCAATTTCAGGTCGCGGGCGATGGGACCTACAGTCACGCCTTCGCCGTGAAGCGCCTCGCCCCCCTCCTGACCGCCGCGCTCCTGCTCCTCGGCGGCTGCGACGAGGACGACCGTGGAGGCGGCGGCGGGCCGCGCCTCGTGAGCGGCTCGGTCAACCTCGACGGTCCGCGCGCCGGCGCCCCCGACGCCGGGACCGTCCGCGGCCACGGCGCCGACGTCGCGATCGGGTCGACCACGCGCGCCGCCTTCGCCTTCGAGGGACGGGTCGACCCGCCCGACAGCAGGGTCACGATCACCGACGAGCGCACCGGGCGCCGCGGCCCCGCCGGCCTCCGTCCATCCGGCGGGTTCATCGCCGGCGTGACCGGCCTGCGCCTCGGACAGAACACGTTCCTGCTCCGGGCGGCGAAGCGCGGCCGCGAGCCGTGGACGCTCGAGGTGCGGATCGTGCGCCGCCCCGCGCGGCGCGCCGGCGCGCCGCACGAGATCGAGCGGCGGCGCGGGCGGGTCGAGGTGCCGCCTGTGAACCGGAGCGTTCCCGAGGCGCGTCTCCGGGTGGAGCGGCCGCTGGCGGGTGGGTCCGCGGCGACCACGTCGAGCGGCGGCTCGCCGGCGCGGGTGACCGCCAGGCTCGGCGAGGACCTCCGGGTGACCGCCACGACCCGCGACCCCGAGGACGGCGCGGCGCGGGCCAGGGTCTCGATCAGGGAGCGGAGCACGTGCCTCGACCCGCGGACGGGCGAAGGGGCGACGAGGCTTCGCCTCCGCTACTTCCCGCCGGCCCAGACCGCCCGGGCCAAGGTGCCGCCCGGCGTGACCCTCCCGCGCGAACGCAGCCGGACGGTCCGCCTGCGCTTCGACGGCGACCGCTGCCCCGGCCAGTCGATCCCGGTCCGCCTGGACGTGCTCCTCTGGTCGGACGCCACCAACGCCCACGAGACGGAGTCGAGCAGCGCCCCCGTTCGCCTGACCGTCACCGGCTGACCGTCGGGCATCTACGCTGTCCGCCATGAGCCGCCCTCCGGCGGGAGACGCCCCGCTCGGCACTCAGCGGGAGGCGTTCGACATTCCGGCCGACGTCGCGTACTTCAACACGGCGAGCCTCTCCCCCCAGCTCCACCGCGTGCGCCTGGCCGGCGAGCGCGCGCTCGAGCGTCGTGGTCGCCCGTGGACGATCGCGAGCTCGGACTGGTTCAGCGACGTCGAGCGCCTCCGTGCGCTGTTCGCGCGCCTCATCGGCGCCGACGCGGACGGTGTGGCGATCGTGCCGGCGACGAGCTACGGCTTCTCCGTCGCCTGGCGCAACCTCGGCCTCGCGCCCGGCGACCGCATCCTCGTGCTCGCCGGCGAATACCCGTCGGGGATATACAGCTGGCGCATCGCGGCACGGGAAACGGGCGCCGAGATCGTCACCGTCGAGCGCGAGGCGGGCCAGCCGTGGACCGAGGCCCTCCTGGCGATGCTCGACGAACGCATTCGCGTGGTGAGCGTGCCCCACGTGCACACCACGGACGGCGCGCTGATCGATCTCGAGGCGGTGGCCGACCGGACCCACTCGCTCGGCGCGAGGCTCGTGGTCGATGCCTGCCAGTCCGCCGGCGTCATACCGACCGACGTCGGTCGGCTTCGCCCCGACTTCCTCGTCACGGTGGGGTACAAGTGGCTGCTCGGGCCGTTCGCGCTCTCCTATCTGTTCGTCGCGGAGGAGCACCGCGACGGGCAGCCGCTCGAGGAGAACTGGATCGCGCGGGTCGGCGCGGAGGACTTCACCGGCCTGACCGACTACTCGGACGAGTACCAGCCGGGGGCGCGGCGGTTCGACATGGGCCAGCGCACGAGCTTCCACCTCACGCCGATGGCGATCGCAGCACTCGAGCAGCTGCTCGAGTGGCAGGTGCCCCGCATCGCCGCCCAACTGGCGGACACGACCGCCGCGCTGGCCGACCGGGCAACGCAGCTCGGGCTCGCCCCGCTCCCCGTCGCGCAGCGGGGACCGCATATCGTCGGTCTGGAGCTGCCGCCGGCGGCGAGGGAGCATGTGCCCGCCGCGCTGGCGGCCGCCAACTGCTTTGCGGGCCTGCGCGGCGGCCGGTCGCTCCGCGTGGCATGCCACCTGCATACGACGAGCGGCGACGTCGACCGGCTGGTGGACGCGCTGTCCGCCGCGCTCGAACGAACGACCTAGACGGCCGCGGCGACGCGCGGCCTCGCCCCGTTGGAGCGCCTCCCGCGCGGGCCGACGAGGTCTCCGCCCCGCCAGCGGCGCTGGGCGGCGACCCACATCTCCTCGGTCGCGCCGATCGCGCTCGCGAGCTTCTTGTCGAGGTGCGCGTCCCCGTTGTCGAGGTACCTCCGCAGGGCCCGCCAGAGTGAGGCGTGCGACTCGCAGAGGCGGGCGATGTACGCGCGCCGGAGCCTCCATCCGGCGAGGTCGAGACCGGCGAGCTCCGAGTGCCAGCCGTCGAGGTCAGTGATCAGGCGGCAGGCGGAAGACTCGTCCGCGGGCGGCTCGATCGTCTCGGCGAGCGTCTCGAGGAGGGCGTCGTTCTTCTTCACCATCGCGCCCACGTCCGGTACGCCCGTGTCCTCGTCGTCGATGGAAAGGGCGTCGCCATCGCGGAAGCGCGGGAAGGGCACCTCCAGCGGGCCGAAGCCTTGCTCCATGCCCCACTTGCGCATGTCCTCTACCAGCGCCAAGCGACTCTGCCAGTGCCGGTGGTTCACGGCGACCTTTTGCACGCGCTTCCAGACGGCCAGCTCGACCTTCGCCCACTCCACGAGGTTCTCGGCCTCGACCGCCGGGCCCAGTGAGCTCTTCCGGTCCTGCCACGTCTGCTCCCAGATCTCGGCCGTCCGCGAGAGCAGTCCGAACGTGTAGAGGGACACCTCCCACTTGTGCAGCTCGCGCGGCCGCTTCGGCAAGCGGGCCGCGGCCGGGAAGTACGTGGTCTCGAACCGCTTGAAGGCCGGGTCCGCGCGCAGGCCGTCGAGGTCCGGATCGTCGCTCAACAGCCAGTCCCGCCGGCTCGCGATGTAGCCGCTGTCGGCGCACGAGACCGCCCGCTGAAGGCACTTCACGGCGAGCGCGGTCAGCGCGCGAACCTGCGACTTGTCCCGCCGCTCGTCACGGGCGAGGAGCGGCAGCGCGTAGATGCACGCGGCGTTGTAGTGCTCCTGCCAGCACTTGAACCGGCGCCCGAACCCGTCCATGTCCCGCACGCGTCGCTGAAGCTCGTCGGCCGAAACGGCGACCTCGAGCTCTACCTCGGGGCTCAGCTTGGGGGCGAGCCGGCGCAGGCGCTCGCCCATCCAGAGTCGGGCCAGGTCCACGGCGTGCTTCGTCAGGTCCGTGGCCGGCGCCGTCACCGGAAGCACCCCCTTCAGCTCCGACAGCTCATGCAGCGCAGAGTGGACAAGGAGCTCCTCGAGCTGAAGCAGGAGGCGGTCGGGCAGAACGTCGCGTTTCGGCTCTGCCAGAACGGTGTGCACATCGTCCTTGCCAAGCCGCAGGGAACCGCCCGCTCTGAGCCGCTTCAGCAGGCAGGAGGGGATCACGTCGCCGAGCTCGTCTGTCCCGCGCTCCTCCGCCTCCTCGATGAGCTCGAGCAACGCCGGCCGGAGGCCCTGCCGCAGCTGCTTGCGCTCGCTGTCGCGGCGGTTCTTCCCGCGTCCGCTCTTGCGAATCGCCCACTGGCGCGGAAGCTCCTGGCCACCCAGCAGGATCGCTCGCCTGTACCGCGCGACGAGGAGCACCCGATCGCGGTCGCGACGCGCGGGCGAGCGGTGGCGTCGCCGCAGGGCGTCGCGGCGAGCCCGCTTGCCGAGCGTGAGATCGCGCGGCTGGTCGACGGCGATGGCCGCGGGTGTGCCCTCCGCGGCGTCGGCGGCGACCGAGTTGCGCCCGGGGCGGGCCACCTCGAGGATGCTCTCGTAGGTGGCGAGCGCGTCCAGGAACAGCGCGAGCCGCTCCTGCAGAAAGCCGATCTGCAGCCGCAGCCCGAGGTTCATCGGATCGAGCTCGAGCGCGTCGAAGTAGAACCCGAGCGCCTCGTCGTAGCGGTGCTCGCGCTCGAGCTCGGCGGCGCGCTCGTAGCTGTGGAACAGCTCCGACGGCATGTGGAAGCCGCGCCACCCGGACCAGGGGGAGTTGCAGCGTCGCGTGCGAGGCAGTATCGAGGCCGTGGCGTGATCGGCGGCCTGGCGGATCGCCCCGTCCCAGGAGGAATCCCAGAACGTCTCGCCCTGCCCGGCCTTGCCCGGCAGGCGCACGACGTGCACGGTGACCCCGCAGCCCGGCGCCCGGTCGCGGCTCAGGAGCGCCCCCCTCACCTCGTACGCGTGGCTTGGCTTGGCGGCCCGGAGGATCCTCAGGAAGCCCGTGAAGAGCGTGCCCACGTCCGCGGCGCCCGCGGTGAGCACGTCGAGGAAGTCGCCATGCTGCGCCGGGGCCGGGACCGGCTCCGGGGGCCGCAGGGGGGGGGGG
>Ga0081538_10000695_pt1 | contig 36955 bp, 38 predicted proteins | sample TabmetS5T2R1_FD_71022 | JGI IMG/M metagenome (GOLD analysis project Ga0081538, IMG submission 71022) | Tabebuia heterophylla rhizosphere microbial communities from the University of Puerto Rico - S5T2R1 | ecosystem: Host-associated > Plants > Roots > Rhizosphere ...
GCCAGCGGCTGGCGCCGTCGACGGCAGCCGCCTCGTACAGCTCCTTCGGGATCGCCGCGATGGCGGCCAGGTAGATGAGGGCGTTGTAGCCCGTCCACCGCCAGGTGACGATCGTCGAGATGGCGATCTGGGACGTCCAGCGGCCGTTCTCCCAATCGATCGAGTCGACGCCGAACAGGCCGAGGAACCAGTTGATGAGCCCGAAGTCGCGGCCGAAGAGCATGGCGAACACGATCGTCGCGGCGGCCACCGACGTCGCGTAGGGCATCAGCATCGACACCCGGAAGAACGTCGAGCCGCGAAGCTTGTAGCTGAGCAGGTGGGCGAGCCCGAGCGCGATCAGGAGCTGCGGGACCGTCGAGATCAGCCCGATCGTGAAGGTGTTGAGGAGCGCGTTCCAGAACCTGCCGTCGTGGAGCAGCCGGCTGTAGTTGTCGAGACCGACCCACGTCATCTCGTCGGTGTTCTGTAGGGCGACGCTGTGCAGCGAGACCCAGCCCGTGTACACGAGCGGGAAGAGGCCGAAGGCGAAGAAGAGCAGGAAGAACGGCGAGACGTAGGCGTACGGCAGGAGCTTCAGGTCGAGCTTCGTCAGCCGCGTCTGCCACGCGCTCCGGGGTGTCGGAACGGCGCGGACGACGTGCTCGCCTGAATCCTGAGTGGCCAACTGTGCCTCCAGCTTCATCGTCCCACGAAAGGGCGGCCGGCGGCCCCGAGCGAGGATCCCGGGGCCGCCGGGGGAGGGGATGAGCTACGGCCTCTCGGCTGCGCTCATCCGATCGCGCTCGCGATCTCGTCCATCGTCTGCTGCCAGGCTTCCTCCGGGTTCTCGCCCTGCTGGTCGACCCGGTTGAGCCCCGCCGAGATGGTGTCCTTGATCACCCCGTCCTTGGGGCCGAGAGTCGCGATCGGGAGGTCGGCGGCCGACGCGCCGAAGATCTCGCCGATCGGGGCGTCGGAGAAGTACGGGTCTGTCGCAGCGGCGATGGCCGGGTCTTCGGCCGCGGTCGAGCTCGAGGGGAAGTGCTGGGAGTCGGTCCACATCTTCACCTGCTGCTCGGGCGCCGTCAGCCACTTGATCAGCTCGTACGCCTCTTCCTTGTGCTCGCTCGCCGCCGGGATGGCGAGGTAGGAGCCGCCCCAGTTGCCGCCTTCGCCTGGGATGTCCGCGACGTCCCACTTGCCTGCGGCCCCGTCGCCCGCCTGGCCTTTGATGTAGCCGATCATCCACGCCGGGCAGGCGATCGTGGCGAACGACCCCTGCGCGAACCCCTGGTTCCACGTCTCGTCGAACTGCGTGAGCTTTGCCGTCAACCCGGCCTCGCTCGCCTCGACGGCGATGTCCCAGGCGTCCTTGACGACCGGGTTCGATTCGTAGATCGGGTTGCCTTCCTCGTCGTAGTACTGGGTCGCGGACTGCCCGATGATCACGTTGTAGAGGCCCGAAGCGCTGTCGATGAACGCCGAGTCCTTGGGGGCGTTCTGCATGAACTGCTTCCCGACCTCGATGAGGTCGTCCCACGTCTCCCACATGGCGGCGAGCTCCTCGCGGTCGGCGGGAAGGCCGGCCTGCTCCATCAGATCTCTCCGGTAGCAGATGGCCTGCGGGCCGGTGTCCGTGCCGAGCCCGACCACTGCGCCGTCGGGCGTCGTCGCGGCCGACCACTTCCACGGGAAGAACGTCTCCTCGAGGTCGCCCGCCCCCAGTTCGGTGAGGTCGGTCCAGCTGTCTGCCTGCGTCTGCGTCACCTCCGCGATGCGCGCAACCTCGATGCCCTGGATGTCCGAGAGCCCGGCCCCGCCGGCGAGGTGCGTTTGCAGCGCCTGGTAGTAGTCCTGCTCGAACTCGATGCTGGTCTCCTCGATGGTGACGTTGGGGTGGAGAGCCATGTACTCGTCGTAGAGGCCCGCTTCCTTGTAGCCGAACGTGCCGAAGAGGCCGACGGACAGGGTGACCGGCTCGTCGCTGGCCGCGCCGGACGTCGTGCCTGAGCCCTGGGCATCGTCGTCGTCGTCCCCTCCGCAGCCGGCGGCGACGAGGGCGAAGACGACAGCCACGGCCAGCAGTGCGAAGAGGCGGAACGTTCGTGGAATCACCATCAGGACCTCCTAGGAATCCGCTGATGAGCCTCTGGGACTCGGCCTCCGAGCCCGGACGGATGGCGTGTAAGCGTTTTCATCCGTGGAAGCGCTTACAATACACAGCGTGCCCGAAAATGTAAAGGCATCGAAGCGGGAAGATTTCGTTTCTCCAAGTCGGCGGCCGGCGCCGACGCTCGAGGAGGTCGCCCGCCTCGCAGCCGTCTCCACCGCGACCGTCTCCCGGGTCGTGAACCGCTCGCCGAAGGTCCGGCCCGACACCCGCAGGGCCGTCGAGAAGGCGATCAAGCGGCTCGGCTACGTTCCCAACCGTGCGGCCCGCAGCCTCGTCACGAGGCGCACCGACACGATCGCGCTCGTCGTCTCGGAATCGGAGAGCCTCGTCTTCTCGGATCCGTTCTTTCCCGCGATCGTGCAGGGGATCTCGAGCGCCATCTCCGACACCGAGCTGCAGCTCCTGCTCCTCCTTGCCCGGGGAGAGCGCGAGCACGTGAAGGTCGAGCGTTACGTCCGGCAGGGCCACGTCGACGGCGTCATCCTCATGTCGCTCCACGGCGAGGACCCCCTGCCGAAGGCGCTCACCGAGGCGGGCATCCCCACCGTGCTCAGCGGCCGTCCCCGTCCCGGCGAGCGGCTGCCCTACGTCGACGCCGACAACCGCGGCGGCGCGCGCGCGGCGACGGCCCATCTCCTCTCCTCGGGCAGGACGAAGGTCGCGACCGTCACCGGCCCGCTCGACATGACCGTCGGCGTCGACCGCTTCGACGGCTACGTCGACGCGCTCCGCGACTCCGGCCTGCGGCTCCGGAAGGGTCTGGTCGAGAACGGCGACTTCAGCAGGGAGTCGGGCATGCGGGCGATGAAGGCGCTCATCCGGCGCAACCCGAACCTCGACGCCGTCTTCGTGGCCAACGACCCGATGGCCATCGGTGCGCTGGAGACGCTCCACGCGCTCGGCAGGCGCATTCCGGACGACGTTGCGGTCATCGGCTTCGACGACGTGGCCGACGCCGCCTCGACGAGCCCGCCGCTGACCACCGTCCGCCAGCCGCTCGAGGAGATGACGAGGGCGATGGCCGAGCTTCTGCTCAGGCGGATCGACGATGCCGAGGCCGACGGCGAGTTCGTCGTCTGCCCGACGCACCTGGTGCACCGCGCGTCCGCTTAATCACCGTTCCTACGTCACCGCGGGGGCGTGGGAGACTCGCTTCAGCTCTTTGTGGTCCGTCAGATCGAGTCGGAGCGGTGTGAGCGAGACGTAGCCGTTCTCGAACGCCCACAGATCGGTGCCCTCGCGCAGGTCCTCGATGGGCACGACCGTGAACCAGTAGTGCTCGCGGCCCATCGGATCGGTGTCGGCCACGACCTTCCCGTTGTAGTGGTCGACGGCCTGCGCCGTCCAGCGGAGGCCGCGCGGCTCCAGCGGGAAGTTGACGTTGACGAGCGCCGGCTCCTCGTCGGCGAGCACTGTCTCCAACGCACGAGCCACCCAGGGCTCGAGCATCGAGAAGTCGGCCGTCTCGTCGTTGACGGGCGCGCTCAGCGCGATGCCCCGGATGCCAAGCAGGGCGGCCTGCTTCGCCGCCGCGAGCGTCCCCGAGTGCCAGGTGGCGTTGCCGAGGTTTGGTCCCAGGTTGATTCCGGAGAGGACGAGATCGACGTGACCCCACTGGTAGGTGCCGAGCGCGACGCAATCGGCCGGTGTGCCGTCGACGCGGTACGCCTCGATCTCGTCGAAGACCTGGGTGGGCCGATACCGGACCGGTCTCGACGCGGTGATGGCATGGCCGGCCGAAGACTGCTCGACGTCCGGCGCCACGACCCGGACGTCGCCGAACCTCCGGGCGACTCTCGCCAGCGTCGCGATCCCCGGGCTGTAGATCCCGTCGTCGTTGGAGACCAGGATGCGCATGGTCCGGTTCCCTCCTTCGCCGCTCATAGGACGCCCGCGCCATGCAGGTGACGTTGACGCACAACCCCACCGCCGGGGACGAGGAGCACAGCGCGGAGCGGCTGACGTCGCTCCTGGCGGAAGCCGGTCACGAGGTTCGCTACCAGTCCGTGAAGGACGATGGCTGGGAGGCGGCGCTCGCGTCGCCGGGGGACCTCGTCGTCGTGGCAGGCGGAGACGGCACCGTGCGCCGGGTGTTCAAGGAGCTCGCGGGAAGGCCGATCTCCGTCGCCCTGCTCCCGTTCGGCTCGGCAAACAACGTGGCCCGCACCCTGGGGTTGACGGACGACGATCCGGACGGGCTCGCGCGCGGGTGGCACGACGGAGGCCGGCGGCCCTATGACGTGGGCGAGCTGAGCTCGGCGTGGAGCCTCACCCGCTTCGTCGAGTCCATGGGCGGCGGCATCTTCGCCGAGCTTCTCGCCAGGGCCGAGGACGGGGACGACGACCTCGACCCCGAGGAGAAGGAGGAGCGTGGGCTCGAGCTGCTCCTCTCCGTGATCGACGGCGCACGAGCGCTGCCGTGGGCGCTCGAGCTCGACGGCCGTGACCTCTCGGGCGAGTTCCTCGCCGTCGAGGTCATGAACATCCGTGAGATCGGGCCGAACGTCCCGCTCGCGCCCGAGGCGAGCCCAGGCGACGGGCTCTTCGACATCGTCGTCGTGGGGCCGGATCACCGTCGGCCTCTGGCGACGTATCTGCGCTCGAGGGAGCAGGATCGCGCCGTCGGCCCTCCGCACCTGCCGAGGAGTCGCGGTCGACGCCTGTCGATGCGGTTTCCGGCCGAGTGCCCGCTGCATGTGGACGACCAGCTGTGGCCCGAAGACGGTCGCAGCCTTCCCGGCGGCGAGGCGGTCGTCGTGGTGTCTGACGCCCGCGTTCAGCTGATCCATCCGTCCGGTCTGTAGAGGTCCCAGGTCATCCCGGGTGCTCTACCCGAAACCCGGGGTTGCAAGCATCAGCTCTTAGGCGTGAGACCGTGCCTCTGAGGCAACGCGTCTGGTAGGTGCCCCGCGAGCCACGGCCGCCCGGACCCTCCTCGGCGCGAGGCTTCTGCCGCGTCCGAGTCCGGCCAGGCAGGCAAGGGCCGAGGTCGTGCCATAGGCGAGACCGGCGGCGGTCTCCACCGCGTGGAGGACGAGACCCGCCTGGACGGCGGCGGACAGCGGAAGCCCCTGGGCAAGAAGCGCCCCCGCCGCGGCCGCGCCCGCAACGCCCACGTTGCCCGGAGTGAGGGGAACGAGGGCCGCCAGCTCGAGGGCAGGGACGACCGCCAGGGCGTCGCCGGGTGAACCGACGTCGAGCCCGACGAGGACAACGGCGATGGCCGCCGCCTTGGCGAGCGGAGCGAGGAAGGCGAAGCAGACGAGGCGCCTCTTGCCTCTGCCGAGGACGAGCACGAGCGCGCCCGCCGACACCAGCGCCAGAGGAACCAGGGGCCCTGGAAGGATCGCTGCGGCCGCGAGGGCCACGAGCGCCGCGATCCGCGCGCACTGGATGACGCCGAACCAGCGGACGATCCCTCGTCGGGTACCGGCCGGAAGCCTCTCGAGGAGGAGCAGCGCGCGGACGACGTCACCGAGGTGAGCGGGGGCGATCGCGTTGACGAGCGAGCCGACCCCGTAGCGGGCGCACGCGTCGATGCGACCGACTTGTCCCCCGGCACGAAGGATTGCCTCTCGCCAGGCTAGCCCGCAGCAGGCGGGCGCGGCGGCGAAGAGCAGGGCTGCGAGGAGCAGGAGCGATGGAGTCGTGCGCCCGAGCCCGTCTGCCGCGCCTGCGAGCGCCGGAGCGAGCAGCGGACGTGCAACGACCAGGGCGACGAGGACGAGGGCGAAGCACGGGATCGAGAGCAACACGCGCCGGCGGAGCTGGGCTCGGGCCGGCTGCGTGCCGCTAGCCGGCACGGCGCGCCGGCCTCCTCGCTCGGTCGATCCTCCGTGCCCTCAGCATCACCCTCTACTTCGGCAGGCCGGGCCCCGATCCGTCCTTCGGAGTGGTGGAGATCCGGCCCCGAGTTGGTAAACGCCGGCGCGCCGAGCGCGCGGACGTTCAGACCCCGTCGCCCGCGAGCTCGGCGATCAGCGCCGCGACACGGCGGTCGATGTCGTCGCGCACGCGGCGAACCTCGCCGACGGATGCTCCCGACGGGTCTCCGACCCGCCAGTCGAGGTGTCGCGTCCCGGACGGGATCTCGACCGCTCCGACGCTTCTGCCCATCGTGACGACGAGGTCGGCCGCCTCGAGGACCTCGCGCGAGGTCGGCTTTGCGTACGCGTCCGAGAGATCGACGCCCAGCTCCGCCATCACCTCGACGACGGCCGGGTCGATCGCGCCCTCGGCCATGCTCCCCGCCGAGTGGGCGACGATGGCTCCCTCGGAGCGCAGTGTGAGGAGGGCGGCGGCCATCTGGCCGCGGCCCGTGTCGCCGAGGCCCACGAAGACGACGTCAGGCAGCGACGCCTCGGGCCCCAGCGCGCGGCCGAGCGCCTTGAGGCGCTCGCGCGCGAAGCGGTGGGCGAGCGTCGGGACGAAGTCGTCCACCTCGGCCTCGCCGACGAGCTGCGTCAGCGAGTCGTCCATGACCCGCTCGATCGTCTCGCGCGACTGCATGTCGCCGAACTCTTCCACCAGCGACTCGACGGCCTTCTCGACGTGGAGCCGCGTCGTCTCGTCCAGCTCGGCTTTGGCGCTCACGCAGCGATTGTCCCGAAAGGCCGTGTGTCGATGTGGTGACCGCCCGGTGAACGTCTTCACCGGCCGGGTAAGCTGCTCCTTCCTCTGCGGCGCCGGTTGGAGCGCGAGTAGGAGGTCGATGTGGACTACGACGCGATCGTCGTGGGAAGCGGGTTCGGCGGCAGCGTCGCCGCCACGACCCTCGTCCGCGCCCGGAGGCGCGTGCTCATCCTCGAGCGCGGGACTTGGTGGATCTCGCCGGAGGAGCTCGGCAGCCCGCCGTCGCCTCCGTCCGGTCCGGCTCGGCTGGCCGAATGGCTGAAGCGCGAGGGCGAGCCGGTCCAGTACTGGCCGCGGCCCGATCACAAGGACGGGCTGCTGTACCTCTTCGCGGCGAATCGCAGCAAGCGCAATCTCGACGGTCTCTACAAGATCACGAGCTTCGACGAGGCGACGGTCGTCAGTGCGAGCGCGGTCGGGGGCGGCTCGATGATCTACTCGAACGTGAACCTGCGCGCGCATCCGCAGGCGCTGGACGCAATCGGGCTGCCGCTGGACGAGACGGACTACGACGCCGCCGTGACGTGGATGGAAGACGTCCGGGGGCCGTTGAACCGGATCGTCACCAAGGTCCCGCTGCCCGGCCGCGACGTGGCCGACCTCGGCGCCGACGACTACCTCTACTTCGACCGGAGCCGGGTGCTCAAAGAGGCGGCGGCCGACGTGTCCGCCAGGCTCGGCATCGACCTCCCCTGGTCGCCGCTCGAGCTCTCGATCCTCGAGTACGACCCCGAGCGCGGCGCCGAGAGCGGCGCGGCCCGGGAGCACACCTTCTGCCGCCGGCAGGGGAGGTGCATCTTCGGCTGCCTGCCCGGGGCGCGTGAGACGCTCGACCGGAGCCTCTTCGACCATGCCCTGTCGAGCTCGGACGCCGGCGCGACGCTCCTGCCGCTGGCCGAAGCCACGCGGCTGCGACGCATCGAGGGCGGCTACGAGGTCACGTTCCGCGACCATCGCCACGGCGGCGAGGAGAAGCGGGTCTCGGCTTCGAGCGTCTTCCTCGCGGCCGGGACGCTCGGCACGGTGGAGCTCCTGCTCCGCTCGCGGGAGGAGGGAGGCCTGGAGCTCAGCGACCGGCTGGGGCGCGGATTCTCGACGAACTGCGACTTCGGCGCCTTCATCGTCGACACGGCGAAGCCGGTGAACAGCGCCGAGGGGCCGATCAACACCTGCGGAGTCCGGGCCGTCGTCGACGGCATGCACTTCACCCTCGAGGACACGGGCATCCCGAGCATGGTGGCGCCGACGATCGCCACGTCGATCCGGCTCATCGACACCTTCGTCCGACGCCGGCTCTTCCGCGGCAAGCTCCGGCTCACGTGGCTCGGACAATCGCTCCGCGACCTGAAGATGTTGCTGCCCAACCTGCCCGATACCTACGACCCGAAGGACGTCCGCACCGAGGCGGAGACGGTCGCGAACATCTTCCTCTTCCACGTGATGGGCCAAGACGACGCGAGCGGACGGTTCACGCTCCGCGACGGGAAGCTCGACCTCCGCTGGGAGAAGCCGGTGTTCGAGCAGCCGACCTTCGGGAAGGCACGGGAGCTCTGCGAGGCGTTCGCGGCGGCGATGGGCGGCCGCTACGTGCCCATGGACGAGGCGCTGCCGCAGCTCAGGAGGCTGACGATCACCCACCCGCTCGGCGGCTGCGGCATCGGCCCGACGCGGGAGACTGGTGTCGTCGACGAGCTCGGGCGCGTGTACGACCCGTCGGGAGCTGGGGAGACGGCCGTGCACGAGGGCCTCTACGTCGTCGACGGGTCGGCGATGCCCGGCGCCCTCGGGGTGAACCCGACGCTGACGATCTCGGCGCAGGCGCTGAAGGCGGTGACGGCGGCCGTGCAGGCGCCGCCGGGCTAGCCTCCCGACCCGGTCCGGGTGAGACCGCTCTCGTAGGCGAAGATCACCGCCTGGACGCGGTCGCGGAGGCGGAGCTTCATGAGGATCCGCTTCACGTGCGTCTTCACCGTCGACTCCTCGATGAAGAGCGCCTTTGCGATCTCGCCGTTGGAAAGGCCGCGCGCGACCTGGGCCAGGACCTCGCGCTCCCGGGGCGTGAGCTCCTCGAGCCGTTCGTCGAACGGCGTGTCGGCTGCCGGCTGCTGCGCCATGCGGTCGATCACGCGGCGGGTGACCGAGGGGGAGAGCAGCGAGTCGCCGACGGCGAGGGTATGGATGCCTGCGATCAGCTCCTCCGGGCTCGTGCGCTTGAGGAGGAAGCCCGAGGCGCCTGCGTTGAGGGCGCCGAAGATGTAGTCGTCCTGCTCGAAGGTCGTCAGGATCAACACCTTGACCTCGCGCGAAGTTGCCAGCACCTCACGCGTCGCCGCAATCCCGTCGAGGTCGGGCATGCGGACGTCCATGAGGACGACGTCGGGAGCCGAGGAGCGGACCTGCTCGAGCGCGGCACGCCCGTCCGAGGCCTCGCCGACGACGTCGATCGCGTCGTCGCTCGACAGCACCGCTTTCAGCCCGGCGCGCATGAGGTCGTCGTCGTCGACGAGCAACACACGGACCGGCGTGTCGCTCACGGGCCCGCGTCTCCGTACGGCAGCCGCGCGCGAACGTGGAAGGAGCCGTTGTCCGCGCCGGCCTCGAGGCTGCCGCCGAGAAGCTGGGCGCGCTCGCGCATACCTACGATTCCGTGACCGCCGCCGTCGCGCCCCGGCGAGCTCGCCGCGGGATTGGTCACCGCGATCTCGAGCGCGCTCGGCGCGAACGCGATGGCGACCTCGGCGCTTCCGCGGCCGTGCCACGCGGCGTTCGTGAGCGCTTCTTGGAGGATCCGATACGCGGCCTGGTCGACGGCCGGGGTGAGGGGGCGGCGTGCCCCGTCGACCCTCACGGTCACGGAGAGGCCGGACACCCGATACCGGTCGGCCAGGGCGTCGAGCGCCGCGAGACCGGGGGGCGGCTCTACCTCGCCGGTCGGAAGGTCGTCGCGGAGCGCGCGCACGAGCTGGTCGATCTCGCCGAGCGTGTCGCGAGCGACGTCCTCAACCGTCTGGAGTGCGGCCCGGGCTCCTGCCGGATCTCGTTGCTGGAGCAGGCGTGCCGCTCCAGCCTGGACGAGGATGACGTTGATGGCGTGGCCGGCTGAGTCGTGGAGGTCGCGGGCGATGCGCATGCGCTCCTCGGCGGCGGCGAGCCGGCGCTCGCGCTCCGCCTCGCGCTCGGCGTTCCGGGCCCGCTCCTCCAGCTCGGCGATCCGCTCGCGCCGCAGGCGCGACCGGTCCCCGGCGAACCACGCCGCCGCCCACACGCCGGCGCCAAGGAAGAGCTCGGGCGCCAAGCCGTCCCGGACGAGGTGGGGACCGAGGAGCACCACGACGCTTGCGGCGAGAGCGGCTCGGCGCGGTCGTGCATCGAGCCTGTCGCGGTCGTCGGCCATCGTGTAGAGGGCGACGGCGAAGCCGAGCGGCGGCCCGAGCCCGTAGCGAAGCCCGTACAGGGTCGCGGTCGCGGCGGTGACGACCGCGAAGACGGGCAGCGGTGCCAGCCGCCGCGTGACCAGCGGCAGCGCGGTGAGCGTCACGAGCACGACCGCGACAGCGTCGAGGCCCTGCCCGTCGTCGTCGAACCCGCCGCCCGCGATCGCGGCGAGCGAGAACGTCAACACCACGACCGCGATGAGCGCGTCGACGAAAAGCTTGCTGCGTCGCACTCTCACGTCCTTGACGGTAGCGGTCGGACGCCGCTGCCGAGTCGCCCCCGAGGAGGATCTGAGTCCTCCTCCCGAGGTACGTCGAAGTTCCTCCCTGGGGGCGTTGTGGACGCGGGTCTCGAGTCCGTACCGTGGTCGACATGACCGACAACACGAATCTCGTCGTGGAGACGCACGGGCTCGGCAAGCGCTACGGCGAGCGCATCGTCGCCGTGGACGGGCTCGACCTCAGGGTGCGCCGGGGAGAGGTCTACGGCTTCCTGGGCCCAAACGGCGCCGGCAAGACGACCACGCTGCGGATGCTTCTCGGGCTGATCCGGCCCACGACCGGAAGCGCGCTCGTCCTCGGCGCCGGGCCAGGGACACCCGACGGCCTCCGCCGACTGGGCGCGCTGATCGAGTCGCCGACCTTCTACCCCTACCTGTCCGGTCGCGACAACCTGCGCGTCCTCGCCCGCTACGCGGGCGTCCCCGAGACGCGGATCGCCCCTGTGCTCGAGGAGGTCGACCTGGCCTCGCGGGCCGGCGACCGCTTCGGCACCTACTCGCTCGGCATGAAGCAGCGCCTCGGGATCGCCGCCGTGCTGCTCAAGGATCCCGAGCTGCTCATCTTCGACGAGCCGACGAACGGCATGGACCCGGCCGGCATGGCCGAGATGCGTCCGTTCCTCCGCAGCCTCGGCCGCGGCAAGCGGACGGTTCTCCTCTCGAGCCACCTGATGAGCGAGGTGGAACAGGTCTGCGACCGCGTCGGCGTTATCAGCAAGGGCCGGCTGGTCGGCGAGGGAACCGTGGAGGAGCTGCGCGGCCAGGAGGGCCTGTGGCTCCGCGCCGAGCCCCTGGGCAAGGCCGAGGAGGTTCTCCGGTCGCTGCGGGGCATCGGCCAGGTGGCACAGACCGACGGCGGCCTTCGCATCGCGGTCGAGCCCGCGGCGGCTGCGACGATCAACCGCGCGCTCGTCCAAGCCGGGATCGCCGTCAGCGAGCTCCGCCCTGAGCGCGCGTCTCTGGAGAAGGTCTTTCTCGAGCTCACCCAGGAAGAGGAGGCAGCATGACCAGGCTCGTGACCGCCGAGCTGCTCTTGATGCGCAAGCGCGCCAGCACGTGGATCCTGCTCGCGATCTGGACGGCGCTCGCGCTCACGTTCGCCTACGTCGTGCCGTACATCCAGTACACGAACGATTCCGGGCGCACGCCACTCGTCGACCTGCTGCCGGAGAACCTGGTCGGGACGCTTCTGGCGGGCTTCCCGTTCTTCGGCGGGGTGCTCGCGCTCATGCTCGGCGTGCTTACCGTCGGCAGCGAGTACGGCTGGGGCACGCTCAAGACGCTCTTCACCCAGGGGCCCGGCCGGCTGCGCGTCTTCGGCGCCAAGCTGGTCGCCGTCTCCGCCGTCCTCCTGGTCTTCGTCCTCGTCGTCTACCTCTTGGGCGCGCTGGCGAGCTGGGCGATCGCCGTGAACGAGGGAGCGGAGGTGGGCTGGCCGAGCGCCTGGCTCCTCCTTCGCGGCATCGCCGGCGGCTGGCTGATCTTCGCCGTCTGGGCGGCGCTCGGCATCTTCCTAGCCGTCGTCACGCGCGGCACCGCCCTCGCGACCGGTATCGGGATCCTCTACGCGTTCGTCGTTGAAGGCCTGCTGAGCGCACTCGCCCGCGAGGTCAGCCTCCTGGACGGCCTCGTGGAGTTCTTCGTGCGCGCGAACGGCTACTCGCTCGTCGCCGTGCTGGGCGTGTCCACCGAAGACGTGTCCGACACTGGCCCCGGCTCGTTCTCGGGGCCGTTCGTGGCGGGCGGGCAGGCACTGCTCGTGCTGGCTGTCTACCTCTGCGCGTTCGTCGTGGCCGCGGGCTGGCTTCTCCGTCGCCGCGACGTGGTGTGACCGAGCGCTACGCCTCCTCGTCGGGGAGCGCGAACGACCCGTACTTGATGTCGCCCTCGCGCTTGTAGGTCGCCATGAAGACCCCGGTCGTCGACGTCGCGGAGTCGGCGAGCTTCAGCCCGGCGGGCACGGCGCCCTCGGCGAAGAGCCGCTTGCCCGTCCCGAGCACGACCGGGAAGACCATGATCTTGAGCTCGTCGACAAGGTCGTGCTCGAGAAGCGTCTGGATCAGGTTCGAGCTGCCGTGCACCTGGATCTCGGGGCCGTCCTCCTGCTTGAGCTTCGCGACCGCCTCCGCGACGTCGCCCTCGAGCAGGATCGAGTTGTTCCACTCCACCGAGTCGAGCGTCCGCGAAGCGACGTACTTCCGCGTGTTGTTCAGCTGCTCGGCGGGCGGTTCGTCCGTGTGCGGCCAGTGGGCGGCGAAGATCTCGTAGGTCCTCCGGCCGAGGAGGAGGTCGAAGGGCTTGCCCATCACCTCGTCCATGCGCTGGCCCACGGCGTCGTCCCAGTAGCCCACGGACCAGCCGCCGTGGGTGAATTCTCCGGCGGGGTCCTCCTCCGGGCCGCCGGGCGCCTGCATGACGCCGTCCAGGGTCAGGAACGTGGTCACGACAAGGTGTCTCATGGTCGTTCTCCTCTCGCTTCGACGCTGCCCTAACGACTGCTCCGGGCGTGAAGACTCATCGGACGCAAAGAGGCGGCGGCCGCTTCGGCCGCCCCCTCAGATCATGCACTCGGATGTTTACGGGCAGCTCGCAGGGAGCGGAGGGTTCACGGGACATGTGCCCTGAGTGCCGGCCGGAGCCGGAATGTCGAAGCCGGCTGAACCGGGAACCCTCTCGCCCGGCACGCCGTTGACGTCTCGGTCGAGTACGCGAACGTCAGCGCCGCGAAGCCGATCGCGTCGGCGTTGATGTCGAGTGCGTGCAGGTTGACGTTGCCGAACGTCTCGCAGGCGAACGACGAGAGGGCGCGCGGACGACGTGCCTGCGCGCCCCTCTCGCGTCGTTAGGCATCGGCGGTCGCCGACATCGCCTCGGAGTCTGCCTGCCGCGCCGGCTCGTTCGGGTGACGTTCGATCTCGCGCTCGCGGACGAGCCAGAGCGCCAGGACGGCGCCGGCGAAGCTGAGTAGCGCGCCCAGCGTAAGCACGTTGTTGAGTCCTGCGAGGAAACCCTGGCCGGCGGCGTCGACGGCCACCTGCCGCGTTGCGGGCGGGAGCGAGGAAACGGCCGGGTCGAGCGTGCCGGACGAGGCGGCTTCCACGAGCTCACGCGGACGATCCCCGTTCGCGGCGGGAGTGCCGGCCGCCAGCTCGTTGACCTTGTCGCTGCCCCTTGCGACGAAGATGGCTCCCCAGAGGGCGATGCCGACGGCGACGCCAACCTGCCGGAAGGTGTCGTTGATTCCCGCGGCCATGCCGCTGCGCTCCTTGGGGACGACGCTCACGGCGACCTCTGCGATGACGGGGTTCAGCAGGCCTGATCCAGCGCCGGCGATCAGGAAGCCGGCGAGCAAGGTCGTCCACTCGGAGCCGGCTTCGACCCCGGACATCAGCAGGAGGCCAAGCCCAGTCAGGCCGAGCCCGGCGCTCAACAGCAGGCGCGCGGGGACGCGCCCGATCAGCGCACCCACCATCCCGCTGAAAACGAAGACGAGCAGGGTGATCGGCAGGTAGATGAGCCCGGTATCGAAGGGCGAGTGGCCGAGGTAGTTCTGCAGGTAGAGCGTCATGTAGAGGAACATCGCATACAGCGAGGCCGAGAGGGCGAAGGCTGCGAGCTGAATGCCGGTGAAGGAGGGAAGCCTGAAGAGCGTGAGCGGCAACATCGGCTCCCGGACGCGGTGCTCGATCGCGACGAAGGCCGCGAGCAGAGCCGCGGCGGCGACCAAGAGCGAGACGATCAAGCTGCTGCCCCAGCCCTCGTCGTTTCCACGAAGGAGTGCCAGGACGAGCACGAAGAGCGCGCCGCTGAAGGTGGCGACCCCGCCCCAGTCGACCCGGGTCGCGTTGGGGTCGCGGCTCTCGCGCAGCTTCGAGTAGGTGACCGCGAGCGCCGCGAGCCCGATCGGGACGTTGAGGTAGAAGATCGACTCCCAGCCGAGCGCGTCCGTGAGCGCTCCGCCCACGAGCGGCCCGATCGCAACGGCGACCCCGATCGTGGCGCCGTATGCGCCCATCGCCATCCCACGCTCGCGGCCGCCGCGGAACTCCTGGGCGATCAGGGCGAGCGAGACCGCGAACATCGCCGCGCCGCCTACTCCTTGCAGGGCGCGCGAGAGGTTGAGGAAAGTGGGGTCGGGCGCGAGCGCGCAGAGCAGGGAGGCGACGGTGAAGGTCACCAGACCGGCAGCGAACAGCCTGCGCCGCCCGAGCTGGTCGGCGAGCGAGCCCGCCGTCAGCACGAGCGCGGCCAGGGTCAGCGCGTAGGCGTCCAAGACCCATTGCAGGGCGGTGAAGCTGGCGTCGAGGTCCTCGCGAATCGAGGGCAAGGCCACGTTCACGACCGTGATGTCGAGCAGAAGCATGAAGGTCGCGACCGAGACCGCGAGCAGCGTCCACCATTTACGCTCCACAGGAAGTCATCTCCTTGTCACATGTGCTGGGTTTCGTTGGTCACTTCAATGACCGGCTGCGACGAGGAGATGTGACGCGTGAGCGAGCAGGACTGGCTGGCGGAGCGATTCGAGGCCCAGCGACCGCACCTGCGGGCCGTCGCCTACCGAATGCTCGGCTCGGTCAGCGAGGCCGACGACGCCGTGCAGGAGGCCTGGCTGCGGCTCTCCCGCTCCGACCCAAGCATCATCGACAACCTCGGTGGCTGGCTGACGACGGTCGTCGCTCGCGTGTGCCTGAACATGCTGCAAGCGCGCAGATCGCGTCGTGAGCACGCGCTGGGCGAACATCTGCCCGATCCCATCGTGAGTCGCGAGGACGAGCTGGACCCAGAGCACGAAGCGCTCCTCGCCGACTCGGTCGGACTCGCGCTGCTCGTCGTCCTCGACACGTTGACCCCTGCTGAGCGGCTCGCCTTCGTGCTTCACGACATGTTCGCCGTGCCCTTCGACGACATCGCTCCCGTCGTAGGCCGCTCCCCCGCCGCCGCCAGGCAGCTCGCGAGCCGCGCGCGGCGCCGCGTCCAGGGAGCGCCCGTTCCGGACGCCGACCTCGACCGTCAGCGCGAGGTCGTCGACGCCTTCGCCGCCGCCTCGCGCGACGGCGACTTCGACGCGCTGCTCGCCGTCCTCGATCCGGCCGTGGTGCTCCGAGCAGACCGCGCCGTCCCTCCGGGTGCACCGACCATGCTCCGCGGCGCGCGGGCCGTCGCCTCGGGCGCGCTCCGCTTCTCCCAGCTCGCCCCGTTCGCGCGGCCGGCACTCGTGAACGGAGCCGCCGGAGCCGTCGTCGCTCCCGAGGGACGGCTGTTTGCGGTCCTCGCCTTCACGGTCACGGGCGGGAAGATCGTCGAGATCGAGGTGTTCTCCGACCCGGAACGCCTCCGCCGGCTCGACCTGGCCGTGCTCGATGAGTCGTGAAGTCTTTGACAAGCAATCGCGTAAGCGGTAGCTTACACGTTAGTGAAGACTTACGCGACGAACGGATGGGCGGCGCTTGGTGATCCGACCCGACGCGCGATCTTCGAGCGGCTGGTCGAGCGCCCGCGTGCTGTCACCGAGCTCGCGAGCGAGTCCCCCGTCAGCCGCCCGGCGGTCTCGCAGCATCTCAAAGTGCTGAAAGACGCAGGGCTTGTGATCGACCGGCAAGCCGGGAAGCACCGGATCTACCACGTCAACCCCGACGGGCTCGGGGCGCTGCGCGCCGAGCTCGACCTGTTCTGGAGCAAAACGCTCGCCGCCTACAAGACGGCAATCGAGCAACGAGCGGAGGAGGTCCAATGAACACACAAGTAGGAGAGACAACCGTGCAGGCACAGATCGTCGTCGAGGCCCCACTCGAGCGTGCGTTCTCGTTCTTCACCGAGAGCTTCGGCAGCTTCAAGCCTCCCGAGCACAACATGCTCGAGGTCGAGATCGCCGAGACAGTCTTCGAGCCGCGCGTGGGGGGCTCCTTGTACGACCGCGGCGTGGACGGGAGCGAGTGCCGCTGGGCGCGCGTGCTCGCCTACGAGCCGCCGCACCGCGTGCTGCTCAGCTGGGACGTCAGTCCCCAGTGGCAGCTCGAGACGGACCCGGAGAAGACGAGCGAATGGGAAGTGCGGTTCTACTCTGAAACGCCGGAGCGCACGCGCGTCGAGCTCGAGCACCGCAACCTCGAGCGGCACGGCGCGGGCTGGGAGGCGGTCCGCGACGCCGTCGCGGCGCCCGACGGCTGGCCCCTCTACCTGCAGCGGTTCGCCGAGGTCGTGAAGGACTGAGGATGCCGCCGACCAGCCAACCACGAAACCCAACCAGGAGGTAGCCGATGTCGACCGTCAACCCGATCCCCGATCGGTATCCCCGCGTCACACCCCACCTTTCCATCGCCGGCGCTGCCGAGGCGATCGACTTCTACACGCGCGTGCTGGGGGCGAACGAACGCATGCGCATGGCGATGCCCGACGGCACCGTCTCCCACGCCGAGATCGTGATCGGCGATTCGGTGATCATGATCGGCGACGAGGCCTGGCCGGGCGGGCACGAGCCGAGCCCGGCGACGTTGGGTGGCTCGCCGGTCGCACTGTTCGTCTACGTGGAGGACGTGGACGACGTCTTCAAGCGTGCGCTCGAGGCCGGAGCGACCTCGGTGCTAGATCCGGAGGATCACTTCTACGGCGACCGGGTCGCGATGTTCGACGACCCCTACGGCCACCGCTGGAACATCGGCACCCACATCGAGGACGTCCCGCCGGCGGAAATGGAACGACGCATGGCAGAAATCCTCAGCACCACCTGAACGTCGCGGCTGTCGCCGATCTCCCACGGGGTGCGATGAGTTCCGCCGCGCGCAGCGGTCTGTAGAGGGCATACTGTTCGTGTTGGCGCTGTCCCGCGCCCAACCCTCGGTTCCGGTGCTCACGCCGCCGGCGTTGCGGGGGCAAAGGGGGCTCGAGCCCTCGGGACGCCGGTCTGGAGTGCCCTTTCCGGCGGGGCGTCGTGAGCGTGAGTCGCGGGGCCGCCGCCACGAGAGGAGCACGAGATGACCAGGCAAAGATCGTTCAAGCGCCTCGTCCGAGCGCGGATGGAGAAGACGGGCGAGCGGTATGCGGCCGCGCGCGCAGCACTTCTGGCCGCAGAGGAGTCCAAGTCGACCGAGGCCCCGACCCTCACGGTCTCCGACGAGGTGATCCGGCGCCGGACCGGCCGCGGCTGGGAGGAGTGGTTCGACCTCCTCGACGACTCGGGCGCGATCGCCAAGCCGCACCGGGAGATCGCCCGCTGGCTCCAGTCGGAGCACGGAATCGACGGCTGGAGCGCGCAGTCGGTGACCGTGAGCTACGAGCGCGCTCGCGGGCGGCGTGCCGTCGGCGAGCACGCCGACGGCTTCGCGATCACGGCCCAGAAGACGGTCGGGGTTCCGGTCGATCGCCTGTACGACGCCTTCGCCGACGAGTCGCTGCGCGAGCGTTGGCTGCCCGACGGCCGCCTCCGCGAGCGCACCGCAACGAAGCCGCGGTCGGCCCGCTTCGACTGGGGCGACGGCGAGACCCGAGTCGTCGTTGGGTTCACAGCCAAGGGCGACGCCAAGAGCGTCGTCGCCATCGAGCACGCCCGGCTCCCCGACGCGGTGGAGGCCGAGCGGATGAAGGCGTTCTGGCGAGAGCGGGTCGCCGCGCTGAAGGAGGTACTCGAGGGATGACCACGACCAAGACGCATATCACCCGGATCGGGACCGTCCTCGTTCCGGTCAGCGACCAGGACCGCGCGCTCCGGTTCTTCACGGAGACGCTCGGCTTCGAGACGCGGATCGACGGCGAGTTTGGCGGGGGCGAGCGATGGATCGAAGTCGCGCCGCCCGGCGCCGAGACGACGATCGCGCTCATCGACTCGCAGGCGAACGAGGTCAGCTTCGCGACCGACGACGCGGACGCCGCGCACGCCGAATTGCGGGCCTCTGGCGTCGACACCGACGCCGAGGTCCTGCGCCTCGGCGAGGGCGTGCCGCCGATGTTCACGTTCCGCGATCAGGACGGAAACCGCTACCGGGTCGTCGAGCGAGACTGAAAACCGACGAGGGCAAGCCGCCGCGGCAGGTCGCGGCGGCTTGCCCAGTACGCTCCGGACCGTCACCCCAGAACGCGCACTCGGCGGTAGCGTGACGATGACAACCCTCGGCTTCCCGCCGGGCCAGCAGGCGGCCGTGCCCGACCGGGGCGTCGGTTCGAGGCCGCCGATGAAATCCACATCTTCCGAGTCAGGAGTGGACACCAAAGGAGGAACCCGTGCTCGACCACATCGGACTCAACGTTGCCGACTACGAGCGCAGCCGCGACTTCTACCAGCGCTCCCTGGCACCGCTGGGTCTCTCGCTGCTGATGGAGCCGGTGCCGCGTACCGGCGGCTTCGGCCGCGACGGGAAACCCTGGTTCTGGATCACCGACCAGCGCCAGCCCACGAGCGAGAACGTGCACGTGGCCTTCACGGTGCCCACACGGTCGACGGTGGACGCCTTCCACGCCGCCGCCCTCGAGGCCGGCGGGAGCGACCACGGCGGGCCCGGGATACGCGAGCTCTACCACCCCACCTACTACGGCGCATACATCCTCGACCCCGATGGCAACAACATCGAAGCCGTCTGCCACCACCCGGAGTAGCTGCTGAACGGCCGAGCAGCTTCGGCCCCCTTCGATTTGGAACGCTCGCGCGGCTGCGGCAAGGAACAGGGCGATGATCGCCACCGCTGAGGGCACCGGCATCCCGAGCGACTGTGACGTCATCGCCGCCTCGTTGGAGCGGCCCGAATGCTTCGAGATCGTCTTCGAGCGCCACGCAACGGCGATCTACCGCTACCTGCGGCGGCGCGCCGGGGCAGCCCTTGCCGAGGAGCTCACCGCCGAGACGTTCGCACGCTCCTTTCGAGCTCGCCGTCGCTTCGATCGCCGCGGCGAGTCTGCGCTGCCCTGGCTCTACGGAATCGCGGCCAACCTCCTTCGCATGCACCGGCGCGCGGAGGGGCGCCGCCTTCGCGCCTACGCGCGCGCGGCAAACCGAAGCCTCGAGCCCGCGCCGAGCGCCGATTCAAATCATCGCCTCGACGCCGCGGCCTTGAGGCCGGCGCTCGCCGCCGCTCTGGTCGACCTTCCGCACGGTCAGCGCGAGGTCCTGCTTCTCCATGCCTGGGCCGAGCTGTCGCACGAGGAGATCGCGATCGCCCTTTCCATCTCGGTGGGCACGGTGCGGAGCCGTCTACACCGCGCACGCGGGTACGTCGCGGAACGAATCACGCTGTCCGGCAACAAAGCCGGTGACGACTCGATGGCCACGACGCCATGAATCAGATCGACGAGCTCATCCGTTCCGTCGGCGCCGACGCTCCGGTCGCCGACCGTTCCGAACACGACGCCATTGACGCCGCGCGGCGGACGCTTCGGGCGACGATCGCCGCCGAGCAGCGTGGCCGTCGCCGGCCGAGCCGTCGCCGTGGGTTGATTGCGCTGTTCGCCGTGCTCGCGATCGCGGGGGTCTCGGTTCCGGCGTTCGGCGTGGCGAGCGAGTGGTTCTCCGGCGGCGGTGAGATCGAGGGGATTCGAGGTTCGGCTCCCCCGAAGCTCACGAGCGCGCCGGTCGTCGTCGCATCGGGCGAGCCCAAGGAGGCGTGGACGATCTGGATCGCGCGGAGCGATCAGGGCCTCTGCCTGAACGTAGACATCGGAGACGAGCAGTTCGACCCCCGAAACTACCGGCTCGGCGACTGCGGTTACTCCGACATTCACGGCGAGCTTCCGCCGGATGTGCGTGGGGACCCGTCGGCGCCATGCATCGGGCCGCCGAGTTCCGGGACGCTCGTGCCGTGCGGCTCGCGCCCTAAGTACTGGGTGACCATGGGGTGTGGCGTTTTCGTCCCGGATGCTGGGCGGAGCATCTGCGCCGGCAAGGCTGCGGCCGAGGTCGCGACCGTCGAGCTTCTCCTTACGAACGGCAAGACGTTGCTGGCGCACGTCGTGCAGCGGCCCCTCGGACAAGACGTTCCCCTCAACGTCTACTGGGCAGAGCTGGGACCCGAGCACGGCCTCGAGATCACGCGACGGTCACGGGACGCGGAGGGCAACCTCATGGCGTGCGATGACGGCGAGTTGGTGGAAGAGGTCACCGCTCGCGACCGGGAGGGCAACGTGCTCGGTGGCAGGGTTCCTGCCTGGAACGGGAATCCGACCGGGGATGCTAATGGTCCTCGCCCGCCGGAGCCGCTCGAGATGGACCCGTGCCTGTGAGGTTCGAGGCGTGGTCGGCCGACATCGCCCTGGGCGCACAATCGCAGCTGTCGAGCTGAGCCGCGCAGCAGTCAAACCTAACCACCGACGGGCTACGCCGGCTCATTGCCTCTGAGTCGGTCGACTCGATCAGCGCCGGAATGGGTTCGAACCAGGCGCCGTAGCGGCGAAGAAACTCGTGGCGTGGCCATTCGGTGCGGGTGCGCCCTCGGGAACCGCCTCGAAGCAGTACTAGTACACGCGGCCCGCCGACGCCCCAGACCTCGACGAAGCGGTCGTGTGTTCGCTCGTCCTCGAAGCGCGTTCCTGCCCGCCAGGTGCGATGTCCGCCTAGCGCAGCGACTCGTCGCCAAAGAGCGAGCGCCGCACCGCCGAGCGGAGTCCGTCGGCGCCGACGATGAGGTCGGCGACCACGGCTTCACCACCGTCGAGGAGCGCCTCGCCGTCCTCGCTCGCACCGATGCACGTCCTCCCGAGGCGCAGGTGCTCGGCGGGCACAGCCTCCAGCAGCGCCCGCCGCAACTCACTACGCAGGATCCCGTACGTCTCCCCACCCCAGCGCGTCGTAGTTGATGAGCGTCAGCAGGTCGCCGCGCGGATTGCGGATCTCGGCCCGCCGCACCCTCGTCCCGCGGGCTGCGACACTGTCGCGGAGTCCGAGCGAGCGCAGCGCGGCGATCGCGTTTGCAGAGAGGACCAGCCCGAACCCCGCCTCGTGGAGCTCCGGCGCACGCTCGATGACACTCGGCTCAACGCCGGCGCGCTCGAGTGCGATCGCCGCCCCGAGCCCGCCTATCCCGGCTCCAACGATCACCGCCCGCACCCTGGGGCCGCCGCGGTCGCGTGACGTCCACTCCCTCATGGCGAAGGAGGCTCCAGTTTGAGTCCGGGAGTCTGCTTCCCGACTGGCAGGTGTCTCGGAGCTGGATCACGACCGCCGCCGGCGGGCGTGCCCCGATCCGGTTCGCTGACCACGACCGGCTGCCCGTGTTGGAGACTTCGCTGGGCGGCCAGCGCGATAGTGAGCGCGGCGCGGGCATCGCGGCCGTCCACGAGCGCCGGGCCGCCTTTTCGAATTGCGGTGATGACCGCCGACCACTGGCGCTCGTAAGCTTCTGCGTACCGTTCTGCGAAGAACCGCCTTAGACGGCTCGACCGCGCTCCGCGTGCTCCCCAGATGCTCGTCTGGTGTTCGCGCTGGTGACCGGAAGCCGCCATTCCGTTCGACCCGAACGCTTCGACGCGCTGGTCGTAGCCGTATGTGGCCTGCCAGGAGTTGTCGATTGTCGTGATCGTGCCGTCGGCGTGCCGCAAGATGGCAACCACGGTGTCGACATCCCACTCGCCTTGCCGTGCGCCCTCGATCCGCGCCGCCCCGCGGACGAAGACGTCCACGACTTCGCTACGGGTCATGAACCGAGCCATGTCGAAGTCGTGGAGGGTGGTGTCGAGGAGGATCCCACCGGGGACGGCGTAGTCGGGGGGAGGGGGCGCCGGGTCCCTGCTCGTGATGCGGAGGAGGTGCAGCTTCCCGACGGCGCCGGTCGCCACGGCCTCCTGTACGGCTGCGTGACTCGGGTCGAAGCGCCGGTTGAAGCCGACGTGCAGGAGGATGCCGGCGCGTTCCACAGCGGCGATCGCACGGTCGATCTCTGTGAGGTCCTGCGCGAGTGGTTTTTCGCAGAACACGTGCCGGCCGGCGCTCGCGGCAGCGACCACGAGGTCGGCCTGGACAGGTGTGGACGCGCAAACGGCCACCGCGTCCGCGGATGCCTCGATCGCCTCGTCGACCGGGAGGTGCATCACGCCGAGGCGCGCAGCGAGTCGACGGGCACGGGCAGGATCGACGTCCGCCACCGTCGCGAGCTCAGCGCCTTCGATCCGTTTTGCGAGCAGCGTTGCGTGCAGGGTTCCGATGCGACCGGCACCGAGGACCGCGAAGCGCAGTGCGCGGGCCACGTCCCTACCAGCCGACCCGCTGCAGACGCTTGCCAACCTCGAGCGCGTCTCGCGCCGCGCGGACCTCCGCGCGCTCGCTCACTTCCGGCACGCCGACCTCCCAGAAGGCGCCGCCCTCGGACCAGGCCTGCGCCTCCACCGGGACGACGATGACGGACGTCTGCGACCCGCGGCGGGCGCGCTCGAGGGCGGCCTCGAGCTCGGCGATCGCCGAGACGCTCTCGGCCTCGCAGCCGAGCGCGCGCGCATGCGCAGCGAAGTCCACGCGTACCTGCTCAGCCGCGCGGGTCGTTTCCCACATGTTGTTGAACGAGACGCCGCCCTGCCCGACCTGAAGGCGCTCAATTACGGCGTAGCCGCCGTTGTCGCAGACGACGACGATCATCTTGTGACCGGAGAGAACCGAGCTGTAGAGGTCCGAGTTGAGCATCAGATAGGAGCCGTCGCCGACGAGCACGATCACGTCGCCACGCTCCCGCGCCATCGCGGCGCCCCAGCCGCCGGCGATCTCGTAGCCCATGCACGAGTAGCCATACTCGCAGTCGAACGTGGCGACGCCCTTCGAGCGCCAGTTGACGTTGAGCTCGCCCGGGAGGCCGCCCGCTGCGGTGAGGACGTAGTCGTCCGGGCTCGCCATCCGGTTGACCGCGCCGACGACCTGCGCGTAGCTCGGCACTCCGTCCGTGGGCGCCGTGCGCGCGTCGATCGCCCGCCCGAATGCCTCGGCCTCGGCGGTCGCGCGGCGCGACCACTCGTTCGGCGCGCGCCAGGTGCCGAGCGCGGTGCCGAGCTCGAGGAGGCTCTCGCGGGCGTCGCCCACCACGGCGAGGGCCCGGTGCTTGACGGCGTCGAAGCGCGCCGCATTGAGCGCGACGATGCGCAGCTCCTCGTTCCGGAAGACGGTCCAGGAGCCTGTCGTGAAGTCCTGCAGGCGTGTGCCGACCGCGAGGACGACGTCGGCCTCGGCCGCGAGGCGGTTCGCCTCGTCGCAGCCGGTCACCCCGATCGGCCCGACGTAGAGGGGGTGATCGTCGACCAGCGTCGACCTGCCAGCCATCGTCTCGACCACCGGCAGCGCGTGCGCCTCGGCGAAGCCGCGCAGCTCCTCCTCCGCGAGCGCGTAGCGGACCCCGCCGCCCGCGACGATGAGGGGCCGTCGGGCGCTCGTCACCACCTTCGCCGCCTCCACGACGCGCCGCGCGTCCGGGCGCGGCCGCGGGATCTCGTGCACCACAGGCTCGAAGAGGCGCTCCGGGAAGTCGAAGGCCTCCGCCTGCACGTCCTGGGGAAGGCCGAGGAAGGCCGGTCCGCAGTCTGCGGGATCGAGGAGCGCGGCCACGAGCTGCGGGAGCGACTGCGCGAGCTGCGAAGGCTTGACGATCCGATCCCAGTAGCGCGTCACCGGCCGGAAGGCGTCGTTCACGGTCGTCGAGGGCGCGGCGAAGTCCTCGACCTGCTGGAGCACGGGGTCGGGAATCCGGCTCGCGAAGGTATCGCCGGCGACGAGGAGGAGCGGCAAGCGGTTCGCGTGCGCGCAGGCGGCCGCGGTGACCATGTTCGTCGCCCCGGGGCCGATCGACGACGTGGCGACCATGATCTGCCGCCGCCGACGGGCCTTGGCAAACGCCACCCCCGCGAGCCCCATGCCCTCCTCGTGCTGGCCGCGCCACGTCGGGAGCTCGTCCTGCACCGCCTCCAGCGCCTGGCCGAGGCAGGTCACGTTGCCGTGGCCGAAGATCGCGTAGACGCCTGCGAAGAGCGGCGCCTCACGGCCGTCGACGACGGTTCGCTGCGCGACGATCCAACGGACGAGGGCGTCCGCCGTGGTGAGACGAATCGTTCTCAAGACTGCACCTCCCGTGTCAGGTCCTCCGCGACGGCCGCCTCGGGCTCGATGTCGCGCACGTCCTCCCAGCGCCCCGACTCCCAGGAGCGGACGAGCGCCGCCTGCACGCGCACGACCTCGAGCGCGTCGTCGAAGCCGGGATGATGGGGCCGTCCCGCCGCTACCGAGGAGAGGAACTCGTAGTCTTCGATCGCCTTCAGATCCTCAAAGCCGATGGCGTTGGCGTCTCCGGGCACAAAGCGCCCGTGGTAGGGGAAGCGGTCGCCCGAGTGGACGGTCGTGTACCCCTCGTGGCCGGCGGAGTCGTCCCGGAGGAAGACCCTGAGCTCGTTCATGGCCTCGAAGTCCCACGACACCGCCCCCTCCGTCCCGTGGAGATCGAAGGCCATCTGGCTCTGGGGCCCGACCAGCGTCCGGGAGGCCTCGAACGTCCCGCGGGCGCCGCCGGCGAAGACGGCGAGCGCGGCGCAGTAATCCTCGTTCGTCACCTCCCCGGTCGGGTCTTCCGCCTCGCCTCGGCCGTAGTGCTCGTCGCGGGCGGGCGCGGGCAAGGGCCGCGCCCGGATGAAGGTCTCGGCTGTTCCTACCACGGACTCGATCGGTCCGAGGAGCATCAGGGCCAGGTCGAGCGCGTGGCTGAGCAGGTCGGTGGAGGCGCCGTACCCGGCCTCCTCCTTGCGGTAGCGCCAGGTCAGGAGCCCCAGAGGGTCGCTTCCGTACATCGAGAAGAAGCGGCCCCGGTAGTTCGTGACCTGGCCGAGGCGGCCCCCGTCCAGGAGGTCCTTCGTGTAGCGGACGAGCGGCGCCCAGCGGTAGTTGAAGCCCACCCCTGTGATCACGGCGGCCGCTCGGGCGGCGTGCGTGATCGTGGCAGTTTGCTCCGGCGTGCCGCCCACGGGCTTCTCGCAGAAGACGTGCTTGCGGGCCGCCGCTGCCGCCTCGCAAAGCTCGACGTGCAGGCGGTTGGGCGAGCAGACGAAAACGACGTCGACGTCCGGGTCTTCGACGACGTCCTCCCAGCGTTCGGCGGCCCTGCGAAAGCCGAACGAGCGCACGGCCTCTCCGGCGCGCTCCGCGAGCGGATCTGTGACGGCGACGAGTTCGGGGTCGAAGCTGCGCTCCGGGAAGAGCGACGGGATGCGGAGGCAGGAGCGTGCGTGGGCGCGCCCCATCCAGCCGAAGCCGACGATTCCGATGCCGATCCGGCTCATGCAGGCGCGGCCGACACCATCGGCAGGCGCGGATCCAGCTCCTCGGCCGCCCAGCTCTCGCGGATCCACGCGTGAGCCGGATCGTCCACGAAGGCGAGGCTCCGCGCTGCGCCGGGGCCGGCGAGGACGTTGAGGTAGTACATGGGATAGCCGGGGCAGGCCACGCACGGCCCGTGGTAGCCGCGCGGGATGAGGAACACGTCGCCGTCGCGAACCTCGACCGTCTCGTCGATGGCGCCGTCGTCGCTGTACGTCCGGTGCAGGCCGAACCCTTCGCTGCTGGGCGCGACGGTTCCTGTGCGGCCGATCCTGAAGTAGTAGATCTCCTCGAGCTCGACGGGGCACTCGGGGGAGTCGTCGTGCTTGTGCGGCGGATAGGAGGAGGTGTTGCCCGCAGGCGTGTAGACCTCGACGCATGTGAGCCGCTCGGCGCCCGGGAAGGCGTCCGGGGCCATGAAGTTGACGATCTGGCGCGAAGCCCGCCCGGCGCCGCGGATCTCGATCGGCACGTCGCCCGCCTGCCCGTGGTGGAGCTCGAGACGTTCGCGGGCGCGGGCAGTGCAGAGCGCGGCCTCGGCTCCGGAGCGCGTCCCGAGGCGCACCTCGCTCCCGACCGGGACGTAGGCCCAGTCCGAGACTCCTGCGAAGACCGTGTCGCGCCCGCCGAGCTCGATGCGCCGGCCGTCGCACTCGACCGTCACAGAGCCCGTCAGCGGCAGGATCGCGAGCTCGAAGCCGGCTGTTTGGAGCTCCCGCGCCTCGTCGGGCGGGAGTCGGGCGACGCGCAGGCCGGTGAAGGTCCAACCCGCGAGATCGGGTGTCACGGCGACCGGGTCGACCCCGTCGCCGGCAGCACCCGCACGGAGAAGGAGGCCTGTCACGTCGAGGCCTCCGCGGCCGCACCCGCCCTCTCGAGGTCGAGCACCTCGGCGACTGTGGGCATGGCGGGGGCGCAGAGGAGCCGCGAGGCGACGATCGCCCCCGCGGCGTTGCCGAAGCGGACCGCGCGGACCGGATCCCAACCGGCGAGTAGCCCGTGGCAGAGGGCGCCCCCGAAGGCATCGCCCGCGCCGAGGCCGCAGACGACCTCGACCGGCACGGGCGGGACGAGAGCCCGAGTCCCATCTGAGCCCGCGACGAAGACTCCGTCCCCGCCGAGTTTCACGACGGCGAGCTCGAGACCCTGTTCGAGGAGGCGGTCGGCCGCTTCCTCGGGCTCACCGGTGCCGACGGCGACCTCGCACTCCACCCGGTTGCCCACCGCCGCGGTCACCTGCGGGAGCGCCTCGCGGAGCTCCCCCTCGCCCTCGGCGCGCGAGCGCCAGAACGTCGGGCGCCAGTCGAGGTCGAGGATCGTGTGCCGGTGACGACCCCGCGCTTCGAGCGCGAGCGTTACGGCTGAGCGGCTTGGCTCGTCGCTCAAGGTGGAGCCGCTGATCCAGAGGATCGGCACGTCCGCGACTGTCCCCGGGTCGAGGTCGCCCGGCGAGAGGTTCATGTCGGGCGCCTTCGGATAGCGATAGAAGATGATGCGCGGGTCCTCCGGCAGGTCGAGTTCGCAGAAGGTGATCGGCGTCGGGAGGTCCGGGTCGACGCCGACGAAGCGCGTATCGACCCCGAACTCCTCCTCGAGGGCAAGCTGTGCGTACGCCCCGAACGAATCGTCCCCGACCCGGGTGGCGACGGCCGCACGCCGGCCGAGGCGGGCCGCGGCGACGGCGACGTTCGTGGCCGTACCCCCGATCGACTTGGCGAACGAGCTCACGCGCGCAATCGGCACGTGTGTCTGCTCGGGGTAGAGGTCGACCCCGATGCGGCCGACCGTCAGGACTTCGAGGTCCGTCACGTCTCGATCCGGGCCGCCTCCAGCTCGTGGGCGAGCACATCGAGCTCCGCCCCGCCCGCCATCAGGCGGGTCAGCTCCTCGCGGCTGATCTCCTCCTTTGGGAAGGTCCCCATGCTCCTGCCCCGGTTGAGGAGCAGGAACCGGTTCCCCACGGGGTAGGCGTGATGCGGGTTGTGCGTGATGAAGACGACGCCCAGACCCTCGTCGCGGGCAGCCGCGATGTAACGCAGCACGACGCCGGCCTGCTTGACGCCGAGCGCCGAGGTCGGCTCGTCGAGGATGAGCACTCGCGCGCCGAGGTACACCGCGCGGGCGATCGCGAGGGACTGCCGCTCCCCGCCAGACATGCTGCCCACCGCCTGGTCGGGGTCCCGTATGTCGATCCCCATCCTCCGGAGCTGGTCGCGCGCTGTTTTGCGGGCGAAAGCGACGTCGAAGCGCTTGAAGGGGCCGTACCCCTTGGTGGGCTCCGAGCCGAGGAGGAAGTTCCGCCAGACCGACATGAGCGGGATCAGCGCGAGGTCCTGGTAGACGGTGGCGATGCCGTGGGCGAGCGACTCCCGCGGCGACGAGAAGCTGACCGCCTCGCCGTCGACGAGCAGTGCGCCCTCAGACGGCTGGTGGACGCCGGAAAGGATCTTGATGAGGGTCGACTTGCCGGCGCCGTTGTCGCCGAGGATGCACATGACCTCGCCCGCGGCCACCGACGCTGAGATGTCCTTCAGGGCGATTACGCTCCCGAAGTACTTGGAGACGTCGCGGACCTCGAGCAGGGCGCTCATCGTCGAGCCTCCTCTGCCTTGGCGCGGACGTAGCGGTTGACGAGCACGGCGATCAGGAGGAGCACGCCGACGAAGAGCCATTGCCAGTCGGTGTTCCACCCCGCGAAGGCGATGCCCGTGAACGCCATGCCGATGATCAGCGCGCCGAAGGAGGCGCCGACGGCGGAGCCGTACCCGCCCGTCAGGAGGGTGCCCCCAACGACCGCGGCGATGATGTACATGAACTCCTCGCCCACGCCCTGGCCGGCCTGCACCGAGGTGAAGCGGACGGCTGTTGTGACCCCGACGAGCCAGGCTGCCACCGCGGTCCCCATAAACAGCGCCACCTTGGTCGTGCTCGCCGGCACGCCGACTGCGCGGGCGGCGCGGGCATCTCCTCCGGCCGCGAAGATCCAGTTTCCGGGGCGGGTCCGAAGCAGGATCCACGTGGCCAGCGCCGCGAACGCGATCCACCAGAAGATCGTGATGCGGAAGTCGCTCGGTGCCGACCCGAGCGACGAGGCGAACACCTTGTGGGCGGAGTCGTAGCCGGGCGCCTCGTCGACTCCCGAGACCTGCACGGTGTCCGTGACCGACTTCGTGACGCCGAGGTTCGTCCCGCGAAGAACGAAGAACGTGGCCAGCGTGACGATGAAGCTCGGCAGACCGGTTCTAATCACCATCACGCCGTTGAGGAACCCGACGGCGAGCGCGAAGACCAGGCTGAGGAGAATCGCCATCCAGATGTTCAGCCCGACCTCCGTGGCGAGGATCGCCACGAGAAGAGCCGTCGAGCCCGTCATGACGCCCGCCGAGAGGTCGAACTCGCCGGCGATCATGAGAAGCGCGACGGCCACGGCCACGATTCCGAGCGGCGCCGCCCGATCGAGGAAGCGGGCAGCTCCGGAGCTCTCGAAGAAGCCCTCGGCGACGATCGAGAAGAACACGAAGACGACGATCGCGCCGAGCAGCGCGCCGAGCTCGGGCCTGCGGAGGAGGCGCGTGACGAGCCCGACCTGAACGAGGCGCTCGTCGGCCGCGACCGCGGCCGCCTTCGGAGGCGGGGCGCCGACCTTGGGTTGAACGCTCACCTGACCTCCCTTGCGTCGTGGACCACGTAGGAACCCTCGGGGCCGGCGACGTCGACCCCGAGGGTGGATGGACGGCTAGTGAGTGCCGGCAGCTGTCAACTCCTTGATCTGCGCGGCGTTCTCCTGCGTGACGAAGCCGGGCCCCGTCAGCACGGGCAGGCCGCCGCCGACCGTGTTGAGGTTGTTCACGAAGAGCGACAGGAACACGACCGGCAGGTACCCCTGGAGGTACTGCTGCTGGTCGATGGCGAAGAGCATGTCGCCTGCTTCGATCGCGTCGACGGCGTCCTCGTTGAGGTCGAACGTCGCCACGGTGGCCTCCGACCCGGCCGATTCCTTCGCGTCGAGCGCGGCCACGCCGATGGCGGCGTTCAGCGTGAGCACCCCGTCGATGCTCGAGTCGGACTGGAGCTTCGCCGTGAGCTGCTCCGTCGTCCCGGGGATGTCGTCCGTTCCGGGCACCTGGAAGTTTTCGACCTCGCCGCCGAGGCCCTCCGTCGCGCCGGCGCAGCGCTGCTCGAGACCGACGTTGCCTTCCTCGTGGACGACGCAGAGGAGCTTCGTCACGCCCTCGTCGCCGAGCCGCTGGCCGGCTTGCTGGCCTGCGATCGTCTCGGTCTGGCCGACATGGGAGATCGCGCCAAACTCGGCCGAGCGGTCCTCACCCGAGTTGATCGTAATTACCGGGATCCCCGCTTCCACGGCCCCCCGAATCGACTCCTCGAGCGCGTCCGGGTTGGCCATGGAGACGACGAGCCCGTCCACCTCCTGCGTGACGGCGGTGTCGATCAGCCCCGCCTGCCTCGCCGGATCGCCGTCGCCCTGGTAGTTGACGGTGATGCCGAGGTCGGAGCCGGCCTGCTCAGCGCCCCTCTTGACGACGTCCCAAAACGCGTCGCCCACCCCGCCGTGGGTCACGACGGCGATCGTGAGATCGCCGCCCTGGGTCAGGTCGACCGTGTCGGTCCCTGCCCCCGTCTGGGCCTCCTCCTCGTCCTCGTCGTCCCCACCGCAGGCGGCGGCGGCGAGGACGACGGAAAGGAGCAGCAGGACTAGCCAACTGAGTTTTCTCATGCGACCTCCTTATGCTCTCGACCCGCGTCTTGCGGGTGCGGCCTCCCCTGATGCTGTGGTTTGGGCGCAGGCGCCTCGGAAACGAGCGTGCGGACGTAGTCGAGGCTGGCCTCGACGCCCTCCGCCGGGCTCCCGGCCGCTGCATCAGATTCCGTCAGGACGATGTCCTGCTCTAGTGCGTACCACCCGTTGTACCCCGAGTCCTCGAGAGCTCTAATCACCTCGCCGACGGCGGCGTCTCCTCGACCGAGCGGCTGGAACAGCCCCCGTCGAGTCGCCTCACGGAGCGACATCGCTCCGGATCGCACCTGCCCTGCCAGCGAGAGGTCGACGTCCTTCAAGTGCACGTGGGCGATTCGAGCGGACTCGTCGCGTGCCAGCCGGACGGGGTCGACGCCGGCGCCGGCGAGGTGGCCTGTGTCCAGGCACCAGCGCACGTCCGCTACCTCCGCGACGCGCTCGAGGTCGGCCCCGTCCTCCACGAGCGTCCCGATGTGAGGGTGGAGCGCGTGCGCGAGCCCGTAGTCGCCGGCGATCACGTCGACTAGGTCCAACCCTTCCCCCAGGCGCTTCCATTCCTCCCGTCCGAGCACCGTCCTCGGAGACCAGGAGGCCGACACCACCGCCGCCGACACGAGTACCCGACCGCCGGCCCTGCTCAGCAGCCGAGCCGCTCTCGCCGCGGCCTCACGAGTGCTGGCGGCCTGATCGGGTTCGTGGAGAACGAGCGGTACGAAGCCGGCGACGAGCCGTAGCCCGTGGGCGTCGAGGAGCTCGCGCAGGGCGCCCGCGTCGGTTGGCAGCCAGCCTTCGGGCCCGAGCTCGGTCGCCGTCAGGCCCAGCGACCGGATGTCGGCGAGCACGACCTCGGGCGAAAGCGTCGTACCCCAGCCCGGCACCTCGCATACGCCCCAGGAGATCGGGGCCCCGGCCAACCTGGCCAGAAGCTGCGCGGCGTCTCCGTCGTCAGAGGTGTTAGAGCGCTCTAACACCGGGCCGCTATCATCCCGCGTACCTCGTCGCTTGTCAAGAGAGGAGCGCGCATGGGCAGGCCGACCCTCGAGCACGTCGCGGCCCGCGCCGGCGTTTCGCGGGCGCTCGTGTCGCTTGTCCTCCGAGGAAGCACGCGCGTGAGTGCAGAGAGCCGGCGCAAGGTGCACGCGGCCGCCGCCGCGCTCGGATACCGGCCGAACGTGATGGCGGCGAGCCTGGCCAGCCGCCGGACTCGAACGGTCGGGCTGCTCTTGAACGACCTGCACAACCCCTGGTTCGCCGAGGTGAGCGAGGGAGTCCAACACGTAGCTGAGAAGAACGGCTACCGCGTCTTGATCGGCTCGGGCAACGGCAGGGCGAAGGGCGAGGAGGACGCTCTGGAGTCGTTCCTCGAGCTCCGAGCCGACGGGATCATCCTGGCCGGTCCCCGACTGCGCGCGAGCGCCGTCGCGACCGCGGCGGCCGAGGTGCCGATCGTCTCCGTCGGACGCCCGATGCGCACGCGGCGAGTAGACACCATCGTCGACGACGACCGGCTGGGGGCGAAGCTCGTCGTGCGCCATCTAGTCGAGCTGGGCCATCGGGCGATCGCCCACATAGACGGAGGCAGCGGCGCCGGCGCCCGGCCGCGCCGCCGCGGCTACGAGGAAGCGATGCGCGAGCTCGGTCTGGCGGACGAGATCCGCGTCTTCCACGGTGACTTCACGGACGTCGCGGGTGCCCAGGCGGCGCACCGGCTTCTCGAGTCCGGTGAGATGCCGACCGCGGTCTTCGCCTCCAACGACCTCGCCGCGGCCGGGGTCCTCGACCGGCTCGAGGATGAGGGACTTCGCATCCCGGAGGACATCTCGCTCGTCGGCTACGACAACACGTTCCTCGCAGCGCTGCACCACATGTCGCTCACGACCGTCGACCAGCCCCGCGAGGAGATGGGCCGGCTGGCGATGGCCGCCCTCTTGGACCGGCTCGAGGGCGGCCGGACGAGCCCGGTCCGCCACGTCGTCGCGCCGTCGCTGGTCGTTCGCCGCACGTCGGGACCGTGCCGGGTCTGAGCGGTCTCCGGGCGGCGGCAGCGCTCGCCCTCCTGGCGGCGGCCACGCTCATTCTGGCGCTTCTATGGCCCCACGGGAGCCCGGGCTGGCAGGCGGCGGTCCCAGCAGCGGTCGAGGTTCGCGCGTCCGGCTGCGGCCCAGCGGTCCGGCGCGGGTCGGGAGTAGTCGTCGCCGAGGAGCGTGTCGTCACAGTCGCGCATCTCGTCGCCGGAGCGGATTCCGTCGTCGTCGGGGACGTCGGCGGGCGGCGCCGGCCTGCAAGGCCTCTGGCGCTCGATTCCGAGCGCGACCTCGCGCTACTTCAGGTCGAGGGGCTCGACGGCCGGTCGCTGGCGGGAGGAGAGCCGGAGGCGGGCCAGCAAGGCCGCGTGCTCCGCTTCACGCCGTCCGGATTCGACCCGATCCGGTTCCGGCTGATTCGGAGGGTGCGGGCTCGGATCTTCGACCTCTACGGCTCCCGCGCGGCCGGACGCGACGCGCTCGAGATCGAGGCCGCGATCAACCCAGGCGATTCTGGCGCCGCGCTCGTCGACGACATGGGCGCGCTCGTCGGCATCCTTTTCGCATCCTCCCGGCGGACGGAGGGCAGAGCCTACGCGGTCGCGGTTTCGGAGCTCCGCCCGCTTCTGTCTGCGCCCGAATTGCGCGAAGGGCACTTCGGCCGTTGCCCTTGAGTCGGCCTCAACAGGCGGATTCCATAGCGCGGCTCCTGATGGGACCGACCGCCGTGATCACCTAGCGTTGACACGGTCGCGATGCCCACGCGTTGTAGAGCGATGCAATTCACCGATCACCGTGGAGGCGAGGCGCTGGAAGGCCAGGGTGGCCGTCTGCTGGCGATCGCTACGGCATGCTCGGAAGCAGCGTCGAGGCCGAGGATGTTCCAGCACCAAGTTCACAGTCTGTTGCCGCGTCGGACGCCGCCGCAGATGGCCGCAGAAGCGGTTATGTGCAGGCACTTTTGGAGCGGAGCGGCGCAGGAGTCGAACCTACCCACCGACGGGCTACGCCGGCTCACCGGTTTTGAAGCTCTGTTAGAGAAGGACCAATTGAGGAGTGAAGCGGTTTCGACCCCGCTTCAGTCCCTCTAGGTGCGGCTAGATGCGCTGAGATCAGTACCAATTCCAGTACCAAGTTCGAAAACGTCGGTGCCGCAGCCCCATTCTCGATTCGCCTCTGCCGGAGTCCTTTCCACGAAGCTCCGTTATCGCGATGGCGTTTTCGCGATGGCGACGTTGCTGTATGCGGTCGTTGCTCCTGGCGTGAACGCGCGGACGCGGAAGTAGTACGTGGTGGCGCGCCGGAGGCGCCCAACGGTGGCCGAGGTCGAGTTTGGCCCGACCGTTGCTACTTCGACGAAGGTAACGAGGTCGGTGCTGCGCTCGATGCGGAAGCCGCTCTCGTCGGTCTTGTTGTCGCGCCACGCCAGCGCGATCTGCGACTTGGACAGGGCGCGCGCGGTGAGGTCACTGGGGGCGTCGGTCGTGGCGGTGGCGGTCGCCGAGTACGGGGAGTCGCCGCCGCTGTTGAAGGCGCGAACGCGATAGGTGTAACGGTGGCCGGGCTCGAGTGGGAAGTCGAGGAAGATGGTTGCGTTCGCCGGCGCGCGGCTGGCGAGCTCGATGAAGGGCCCGCCGTCCTTCGACTGCTCGATCTTGAAGCCTTCCTCGTTCGTGCTCGTGTCGCGCCAGCGCAGCTCGATCTCGGTCGCCGAGGTCGCTGTCGCGGCCAGGTCGCTCGGAGCGGTCGGGGGCTCGGGCAGCGTCTGTCCAGCGGCCTCGTTCGAATATGGTGATGAACCGCTGGCGTTGACGGCGCGGATGCGGTACAGACCGCTGGAAACGCCGCTGTCGAGGAAGGTCGTGCTGTTGGCGCCCACGACCGCGATCCGGGTAAAGCTGCCACTGCCACCCGGGCCGCTGAACGCGAAGCGCTCGATCTCGAAGGCCGTCTCGTTTGCTGAGCGGTCTGTCCATCGGAGTCGGATCTGCGAGCTGGAGGCCGGTTCGGCCAGGAGATTCAAGGGGGCATCCGGCGTTGCGGGCGGGCTTACCTGGTCAAGGACTCGTCCGCGCAGCTGGGTTTGGCCTCCGCCGCTGCGGAGGTCGTACCAGGCGACGGCGACCGCGCCCGAGCTGCTGTCGACGGCCACGTTGGGCAGGAGACGATCGAGGGACGCGACCTGGTCGTTGACGGGAAACGGTGCTGTCCAGCTGCGCCCGTCGTCGGAGAAGCGCATCAGAACGTCCTTGGTGCCACTGAGCCGCGCCCCGTCTTGGTAGACGAGGTAGACGCGCCCGCGTGATGGCCCGACGCTGCCGTCGACCGCGATCCGGGGCAGCGGCTCGTTCTGAGACGGCTGGTAGTTCGTTACCTCGACGGGCGCTTCGAACGGGGCTGGTCCCAGACCGTCCGGGTCGCGATGGACGTCGATCGTTGCCGGGCCGTCGCCGGGGTTCTGGACGGCGACATAGACGGAGCCGTCGGGACCGACCGCGACATTCGGGTGGTCTGCCTTGCTCGCGCCGCCGGTGAGCGAGGCGCTGGTGAACGTGCCGATTTCGCCGCGGCCGGCGACCGGGGCGCCGAACGCGGTCAAAGAGGCGCTCGTCGTGTGCCGGACGACGACCCAGACGCTGCCGGGCCCGATCCCAAGCGCGATTCGAAACACACCGGCCGGCGCAGGGAAGCTGCCAACCGGGGAAAACGACGCACCGCGATCGGTGCTCAGCCACAGCCGCGCGACCGGGAACGGCGTCTCGAGCCCGTTCGCGCGCTCGATGAAAGCGACAAAGAGATTGCCGAAGCGATCGAATCCGAGTTCGGGCTCGCCCGCCCCGTCCAGGATGTTCCGGCGCTCCCAGGTAACCCCGCCGTCGCCGCTACGAGCGACAAAGAGGCTCGTGAAGCCGAGGCTCAACGACTGCGCCCACGCCGCAGCGACGAAGCGCGGATCGCCAGGGTCGACCGCGATCGCCGGCTCGAACTGGCTCGCAGGGGCCGCGCTGAGATTGCGGTTCGGCGAGACCGCCCCGGTGGCGCCGTCGATGCTCGCAACGGCGATATCGAGATTCGGGCGATCCGGATTGTCAGAGAGCGTAGGGCTGTTGTCGGCCCAGGCGGCATGAACACGGCCGCCGGCGGCGTCGAGTCCGATCTGGTGCCCGAAGGCGGTCTGCCCAGCAGATAGGCGGCTCGAGGTGCCGGCGCTAATCGCAAGGTCAGGCGTCGTCGCCAGTGCGCCCGGCACCGTCATCAGCGTCAGAATCCCAAGGCCAGCAACCGCGGCTCGCCGCCAGCTCAGCACCACGCACCTCCTCCGACGACGGCCCCGACAAGCTGAATACGTCGAAACCATGGCATTGCGCTCCATCCAGCAACTACGGCGGCTCAGCCGCTGCGGTTTGCCCTTCCGCGCGTCTCCTTCGCTGCGGCTCGCAGCTCGCGGTCGCCAGAGCCCTGTTCGCCGGGGCGGACGGGGCTTCGTCGTCCCCGGCTCCCGCTACGCACCTTACGACGGGCTCGTACGCGCCCACCCTCTCCATCGTCATTGCTCTGACTGAAAGAAACCACCGATGTCTGAGCCGAAGATCCAGCGAACGCAGACCAAGACCGGCCCGACCACCGGTCCGCCCGCACGGATCGTCCCGAACGAGCCGCGGCGAACGGTCCCTCGCGTCCGCAGATGAGCGCTCGGCCTCAGAACCTCAGTTGGAACGCCGGCTGGCAGGCGATCGTCGTGTCCTCGATCGCGCGTCGGGTTGCCCTCCACCTCAAAACAACCGAGAATTCGCGCGGCTAGAACCAAAGGGAGGAGTCACCCCGCGATGGACGAGCCGATCAGCTTCGAGCAGCACATTAAGCCGCTCTTTCGCGAGCGCGACCGCGAGTCGATGAACTGGGCGTTCGATCTCTGGTCACACGGCGACGTCGCGGCCAATGGGGAGGCCATACTTGCGCGCCTACGCGACGGCACGATGCCTTGCGACGGCGCCTGGCCGGAGGAGCAAATCGTGCGATTCCGAGACTGGCTCGAGGCGGGAACGCCATCCTAGCGCCGAAGTCGGACCGCGCCTGGCTCGCCCGACCTTCAGCCGGGTGATCGTCTCCCTGCTGCCCGCCTTCTGGCCGTCCGGAGGCCGCCGAGACGGTGTGATGGCGTAGGCCACGCAGTGGGCGGCCGCCGTTGGTGAAGAAGGTGAGTGTGCCGGAGTACGCCGTTTCAAGTCGGCGCTATCGACCTCTGCCTCCGAGGGGCGTTCGTGCATGCGGTCGATAACGCATGCTCGAGGCCTCGGGCCAGCTCGTCTCCTCCGGTGAGAAAGCGCGAGAATTCCCGCAGACGTGTCGCTAGCGATTTGCGGCGGTGATGCCCGTGCCTCTACGCTTCAAAAAGTGAAGCCGATCGGGATCCTCT
>Ga0081538_10000696_pt1 | contig 36915 bp, 37 predicted proteins | sample TabmetS5T2R1_FD_71022 | JGI IMG/M metagenome (GOLD analysis project Ga0081538, IMG submission 71022) | Tabebuia heterophylla rhizosphere microbial communities from the University of Puerto Rico - S5T2R1 | ecosystem: Host-associated > Plants > Roots > Rhizosphere ...
TCGCGGTCCTGCCCGGGGTCGGCGGCACCGCCGTGGCGCTCGCTATCTACGGCGCCGGCTTCAGCCTCATGATGACGGCGGCGGTGCCGTGGCTCGACGAGGCGTTCCCCGGCCGCGAGCGGGGACTCGCCTACGGGGTCCAGAACCTGGTCTACGCGGCCGGCTACGCGGTCGGGCCCATCCTCGGCGGGCTGCTGCTCGAGGCGTGGAACGCCGATCTCGCCTACGGACTGGCCGCGGCGGCGCTCGGCGTCGGCACGCTCGCGCTCACGATCCGCAGCCGTCGGCTCCCCGCGATGACCCGCGTCGCCCGCCAGCCCGAGGTCGCGCCCGAGCCCGAGCGCGGCCGCCGTTGACCGCACAGCCTCGGTGCCTGACGGCGCCGCAACGGCATTGCTCCGCATTCGCGCGAAGGCGACATTCCCGCCGGACACCCATGGGCTGCTCCTGCGGCCCTGAAGCAGTGAGGATCCCGGGCACCGCCGCCTGCGGGCGCGCCGGGCGCTACCGTCCGCGGGCGTGCCCGCCCCCGCCATCGAGATCGACGCCGGTGGACGCGAGCTCCGCGTCTCCAACCCCGAGCGCGTGATCTTCCCGTCGACCGACGGGACCGCGCCCGTCACGAAGCTGCAGATCGTCGAGTACTACCTCGCGGTCGAGCCGGGGATCATGCGGGCCGTCCGGGAACGCCCCACGACCCTCGAGCGGTGGCCCAAGGGCGTGCATCCCGGCATGGTCCTCGCCACGCGCGAGCGGCCCAACAGCGGCGACGCCTTTTACCAGAAGCGAATCCCCCGCGGGGCGCCTCCGTACGTCGAGACGGCCCGCATCCAGTTCCCGTCCGGCCGCAGCGCCGACGAGATCTGCCCGACCGAGGTTGCGGTCGTCGGCTGGGCGGCGCAGATGGGGACCATCACCTTCCACCCTTGGCCCGTGCGGCGCGCGGACGTGGACCATCCGGACGAGCTGCGGATCGACCTCGACCCCCAGCCGGGCACCGACTTCGAGGACGCCGTGCGGGTGGCCGGGACCGCCCGCGAGCTGCTCGACGAGCTCGGCTACGTCGGCTTCCCGAAGACCTCCGGCGGCCGCGGCGTCCACATCTACGTGCGCATCGAGCCGCGCTGGACGTTCACGGACGTCCGCCACGCGGCGATCGCCTTCGGCCGCGAGCTCGAGCGGCGGCGTCCTGGCGAGGTCACGACGAAGTGGTGGAAGGAGGAGCGCGGCGAGCGCATCTTCGTCGACTACAACCAGAACGCCCGTGACCGCACGATCGCCTCCGCATACAGCGTGCGGCCGAAGCCCGGCGCGCCGGTCTCGGCACCGCTCACCTGGGAGGAGCTCACCGAGGTCGAGCCGGAGGACTTCACTGTCGCCACCATGCCCGACCGCTTCGCCCGGGTAGGCGACCGACACGAGGCGATCGACGAAGTCGCCCACTCGCTCGAGCCGCTCCTCGAGCGCTACGAGGAGCAGGGTCGCGCGGACATGCCGTACCCCCCGGACTACCCGAAGATGCCGGGCGAGCCGAAGCGCGTCCAGCCGAGCCGGGACCGCGACCGAAAGCAGGACCCGGCCGTCTGAGCCGGGGTGCAACCCCGCTTGCACCGCGGCCGGGCGGGCAGGAATCCGCCGTAGGATGGCGACGCCCCGGCGCGTCCCCGCCGGGGGCCACCCGATGGATACGGCCCGACGCGGCAACTACGAGTCCGGCTCCGACTACGTCCTGGAGTACGGCGAGCTCCGCTTCACGTTCAACGAGCGCGACTTCGGGGAGCGCGTGGAGCAGGCGGCGTCCAAGCTCGGCTTCTTGGTCGGGCCGCTCGTGGACGACGAGCGCGAGGACCTCGTCAACCTCGCCGTCAACGGGGAGGTGACCGAGCCGCACTCCGAGCTCGGCCGCCACATCAACGACAGCTGGAGCGAGCTCAACGGACCCTCCGAGCGATCGCTCGTCCACTGGATCCGCCGGCTGGTGTTCCGGGGCGCCTGGCTCGACCAGCGCGTGATGGAGGGTGAGCTCGAGCTCGTGTTCGACGAAAGCGACCACTCCTTCGGGTACGCCCAGCCCGATCGCAACCACGAGCTGATCGAGCTCTCACCCGAGCCGTCCTGGCGCCGCGTCGCGTACCGGCGCTGAGCGCGGACAGGGGCGGTATCCTCGCACCCCACCTGCAAGTTTCGGGAGGTTGTGACGGAGTGAAGGCGAAGCTGCTGGCAGTACTTGCCTTGTCGCTGGCGGGCGTCGTGCTGCTCGCTCCCGCGGCCGGCGCCAAGGAGCGGCTCCTCACCCTCTACTCGCCGCGGATCGACTCGCTGCCCTACGTGCACGACACGCACCACGTCACGCTGCACGCCGACGGTAGCGAGGCCCCGGCCCAGCCGGGCTACGTCCTCGGCTTCAAGGAGATGGCGCTGGTCGACTCGAGGAAGCCGGACGCGAAACCGCTTCCGATCGCGAAGATGATGGTCCACCACTTCCTCTACTTCGCGCCCGGCCGCGTCGACCAGCTGCCGGGGAGCTGCTGGCCCGGCGCCGGCTTCCTGAGCGGCCGTGGCGAGGAGCACCCGACGGGCGGAGTGCTGCGCGACTCGAGCAAGGTCTTCCGCGACCGCTACGGGATCAACAACCGCCTGCCCGACGGCTCGGCGCCCGACTGGCGCCTCACGGCGATGGTGATGAACCACTACAAGCGGCCGAAGAGCTTCTACATCCGCGCCAAGGTCTGGTACACGACCGACGAGACCAGGACTCCGGCGTCCCCGGTCGTGATAGGCGACTGCGCGCAGCTCGGGAACGGGATGGCCTACGACGTGCCGGGCGGCGGGAAGCGCGACTCGAACTACGTCAACTCGAGCGACTGGGTGGCGCCGTTCAACGGCCGGATGCTCGTGGCCTCCTCTCACCAGCACGGCGGCGGCAAGTACCAGACGCTCGAGAGCCGCACCTGTCAACGGCGCCTGTTCAAGGCGCCCGTGTACCACGGCCCGCCCGACCACGTCTACAACACGATCCGCCCGATCCTCCACGAGCCGGGGCCGATCGGGACCGGCGCCTACGCGTCCTACGCGGGCATCCCCATCGCCCAGGGCGAGGTGCTTCGCCGCACCGCCGTCCACGACAACCACAATCTGCACGTGGCCTCGATGGGCTTCTGGTCCGCCTGGTTCGTCCGGGACGAGTCCGTGAAGCGGTGCGGCCGCATACCGAAGGACATCGTCGAGATCAACCGGCCGAAGCGCTTCGACCGCACGCCGAACCACGACCTGAAGGTGCCGCAGCTCGCGCGGCCCATCGGCGCCTTCAGCGCGTTCGACGGGAACCCGCTACAGGTGGGCGACGACTTCTTCCGTCCCGGACGGATCACCGCCCGGGTGGGCGAGACGGTGACGTGGAACTTCGGCGGCACCCGGCCGCACAGCGTGACGGTCGCGAACGGCCCGCGCGGATTCTCGTCCGTCTACTGGGGCCGCACGCGCGGCACCTACAGCGTCACGCCAAATGTGAAGGGCACGTACAGGCTGGTGTGCCTGGTGCACCCCACGACGATGGCGCAGACGCTCGTGGTGCGGTAGGCAGCGCGGACGGCGCGCCGCTCCGGGAAACCGTTCCGACCGCCCCGGTCCGTACGCGGCAAACGGAGCGCATTGTGTCCCATGATCTGGACAGCCACGCTGTCGAGGGGTGATCTCGCCCCCCGAAGGCACGGGCGCTACCGTGACGCACCATGGCGAGGCTCGAGAACTACAGCTTCGGGCGGATCGTCGTCGATGGCGAGGAGCACACTCGCGATCTGATCGTGCTGCCCGACCGCGTCGTATCCGACTGGTGGCGCCGGGATGGTCACTCGCTCGTGATGGAGGACCTCGAAGAGGTGCAGGGCGACCTTCCCGAGCGTCTGATCGTGGGCTGCGGCGCCCACGGCCGGCTGCGGCCTCACCCGGCCGTGCTCGATGCGCTGCGGGAGCGCGGGATCGAGGTCGAGGCGTTCGACACCGCGGAGGCGGTTCGGCGCTACGGCGAGTCGGACGAGCGGCGGACGGCGGCGGCGCTACATCTGACCTGCTGAGGGTGCGCTGGGGGCGGCGAGCAGGGGCTGCGGTGCTAGCTCAGCCGGTCCGCGTGAAGCGTTCCGGACTCCGCGCGCGACAGCTTGCCGCCCGGCTCTAGCACGATCCGGGTTGTGGCCCAGTGGAGCGCCTCGGAGCCCGTCACCGTGGTGGCCACCACGGTGAGGGTGCCGCCCTCCTCGGTGGCCCGGGCGGCGCCGAAGACGCGCCGCTGTACGCCGCCGGGAAGAGCATCGAGGGAGTCGACGAGAACGGCGGCGTGGGCGCCGCGCTCGACGAGGCGCTTGGCCCGCTCGATCGCCAGCTCGGCGGCCTGCGCCTGCGCGTCGGCCGAGCGGTCGAAGCTGCCGCCGACCACGTTGAGGCCCTCGCGGCGCCGCCACTCGGTCACCTCCTCCGGTCGTACGCCCACCAGCACGACGCGTAGGTCCACGTCGTCGAGCGCGTGCAGGCCCTCGGCGATCTCGCGTAACAGGTCAGTGGCGCCGGCCCCCGGGGGCGCGGCGATCGCGACCCTCGAGCCGCGCCCGAAGGGCGCCGCCTTGAGCGCCGACGGGGCCGCCAGGCGGGTCGTGGCGAACACCGGCGTCAGGTCGCCGAACCACGGGCGCTCCTCGGGCGGCTCCGCGTCGCCGCCGTTCACGGTCTCGACGCGGACGAGCGACGGGTGGCGCTCGTTTCGCCGCGGCGGCCGGACCGGGCCGCCCACCTCGTCGCCGGCGCGCAGCTCGCAGCGGCGGATCTGCGCGGGAGCGACGTAGGCGTCGTCGCGCGACTGCCCCGCCGGGTCGACGCGGACGAAGCCGCTGCCGTTCGCGAGGATGTCGAGCACGCCGGTGACGACCGTCTCGGGAGGCGCCTCGACGGCCGCGGGCGCCGGCTCCTCCTCGCGCGCCGGCTCCTCCTCCACCGCGGGCTCCTCCTCCACCGTTGGCTCCTCCCGCGCCGCGGCGGCGACGGCCGCGCCCGAGGGCCCCTCGAGCGCCTCGTCGGAGGGGACCTCGTCGGGGCCGAGCTCGTCGTCGGCGGCGGTGTCGGCCTCGGGGGCGGCCGCCTCCGGCTCCTCGGCGGCGGCCGGCCCGTCCTCGGCGCCCTGTGCCCGCAGGATCGCGCCGATCAATGCGTCCCTGCGCAGGGTGCGAAAGCCCTCCAGGCCGAGCTCCGAAGCGATCGCGTGGAGGTCGGCGAGGGGGCTGTCCTCGAGCTGCTTGCGCTGGAGCACCGACACGGCGGCGCCAGACCCTACTTCATGTCACGGCGTCCACGGCATCCAGCACCAGCCCCATCAGGCGCGCGAGGGTGGCGTCCGCGTTCTCGTTATCGATCACCTCCACCCGAGCGGCGCGCGCGCGCTCGGCGAGGTGCTCCTGCAGCCCGCGGATCTCCTCGAACGCGCCCAAGTAGCGGTCGGCCGGACGCGTGCCCGGCCGGTGCGAGAAGTGGCCGCGGTGGAGCTCCTCGTCGTCGACTACGAGGAGCGCCTCGGCGACGACGCACCGCGCGCGGAGGCTCGGGTCCAGCGCTCCGGGAACGACGTGCACGCCCTCAACCACGATGGGGTCGCCCTCGTTCGCCGCCCGCTCGACGATGGCTTCGATCCCGGTGGCGACGTAATCCGCCTGCTCCCCGTACCCCTCGAGGCCGCCCGCCTCGAACGCCGAGTGGTGGACGCTGGGCATCGCCTCGTGCGTGAAGAACGCCCGCAGGACCTGACGGATCACGTCCGTCGCGATCACCCGTCTGATCCCGAGCCGGGCGGCGAGCATCGTGGCCAGCGTCGACTTGCCGACGCCGGTGGTGCCGCCGATCAGGACGACGAGCGGTCGGTCCAGGCGGTCGAGCCGGCGCCAGCCCTTGTAACGGCGCACCGCGCTCTCCCCCTCCTCCGCGCGCAGGACCTCGATGCACAGCTCGTCGAGCCCGTCGACCCCGACCTGGCGATCGCCCCGGAGCGCCAGCCGCCGTTCGATCTCGCGGGCGAGCTCGAACGAGCGCTCGGGCGCGAGCCCGCTCGCCTGGAGCGACTGGGCCATCAGCCCCTTCGAGTACGGGAGGCCGTGACCCTTGTGGACGACGATCGTCTCAGGTGACATCGCGATACAGATCGACGAGCGCCTCGTCTGCGCCCTCCGGCCGGTTGCGCAGGAAGATCACCCGGGCGTCCTCGGCCCGGGCGCGCATGGCGACGGTGTCGATAGCGGCCGCCTTCAGCTCGGTCAGGTACACGTCGCAGCGCTCCGCCGCGGCGCGGTCGAGATCGGCGGCGAGCGCCGAGCGCCGCGCGAGGTTCCGTGACGCCACGACCGGGTCCAGACCCTCGACGGCGCCGGCGGCGCCGGTCGTGAACACCGCCACGCGCGCCCCGTCCGGCAGCGGCTCGACGGGCTCGGGGCGAAGTGAGAACGGCACGGCGTGCGGCGGCGCGTCGGCGTCCGGGGCGGCGAGGGTCAGATCGGCCCGGAGGGTCCGGTACTCGGCGAACGGTTCGGGCGGTCCGGCCCCGACGATGCACACGGTGCGGTCCACCTCGACCGGCGGTATGCACGCCCCGGACCCCTCGAAGAGGATGACGTCGGGGTCGAGAGAGGCGGCCAGCCGGGCGCCGGCGGGTACGTTCGACTCGACCGGCTCGCCCGCCGGCCCGCCCCCCACTCGGCGGCAGCCCACGGTCGGAACGCCGGCGATCACCGCGTCCTCGAGGTAGTCGGAGGCGGCGTGGTCGCCGTCGCTCGAGATGGCGAGAAGCTCCTCGAGCCCGGTGTCCGCGGGGGCCAAGCGCGGCTCGGCGGGACCGCCGCGGCCCATGCAGACGATCACCGGGTCCGCGCGCCGCTCGCGCAGCAGCATCGCCCAGTGCCCGGCCACCGCGGTCTTCCCGGTGCGCTTGCCGGTGGCGATCACGGCCAGCTTCGGCCCGTCGAAGGGCACGGGCTCGTAGCGCGGCGGCTCGAGCCGCATGCCCGGCGCCTCGTACGCCAGACCCAGATGGAGGGCGAGCGCCGCGAGCCGGATCTTGGCGCTCGCCGGCAGGACCGGCTCGTCGGCGAGGTCCACGACCGCCTGGGCCGCCGGGGCGAGGCGCCGCAGCGCCGCGTCGGGGTCGGTGTCGACGGCACGGCCGTAGTGGTCGTCGAGTGGCCCGTCCGGCAGCTTCTCCTCACCGCCGCAGAAGACCACGCCTGCGAGCGGCCGCTCGCGCCCGAGCCGGTCGAGCGCGTCCCGTACCGCGGCCGGGTGGTGCTCGCCGTCGACGAGCGCGATGACCGGGCCGCCGCTCCTAGCCGTGCGCGGTCTCCCCCAGCAGCGACTGGTCCTTCTCGTACTCGTACGTGCGCGGGTCGAACGAGATGATCGCGTCCTGCGCGTGGAAGGGGTACTTGCGGAACACGGTGACCCGTTCCGGGCTCGCCTCGATCAGGTTGTAACAGGGCTTCGTCTTCCCCCGCAGGCGGGTGGTCGAGACGGTGCCCGCGTTCACCACGAACAGGTTCTCGAGCCGCCAGGCGTACGGCACGTGCTTGTGGCCGGAGAGCACGAGATGCACGTTGGCGCGCTGGAGCCACTCGAGGGTGTCGCCGGCGTCGTGCACCACGTTGCGCTCCCGGCCGGTGCCCGGCACCGGCAGCAGGTGGTGGTGGAGCACGAAGATGCGCAGGAAGCTCTCGTGCGAGTTGAAGCGGTCCACGATCCAGGGGTAGCGGCCGCGCCCGATGACGCCGTGGTCCAGGTCCGGCTCGGTGGAGTCGACGGCCAGGATCGAGACCCCGTCGTGGTGGAGCTCCGACCGGCGCTCCCCGAACAGCTCCTCGAAGTGCACGTAGCCGACGTTCCGAGAGTCGTGGTTTCCCGGGATCACGATCATCCGGTCGCACTCGATTCGCGACAGATATTCGGCGGCCTGCTGGAACTCGCCCCGCAGACCGTCGCCGGTGAGGTCTCCGGAGATGATCACCACGTCAGGGTCCAGCTCGTTCACCTCGACCAGCGCCCGGTCCAGAAGGCTCGGCACGAAGTGCGGCGAGCCGCAATGAAGGTCCGAGAGGTGGGCGATGGTGAACGTCACACCGCCTCCCGGCGGAGCCCCGGATCGAGCCGCAGCCCCTCCCCCACGGCTCCGTCCCCGCCGAGGGCGGCGCGAACCGCCAGGTAGTCGCGGGCGTCGGCCACGTCGTGCACGCGGAGGATCGCCGCCCCTCCCTCCACCGCCACGCCGAGCGCCGCGAGCGTTCCCGCCCCCCGCCCCGCGGGCGCGCGCTCCGTGAGCGCCCCCACGAAGTCCTTCCGCGAGACGGACAGGAGCAGCGGGCGGCGCAGGGCTCGCAGCTCCGGCAGGCGGCGCAGGACCTCGACGGACTCGGCCGGCGTCTTCGCCAAGTCGATGCCCGGGTCGAGGACGAGCTGCTCGGCGGCGACGCCCCGCGCCCGGGCCTCTTCGGATCGCTCGGCGAGCAGCTCCACGACGTCGGCGACCACGTCACGGTAGCCGGGGAAGCCCTTCGTCTTGGGCGGGATGCGGGTATGGGTGACGACGAGCGCCGCGCCCGTGCGCGCGCACGACTCGGCGATCCGGGGGTCGGACAGGCCGCTCACGTCGTTGATCATCGCCGCTCCGGCGTCGAGCGCGGCCCGGGCGACGGGCGCGCGCCAGGTGTCCACGGAGACGGTCACGCCGGCGCCGGCCAGGCGCTCGACCAGCGGAACCACGCGTGCGATCTCCTCCTCGACCGGCACCGCCTCGGTGTCCGTGCGACCCGACTCGCCCCCGACGTCGATCAGCGCGGCGCCCGCCGCCGCGTGCTCCATGGCGCGCTCGACGAGCGCGGCGAGAGGCTTGCGCCCCTCGGGGTCGGAGAAGGAGTCGGGCGTCGCGTTGACGATCCCCATCAGCACGGGCTCGTCCAGCTGGATGCTGCGGTCGCGGAGCCGGAGGATCATGCGGCCTCCCCGGGCTCCGTGACGGGCACCGAGGTCATCGACCGGACGTCCGGCACGAGGCCCTCGGCGCGGGCGCAGTCGAGCCAGCTCGCGAGCTCGTGCTCCTGGCGGCGCTCGTCCCAGCCGAGCTGGCCGGCCATCGCCCGGGCCGCCAGCCGCGGACCCTCCGCGCCCTCCGCCGTCAGGCGGCGCGCGTCCAGGAGGCCGAGCCGAGTGCGGCGCAGCAACACGTCGGCCAGCGAGCGGGCCTGCTCGTGAGCCGCGGCGAAGGCGGCCTCGGCGGCGACGTCGGGAAGGTCGGGGCTGATCCGGCGCGCGAGCTCCGGCGCGGCCGTGGCGAGCCGCACCACGAAACGCGCCGCGTGCCCGTAGCGGCGTGCCAGATGACGCCGGCTCTCCTCGCCCAGGCCGGGCGCCTCCGGCAGGGCGTCGGCGTCGAGTGGCTCTCCAAGCGGTATCTCGTGGGTGCGGCACGGCGCCTCGCGGCCCTCGCGCTCCACGATCCGGTCCACCGCCAGCTTCGCCATCCGGCGCCAGGTTGTGAGCTTCCCGCCCGTGATCGTCACGAGCCCCGAGCTCGTCTCGTAGAGCTCCGCCTTGCGCGAGATGTCGACGGACTTCTTCGGGTCGCCGGTCGAGATCAGCGGTCGCACGCCCGCGTACGCGCCGGTGAGGTCCGCAGCGTCCAGCGCCGTCCCGAAGAAGGCGTTCAGCGCGTCGAGCAGGTACGTCACGTCCTCCTCGGCCGGCGGCACGTGGTCGAGCGGGCCCTCGTAGTCGTTGTCGGTGGTCCCGACCAGCGTCCGCCCCAGCCACGGCAGGACGAAGATGTTCCGCCCGCCGCCGGCGGGGACGATCACGCCGGCCTCGACCGGGAGCGCCTCGCGCGCGAGCGTCAGATGCGTCCCGCGGCTCGGGCGAATCCGCGGCACCTCCTCCTCGCCGTACAGCTCGTCGGGGCGGAGCCGGTCCGCCCACACCCCGGTGGCGTTCACCACGTTGGCGGCGGTCAGCTCGAACTCGCCGCCGCCGAGCGTGTCGCGGACGAGCACCCCGGCGGCGCGTCCTCCGCGCTCGACGAGTCCGGCGGCCTCGCAGCCGTTCGCGCACACCGCGCCGAAGCGCTCGGCCTCGCCGAGGATCGTCAGCACGAGGCGGGCGTCGTCCGTCTGGCAGTCGTAGAAGAGATACGCGGCGCTCGGCTCGCGGCCGGCCAGGGCCGGCGCCAGCTCGACGGTCTCGGGGCCGTCGATGATCCGGTGGCGCGCCGGACTCCAGTCCTCGTCCTCGTCGCGGCCGCGACGCCAGGACATCGCGTCGTACATGTTCAGCCCCATGCCCATCAGCCGGTCCGGCCGCCGGCCCTCGAAGGCCGGCACGAGCATGGGCAGCGGCGCCACCAGGTGGGGAGCGAGGCGCACGAGCAGCGAGCGCTCGAGGAGGGCCTCGCGCACTAGGCCAAGGTCGAAGCTCTGGAGGTACCGCAGGCCGCCGTGGATCAGCTTCGACGAGCGGCTCGAGGTACCGGACGCGAAGTCCGCCCGCTCGACGAGCGCCACGCTGTACCCGCGCGCCGCGGCGTCGAGCGCGACACCGGCGCCCGTTACGCCGCCGCCCACCACGGCCAGGTCGAAGGAGTCGCGCTCGAGTGCCTCGAGTGCGTCGGCCCGGGAGATCACGGAAGGAACGTTACGAAGTCGCCGGGCGGCAGCCGCTCGGGCGGCTCCTTCTCCTGGCGCGGCCGGCCGAGGTGCAGCAGCCCGATCACGCGCTCGTCATCCCCCACCCCGACGGCCGCGCGGCCCTCCGGCGTGCGGAGGACCGCCGGCGTACGCCAGTAGCCGGCCAGCCCGCGGGCGTGGGCGGCGAGCAGCACGATGTAGCTGGCGACGGCGGTGGCGCAGAGGTCCTCCTCGTCCTGGATCGGGTCGCCCGTCTCGACCACGCTCGTCACGACGAGAGTGGGGGCCCGGTCGAGCTTCGAAGCCGCCTCGGGCCCCGCCGCCTCCTTCAGCGCCGCGAGCGCCCGCGGCCCGACGACCCGGAACCGCCAGGGGTTCGTGAGGTTGTGGTTCGGCGCCCAGCGGGCGAGCTCGAAGAGCTGCTCGAGCGTCTGGCGCGGCACCGGTTCCGGGCCGTAGGCCTTGTGCGTGCGCCGGGTCCTGATTGCCTCGGTTGCCTCCACCGCGACCGACGCTAGCGAATAGATTGCGCCCGGAATGCCCTCCGGGACCGTGCTCGTAACCGGCGCCTCGAGCGGAATCGGCGAGGCCACCGTGCTCCACGTGCGCGAGCTCGGCTTCGAACCGGTCGCCGGGGTCCGACGCGATGAGGACGCCGCCCGGCTCGAGGGGATGGGCCTCCGGACGGTCCGGCTCGACGTGACCGACGAGGCGCAGATCGCGGCGGCCCGCGACGCGCTCGGCGACGGCCCGCTCGCCGGGCTCGTCAACAACGCGGGCATCGCGGTGGCGGCCCCGCTCGAGTTCCTGCCCCTCGACCAGCTCCGGCGGCAGCTCGAGGTCAACCTGATCGGGCACGTGGCCGTGACGCAGGCGTTTCTGCCGGCGCTGCGGCGCGCCGGCGGCCGGATCGTGAACGTGAGCTCTATCGGCGGCCGGGTGGCGGGGCCGCTGCTCTCGCCGTACACGGCCTCGAAGTTCGGGCTCGAGGGCCTCTCGGACTCGCTCCGGCGGGAGGTGCGCCGGCACGGCATCGACGTAGTGGTGATCGAGCCGGGCGGCGTGAGGACGCCGATCTGGCAGAAGGGCAACCGGCTCGCCGGCGAGATGATCGCGGACATGCCGCCCGAGGCCGAACGCCTCTACGGGCGGCTGATCGCCGCGGTGCGGGAGCAGAGCGTGAAGATCGAGCGCCAGACCGGCCTTCCGCCGCGGGCGGTGGCGGAGGTGATCGGCAAGGCGCTCACCTCCGACCGCCCCCGGACGCGCTACCTCGTGGGAACCGACGCCAAGGTGCGGGCCCGGCTGGCGGACGTACTTCCGGACCGCGTCATGGACAGGCTGATCGCCCGGGTGCTGGGCGGCTGAGCTCCGTTCACGGCGTCGGCCGCGGCCGCCTGCTCGGCATCAGCCGCCGGCGCAGCAGGAACAGAAGGCCGAGGACGAGCGCCGCGGCGCCCGCGAGCAGGCCGGTGGAGGGCCCGCGCTCGTCGGCCGCGGCGCCGTCGCCGCTCGGGTCCGCGGCGGACGAGCTCGGCTCGAAGGTCTCGGGAGCGAGCGGGCCGGCTTCGCCGGGCGGCGCTGCGGGTGTGGCGTCGGAGGGCGCCTCCTGTTCCTCGGGCCGGCCCTTTGCCGGCGCGGCCGCCTCGGAGGGGCCGGGCCGGCCGCCCGCCGCACCGGGGCCGGTCGTAGGGTCGCGTCGCGCGCCGCCGTCCTGCCCGCCGGCGGTCGACGGGGCGGCCGACTCCGATCGGGCGCCCGTCCGCTCCCGCGGCACGGTCGCGGGCGGGAGCGGCTCGCGCCGCAGCGCGGCGAGCGCCTGGGCGGTCACCCAGACGGGCGTCTGGCGGCTCGTGCCCGAGTAGGCGATGCTGCCGTCGCGGCGCTGGAGCCGCGCGAGGTACGAGATGCCCCGCCGGACGGCGCGGTCGGCCGCGCCCACCGCCACGAGGCCCTGGATCGCGTATGCCGTCGACTGAGCGTTCGGGCTCCGCCCCTGCATCTGGGCGAAGCCGCCGTCGGCGCCCTGGTTGGCGCGAAGGTACGCGACGGCCCGCCGGGCGGCCTCGCTGCGGGCCCGGCCCGTCACGGCGAGCGCCTGAAGCACCGCGCCGGTCATGTCGCTGTCGCTGACGGACGACGGCGCCACGCCGAAGCCGCCGTCCGCGTTCTGCGCGCGGACGAGCCAGGCGACCGTGGAGCGGCCCGCGGACTCGCCGGCGGCCCGCAGGGCCAGGATCCCGAAGGCCGAGTAGCTGACGTAGCCGGCGATGGACCCGTCGGCGCGCCGGCGCCGCTCGACCTGCGCGACGAGGTCGCGCCCGCCGAGCCTGCGCGGGGACAGGCCGGCCGCCTTCAACAGGAGGATCGTGCGCTCGATCTCGCCGATGTCGCGCAGCGTGCGGCTCTGCCGCTCGACGTACGCGGCGATCGATCGGCCCCCACGGCGGCGCACGTCGCGCGGGTTGCGGCCGGCGGCGCCCAGACCGAGCCCGGCCCAGCCGGTGAAGAGCGGGCTCGACCGCTGCCCGGGCGCGGAGCCGAATCCACCGTCGGGGTTCTGGGCGCGCAGCAGGTAGCGGACGGCCCGGTCCGTCGTGCTCGCCGCGGCGTCCGCCTTGGGGACGGCAGTCCCCGCGACCGCCAGCGCGACGAGCACCGCGGCGACGCCCACCCCGGCCGCCTCCCACCTCACCTCGAGCCGCCGCCGGTAGCGCCGCAGCGCCCGCACGAACGCCGGACCGATCAGCAGGCAGAACAGGAAGTTGCCGATCGCGTGGGCGAGGTTGTAGGGCAGCGACGTCCCCGCGACCGCGGCGTACGTCGCGAGGTCCTGGCGCGCCGCGAGCGTCCACTGGTAGACGTCCATCCACGCACCGAAGGCGAGCCCCGCCGACGCGCAAACGGTCGCGAGCACGAAGCGGTTCGGCTCCCGCCGGCCCACCACCCGCGCGAGAAGCGCGCCCCCCACCCCCACGGCGCCCCAGCCGGCCATCTGCCAGGCCGTCCACGGGCCCTGGGAGAGGAAGATGTTCGACACGACGGCCGTCACCGCGCCGACCGCGAACCCGGCGGCGCCCCCAAGCGCGTAGCCCGCGAACAGGACGATGTCGGTGGTCGGCTTGACGTTCGGAATCGCGGCGAAGGCGAGCCGGCCCACGACCGCGAGGGCGGCCAGCGCCGCCACCAGGGCCAGCACTCGCGCCGGCGGCCTGTCGCGCTCGTACCAGCCGAAGCCCGCGACCAGCGCGAGGGCGAGGAGCACGAACGCGGCCGCCTCCCAGCTCACCGGGCGACCTCCTCCGGGCGACCGGCGAAAGCGAGCGTCCCGGCGCCCTGCTCGGCGGTCAGCGCCGCGCCGCCGGTCACGCGCGCGACCTCGGTGGAGAAGTGGCGCCCGCCGCCGAGGACCTCCGCCGGCGACCCGTCCGCGATCACGACCCCCTGTCCGAGGAGAATCACGCGCTCGGCGAAGGCGGCGACGAACTCGGCGTCGTGCGTGGCGACCGCCACCGCGGCCCCGGCGGCGGCGAGCTCCCGGATCCGGGCCGTGAGGGCGTCGCCGTGGGCGCGGTCCATGCCGCGGGTGGGCTCGTCGAGCAGCACGGCGGCGCAGTCGCCGGCGGCGAGGACCACCTCGAGCGCGAGGCGCTGCCGTTCGCCGCCGGAGAGGTCACGCGGGTTCGCCCGCTCCCGACCGGCGAGCCCGGCTCGCGCCACGCCGGCCACGCCGGCGTCGTCGACGGCGCGGTCGTGGATGAGATAGTCGCCGGGGTTCTGGAGCAGCAGCGCGATCTCGCCGGCGCGCTCCACCCTTCCCCTGGTCGGCTCGGCGAGTCCCTTGAACAGCCGCAGGAGCGTGCTCTTGCCGGCGCCGTTCCGGCCCATGATCGCGACCCGCTCGCCCGGGAGAAGCTCGAGCGCGATGCCCCGCAGCACCGCCGGCCCGTCCTCGATCTCGTACCAGAGCTCGCGGCAGGCGACCGCGGGCGCAGGGCGGGCGCCGCGCCGCCACCGGCGACGCCGCGTCGCCGGGCGCGGCTTCTCGTCCGACCCGTGCGCGACGAGGCCGGCGCGCCTTAGACCCGCGCGGGCCTCCTTGACCGACGCCGGGAGGGGACGTAGCCCGGCGAGCGCGAAGAGCCGCGCCGCCGGTGTCGTCAGCGCGGGCGCATGCCCGGCCGACCAGTCGAGGAAGCCGCCGGCGTCGGCGTCGCACGCCACCTCGCCGTCGACGAACGCGATGACGCGGTCGGCCGCCGCAAGGCAGCGCTCGAGGCGGTGCTCGGCGATCACGACCGCGGTCCCCCAGTCCTCGTTCAGCCGCCGCAGGAGCCAGACGAGCTCGTCGCCCGCGACCGGGTCGAGCTGCGAGGTGGGCTCGTCGAGCAGCAGCAGCCGCGGGCCGTGGACCATGGCGGCGGCGATCGCGACGCGTTGGAGCTCACCGCCGGAGAGGGTGTCGGTCCGGCGGTCGAGCAGGTGCCCGACGCCCAGGGCGAGCGCGGTCTCCTCGACGCCCCGCCCCACCGCGGCGGCCGGCTCGCCGCGGTGCTCGAGCGGCAGCTCGAGCTCGGCGCGCACGCCGCCCAGCACCACCTGCGTCTCGGGCTCCTGGAACACGGTCCCGCAGACCGCCGCCAGCTCCCCCGGGCCGTGCTCCCGCACGTCCATCCCGCCCACGCTGAGCTCGCCGCTCGCCCGCCCCCCGTGGAAGTGCGGCACGAGCCCGCAGAGCGCGCGCAGGAGGGTCGACTTGCCGGAGCCGGAGAGGCCGGTGACGACCGTGAAGGTGCCCGGCTCGAGGGCGAGGGTGACGTCCCTGAGGGCCGGCCGGTCGGCCTCCGCGTACCGGTAGGTGAAGCGCGTCGCGCGCGCGAGCGCCTCAGCCATGCGCCACCCCCAGCCGCGCTCCCCGTCCCGCGAACGGCGCGGCCGCGAGCGCGAGCAGAGCCGCGCCCAGCGCGAGCGCGCCCGGTCCCGCGGCGATCTCGAGCCGCGGGTAGGTGTCGACCGGCGCGAGGTCGGCCGCCGCGCTGGCGACGGCGAGGGCGGCGATCGCGACGGCCGCGCTGGCCACGCGCGTGTCGTGGCGCGACCACGCCCGGCCGCGCCGGGCCGGACTCCCACCGAGCGCGTAACCGCGCACCTCCAGAGCGGCGGCCACGTCCACCGCGCGGTCCAGCGCCCCGGCAAGCGCCGAGCGGGCCACGGCGAGGCGGCTCGGCGGATGCGGGCGGCAGCGCGCCGCGTCTCCCATGCGGCCGGCGTCGCGGCCGAGCACCGGAACTAGGCGCGTGGCGAGCGCTCCGGTGAGCGCGGAGCGGTACGAGATACGCCGGAACAGCCGGAGCAGCTCGTCGGGGTCGACGGCGGCCGACAGCAGGCCGAACGCGGCCACGATCACCACCACACGCAGCCCGCCGAGGGCGCCGGCCACCGTGGCCTCGAGCGTGATGTCCACCCGCCGTCCGAGCACCTCGCCGCCCCGCACGAGCAGCGTGTCGCCGTCCGCGTACACGATCGGGTTCACGAGCGTCACGAGCAGCGCTAGCGGCAGCGCGAGCCGGAGCGCGCGCCACACCTCTCGGCCAACGCCCGCGCCCACGCCGGCGATGACCACCGCGCCGAGCGCGGCGCAGAGCACGACGGGGTGCCGGTAGAGCACCCCGACCAACCCGAGGGCGCAGCAGAACGCCGCGCCGACGCCCGCGCGGGCCGCGTGCAGGGCGCTGGGACGGCTGCGGTAGACGGGCACCAGGCTCATGGCGCGGGCAGCGGGAGTTTCTCAGCCGAACGCCCCGTAACGGCTACGGCGAAGGCGTCACGCAGGCGGTCCGCCCGAAGCGCGCGCACGCCGGCCTCGAGCCCCTTCTCGTCGAGGGCGGTGACGAGCCATACGAGCTCGTCCGCGCGCGGGCGCATGGCGAGCACCAGCCCCACGCCGTCGCCCGGCTCGACCCGGCGCGCGGCCTCGCCGTCTTCGTCGAGCAGCTCGAGAACCGGCTCGCCCGGCACGAACCGGGCGAACACACCGGTCGCCTCAGGCCCCTCTTCCAGCCCGGCCGCGCCGCGGACGATCCGCGCGCGCGGCCAGCGGGCCACGACGAGCCTCGTCACGGTCTCGGTCCCGGGCGCCCCGAGCGACGACCCCGACGGCGAGACCCCGACCGCCTCCAAGCGCTCCTTGGCGTCGTCGCAGACGGCGGCCTCCGCGTCCTCGCACTCCACCCGCACGGGTCGGCGGCCGCCCTCCAGCCCGTGGAGGAACGGCTCGGGGAAGGCCCCGACGATGGCGGGCACCCGCATTGCCACGTCCCAGGGTCGGTAGTCCCACTGCACGCGGTCGCCGGCTGAGAGCTCGTAGTCCGCGGCGCCTTCGCCGGCCTCCACGCCGTTGACGAAGTAAAGCCAGTCGACGCGGCCCCCGGCGCCGCCGCCCTCGAGACCGTCGATCGCCTGCACGAAGCGGCCGCCGAAGCTCGTCTCGACGTCGAACTCGGAGCGGAGCAGCCGCATCACGGTCTGGTCCTCCCGTACGCGTGTCACGCGCGCCGTCCCGACGACCGTGCGGCCGAAGTCGCGCGTGACGCGCAGCGTCGCGCCGCCGTCGCGCTCCTCGCCCTCGCCCAGCCCGCAAGCCGCCGCCCCGAAAGCGCAGGCGGCGAGGACGACCGCGGCGAGCGGCGCGCGGGCACGCCTCACGGCACCTCGACCCGCTCCGCGAACGAGCGAACGAGCCCGGCCTTGGTCGCCACGACGCGGTACGAGCCCGGGGGCACGGCGAGATGCACGGTGCCGTCCGAACCGGTCGATCCGCTCGCGCCGCCTGCCCGTACGGTGGCCGCCTCGACGGGCACGCCGCGGCCGTCGTCGTCGTAGCCGCGCACGGTGGCGGCGATGCCGCCGGCCTCGGCGCGCGCCCGGACCGCGAGCGTTCGCTGACAGTCGCCGGCCCGCAGGCAGTAGAACCAGGTGACGCGCTGGCCGGAGCGAAGGCGGCCGCGGCCGAACGGACCCGACGGATCGGCCGCGCCCGCCGTGGCCGCCCGCCGGCCCACCTTGTACACCCAGCCGCGCTGGCCGCGGGCCCGATCGGGGCCGATTGCCGCGACGAACAGCCCGGCGCCGTCCCGCGGCCGCCGGGAGCACGATCCGAAATCCCGCAGCCGGAGCCGCCCGGGGTGACTCCGGACGAGCGCGGCGAGGGGCGTGCCGTCACCCGCCGCGCAGCGACGACGCTCCACGCGGACGAGGGCCTGCCGCGCCCGGACCGTCCTCGTCACGGTGTCGCCGTTCCGGAAGACCACCATCTGGCGGACGAGTGGAGCGGCGGCCGTCGCTCCGGCGTCCCGGGCCGCCGCGCCGCCGGCGCTCGGCAAGCTGAGCGCGGCAGCCGCGACGATCGCCGTCAACGCGCGACCGGTCATGGCAGCGGCGCCACCGCGTCGAGCTCGACGGTCCGGCGAGCGAGGGCGCGGATCCTGAGCGAGTGCGTGCCGGGCTGGCGCGCGCGGCTCGTCCAGAGGATGCTGCGATGGCCGGAGCGCCCGCGGAGCCGCAGGACCCTGCTGCGCCCGTCGAGCGTGACCCGCAGCCGGCCGCCCCGGCGGAGCTTGCGCCCGATGAGGGCGACGCCGGTTCCGCGGAACCGGAGACGCGCCGTCGCCCCCGCCCGGCTCGCGCGGATCACCGTGCGGCCCCAGGCCTGCTCCGCCCGCACGCGCCTCCATCCGCGCGAGAAGCGCCATAGCCGGCGGCTGCGGTCGTCGACCGGTACGACCACCGGGTCGGTCTCGACGGTCGTCCGGTTGGCCGCCCGATCGGCGGCGGTGATCCGGAACTGGTACGCGTCGCCGGCCTCGCCGCGGTAGTGAAGCGCGGTCACCGGCGCCCTGCCGAGGAGGGTGCGCCACTCGGAGGGAGCCCCGCCGGAGCCGGCCCCGTCGGCGACCTCGCGCGCCTCGACCGAGTAGTACGCCACGCCGCTGCCCGCCTGGTCGTCCCCAAGCCAGGACACCAGGAACGTCCGCGACCGTCCCCGCTCGCTCGCCAGCCGGCCGGGAAGAGTCCAGCTCAACCTCGGCCCGGCGGCGTCGGAGGACGTGCACGGCTCGGCGTCGGGCGGATCGACGCACAGCACGAGCGCGTTCGAGCGAACCGAGTCCGGCCGCTCCGCCTTCAGGCGGTAGATCCCGCGGTCGGGAAACGTGAGCGTCGCCACGCCGTCCGAGCCGGTCGCGGCGCCGCCCACCGTGGCGCCCGCCTGAGGCGAGCCGTCCCCCCCGGCCGTGACCCTCACATTCACCGGGGCGCCGGTCAGGGCGGCCCCGGGGCCGGTGAGCTTCAGGGCGTGGGCCTTCGAGAAGGCGTCGAAGGCGTAGAGCACCTCGTCGCCGTCCTTCAGGAGCAGCTGGCAGCCGCCCTTCGACGGCGACGCGTAGTTGACGAAGAGGCCCCAGAACTGCGTGGTCGTCGCGCTGTCCTGCGCCACCCGCTTGACGAGGAAGTCCTGGAACGAGTCGAACCAGTCGGCGTCCCACGTGAAGCCGCCGAGCCTGGCGGCGTCGTCGAGCGCCCCGGTGGGCGTGGGTCCGAACACCGGGTCGTCGGCGTCGTTCGTGCCGTCACAGGGATGCGTCCCGCCGGAGGCGGTCGTCACGGGGTGCCCGTCCGTCGTGACCGCCCCCTCGAAGATCGTCTGCGTCGCACCCTCCACTCGGACGATCGGGGTCGCCGGCGCGGCGAGCGCGGCGGGCGCGCACGCAAGGAGGACGAGCAGCGCGACGGGCGCCGTGCGTCTGGTTCGGTCGATCATGGAGCCACCCCTTCCTCGAGGGTCGTGTTGGCGACGGCCGGAGCGAGGTCTCCTGGCTTCGGGCTCCGCGCCGCGCCTTCCCGGGAAGCCGTCGACTCCCCAGTGGCCTAATGCGACGCCTCAGCGCCCGGTCACAGTGGCGGGACCGCGCCGGATTCGCACCGGACTTCCCTGCACCACCGGCCGATATGAACGGCGACAGGATACCCCCAACGCCCCGGCGGCCGCGAACCGAGCCGCTAGAATCGCCCGCTGCGAGCCGCCATCGTCTAGGGGACTAGGACGCCGCCCTCTCACGGCGGAAACCGGGGTTCGAATCCCCGTGGCGGTGCCTTCAGAGGACCCCCGATTTCCGGGGGTTTCACTCTTTCCGGGGTCTCGTGCGGAGGCGTATGGGGAGGTCGTGTCAGGCTCCGCGGCGTGCCCGGATCACCTTCGACACGAGCTGCTGAGAGAGGCCGAGGGTGTCCGCGATGTCCTGCTGGAGCCCGCCGCGGTCACACGCTCGCATGATCGCGTCGTCGCGTGGCCTGGCGGAGGCTCTCCTGGGCGCGCTCTAGTCCCGGCGGCGCGCCGCGCGTAGCGCTCCGCGAAGCGTTCGAGTTCGCGCATGGCGTCGGGATCGCGGCGGCGCGGGAGGGCACCCCACCATCTTCGGCGGGGTTCGTAGTCAGCCACAGCCGCTCTGTCGGTTAGCCGGGTGGCCGTAAGGGCGTACCGTGCGTACGTTCGGACTCTATGTATTGCCCTGGCGCAGCAGGGAGTGTCCGACTATCGGCGGTCTGACCCACCGACGCCCCGTGCAGCCGCAAGTGGCAAACCGCACGCGCCGGACGTAGACTCGTGTTGCTGGTGTCTCGGACCCGAAGGGAGGGATCATGGTCCGAACTAAGCTGGGGCGTGCGCTCCTCTTCGCGCTCGCCACCCTCGCGATCCTTGCTCTCGCGCCGACAGCGTCGGCGCAGAAGCCGACGAAGGAGCCGGTGGAGCAACCGCCGGACGAGGTCGTCGAAGGAGTTTGCGACTTTCCCGTCCTGATCGAGACCGTCGAGAACAAGGAGAAGCTGCTGACTTTTCCGGACGGGACGATGCTGATCACGGGGACGCTGAAGGTCCGCGTCACGAACGTGGACGCCCCGGCGAACTCGCGGCTCCTGAACATCTCGGGGCCGGGGAAGATCACGCCCACTCCAGACGGGGGGGAGATCGTTGAGGCACGCGGGACCTGGTTGTGGCTCTTCGCGCCCGACGAGCTGGGGCCAGGCGAGCCCGGGCAGCTCTTCCTCACGACGGGACGGGCACGCGCCGTTTTCGAGGCAGACGGGAGCGCCTCGTTCACCGTGTTGAGCGGCAGGCGTATCGATGTCTGCGCGCTGCTCGCCTGACGGCTGCGACTCGGTGCGCCTGCGTCCTGCGAGGCGCGGGCGCACCTAGCCGTCGTCGAGGACGAGTGGGCGGGACCTTCCGGCCGCCTTGCCTTTGCCCACGGGTTCATTTGCGAACGCCCCCACCAAGTGACCGGCGGCCGGATTACTGCGGAGGCGGTTTGGACTGCTGCTCGATCCCGAGTAGCAGGATCGATCGGAAGCGCGATGATTCTCTCGATGGCTGGTCCGGTGACAGAACGGTGGGCCCGTAGCCCGCAGTCCTCGCGCTACCCGGCGGCACGCCGGCGCTGGGGGATGGTGCAACCCCCGTGCTCTCGGTTGTGGCCTGCGGCATCGCGATCGAGAAGCTTGGTCTGTTGGCGCAGCCGGGCCGGGGCGCTCCCTTACTTGCCTTGCGCTGCCCTAGTCGTATGAATCAGACTCTGACTCCGGCGGCTTGACGCCGACGAAGCAGGCGATCAGCCGGTCCTCGATGATGCGGTTCTCGACGACGTGCCCGAGTCCATCGAACTGCTCGAAAACGATCGGGAAGCCGGCCTCGATCATCGTCTGCAGCAGATGGCGGCGCTCGAGCCAGAACGACCGCCTGTTCCCAACCGCGGTCCACGGGCCGGGGGGTCCTCCTCGTACCAGCGCCCCGAGCTTGCCCTCGTGCTCGACCAGCTCGTCGGTCAGCTGGTAGACGTCGAGTTCGCGCCCGTCCTCGGTCGCGTAGGTCGTACTGATAATCAGCAGTCTGGTCGTCACGCCGGCCAGCGGGTGAAGGAATGCGACCGGCCGGTCGAGGTGGTACAGCAGTCCGGCGCACAGAACCGCGTCGAAGGTGCCGTGCTCGCGGATGTTGCGGACGTCGTCGAGGACGAAGCGCAGGTTTGGCAACTCGACGCGGTCAGCCACCCACTGGCAGGTGGAGAAGTTGTCTTCTTGCCCTCGATTCCGAGTACGTCGTATCCGGCACGCGCGAAGTGGACCGCGTAGCCGCCTTCCAGGCAGCCCAGGTCGGCGACTCTGGCAGGGGGCGGGCAGAAAAGGCGCAGAGTGCGCAGGTAGGACAGTGACGCCGGTTCGGCTCCGATCAGCGGCTCGCCTGGCGCCGTCTGGCTTCCATCGGGGAGCTCGACGTTGTGGGCGGTGAAGTTCGGCCGCCGCTTGCGCCGGAGTATTCGCACCTCGTGATCCTTCCATTCTTTCCACGTTCGATGGTCGGCACTACACCCGGCCAGCCGCACGGGAGCCGTGCCGCACGTCTCGGGCTGGTAACCGCACGTTCACGCGACCTTCACCGCGCGATCACAGCCGGCAGCCGCTCGACTCGCAGACTCCGGGCCATGGGGACGGCGTGGAGGGTGCCAGCCGCGATTACCGGGAGGCTGCTCTTCGTCGCGGCGGTCACCTGCTATCTGCTCGGGCGCCTGTTCGAGGGGTCCGTCGCCCCCGCTGAGGTCGTCGTGTATGGCGGCACCGCGGCAATTGGCCTCGAGTTCCTGCTCAGCTCGTGGCGGGATCTCTGGCAGCGCAGCTGAGCGTTCGCACGTTGGATTCGTGCGCTACATTCCGGCCGTGGACGCCCGCCGCACGAATCTCCTCAGAGCATCCCCGCGGATGTTCGAGTCGGACCTTCTCGACCGGCTCTCGCGCGTGCATCCCGTGGTTCCGGTCGTGCTCTTCCTGCCCGCGATCGTCGTCCTCTTCGTCCTTGGGGCGCGCGAGCTGACGACCCTCGCGGTGCTCGGCCTCGTGGTCGGCGGCTATCTGTTCTGGACGCTCACCGAGTACTGGATTCATCGGCTCGTGTTCCACTTCGAGCCCGAGGAGGGCTGGGGCGCGCGCTTCCACTGGATCATCCACGGCGTGCATCACGACCATCCGAACGACCCGCTCCGGCTCGTCATGCCGCCGTCCGTGAGCGTGCCGCTAGCCGCCCTTTTCTACGGCCTCTTCGTCCTCGTGATGGGCACGCCCGCCGGGAACGTCTTCGCGGCCGCCTTCCTCGCGGGCTACCTGGCCTACGACATGCTGCACTACCACGTGCACCACCACCGCCCCCGCAGCCGCGCGGACAAGCTGCTGCGGGAGCTGCACATGCGCCATCACTTCCAGGACGACACGCGCGGCTTCGGGATAAGCGCGCCCTGGTGGGACTACGTCTTCCGGACGGCCACGCGGCGGCGCAGCAGCCGGGCCTGACCGCCAGGGAATCTCGCGCGCCGCCGATCAGCCGCTACATTGGAATCCCGCTGCGGCTGTGGCGGAATAGGCAGACGCGATAGCTTCAGGAGCTATTGGGCGAAGGCCCGTGGGGGTTCGAGTCCCTCCAGCCGCATCTACACCGCTCTTGACAACTATCGGTCGGTGCAAACTAGTGGCTATCCGTCGGTGCAACTGGTGGCCGCGCGGACGCCGCGCGCGGAGGGTCGCGCTCCGCGCAGGGCGGAGTTGTGCGTCTGCGCCCGATTGACTCGCTGACCGAGACCGGTTGCGCCCTACTGGACTCCCCCGTCGAGGCGGGATCGTGACCACATCCCTGCCCGTCGCGCCGGCGGCCGCGCCCGCGTTCGACCGCATTCGCTACGCGCGGCTGGCAGGCCGAGTGAAGCTGCTGTCGTGGCTGTCGCTCGCCTGGATGACGCTGGAAGGCGCGGTTGCGCTGTTCGCCGGCTTCGTCGCGGGGTCGATCGCGCTGATCGGCTTCGGGCTCGACTCCGTTATCGAGGGGCTGGCGAGCGTGATCATCATCTGGCGCTTCACCGGCCAGCGCGTGTTCTCCCAGCGTGCGGAGGACCGGGCGCAGAGACTGGTCGCCATCCAGTTCTTCGTGCTGGCCCCGTACGTCGCCTTCGAGTCGATCAAGGCGCTCATCACCGCCGAGCATCCCGACGTGAGCTGGATCGGCATCGGTCTGGCTGTCGCGAGCGCGACCATCATGCCGGTGCTCGGCGTTGCCAAGCAGCGCCTGGCGGACCAGCTGGGCTCGCCGGCCACCAAAGGCGAGGGGCGTCAGAACATGCTCTGCGCCTACCTGGCCGGAGCGCTCCTCGTCGGCCTGCTCGGCAACGCCCTCGTCGGTGCCTGGTGGCTCGACCCAGCAGTAGGTCTGCTGATCGCCGGGGTCGCTGTCGACGAAGGCCTCGAAGCCTGGCGCGGCGAAGGCTGCGGCTGCGCGTCCTCGCCGCTGGAAGCGCTGACGCCAGAGGCCGGGCCCGACAGTTGCTCCACAGGCCGCACCGATGACAACGACTGCTGCGCCGGCTGAGCGGGCGTTTTGCTAACGGCGTTCGGAGCGGCGGCGGTCACGTTCATGATGCTGATGTACGCCCTCGAACGACGCGGTCGCGGCTTCATCTTCGCGTTCGGCTGCGGCTGCCTGCTGGCCAGCTCGTATGGGTTTCTGGCCGGAACCTGGCCGTTCGGCGTCGTGGAGCTGATCTGGGCGGGGGTAGCTTTCAACCGCTACCGCAACACGCCGAGCCATGAGCCACGAGCACAACAAGCACCTCGTTCACCGGCTGGTGGAGATCGTGAACGAACGCGACTTCGACTCAATCGATGAAGTCGCCACCGGGCAGATCGCCAGCGAGGCGCGGCGCTGGATCGGGCCATTTCGCGACTCGTTCCCCGACTTCCACATGGAGGTCATCGACGTTATCGCGGAGGACGACAGGGTGATGGGCTACTTCAAATGCTCCGGCACCCACGAGGGCGAGTGGCGCGGGCATCCGCCGAGCGGGCGGCGCTTCGAGGCCATCGATGAGGTCTATGTCTTCCGCATCGAGGACGGCAAGCTCGCCGCCGCGATCACTGTCGTCGAGGACAACCTCACCCGCCTCCGGCAACTCGGACTCGCCGGGTAAGCCGCCGCACGACCGCCGGTAAGGCTTCCGGGCCTGGGGCCACGTGACCTATGTCGACGCGGCGAGCCGGGCGGCGCGCTGGCCGAGTCGATCGCGAATCCAGGGGTTGGGCGCCTTACACGCCGAAATGGGTACGAAAAGCGCCCAACCCCTCATGACGCGCGGCTGGCGGCGTTGGCCAAGCGCCACCAGGGGGTGGTGAGCCTGGCTCGTCGACGACTTCAAGGCGCGGCTGAAGGACGCCGGCGTGAACGATTTCGCGTCGGGCTGGGCCTGGCTCGTGCGACCCTGCTCGTGCGGGTAAACGTCTGGGAGCATGCCTACTACGTGAAGTACCAGGACCGCCGCCCCGACGACGTCGACGCGTGGTGGAGCACGATCAATTGGGGGACAGTGGCCGGGCGCTTCGGGTCGGCCTCGGGGTCGGCAGTTGACCGGCGGCCGTTTGGCCCCTGTTTCCCCGGGGAATCGCCAGCAAGAGAGCGAATTCGAGACCGAGGAGGCAAACGATGCCCTGGACCGAGCTGAAGGCGCGCCGCTGGCCGGCCTTCGACAAGGAGCTCGACGGGATCTCCAAGCAGACGATGGACGACCACTTCAAGCTCTACGAGGGCTACGCGAAGAAGTCCAACGAGTGCCGCAAGATCCTCAACGAGTTCGACTACTCCCAGATCGAGGGCAACCAGGTCTATTCACCGCTGCGGGCGGTATCGGTGGACTACACCTTTGCGTTGCTCGGCTTCAAGAACCACGACCTCTACTTCGGTCATCTCGACGGCGACGGCGGCGAGCCGACCGGCCGCTTCGCCGAGCTGATCGACGAGGAGTTCAACGGCGTGAACAAGTGGTTCGACGCCGCCAAGAAGGCCGCCAGCGCGGCGCGCGGCTGGGTGATGGTCGGCTATGACCTGAACGACGGCTCGATCTTCAACTACATCATGGACACCCAGAACCTCTGGGCCGTCTACAACATGTGCCCGGTACTCGCGATCGACGTGTACGAGCACGCGTACGTGCGCGACTTCGGGGCGACGCCCGACGGGCGCAAGCAGTACGTCGAGGCGTTCTTCCGCAACGTCAACTGGGACCACGTGAACCGGCAGCTCGCCCAGGCGGAGGCGGCCCGCGAGGGCGCGAAGAGCGCCGGCGCGGAGGAGGAAGTCCCGACCACCTAACCCGACGGCGGGGGTACCCACGAGGCGGCGCGGCGGCCCGCCCGGCCGGGAGGCCGGGCGGGCCGCCGCCTATTCTTGCCTTCGATGGATCAGTGGGTCGGACACGCGCAGCGCACGCTCGAGCGGGGCGGCTACCGGCTCAGCACGCCGCGGTCGGTGGTGGTCGAGACGCTCGCCGACCTCCGATGCAGCGTCACGGCGAAGGAGATCGGCGACCGGCTCCGTGAGCGCGGGCAGGACGTCGGCGTGGCGAGCATCTACCGGACGCTCGAGCTGCTCGACCGGCTTCAGCTCGCGCGCCGGGTCGACATGGCCGAGGGCGTGGCCCGCTACGAGCCCGTGGACCCGAGCGGCCAGCACCACCACCACCTCGTGTGCGAGCGCTGCGGTGAGGTGTCCGCCTTCGAGGACCGCGACCTCGAGCGGGCGATCGAGCGCCTCGCCGGCCGCGTCGACTATGCGATCGACGCCCACGACGTGACCCTGCGGGGCGAGTGCCCCGCCTGCCGCACCGGCGACTAGCGGCGCCACCGCCGGCTACGCCGGCGGCCGATGGGCCCGCAAGACTTCCGCCCGCGTGGATCCCCTCGAGCTCGTCGCCCTGTGCCTGTGGTGCTTCCTCGTCGCGCTGGTGGGCGGCCTGGTCGGTCTCGTCCTCGGCAACATCCGGCTCCCGGCCGTCCTGCTGCTGGCGAGTTCCCCCGCCGCGGGTGCCGGCGCCAACATCGGCATCTCCGGCGTCGCGGCGCTCACCGCGGCGACGACGCACATCCGGGCCGGTCGGATCAACTGGCGACTGTTCGCCTGGATGGCGCCGCCCTCGGTGGCGGGCGCGGTGGCCGGCGGGTGGGCGTCGGGCGCCGTCCCCGACGACGCCCTGCTGCTCGTGATCGGCTTGGTGCTCGTCTACTTCGGCGTCGACCTGCTCCGGCCGAGCGCCTCGGCCACCGTCCGCCCGGCCGGCGGAGCGCTCGACATGCGGGCGGCCGTCGTCTCGGGCGCGCTGATCGGCTTGATAGGCGGCTTCGTCGGGCTGATCCTCGGCGCGCTCCGAATGCCCGCGCTACTGCGTTACGTCGGCGAGACGCCCGCCCGGGCGGTCGGCACGAACCTCGCGGTCGGAGTCTGCGTGGGGGCCGCGGGCGTCATCGGGCACGTGCCCGCCGGCGTCGACTGGGACCTCCTCGCCATCTGCGCCGCGGCGTCGATCCCCGGCGCGCTGCTCGGGGCGAGGCTCACCGGGCGCGTGAGCGAGCGGACCCTCCTGCGGTCGATCGGCGCCGTGCTCGTCGCAGCCGGCGCCACCACGATCGCTCAAGGTGCGACCTGAGCTCGCTGCTGTTCCGGCGCCACTCCGCGGCCGACTGCTCCGCCGGAATGTCGCACTCGAGCGTCGAGACCGACTGGTCACGCACCCGATCGCTCAGCTCTGTTCCCCTTAGCACGTTACGGCCTCCCGATCCAAACCCTGAACAATTGTACCCATTTGCTCAAGATTAGAACCGGCGTCGGCGGAACTTTCCCACGCCCGGAACCGGCCGCATGGCAAGATCGGTAGACGGTGATCTTCCGCCAGATCACGCACGACGACCTGGGCTGCGCCTCGTACCTCGTCGGCGACTACTCGGCCGGCACGGCCGCCGTGGTCGATCCGCGCTTCGAGATCGACGACTACCTCGAGCTCGCCCGCTACCTCGCGGTCAGCATCGACCACGTGTTCGAGACCCACAACCACGCGGACCACGTGTCGGGGCACGGGCGCCTCGCGGCGGCGAGCGGCGCCACCATCCACATCCATCGGCTCGCCGACGCCCAATACGCACACGAGCCGTTCGAGGACGGGTTCGAGTTTGAGCTCGGCTCGCTCACGGTGCGGGCGATCCACACCCCCGGCCACCGGCCCGAGCACACCGCGTTCGCGCTCGTCGACACGTCGCGCGGTGATGAGCCCTGGGCGGTCCTGACCGGCGACAGCCTCTTCGTCGGCGACGTGGCCCGGCCCGACCTCGCGGTGGACCGCGAGGAGGGCGCGCGGGGCATCTACCGGAGCCTCCACGAGCGCCTCCTCTCGCTGCCGGACGAGACCGAGGTCTGGCCGGGCCACCTCGGCGGCTCGCTCTGCGGCGGGCCCGGGATGGACATGAAGGTCTCCTCCACGATCGGCTTCGAGCGCCGTCACAGCGCCCTGCTGGGCGACCTCGACGAGGACGGGTTCGTCGACCGCACCCTCGCGAGCCTGGGCCCGCAGCCGCCGAACTTTCGCGCCATCGTGGACCTGAACAAGGGTCCCCTGCTCACCGCGGGCGTCGAGCTGCTGCCGCTGACGCCGCGCCAGGTGGAGCTGCGGCAGGCCGAGGGCGCGCTGATCGTGGACGTGCGCACGGACCTCCAGTTCGACGAGGCGCACATTCCGGGGGCGGCGTGCATAACGATGCTCCGCCAGGGCTTCGGCACGAAGCTCGCCTGGGTGGCCGACCGGGAGCAGGAGATCGTGCTGGTGGGCCGCGACGACGACGACGCCCGCGTGGCCGGCCGGCTCGCCACCGCGGTGGGCATCCGCCGGCTCGGCGGCTTCCTGGCCGGGGGCATGACGAGCTGGCGCGCGGAGCGCCGGCCGGTGGCGGGCCTCGAGCGCTGGACCGTCGAGCAGCTGGCCGAGCGGAGGGACGGCGTGCAGGTGGTCGACGTGCGGGAGGACTCGGAGTGGCGGGACGGGCACATCCCCGGCTCGATGCACGTGCCGTACCACGACATCACCGCGCTACCCGACGGCCTCGACCCCGACCGCCCGGCCGCCGTCATCTGTGCGTCCGGGCAACGAAGCGCGACGGCCGCGAGCCTCCTGTCCGCCTACGGAGCGCGCGACGTCATCCACGTCGTTGACGGCGGCGTGCCACTGTGGGGTCGCCTCGGCGAGCCGCTCGAGCGCGACGAGGAATAGCGGCCCGCGGCGCGCTAGGAGTCCGTCGCCTCGTACGCCCGCTCGGAAACGAGGTTGCGGACCTGCTCGTCCGAGAGCTGCATGTCCGGGTGCGCCTCGTCGACGTGAGCGCGAGCGGCCTTGTACAGGTCGTCGTCGTTCCCCGCTTGAAGCGTCTTTCCGCAATCGCAGTCGATGACCCTCATGGGCTGAGCGTACTCCCTTCACAGCCGCTTCACGCCTCCGTCATGAAGCGGTGACAAATGGCGGGCGCCGAGGGCCTAGCTTCTCCCGCGAGGAGTAGGTCCCCGCGGGACGCCCTCCCGGACGAGCCGAGAACCGACTTTCGCCGAGGAGGAGCCCGCTTTGCCGCAACTGTCCGACCGCCGCCACCTGCTCCCCGGCGCCGCCGCGTTCGCGGGCGCCTTTCTCGTCGCATTGCTCGGCCTCCGCGCCGGGGCCGACGAGCCGCCCGCGCCGCCTTCGGGCCCCGTCGAGCTCCAGCTGCTAGGGGTGAACGACTTCCACGGCCACCTCGAGCCGCCGCAGCCCGGCCTCGGCGGCGCCGCCTGGCTCGCCGCGCACCTCGGCCGCGCCGCCGGCTCGCATCCGGGGCGCACGATCACCGTGCACGCGGGCGACATGGTCGGCGCGTCGCCGCTCGTCTCGAGCCACTTCCACGACGAGCCGGCCATCGAGGCGACCAATCGGATGGGCTTCGACGTGGGCACGATTGGCAATCACGAGCTCGACGAAGGCGGCGCGGAGCTCATGCGGCTGCTACGGGGCGGGCGGCGCACGGACGGCCCGCGCGCACATGCCTCCGATCCGAGCTGGGGCGGTGTCCGCTACCCGTACGTGGCGGCCAACACCATCGAGCGGGCGACCGGCAACCCGATCCTGCCGCCCTACGCGGTTGTGGAGCGGCAGGGCGTCCGCGTGGGCTTCATAGGCGTGACCACCGAGGAGACGCCCGGATGGCTGCTGCCCGAGCACCGCCGTCCCTACGTCTTCACGGACATCTCCGACGCCGTCAACCGCTGGACCGCGGAGCTCCGGAGCCGCGGCATCGAGGCGATCGTCGTGCTCGCGCACTCGGGGGCCTTCCGGAAGGGTGCGACCGCGGCCGGCGAGATCGTCGCCGAGACCGCCGAGATGGACGACGCGGTCGACGTCGTCGTCGCCGGGCACACCCACTCGCGGCTCAACCTGGCGGTCCACGGCAAGCTCGTGGTCGAGTCCGAGGCCTACGGCACGGGCTACGACCGGGTGACGATGACGGTCGACCGGACGACGGGCGACGTCGTCGCCAAGTCCGCCCTCCTCCCGGCCACTGTGCACTCCGGGATCGCCCCGGACGCCGCCATCGAGCGATTCGTCGCGGGGTACGCCGAGCGTGTGGCGTCGATCGAGGAGCGGGTCGTCGGTCACCGCGAGGGCCCGCTCGACTCGCACGGTCTCGGGCGGCTCGCCGCCCACGCCCAGCGCGAGCTGGCCGGCGCCGACGTGGCGTTCGTGAATCCCGGCAACACGCGTCGGCCGCGACTCGACGCGGGCCCGGTCACCTACGCGGAGGCCTTCCTCGTCCACGCCTACGAGCACCCGGTGGTGCGCATGCGGATGCGCGGCCGCGACGTGCTCGCGGTGATGGACCAGCGCAAGGGGGTCCGCCTCTTCGCGAGCGGCCTCGACGCCGTCGAGCCGGGCCGGACCTACACGGTCGCGGTGAACGGCGTGCTCGCCGCCGCCGAGCGCTTCACGGCCTTCGACCGCGGCTGGGACCGGAGCGTCGCCGGCACCGACCTCGAGGCGCTCGTCGCCTGGCTCAGTCGCCGTCGTTCAGCCGCTCGGGGCTGAGCACGGCGAACGCCCCTACGACGATCCATGCCACGAGGAGCAGCACCCCGGCGACCAGCGTAACCGTGTACTCGAAGGGCACGAGCAGCAACGTGCCGGCGGCGAACAGGGCGAGCGGCACCTTCACGTGTTGCTCCTCGAATCGAGCCGGCCGCTGAGCTGCAGGCGGAAGAGCCAGACCAGGGCCGGCACGAGCAGGCAGAGGCCGCCCGCCGCGCACGCGAGGAGCGCGGCGAGCGTCGCGTCGGGCGCCGCGGCCTCGTCCACCGTGAGCTCGGGCGGCAGGAAGTAGGGCCGCTGCGCGAGCGCGAAGCCGGCGACGATCGACCCGACCGCAGCGGCCACCGTGTACCTGGCGGCTTCGAAGCGCGAGCGCCACTCGAGCGCAAGCGTCGCCACCCCGGCCACCGCCGAGACGATCACACATGCGAGGCCGGCGCCCGACGTGAGACCGTCATACAGGTCTGGGACGTCCGAGCGCACGACGAAGAGACCCGCGAGCGCAAGCGCACCGGCGACCACGCCCGAGCCGAGGGCCCGGACGCGAAAGGCGCGGACGAGCCCGGTCTCCCCCGCGCGCTCGGCGTCGGCGCCGAGAAAAACGGCGGCGACGTGTGCGCCGGTCACGACGGAGATGAGACCGATGGTGACGCTCGTCTCGTTGAGCCAGGAGCTGATCGCGTCGCCCGCCGCGTTCCCCACCGGCACCCGCCCGGACGCGATCCCGCCCACCGCGGCGCCCAGGAAGAAGGGCACGAGCACCGAGGACAGCGCGAACGTGGCCCCGAGGCCGCGCTGCTCGAACATGGTCGCCGCCTCGCCGCGCAGCGCGAACGCGCCACCGCGGAAGATGATCCCGACCGCCGCCAGGAAGAGCGGCAGCGCGAGCGTCGACGTGATCGACCCGAACGCGCGCGGGAAGGCGGTCCAGACGATCACGAGGATGAAGATCAACCACACGTGGTTGGCCTCCCAAACGGGCCCCATGGACCGCTTGATTCGCGCGCGCATGCTCTCGTCGCGGGCGGTCACGTCCCAGACGCCGGTGCCGAAGTCCGCGCCGCCGAGCACGACGTAGGCGATGAGCCCGACCACGACGAGGGCGGCTGCGAGGTCGGCGAGCATCAGACCTCCAGCGGCTTTCTCGAGAGCCGTCGGAGCATCACGCCGGCGATCGCGGCAAGCGCGATGTACACGACGACGAGCGTGGCGTACCCGATCGGGATGCCGTCCGCGCCCGTGACGGCCTCCTCCGTGCGCATGACCTCGTACACGATCCACGGCTGGCGGCCGACCTCGGTGGTGACCCACCCGCAGATGAGCGCCACGAGCGACAGCGGGCCGGCCACCACGAGCGCCCGGAAGAACCAGGGCGAGCGCGGCAGCCGCCGGCGCCGCCACCAGGTCCAGAGGTAGAAGACGCCGAGTGCGGCCAGACCGCTGCCGATGGCCACCATGGCCTGGAACGAGAGCCGCACGATGTTGATGCCGGTGTCGCTGGGCCGGTCGTCGGCTCCGACGGCGTCGAGTCCCTGGACGCGCGCGTCGGGATCGTGATAGGCGAGCAGCGAGAGCAGCTTGGGGAACTTGATGCCGTACTTCACCTCGCCGTCCTCGTAGATCCCCAGCACGTGCAGCGGTGCTCCCCTCTCTGTCGGGCCGAGCCCCTCGAAGACGGCCAGCTTCGTGGGCTGGTTCTCGGCTACCGTCCGCGCCGCCCAGTCGCCCACGAGCAGCTGGGCCGGCGCGGCGAGCGCCGCGAACGTGAGCGGGACGACGAGGCCCAGCCGGTGCCGCCGCTCGCGCTTACCGCGCAGCCAGCCGGCGGCATAGACGGCCGCGACGACGAAGCCGGCAACGATCGTCCCCGCCAGGTACATGTGGACGAACTCGTGCCAGAAGTTGTCGTTGAACAGCGCCTCGAAGGGGCGCACGTTCACGACCTCGCCGTCCCTGATGTCGAAGCCGACGGGCTTGTTCATCCAGCCGTTCACGGAGATCACGAAGAACGAACCGGCGATTCCCGTGGCCACGATCGGCGCGCCGCACGCCAGGTGCACGCGCGGCGGCAGGCGGTCCCACCCGTACACGTAGATCGCGATGAAGATCGCCTCCAGGAAGAACGAGAAGCCCTCGAGCCCGAACGCGAGGCCGAAGACCTCGCCGAACGTGGCCATGAACTCGGGCCACAGGAGGCCGAGCTCGAACGACAGGATCGTGCCGGTCACGACCCCGCAGGCGAACAGGATCAGCATCGCCTTCGACCAGCGCTTGGCGAGCGCCTTGTAGACGGGATCCCCGGTCCGGAGCCACAGCCCCTCGAGGAACAGCACCATCGCGGGGAACGCGATCCCGAAGCAGACGAGCGGGATGTGCACGGCCAGCGAGAGCGCCTGCATCTGACGCGCCTCGAGCAGGTACTGCTGCTCGACGGGGCCACCGAGCGAGCCGTCGATCATCGCGGCGAATGCTCCGAGGTGTAATCGGGTCCGGAGACGGGCGCAGCGTACCGGGGCGGGCTACGATCGCCGCGAATGGATCAGCTCTTCGCCGACATCGAGCTCGCTTACAAGACCCACATCGAGGCCGCCGGCAAGGAGGAGCACTTCCTCATACTGGTCGCCTTTCTCCTCTCGTGGGGGTTCATCCGCACGAGCGCGCACATGATCCACGACCAGGTGAGCTGGTGGCCGGGCAACGTGCAGACGAAGGGCGGGACCCACATCCATCACCTGGTCTGGGGCATCCTCCTGCTGCTGTCGATGGGCTACATCGGCCTCTCGTTCGACCTCGGGAGCCCCTGGATAGAGCTCGTCGCGATCGCGTTCGGCATCGGGATGGGCCTCACCCTCGACGAGTTCGCCCTATGGCTGAACCTTCAGGACGTCTACTGGACAAAGAAGGGCCGCGAGTCGATCGACGCGGTGGTCGTTACTGCCTGCCTGCTCGTGATCGCCCTGCTCGGCGTGCAGTTCTGGATCGACGTCCACGAGGCGCTCATCGGGCTGCTCGGCGTCGGCGGCGCGGAGCTCGCGGGGGCCGAGACCGCGGCTTTCCTGATCCCGTGGTACCTCCTTGGCGTGGGCCTCGCGATCGTATGCATCGCCAAGGGGAAGGCATTCATGGCGATCGTGGGCCTGTTCGTGCCGCTCGTGGCCCTCGTCGGAGCGGTGCGGCCGGCCAAGCCGAATTCGCGATGGGCTCGCCGGCGCCGCGCTACTCGACCTCCGCCACCGGCGCGTTCCAGCGCCTGATCGCCCGCACCTCCCGCTCGAACCCCAGGATCGAGAGCGTACCGGTGCCGAGGACGAAGCGGGCGCCCGTCTCCGGCGGGAGCTCGAGCCAGCGGGCGGTAAGCACCCGCAGCACGTGACCGTGGGAGAAGAGAGCCACGTCGCCGTCCATGCCGGCCAGATCCTCGACCAGCGGGTCGACGCGGGCCCCCACCCGCGCGGCGGTCTCGCCGCCCGGGCAGCCGTCGCGCCACAGGAACCATCCGGGCCGGCTCTCGCGGATCTCCTTGGTCGTGATGCCCTCGTAGTCGCCGTAGTCCCACTCGAGCAGGGCGTCCGACGTCTCGGCCTGGTCGCCGAGGCCGGCCAGCCGGCAGGTCTCGGCGGCGCGCCCCAGCGGGCTCGTGAGGACCCGGCTGAAGCGGCGCCCGGCCAGCGCCGAGCGCAGCCGCTGTGCTTCGCGCCGGCCGTTCTCGGTCAGCGGGATGTCGGTCCGCCCGGTGTGCTTCAAGTCCCGGCTCCATTCGGTCTCGCCGTGACGGACCAGGACGACCTCCATGCGGCGGGATACTTCCACAAGCGAGCGGTTCGGCCTACAGGCTCACCCGGGGGCTACGCCGCCTCGCCGGCGACTCCCCGCGGGTCCGGCAGCCGAAGCAGGAGCTCCTCCGTCGGGAGGTCCCCGTCCGCGCCGGCCTGCGACGTGGCGGCCTCCGAGGCCCGGAGCAGGTCGATGCCAGTCGACCGCACCTGCACGACTATCTCCGCCAGCGACAGGTCGCTCGTCGCGGAGCTGTGGGTCTCCATGGCGCCGGTGGTCGCGCGCGACACGTGGAGCCGCAACCGGGTCGGACGGCCCGGGTCGTCGAGCTCCTCCGCGAGCGCCCAGACGGCGAGGCCGAGCTCGCGGATCGATCCGTAGAGCCCGTCTGGCGCGCGCCTCCCGCTTCGAAGGAACCGCAGGGCGTGACGAGCCAGGACGCGGGTGTTGCGAACCGCGTAGTCGACGTGCCGTGCGCCACGGGCGTACCGGTCGATCTCCGCGCGGACCGGGCGGCGCAGAGGCGATGAGCGAGCGGTCTCGCGGGCGGTCTCGAGCGCGTCCTCGAGCTCGCGCACCGGGCCGTCGAGGTTCCGCGCGGCGGCGAGAGCGGACTCGGCCCGCTCCCGGTCGCCGGCCTCGAGCGCAGCGGCGACCTGCTCCAGCACTCGACCAAGCTGGCCGAAGATCGACTGCGCGGCGCGCCCGACGTGCAGCTGCGGATCGAGCGGGAAGACGAGCGAGCTGACGGCCAGGGCCACCCCGCCGCCCACCAGCGCCTCGAGCAGGCGATCGGCGGAGAGGCCGGTGGGCGCCGGATCGAGCGAGGCGAGGATGGTCGCCGACACCGCGGCCTCGGTGACCAGCACGGGGCCCCCGCCCAGCAGCACGGCCGCGGCCATCGCCAGGACGACGAGCACGCCGATCTGGATCGGGCCGGTGCCGATCGCACGGATCAGGAGGTCCGCCACCGCGATCCCGACGACCACCCCGCCGATCAGCTCGGTGGCGCGCTCGTCCCGCCCGCCGTGGGTCGCCCCCAGCGCGATGACCGCGGCGATGGAGGCGAACACGGGTCGCTCCGCGCCCACGAGCAGCTTCGCGAGGTACCACGCGGCGACCGCGGCGGCGGCCGTCTGGAGGATCGGCCAGAGCCGCACGCGCAGCCGAACCCAGGCGCGGCGGGGGGCTTGTCTTCTCGCGGTGGGAACCATGCGTCACCAATACCTAGCGACCCACCGCGGTGGTCGTTACACGATTAAGCTTCGATCCGTCGGCGACCGGGAGGAGCAGCATGTACAGCGCGCCCGATGGAGAGCAGTACTTCGTCGTAGACAGCCACGTCCACTACTGGGACGCCCGGCCGGAGAACTGGGCCAACAAGTACGGCGAGGGTTTCATCGACTGCTTCTACGACTACCACCGCAACCTGAGCCCCGAGGAGTGGGTGTGGCCGATCGAGAAGTTCCGGCTGTACTCGGAGGAGGACATGATGCGCGACCTCTTCGACGAGGGGTACGTGGACGTCGCGATCTTCCTCCCCACCTACCTCACGGACTTCTACAAGGAGGGGTTCAACACCACCGAGCGGGACGCCGTGATGAAGGAGAAGCACCCCGACCGCTTCATCCTGAACACCTCCTGGGACCCGCGCCAGGGGGAGGCCGGCCTCGAGGACTTCGAGGAGAAGGTCGAGAAGTGGGACATCAAGGGCGTGAAGCTCTACACGGCGGAGTGGCGCGGCGACTCCCGCGGCTGGAAGCTCACCGACCCGTGGGCGGAGCGCTACCTCGACAAGTGCCGCGAGCTCGGCGTCACGAACATCCACGTCCACAAGGGCCCTACGATCTGGCCGCTGACCCGCGACGCCTTCGACGTCGGCGACGTCGACGACGCCGCCACGAGCTTCCCCGACCTGAAGTTCATCGTGGAGCACTGCGGCGTCCCGCGGCTCGAGGACTTCTGCTGGATCGGCGTGCAGGAGTCGAACGTTTACGGCGGGCTGGCCGTCGTGGCGCCGTTCATCCACACGCGGCCGCGCTGGTTCGGGAAGGCGATCGGCGAGCTCCTCTACTGGCTCGGCGAGGACCGGATCACCTGGGCGAGCGACTACGCGATCTGGCATCCGAAGTGGCTGGTCGAGCAGTTCGTCGACTTCCAGATCCCGGACGACATGACCTCGGAGTACGGCGAGCTCACCCCGAGCATCAAGCGCAAGATCCTCGGGCTTAACGCCGCCAGGCTGTACGACATCGACGTGCCCGAGGAGCTGCGCGAGGCGGAGCCCTCGGAGACCGGGCCGGAGGTCACCGAGAAGCCCGCGGTCACCACGCCGTGAGCGGCGCGGTCGCGAACCCGCGGCGGCCCGCCCCCGCCGGGCTCGACGAGGCCGAGGTCCTGGCGGCCCTCGGCGGGGGGCTCGGCCCGGGGCCCGCCCCGGC
>Ga0081538_10000697_pt1 | contig 36894 bp, 33 predicted proteins | sample TabmetS5T2R1_FD_71022 | JGI IMG/M metagenome (GOLD analysis project Ga0081538, IMG submission 71022) | Tabebuia heterophylla rhizosphere microbial communities from the University of Puerto Rico - S5T2R1 | ecosystem: Host-associated > Plants > Roots > Rhizosphere ...
TGAGCATTCACGAGGCTATTGAGCCCCGATAGCCTTGTGCTATTGACTTCGGAGTGGCTGGTATGAGTTATACCAGCGATGCGGGGCGACGAGACAAGCCGGCGCAGCGCCGGGGCCGACAACAAGATACCTGTGGGAGTGAAGCGCATGTCACGTCCAATTCATTCATGCCGGCTCGGCTTGGCCGCCGCGCTGGGAACCGCGTTGGGGCTCGCGGCGACGGTACCGTCGGTCGCGGCATGGGAGCCGACCCGGCCGGTGGAAATTATCGTTCCTGCCGGTCCGGGTGGTGGCGCTGACCAGATGGCCCGCGTCATCCAGGGCATCGTCGCCAAACACAGCCTGATGAAACAGCCGATGGTGGTCATCAACAAGGCGGGCGGTGCCGGCGGTGAAGGCTTTCTCGACGTCAAGGGGTCGGCGAGAAATCCGCACAAGCTGGTCATCACGCTGTCGAACCTGTTCACCACGCCGCTCGGCACGGGCATTCCCTTCAATTGGAAGGATCTGACTCCGGTCGCCATGCTGGCGCTCGACGAGTTCGTGCTGTGGGTGAACGCCGAGACGCCCTACAAGACGGTCAAGGAGTACGTCGATGCTGTGAAGGCGGCACCGCCCGGGCAGTTCAAGATGGGCGGCACCGGCTCCAAGCAGGAAGATCAAATCATCACCGTCGCGCTGGAAAAGGCGACGGGTACCAAGTTCACCTTCATTCCGTTCCGTGGCGGCGGCGAGGTCGCGGTGCAGCTGGTCGGAAACCACGTGAACTCGACCGTGAACAATCCCATCGAGGCCGTGGCCCAGTGGCGCGGCGACAAGGTCCGGCCGTTGTGTGTGTTCGACAGCAAGTCGCTCGACTACAAGGACAAGATCGCCGGCGACAGGTCCTGGGCGGACATTCCGACCTGCAAATCCCAGGGCATCGACATGGAATACCTGATGCTTCGCGGCATCTTCACGACGCCGGCGGCGACGCCGGACCAGGTCAACTTCTATGTGGACCTGCTGAAGAAGGTGCGCGAGACGCCGGAGTGGAAATCTCTCATGAACGACGGCGCGTTCAATCAGACCTTCATGACCGGGGCGGAATACGCCAAGTGGCTCGAGAACGAAGAAAAGCGTCACCGCGACCTGATGAAGGACGCCGGATTCCTCGCGACGACCAACTAGTCCTGGGGGCGCCCCCGTCGGCGTGAACCCGCCGGCGGGACCGCGGCGCGTTTCGGAGGATCAATTGGCCGACACGGGATCGGAGGCCCGGCAAGGTGGACCACGGCACCGCTGGGCAGAGGTTGGGGTCGCGCTAGCGACGGCGCTGTTCGGCGTTATCGTCATCCTGGGAAGCCTGCAGGTGGGCATGGGCTGGGGCGCGGAGGGCCCGAAAGCCGGGTTCTTTCCGTTCTACCTGGGCGTCATGATCATCGGCGCGAGCGCCGCCAATCTGGCGCGCGCCGTGGTCGAAGTCGACCGCGACCGGATCTTCGCGGACTGGGGGCAACTGGGGCAGGTGGTGTCGGTCGTCATCCCCGCCGCCGTGTACGTCCTCGTCATCCCCTGGATTGGTATCTACGTCGCCTCGGCGCTCATGATCGCTGCGTTCATGAAATGGTTCGGCCGCTATGGCTGGGGCCTGACCGCGTCCGTCGCATTCGTCGTACCGGCGGTCGCATATCTGTTGTTCGAGAAGTGGTTCCTGATCCCCCTGCCGAAGGGGCCGATCGAAGATCTGCTGCTTTGATCCGCGGGATTTCGCAAGTCCTGGGGACGGCCGAGCCGCAGGAGTCTGGGGGAAATGGAAGAAATCGCTAATCTGTTCCAGGGCTTCGCCGTCGTCAGCCAGCCGTACAACATCATGCTGATGGCGGTCGGCATCCTGCTCGGCGTGATCATCGGCGTGTTGCCCGGGCTCGGCGGCGCCAATGGCGTGGCGATCCTGCTGCCGCTGACGTTTTCCATGTCGCCCACGTCGGCGATCATCATGCTGTCCTGCATCTATTGGGGCGCGCTGTTCGGCGGCGCGATAACATCCATTCTGTTCAACATCCCGGGCGAGCCATGGTCGGTGGCGACCACGTTCGACGGCCATCCCATGGCGCAACAGGGCCGGGCCGGCGAAGCGCTGACCGCCGCCTTCACCTCGTCGTTCGTGGGCGCGCTGTTCGCCGTGATCGTCATCACGCTGGTGGCGCCGCTGGTGGCGCGGTTTGCCCTCCAGTTCGGGCCGGCGGAAAAATTCTCGGTCTATTTTCTTGCCTTCTGCAGCTTCATCGGCATGGGCAAGGAGCCGCCCTTCAAGACCCTTGTCACCATGATGATCGGCTTCTCGCTCGCCGCCGTCGGGCTCGACAGCGTCACCGGCCAGCTGCGCCTGACTTTCGGATTTCCCGAGCTCCTGACCGGCTTCGATTTCCTCATCGCGGTGATCGGCCTGTTCGGCATCGGAGAAATCCTGCTGACGATGGAGGAAGGCCTGAGATTCAGGGGGCGCGCTCCCGGTATCAATCTCAAGGTCGTGTTCCAGACCTGGGCCGAGCTGCCGCGCTACTGGATGACGTCACTGCGGTCCTGCGTGATCGGATGCTGGATGGGCATCTCGCCCGCTGGGGCGACGCCAGCCTCGTTCATGAGCTACGGCATCGCCAAACGCGTCTCGAACAAGGGGCACAAGTTCGGCACCGGCGAGATCGAAGGCGTGGTGGCGCCGGAGACCGCCGCCCACGCCGCCGGTACCTCCGCGCTGCTGCCGATGCTGTCGCTCGGCGTTCCGGGATCGCCCACCGCGGCGGTCCTGCTCGGCGGTCTCCTGATCTGGGGCCTGCAGCCGGGGCCGCTCCTGTTCGTGGAGCAGAAGGAATTCGTCTGGGGGCTGATCGCCAGCATGTATCTCGGCAATATCGTCGGCCTCATCCTCGTGCTCACGACTGTGCCGTTCTTTGCGGCGATCCTGCGTATTCCATTCAGCATCATTGCCCCGATCATCCTCGTGCTCTGCGCCATTGGCGCCTATACGGTGCACAACAGCACCTTCGATATCGTGTTGATGCTGGTGTTCGGCGTCATTGGTTACGTGCTCAAGAAATGCAACTACCCGCTGGCGCCGCTGGTGCTCGCCATCGTGCTCGGCGACAAGGCAGAGGAATCGTTCCGCCAATCGCTCCTCGGGTCGCAGGGAAGCCTGAGCGTGTTCTGGTCGAACGGCCTCGTCGGGACAATCATGGCGCTCGGCCTCATCGCGTTGTTCTGGCCGGTGATTCAGAATGGCTGGTCGCGGCTGCGGGCCATCGCCACGCCGGAAAGATCACTTTGACAAGTCAAAGGCGACCTGTGGTATAATGTATACCACACGGAGACCAGCACATGACGGAAATACCTCCGCGCGATCGGACAAGTGATGGCGCAGCGCGCATCGTGCTGGCGCCGCTCGAGAACACATCAACCTTTGCGGACCGCGCCTATGCGGCGCTTAAGGACGTCATCGTCTCGCTCAACGTCTACGACCAGCCCGCCGAGGTGCGGCTCGACGAGCGCCAGCTCGCGCAGGATCTCGGCATCAGCCGCACGCCCGTGCGCGAGGCCATGGCGCAGCTCGAGCGCGAGGGATTCGTGCGCTCGGTGCCGCGCCGCGGCGTCTATGTGGTGCGCAAGACCAAACAGGAAGTGATCGAACTCATCACCGCCTGGGCGGCGTTGGAGAGCATGGCGGCACGCCTCATCACCCAGAACGCGACCGATGCGGAGATCGCCAAGCTGCGAGCGATGTTCGCGACCTTCGAGAACGGCACGTTGCACGCCAAGCTCGACGAATATTCCGAGGTGAACATCGAGTTTCACCAGACCATCATCCGGATGAGCCATAACCTGGTGCTCATCAATCTGGCGGAAAACCTGTTCATCCACATGCGCATGATCCGCGGCAAGACGATCGGCGAGCAGGACCGCGCCGACCGCTCCATCCGCGATCACATGAACATCATCGAGGCGCTGGAAGCGCGCGCGACCGACCGCGCCGAGGCGCTAGTGCGCGACCACGCGCTCGGCCTCGCCGATCACGTGGCCCGCTACGCCGACTATCTAAATTGAGGCCAATACAGGACGACCGGCAAACATAGCCCTCTCCCAAGGAGGCTCCCATGGCTGAAGCAGCGACCAAAACACAGCCCGAAACCACCAGGGCCGAGGCAGAGCAGGAGCTGACGGATGGCTTTCACCTCGTCATCGATGCGCTCAAGCTCAACGGCATCAACACGATCTACGGTGTACCCGGCATTCCGATCACGGACTTGGGCCGTATGGCACAGGCCGCGGGCATGCGCGTCATCTCCTTCCGGCATGAGCAGAACGCCGGCAACGCCGCTGCAATCGCCGGTTTCCTGACGAAAAAGCCCGGCATCTGTCTCACGGTATCAGCTCCCGGCTTTCTCAACGGTCTGACTGCGCTGGCCAATGCCACGACCAACTGTTTCCCGATGATCCTGATCAGTGGCTCGTCCGAGCGTGAGATCGTCGACTTGCAGCAGGGCGATTATGAGGAGATGGACCAACTGGCTATCGCCAAGCCTCTTTGCAAGGCGGCTTTCCGCGTCCTGCATGCCGCAGACATCGGCATCGGTATAGCGCGCGCGATCCGCGCAGCCGTGTCTGGTCGTCCGGGCGGTGTCTATCTTGATCTGCCGGCCAAACTTTTCTCTCAGGTCATGGACGCAGAGGGTGGTGCCAAGTCGCTCGTCAAGGTCATCGACCCGGCACCGGCCCAGCTTCCCGCCCCGGCCGCCGTCAAGCGTGCGCTCGACCTGCTGAAGGGTGCCAAGCGCCCCCTGATCATTCTCGGCAAAGGCGCCGCATACGCGCAGGCCGATGACGAGATCCGCGCACTGGTCGAAAAGAGCGGCATTCCTTTCCTGCCGATGAGCATGGCCAAGGGCCTGTTGCCTGACACGCACCCGCAATCGGCGGGTGCTGCGCGCTCGACGGTGCTGAAAGACGCCGACGTGGTCATGCTGATTGGCGCCCGACTCAACTGGCTCCTGTCACACGGCAAGGGCAAGACCTGGGGCGAGCCTGGATCGAAGAAGTTCATTCAGATCGACATCGAGCCCAAGGAGATGGACAGCAACGTCGAGATCGCTGCTCCGGTGGTCGGCGACGTCGGCTCCTGCGTGGCCGCGTTTCTCGAGGGTATGGGCAGCAAGTGGCCGGCCCCGCCGGCTGACTGGATCAACGCTGTCAACACCCGCAAGGAAGAAAACATCGCCAAGATGGCGCCGAGACTGATGAAGAATACGGCGCCAATGGATTTCCACAGCGCGCTCGGCGCACTCCGCACCGTCATCAAAGAACGGCCGGATGTCATCCTCGTCAACGAAGGCGCCAACACGCTCGATCTCGCGCGCGGCGTCATCGACATGTATCAACCGCGCAAACGCCTGGACGTCGGCACCTGGGGTGTCATGGGCATCGGCATGGGCTTTGCCGTGGGGGCCGCCGTGGAGACCGGAAAACCCGTGCTCGCGGTCGAAGGCGACAGCGCCTTTGGTTTCTCCGGCATGGAAGTGGAAACGATCTGCCGGTACGACCTTCCGGTCTGCATCGTCGTCTTCAACAACAACGGGATCTATCGCGGAACCAACGTCAATCCCACTGGCGGTTCGGACCCTGCGCCAACCGTCTTCGTCAAAGACGCGCGCTACGACAGGATGATTGAAGCATTCGGCGGCGTCGGCGTCCATGTGACAACGCCCGACGAGCTGAGCCGCGCCGTCAACCAGGCCATGAACTCCGGTAAGCCGACCCTCATCAACGCGGTGATCGATCCGGCGGCAGGCACCGAGAGCGGTCGCATCGGAAATCTCAATCCGCAAAGCGTGGTCCGCAAGAAATAATGAAGCACACGATGAACGCACTTGAAGGTGTCAAGATTCTGGACTTCACGCGCGTGGAGTCGGGCCCGACCGGCACCCGACTGCTCGCGTGGTTCGGTGCGGATGTCATCAAGATTGGATGTCGAGGCGTCGAATACGCGCCCGGAACCAAGAACCAGACCATGTACAAGTGAGCTCAGCTCACTTCGGCAACGCGACAGGATGGAAGGAACGCGCATGGCAACGCAAGGCAAGCTCAAGAAGACGAAGGCCAAAGCCGCGCGGCGCAAGACCGGCGCCAAAGCGGCCACCCGTGCCACGGCAAGGAGGGTGGTTGCGCTGCGGGCCGCCCGGCGCAAGCCGGCAAAAAAAGCCGCAGGCAACGGAATGCGCCGCAAGGCTGTCGAGCGCCTCACGCTTCCGAAGTCCTCAGCCAAGCCATGGGGTGAGGCTGGCAAGGCGCTCGACGGTGTCCGCATTCTCGACTTGAGCCACGTCCAGGCCGGTCCGACCTGTACCCAACTGCTCGCCTGGTTCGGCGCCGACGTCATCAAGGTTGAGCGCCCGGGCATCGGCGACATCACGCGCGGGCAGCTGCGCGATATCCCGAACGTGGACAGCCTCTATTACACGATGCTCAACCACAACAAGCGCTCGATCACGCTCGACACCAAGAACCCCAAGGGCAAGGAAGTGCTCGAGCGGCTGGTGAAGAGTTGCGACGTCCTGGTCGAGAATTTCGCTCCCGGCGTGCTCGACCGCATGGGCCTGACCTGGGATCACATCCACAAGCTCAATCCGCGGATGATCGTCGCCTCGATCAAGGGGTTCGGCCCGGGCCCCTTCGATGACTGCAAGGTCTACGAGAACATCGCGCAGTGTGCCGGCGGCGCTGCCTCGACCACCGGGTTCCGCGATGGCCCGCCGCTGGTCACCGGGGCACAGATCGGCGATTCCGGCACCGGGCTGCACTTGGCCATCGGCATCGTCTGCGCGCTCTATCAACGGAACAGAACCGGCAGAGGCCAGCGGGTCAATGTCGCCATGCAGGACGGCGTGCTCAATCTCGCCCGGGTCAAGCTGCGCGACCAGCAGCGCCTCAAGCACGGGCCGCTGAAGGAATACAGCCAGTACGGCGAAGGCCTTGCGTTCGGCGACGCGGTGCCACGGGCGGGCAACGATTCGGGTGGAGGCCAGCCAGGCTGGATCCTCAAGTGCAAGGGATGGGAGAGCGACCCCAATGCCTATGTGTACTTCATCACCCAGGCGCCGGTGTGGGAGAAGATCTGTGATCTGATCGGCAAACCCGAATGGAAGACGGATCCGGACTACGCGACGCCGCCGGCGCGCTTGCCGCGGCTCAGGCACATCTTCGACACGATCGAAGCGTGGACCAAGACCAAGACCAAGTTCGAGGTCATGGAGACCTGCAATCCCCTCGACATTCCAGTGGGCCCGATCCTGTCGATGAAGGAGCTCGCCGAGGAGCAGTCGCTTCGCGCGACCGGCACCGTGGTTGAGGTCGACCATCCCACGCGCGGCAAGTATCTGAGCGTCGGCAATCCCATCAAGATGTCCGACAGCATCTCCGAGGTGAAACGCTCGCCGCTGCTCGGCGAGCACACAGAGGAGATTCTCAAGTCCGTGCTCGGCTATTCGGACAACGAGATCGGCGACATCAAGGTTTCCGGCGCGATCACGGCGGCCGAGAAGGCGCGCGCCGAGGCGGCATGAGCTAGAGGAAAGTTCGATGCGTATCGTGGTCCACGGCCAACAGGCCTTCGGCAAGGCCGTGCTCGAAGCGCTGCGCAAGCGCGGCGAGAACGTGATCGCGGTCTACGTCGCCCCCGAGAAGCCGGGCCAGAAGGCGGATCCGCTGAAGGAGGCGGCGCTTGCGGCCGGCCTTCCGGTCTATCAGCCGGATTCCTACCGCAAGCCGGAGGTGTGGGAGCAGTTTCGCGGCCTCAATCCCGATTTGCAGCTGATGGCGTTCGTCACGTTGTTCGTGCCGGAGGATTTCCTCAACATCCCGACCCACGGCTCGATCCAGTACCATCCTTCGCTGCTGCCCAGATATCGCGGCCCGAGCGCGATCAACTGGCCGATCATCCAAGGCGACACCGAGACCGGCCTATCGATCTTCTGGCCCGACAACGGGCTGGATACCGGCGATGTTCTGCTCCAGAAGCGAACGCATATCGGCCCTGACGACACGCTCGGCTCGGTCTATTTCGATCGGCTGTTCCCGATGGGCGTCGACGCGATGCTCGAATCGGTCGACCTGGTGAAAGCCGGCAACGCGCCGCGCATCAAGCAGGACGAACGGCAGGCGACCTACGAAGGCCGCTGCGGGCCCGACAATGCCCATGTCGACTGGGGCAAGCCGTGGCGCCAGATCTACGATCTCATCCGCGGTTGCAATCCCTCGCCCGGCGCGTGGGCGAATTGCAACGGCCAGCGGCTGCAGATTTTCGATTCAAGGCCGCTGCCGGCCCGCGACCCCAAGGGCATCGGCGGCAAGATGGGCGAGGTCGTCGCGGTCGATGCCGACGGCTTCACCGTGGTCTGCGCTGACGGCCGCATTCGCGTCATGCGCGTGAAGCCCGCCGATGGTCCCAAGGTCGGCGCCGGCGAATTTGCCGCTGCCGCCAGGCTTGCCGTCGGCACGCGCCTCACCTGATGACTTCGCAAGAGATTTAGGAACACATGTCGATGCAAGCTCCAGCAAAGAAACTCGAGACGGCCTCCTCGCAGCACACCAATCCCAAATCCGACATCGAGATTTCGCAAGGCTCCAGGAAGCGGCCGATCGTCGAGATAGCCTGCGAGAAGCTCGGCATCCCGGCCGAGAGCCTCGAGCCATACGGCCATTACAAGGCCAAGGTCTCGATGGATTACGTGAAGTCGCTGAAAGACCGGCCGAACGGCAAGCTGATCCTGGTCTCGGCGATCACGCCGACGCCGGCCGGCGAAGGCAAGACCACCACCACCGTCGGCCTGACCGACGCGCTCAATCATATCGGCAAGAAGGCGATGCTGTGCCTGCGCGAGCCGAGCCTGGGGCCGTCGTTCGGCATGAAGGGCGGGGCGGCGGGCGGCGGCTATGCCCAGGTCGTGCCGATGGAGGATATCAACCTCCATTTCACCGGCGATTTCCACGCCATCACGTCGGCGAACAACCTGCTCGCGGCGATGATCGACAATCACATCTACTGGGGCAATGCGCTCGGCATCGACAGCCGGCGCGTGGTGTGGCGTCGCGTCATGGACATGAATGACCGCGCCTTGCGCTCGATCGTCTCCTCGCTCGGCGGCGCCGCCAACGGCTTCCCGCGCGAGGACGGGTTCGACATCACGGTCGCCTCCGAGATCATGGCGATCTTCTGCCTCGCCCGGGATCTCGACGACCTCAAGAACCGGCTCGCCAACGTCGTCGTGGCCTATACGCGCGACCGCAAGCCGGTGCGCGCCGGCGATCTCAACGCGCACGGCGCCATGACGGCGCTGCTCAAGGAGGCGCTGGCGCCCAACCTGGTGCAGACGCTGGAGGGCACGCCGGCCTTCGTCCATGGCGGTCCGTTCGCCAACATTGCCCACGGCTGCAATTCCGTGCTGGCCACCACGACGGCGCTGAAACTGCGCGACTACGTGGTGACGGAGGCCGGTTTCGGCGCCGATCTCGGCGGCGAGAAGTTCATCGACATCAAGTGCCGCAAGACCGGTCTCGCGCCCGCCTGCGTGGTGCTGGTCGCCACCATTCGGGCGCTGAAAATGCACGGCGGCGTGAAGAAGGAGGATCTCAAGGCCGAGAACCTCAAGGCGCTCGAGGCCGGCCTCGCCAACCTCAGGCGCCACGTCGAGAACGTGCAGAAGTTCGGTCTCGTTCCGATCGTGTCGATCAACCGGTTCAGCTCCGACAGCGATGCCGAGATCGACCTGGTGACGCAGTCGTGCGCCAAGCTTGACGTCGAGGCCTTCATGGCCGATCACTGGGCCGAGGGCGGCAAGGGCGCCGTCGACGTGGCGCGCGCCGTCGTCAAGGCGGCCGACGGCGGCAACAGTAAGCTCAAGCTGCTCTATCCCGACGACATGCCGCTGATCGACAAGATCCGCACCATCGCCACGGAGATCTATCGCGCCCGCGATATCGATGCGCCCAAGCCGGTGCGCGACCAGCTCGCCGCGTTCGAGGCAATGGGCTACGGCAAGTTCCCGGTGTGCATCGCCAAAACCCAGTACAGCTTCACCACCAGTCCCGACACGAAGGGCGCTCCGAACGATCACATCGTCAATGTGCGCGAGGTGCGGCTCGCGGCCGGCGCCGAGTTCGTGGTGGCGATCTGCGGAGAGATCATGACCATGCCGGGCCTGCCCAAGTTGCCCGCCGCCGCCACCATCGATGTCGGGCCGGACGGCAGGATTGCAGGATTGTTCTAGCAGTGAACGCGTTGACGCCGCAGCCAAAGACGAGCCGCCGCCGGCCGCCGAAGACACCCAAGGGACGCCAGGTCGACCCCAAGGCCCTGGAGGAGGTGCGCGTTCTCCTCGGCGAGCGCGAGCGCCGGCGCGATCTTCTGATCGAGCACCTGCACCTGATCCAGGACCACTACGGGCACCTGTCGGCCGCGCATCTCGCGGCGCTGGCTCTGGAGATGAAGCTCGCGCTCACCGAGGTCTATGAGGTTGCCACCTTTTACGCCCATTTCGACGTGGTGAAGGAGGGTGACAAGCCGCCGCCGGCGATCACGGTCCGCGTGTGCGACAGCCTCAGCTGCGCCATGGCCGGAGCCGAGCGTCTGCTCGACGAGCTGCCGCGCCGGCTGGGCGCAAGCGTTCGGGTCCTGCGCGCGCCATGCATGGGGGCCTGCGATCGCGCACCGGTCTGCGCTGTCGGCCACGTCCAAGTGCCGCAGGCGAGCGCCGACGGCGTCGGCGCTGCGCTGGCGCACGGAACCCATGCGAATGCCTTCGTCCCCGGCCGCGATCTCGCGACCTATCGGCTGGAAAAGGGCTACGCGCTGTTGGGCGAATGCCTGAACGGACGGCGCACGCGCGATGAGATCATCAAGGCGGTGAGCGATGCCAATTTGCGCGGCCTCGGGGGCGCCGGCTTTCCCACCGGACGCAAATGGGCCCTGGTGCGCCAGGAGCCGGCGCCGCGGCTCATGGCGGTCAATGCCGACGAGGGCGAGCCGGGCACGTTCAAGGATCGCCACTATCTCGAGCGCGATCCGCACCGGTTCCTCGAGGGTACGCTGATCGCCGCCTGGGTGGTCGAGGCGCGCGACATTTACCTCTACATCCGCGACGAGTATCCTGAGATCCGCCTGATGCTCGCCGACGAGGTCGCCAAGGTGGCGCAAGCGGGCTTGAGCCCGAATGCCACGATCCATCTGCGCCGCGGCGCCGGCGCCTATATCTGTGGCGAAGAATCCGCAATGATCGAGTCGATCGAAGGCAAGCGCGGCCTGCCGCGCCATCGCCCGCCCTATGTGGCGCAGGTCGGCCTGTTCGGGCGTCCGACGCTCGAGCAGAACGTGGAGACGCTCTACTGGGTGCGCGACATCGTCGAAAAGGGCGCCGCCTGGTTCGCCTCCCAGGGCCGGCATGAGCGCAAGGGCCTGCGCAGCTTCTCGGTCTCCGGACGGGTGAAGGACCCGGGCGTGAAGCTCGCGCCGGCGGGCGTCACGGCACGTGAACTGATCGAGGAGTTCTGCGGCGGCATGGCCGAAGGCCATAGCTTCAAGGCCTATCTCCCGGGCGGCGCCTCCGGTGGGATTTTGCCCGCCGCCATGGCCGACATCCCGCTCGACTTCGGCACGCTCGAGCCGCATGGCTGCTTCGTCGGGTCGCACGCGGTTGTCGTCCTGTCCGACAAGGATGATATGAAGGCCGTGGCGCTCAATCTCATGCGCTTCTTCGAAGATGAGAGCTGCGGGCAGTGCACGCCGTGCCGGGTCGGCACCGAGAAGGCGGTCAAGCTGATGCAGCAGGCGCCGTGGGACGAGGCGCTGCTCAACGAGCTGTCGGACGCGATGCGCGATGCCTCGATCTGCGGTCTCGGCCAGGCGGCGCCCAATCCTCTGGCCTCGGTGTTTAAGTACTTCCGCGAGGATCTGACAAGGCCGCTTGGCGCATGGTGATATGATGGACGGCCCGCAAAGGTGAACCGATGAGCAAGACTAACGGAGCGGCGCAGCCGGTCAAGTTCATGCTTGACGGCCAGGAGGTGGAAGCGCCGGAAGGCGAAACCATCTTCCGCACCGCCCGCCGCTACGGCATCAAGCTGCCGCACCTGTGCTACTCGCCCAACCCGGGCTACCGGCCGGACGGCAATTGCCGCGTCTGCATGGTCGAGATCGAGGGCGAGCGCGTGCTCGCGGCGAGCTGCATCCGCAAGGTCACGCCCGGCATGAAGGTCAAGTCGCAGACCGATCGCGCCAAGACGGCGCGGCGCATGGTGGTCGAGCTGTTGATGGCCGACCAGCCGGCGCGCGATATGGCGCACGATCCGGAATCGGAGTTCTGGAAGACGGCGCTGCGCCAGGGCGTCGAGACCAGCCGGTTCCCCCGCCGCGCCGCACCCGCCGCCGACCGCAGCCATCCGGCCATGGCGGTCAATCTCGACGCCTGCATCCACTGCAACCTGTGCGTCCGCGCCTGTCGCGAAGTGCAGGTCAACGACGTGATCGGCATGGCCGGCCGCGGCTTCACCGAGAAGATCGTGTTCGACTTCGACGATCCGATGGGCGCCTCGACCTGCGTCGCCTGCGGCGAGTGCGTGCAGGCCTGCCCGACCGGCGCGCTGATGCCGTCCTCGCTGGTCGACGCCCGCAATGTGCGCACCGAGTTTCCCGACCGCTCGGTCGACAGCGTGTGCCCCTATTGCGGCGTCGGCTGTCAGCTCACCTACCACATCAAGGACGACAAGCTGCTGTACGTCACCGGCAAGAACGGTCCGGCGAACGAGAATCGGCTGTGCGTCAAGGGCCGGTTCGGTTTCGATTACGTGCACCACGAGCACCGGCTGCTGCAGCCGCTGATCCGCCGCGAGGGCGTGGCAAAGCGCGCCGACGACGTGGTCGATCCGGCCAATCCGTGGACGCACTTCCGCGTCGCCACCTGGGACGAGGCGCTCGACCGCGCCGCGCAAGGCCTCAAGCGCATCCGCGACCAGCACGGCTCCAAGGCGCTGGCCGGCTTCGGCTCCGCCAAGGGCTCGAACGAGGAGGCCTATCTGTTCCAGAAGCTCGTGCGCGCGGGCTTCGGCACCAATAATGTCGACCACTGCACGCGCCTGTGCCACGCCTCCTCGGTCGCGGCGCTGCTCGAGACCATCGGGTCGGCGGCGGTGACCGCAACCTTCAACGAGTGCAAGAATTCCGACGTCATCGTCGTGATCGGCGCCAATCCGACCGAGAACCATCCGGTCGCGGCGACCTTCTTCAAGCAGGCCGCCAAGCGCGGTGCGCAGCTGATCGTGATGGATCCGCGCGGCCAGACGCTCAAGCGCCACGCCACCTACATGCTGGAGTTCCGGCCCGGCGCCGACGTGGCGATGCTCAATGCCATCCTCAACGTCATCGTCGCCGAAGGTATGTACGACCGGCAATATGTCGAGGCGCAGACGTCCGGCTTCGCGGCCTTTGCCGACCACATCAAGGACTTCACGCCGGAGGAGATGGCGCCGATCTGCGGCATCGAGCCGGACACGCTGCGCGCCGTGGCGCGCACCTACGCGCGCGCCAAGTCGGCGATCATCTTCTGGGGCATGGGCGTGTCGCAGCACGTCCACGGCACTGACAATGCGCGCTGCCTGATCGCGCTGGCGTTGCTGTGCGGGCAGGTGGGCCGTCCCGGCACGGGGCTGCATCCGCTGCGCGGGCAGAACAACGTGCAGGGCGCCTCCGACGCCGGTCTGATCCCGATGTTCTTCCCCGACTACCGGTCGGTGGAAGCACCCGACATCCGCACCCAGGTAGAGAAGACCTGGGGCGCCAAGCTCGATCCCAAGCGCGGCCTCACCGTGGTCGAGATCATGAAGGCGGTCCATGCCGGCGTGATCAAGGGCATGTACATCATGGGCGAGAACCCGGCGATGTCGGACCCCGACCTCAATCACGCGCGCGAGGCGCTGGCCCATCTCGAGCACCTGGTGGTGCAGGATCTCTTCCTCACCGAGACCGCATTCCATGCCGACGTGGTCCTGCCGGCCTCCGCCTGGCCGGAGAAGGACGGCACCGTCACCAACACCAATCGTCAGGTGCAGATGGGCCGGGCGGCGCTGCCGCTGCCGGGCGAAGCCAAGCTCGACTGGTGGATCACCCAGGAGATTGCCAGGCGCATCGGGCTCGACTGGAACTACACCCACCCGCGCGAGATCTATACCGAGATGGCGTCGCTGATGCCGGCGCTCGACAATATTTCCTGGGATCGCATCGCCCGCGAGGACGCCGCCACCTATCCGTCCGATGCGCCCGACGAGCCCGGGCACGACGTCGTGTTCGGCGACCGCTTCCCCACCCAGGACGGCCGCGGCAAGATCGTGCCGGCCAAGGTCACGCCGCCCGACGAGCTCCCCGACGCCGAGTATCCGTTCGTGCTCTCGACCGGACGCCAGCTCGAGCACTGGCACACTGGCGCCATGACGCGGCGGGCCGCCAACCTCGATGCGCTCGAGCCTGGCGCGGTGGCGTCGCTGTCGCGCAACGACATCGCGCGGCTCGACGTCAAGCCCGGCGATCTCATCCGCGTCAGCACGCGGCGCGGCACGATCGAGCTCGCCGTGCGCCAGGACGACTCCATCCCGGACGGCGTCGTGTTCATCCCCTTCGCCTTCGTCGAGGCTGCCGCCAACCTGCTCACCAACCCGGCGCTCGATCCGTTCGGCAAGATCCCGGAATTCAAGTACTGCGCCGCCCGGGTGGAAGCGGTGCCCGAAGCCGCACGGGTGGCGGCGGAGTAGGGTCAGGGTCAAGATCTTCAGAAGGCAGCCGGATGTCGCGTTTTCTGTCTCTCGCCGCGGCCGTCGAAGACGTGCTCCGCGACGGCGACGCGGTCGCGATGGAAGGCTTTACCCATCTCATCCCGCACGCGGCGGGCCATGAGGTGATCCGGCAGGCGCGCCGGCATCTCACTTTGATCCGCATGACGCCGGATCTGATCTATGACCAGCTCATCGGCATGGGCTGCGCCGACCGGCTGGTGTTCTCCTGGGGTGGCAATCCGGGGGTGGGTTCGCTTCACCGCTTGCGCGACGCCGTCGAGAACGGCTGGCCGCGGCCGCTGGCGCTTGAGGAGCACTCCCACGCCGCCATGGCCAATGCCTACGAGGCCGCTGCCGCGGGCCTGCCCTGCGCGATCTTCCGCGGCTATATCGGGGTCGAGCTGCCAAAGGTTAATCCCAACATCAAGCGGGTCACCTGCCCGTTCACCGGCGAAGAGCTCGCGGCGGTGCCGGCGTTGCGGCCCGATGTCGCCGTTGTTCACGCGCTCAAGGCCGACCGCGCCGGCAACGTGCTGTTCGAAGGCATCGTCGGCGTGCAGAAGCAGGCGGTGCTGGCGGCCAAGCGGTCGCTGGTGACGGTGGAGGAGATTGTCGACGACTTCGGCCCGCGCAGTCCCAACGCCGTCATCCTGCCGGGCAGGACCGTGAGCGCCATCGCCTGCGTGCCGGGCGGCGCACATCCGTCCTATGCGCATGGCTACTACAAGCGCGACAACGCCTATTACAAGGCCTGGGATGCGATCGCGCGCGAGCGCGACAGCTTTCTCGCCTGGATGAAGGCGAACGTGCTCGAAAAAGGGCCGGAGGCATTCGCGATGCATGCGCGGCGCAGCAGAATTGCAGCAGAGTGATCCAATGGCTGAGAGCTACAAGCCGCACGAGATGATGACGATCGCGGCAGCGCGGGCGCTGCGCAATGACGACATCTGCTTCGTCGGCATCGGCCTGCCGTCCGCCGCCGCGAACGTGGCGCGGCTCACCCATGCGCCCGACATCACCTTGATCTACGAGTCGGGCACGATTGCCACCAAGCCGGACGTGCTGCCGCTGTCGATCGGCGACGGCGAATTGTGCGATACCGCGCTCACGACGGTGTCGGTCCCCGAGATGTTCCGCTACTGGGTGCAGGGCGGGCGCATCACGGTCGGTTTCCTCGGCGGCGCGCAGATCGACCGCTTCGCCAACCTCAACACCACGGTGGTCGGCTCCTACCACAAGCCCAACGTGCGGCTGCCGGGCGGCGGCGGTGCACCCGAGATCGCCATCTCGTGCGGCGAGATCTTCATAATTATGGGCCAGTCCAGGCGCAGCTTCGTCAGCCGGCTCGACTTCGTCACCTCGCTCGGCCATGGCGAGGGCGGCGACCATCGCGCCCGGCTCGGGCTTAAGACCAAGGGCCCGACGAAGCTGGTCACCGATCTTGCGGTGTTCGAGCCCGATGCCGAGACCCGGGAGATGACCGTCGTCTCCATCCATCCGGGAGTCACCCGCCATGAGATCGAGGCCAACACCGGGTGGCCGGTTCGGTACGCCGCAAATGTGACCGAGACGCCGGCGCCGACGGTCCAGGAGCTTGGCGTCTTGCGCGAGCTCAACGCGCGCACCGCGCGCGCACACGGCGAAGCGGCGTGAAGGATAGTCGGATGCGTGACGTATTCATCTGTGATGCGGTGAGGACGCCGATCGGGCGCTACGGCGGGGTGCTCGCCAAGGTGCGCACCGACGATCTTGCCGCGGTGCCGATCAGGGCGCTGAGAGAGCGCCATTCCGGGCTCGACTGGTCGCGGCTCGACGAGGTCTATTTCGGCTGTGCCAACCAGGCCGGCGAGGACAACCGCAATGTCGCCCGCATGGCGCTGCTGCTTGCGGGAGTGCCCGACAGCATTCCGGGCGTGACGGTCAACCGCCTCTGTGCGTCGGGCCTGCAGGCGGTGGGCGAGGCCGCACGTGCGATCCGCTCCGGCGAGATCGACTTTGCGATCGCCGGCGGCGTGGAGTCGATGACGCGGGCTCCGTTCGTCATGGGCAAGGCGCAGGAAGCGTTCCAGCGCGCGAGCGATATTTACGACACCACCATCGGCTGGCGTTTCATCAATCCGCTGATGAAGGCGCAGTATGGCATCGATTCGATGCCGCAGACCGGCGAGAACGTCGCCGAGGAGTTCCAGGTGGCGCGCCGGGACCAGGACGCGTTCGCGTTCCGCTCGCAGCAGCGCGCCGGCAAGGCGATCGCATCCGGCTATTTCGCGGCTGAGATCGTCGCCGTGGAGGCGCCGGGCGGCAAGGCCGGCCCGATCGTGGTCGATGCGGACGAGCATCCGCGTCCCGACACCACGCTCGAGGCGCTGGCTAGGCTCAAGACGCCGTTCCGTGAGCCCGGCACGGTGACGGCCGGCAATGCCTCGGGGGTCAACGACGGCGCCGCCGCCCTGATCCTCGCCAGCGCGGCGGCGGTGCAGGAGCATGGCCTAACCGCCCGGGCGCGGGTGCTCGGCATGGCGTCGGCCGGCGTGCCGCCGCGAATCATGGGCATCGGGCCGGTGCCGGCGACACGCAAGCTCATGCAGCGCCTCGGGCTCAAGATCGGCGACTTCGACCTGATCGAGATCAACGAAGCCTTCGCCTCCCAGTCGCTCGTCTGCCTGCGCCAGCTTGGCCTTCCGGACGACGCTGAGCACGTCAACCCGCACGGTGGCGCGATTGCGCTCGGCCACCCGTTGGGCATGTCGGGCGCGCGGCTCGCGCTCACCGCCGTGCACGGCCTGGAGAAGCGTGACGGCAAGCTCGCGCTTGCGACCCTGTGCGTCGGCGTCGGGCAGGGCGTGTCGCTCGCGCTGGAGCGGGTTACGTGACGAGGCACAGGGATCAGTAATCAGAAATCAGAAGCCAATGATCGGTGATCGGCAATCAGCCAGCCTGCGATGTTCTTTCTGATCACTGACCACTGATTGCTGATCCCTGTCTAAGGAGGCCGCCCCGTGGCGATGAGCGCCGGCTACATTCCGTTTCATCCCAATCCGTCGAAGCCGCGTTACCGGCCGCCGGCCGGCGCGGTCGACGCGCACTGCCACGTCTTCGGTCCGGAGCACCGGTTTCCCTACGCGCCGGAACGCAAGTACACGCCATGCGACGCGCCCAAGGAAAAGCTGTTCGCGCTGCGGGATTTCCTTGGGCTGGACAAGAACGTGATCGTGCAGGCGAGCTGCCACAGCAAGGACAATCGGGCGATGGTCGATGCGCTCGAGCGCGCCGACAACAAGGCCAGAGGCGTGGCTTTCGTCGGCGAAGAGGTGACCGACGGCGAGCTCGAGGCCATGGACCGCGCCGGCGTGCGCGGCGTGCGCTTCAACTTCGTCCGGCGGCTGGTGGATTTCACGCCGCGCGACGTGCTGGAGCGCATCGCGGGCCGCATCGCTCCGCTCGGCTGGCACATCGTCGTCTATTTCGAGATGCCCGATCTGCCCGAGCTCGAACCCTTCTTCACGTCGCTGACGACGACCGTTGTGGTCGATCACATGGGGGTGCCGAGCGTGGGCAAGGGCGTCGACGATACAGAGAACCGGCGCTTCCTCCGGCTCATGGAGCGGCACACGAATTTCTGGGTCAAGGCGACCTGCCCGGAACGCATGACGCTCGTCGGCCCGCCTTACGACGACGTGGTGCCGTTCGGCCGGACGCTGGTCGAGCGCTTCCCGGATCGCGTCCTGTGGGGCACCGATTGGCCACACCCGAACATGAAAAAAGAAGCCCCCGACGACGGCGTCCTGGTGGACGTGATCCCGAAGATTGCGCCGACCGCGGCCCTGCAACAGGCGCTGCTGGTCGACAATCCCATGCGGCTCTATTGGGCCTGAGCGGCGGGGCTGAGCGTTTGCAAAGGCGCGTCCCGGGATATAATTGTGCCCGAAACCTCGCCGCCGTCCGCGCCCGCGCCGCACCGCCAGGGAGACCATCCGATGCCACGGGAACAGCATGATTACGACGATATCCCCGGCACCTTCGTGTTTGACGCGGAGCGATCGCGCGAGGGCTATCATCTCAACATGTTCTGCATGTCGCTGATGAAGGACGAGAACCGCAAGGCCTTCAAGGCGAATGAAGCCGCATATCTCGACAAGTTCCCGCTGACGCCGGAACAGCGCGAGGCCATCCTCAAGCGGCAATATAATCGGATGCTCGAACTCGGCGGCAACATCTACTTCACGGCGAAGCTTGGCGCCACCGATGGCCATTCGTTCCAGCACATGGCCGCCGTGATGACCGGCTCGACCCAGGAGGACTATGCCAAGATGATGCTCGCCGGTGGCCGATCGGTGGAAGGCAACCGCAGCAAGTCGGGCGCCGACAAGCGCGCCAAGTCGAAACCGAAGTCGAAATCGAAAATCCGCAGCAAGTCAGGATCGAAACGTGGCTAGGATCATCGCAGGAATTTCTTCGTCGCACGTGCCGGCGATCGGCGCGGCGATCGACAATGGCAGGACGCAGGAGCCCTATTGGCAGCGCGTCTTCTCCGGCTTCGAGAAATCCAAGGAATGGATGGCGAAGGCAAAGCCGGATGTCGTCATCGGGATCTACAACGATCACGCCTCCGCCTTCTCGGTGGAGATCATTCCCACTTTCGCGCTCGGCTGCGCAGCGGAATTTCCTCCCGCCGACGAAGGCTGGGGGCCGCGGCCGGTCCCGGTGGTGAAGGGTCACCCCGAGCTCGCCTCCCACATCGCCCAGTCGGTCATTCTCGACGAGTTCGATCTCACCATCGTCAACAAGATGGAGGTCGACCATGGGCTCACCGTGCCGCTGAACCTCGTGTTCGGGTCGCCGAAGGAATGGCCGTGCCCGGTCATTCCGCTTGCCGTCAACGTCGTGATGTATCCGCCGCCGACCGGGCATCGCTGCTTCATGCTCGGCAAAGCGATCCGCAAGGCGGTGGAGTCCTTCCCCCAGGATCTACGGGTGGTGGTGTTCGGCACCGGCGGCATGTCGCATCAGATTTCCGGGCCGCGCGCGGGCCTGATCAACAGCAAGTTCGACAAGGCCTTCCTCGACAACCTGACCAAGGATCCGAAGAAGCTGATACGCATGCCCCATCTCGAATACATGCGCGAGGCCGGCGCCGAGGGCGTCGAGATGGTGATGTGGCTGGTCATGCGCGGCGCCCTCGATGACAAGGTGGACGAGGTCTATCGCTTCTATACCGTGCCGGCCTCGAACACCGCGGTCGGGCACATCATTCTCGAGAACAGGCAACGAGGCGCGGCCAAGCGCGCGGCTGCAGGCAAGCCCAAGCGGGCGACCAGGCGCGTCGCGCCAGCCAAGGCCAGGCGGGCTGCCGCGCGCGCAAGGACAGCCGTGCGCAGGGGTAGGTGATGAAGATCTGCGTTGCCGGCCAGGGCGCCTTTGGTCAGAAGCACCTGGACGCCCTGAAGCGCATTCCCGAGGTCGAAGTCACCTCGTTGGTGGGCGGCAATCAGGATGCCACCGCTGAGGTCGCCAAGAAATACGGCATTCCTCACTACACTGGCGAGCTCAGCGAAGGCATCAAGCGGGCCGACGCGGTGATCCTGACCACGCCGACGAAAATGCACTTCCGTCAGGGCGAGCAGGTGATGCGCGCCGGCAAGCACGTGCTGGTCGAAATTCCGATCACCGACAGCGTCGAGGACGCCGAGAAGCTGGTGCGGATCTCCAAGGAGACCGGCGTCGTCGCCATGGGCGGCCATGTCCGCCGTTTCAATCCCAGCCATCAGTGGGTCCACAAGCGCATCCAGAAGGGCGAGCTCGCGATCCAGCAGATGGACGTGCAGACCTACTTCTTCCGCCGCCGGAACATCAATGCGGCGGGAAATCCGCGCAGCTGGACCGATCATCTGCTCTGGCATCACGCCGCCCACACGATCGACCTGTTCCAATACCAGACCGGCGAGGCGATCTCCGATTGCTACGCGGTGCAGGGGCCGATCCACCGAGAGCTCAATATCGCCATGGACATGGGCATCGTGGCGAAGGTGCCGTCGGGGGCGATCCTCACTTTGTCGTTGTCGTTCAACAACGACGGGCCGCTCGGCTCGTTCTTCCGCTACATCTGCGACAACGGCACCTACCAGGCCTTCTACGACGACCTGACCGACGGCAAGAAGAACCCGATCGACGTGTCCAAGGTCGACGTGTCGATGGACGGAATCGAACTCGAGGACCGCGAATTCATCGCCGCGATCAAGGAGAAACGCGAGCCGAACGCGAGTCTCGCCCAACTCCTTCCCTGCATGCGCGTGCTCGGCAGGCTCGAACAGATCGTAGACCCGCAGCGCCGGGCGCACGCATAGCCTGTCGCGCGATACGAATGTTCGCCCGTGAGGTGCGCGACATCGCCGGCTAGGCCGGCGCGAGCCTCGAGGCCTGGCTGCGGGCGTAGTGCCGGCGGGCTTCTGGCCTGCCAGCGGGCTTCTGGCCCGCCGTGGGCTTCGGGCTGGGCGTGCCGCATGTGACCGCATCAACGGCGCTTTTCTCTTTCTCGATTCCGATGTACGGAAGCATGCCGGGAAGAAGTTGGCGGTCAAACTATCCGCGCCAATCAAGGCTACCGCCGAGAAAGCGGGTCACGGAACACTTCGCCTTGAGCAAGGCGGTGGGGACAGCGACCAGCCATGCTGATCATTCTGTTCGACGGGATCGCCTACGGCATGCTGCTGTTCGTACTCGCATGCGGGCTCGCCGTCACCCTTGGCCTGATGAACTTCGTCAATCTGGCGCATGGCTCGTTCGCCATGGCGGGCGGATACATCACCCTCCTCCTCGTCAATCGCAACGGGGTTCCGTTCTTCGCTGCGTTGCCGATCGCCTTCCTGGTGACGGCGATCATCGGGGCGATTTTCGAGCGCACGCTTTACGTCCATGTCTACGCCAAGCCGCATCTCGATCAGGTGCTGTTCACGATCGGCCTGGTTTTCATGTCGGTCGCGGCGGTCGATTACGTCATGGGGTCGCAGCAGCAGTACATTCAATTGCCCGGCATGCTGCAGGGCCAGATCAACCTGTTCGGCATCAATGTCGGCAAGTATCGCCTGCTCATCATCGTCATCTGCGGGCTGTTGACGGTCGCGCTTCAATTCATCCTGGCCAGCACCCGGTTCGGCAGCCGCTTGCGGGCGGCAGTCGACGACCCGCGCGTGGCGAGCGGCCTGGGCATCCACGTCAAAGGCGTGTTCGCCGTCACGTTCGCGGTCGGCTCGGGCCTCGCCGGGCTCGGCGGCGCGCTCGGGGCGGAAATCCTCGGCCTTGACCCGACCTTCCCGTTGAAATTCATGATCTACTTCCTGATCGTGGTGACGGTCGGCGGCACCTCCAGCATCACCGGCCCGTTCATCGCCTCGCTTCTGCTCGGCATCGGTGACGTCGCCGGCAAGTACTACGTGCCGAAGTTCGGCGCTTTCGTCATCTACACCATCATGATCGTCGTGCTGATCTGGCGGCCGCAGGGCTTGTTCGCCCGCGCGACGGCGCGGTGAGGAAAGCCATCATGTCGCAACCGCTCACCGAGGATATCGGCGGCTACGTCGCCGGCCGGGCGCGCTGGCATCCGCTGGAAATCGCCTTCTGGATCGCCGCGCTGGCATCGATATTCCTGCTGCCGAACAAGCACCTCATCCTCACCGAAATCGCGGTGCTGGCCCTGTTCGCGCTCTCGCTCGATCTCATCCTCGGCTATTCCGGCATCATTTCCCTCGGCCACGCCGCCTTTTTCGGCTTCGGCGGCTACGTGGCGGGACTGCTCGCCAAGCACGAAATCGTCACCGAGCCGGTGCTGGCGCTTCTGGTCTCCGGGTTTGCGGCGCTCGTTCTCGGCTTTGTGACGAGCTTCCTGGTGCTGCGAGGATCCGACCTGACGCGCCTGATGGTGACGCTTGGCGTCGCGCTGGTTTTGCGCGAGATCGCCAACCAGATCGATTGGCTCACCGGCGGAGCGGACGGGCTTCAGGGCATCGTCATGGCGCCGGTTCTCGGCCTGTTTCCCTTCGATATCGCCGGACACGTAGCCTATGTGTATTGCCTGATCGTGCTGTTCGCGATGTTCCTGCTCGCGCGCCGCATCGTGAATTCGCCGTTCGGCCTTTCCTTGCGCTCGGTCAAGGGCAACCCGCTGCGCGCCTCCGCCGTCGGCATCTCGGTCAACGGCCGGCTGGTGGCGATCTATACGGTTGCGGCCGGCTATGCCGGCATCGCCGGGGCGTTGCTGACGCAGACAACCCAGTTCGTTTCGCTCGACGTGTTCTCGCTGGAGCGCTCGGCCGACGTGCTGCTTGCGCTCGTGATCGGCGGCACCGGCTATCTCTATGGCGGGATCGTCGGCTCGATCCTGTTCAAGCTGATGCAGGATTACATCGCCAATCTCACGCCGCAGTATTGGCAGTTCTGGATCGGGCTGGTGCTGGTGATCATCGTGCTGGTCGGTCGCGAGCGCATGGCGAATTGGTCGGCGCCGCTTCGCGCGCTACTTGCCCGCCTCGGGCCGCGTGCGGCCCACGGCGTGCGTACGGCGCGCCCATCTCCCGCTGCGCGGCCCTCTGCCGCCGATGGGCCATGACCGATGGCGGCCGTGCTGGAAACCGTCGGATTGGTGAAGCGGTTCGGAGGCATCACGGCCGCGAGCGATGTTTCGCTGCAGGTCGAAAAGGGCGCCCGCCACGCGCTTATCGGCCCCAACGGAGCCGGCAAGACGACGGTCATCAACCTGCTGACCGGGATGCTGCGTCCCACGGCGGGCCATATCCTGCTCGACGGCAAGGACATCACCGGCGTCGAGCCGCATGAGCGCGTTCATCTCGGCATCGCACGCACGTTCCAGATCAACCAGCTGTTCGCCGATCTCAATCCGATCGAGGCGATCAGCCTCGTCGTGTCGGAGCGCATGGGCGCCGGACGCCAGTGGTGGCGGCTGGTCGGCAAGAAGAGGGAAATCATCGACGATATCGTCGGCCTGATCGAGCAATTCCATCTCGCCGACGTCATGTACGACCGCACCGCGATCCTCCCCTATGGCAAGCAGCGGCTGTTGGAGATCGCGCTGGCGATCGCCTGCCGACCGCGCGTCCTCCTGCTCGACGAGCCGGCGGCCGGCGTTCCCGAGGCGGAGCGCCATGAGATTCTCGCCACCATCGAGGCGTTGCCGAAGGACGTGACGGTGCTGCTCATCGAGCACGACATGGACATCGTGTTCAGCTTCGCCGACCGGATCTCGGTGATGGTCAACGGCGGCTTGTTCGTCGAGGGCAAGCCGGAGGAGGTGGCGCGCGATCCGCGCGTAAAGGCGGTCTACCTCGGCGAGGCGGTCGATGTCTGACCTGCTCCGGATCGAGAAGCTGACCGCCGGATATGGCGAAGCGATCGTGCTGTCGGACCTCTCGCTCGCCGTCGCTGAAGGTCAGTCGGTCGCCCTCCTCGGCCGCAACGGCATGGGGAAGACCACGCTGGTCAATTCCGTCGTCGGCGTCACCCGTTATGTCGGCGGAGCCATCAGGCTCGACGGCAGAAGCATCGAACGATTGCGACCCGACCAGCGGGCGCATGCCGGCGTGGGATGGGTGCCGCAGGAGCGAAACATCTTCAAGTCGCTGACCGTGCACGAGAACCTGACCGCCACCGCCCGGCCCGGGCAATGGACGGCGGACCGGATCTACGAGCTGTTCCCGCGCCTGCGCGAGCGCCTGCGCAATCTCGGCAACCAGCTTTCGGGCGGCGAGCAACAGATGCTGGCGGTCGGTCGCGCGCTGATCCTCAATCCGCGCATCCTGCTCTTGGACGAGCCGCTGGAAGGGCTCGCGCCGATCCTGGTGGAGGAATTGCTGGTCGCGCTCCAGCGCGTGATCCGGGAGGAAGGCATTTCGGCGATCGTGGTCGAGCAGAATGCGCAGAAGATCCTGGGGGTCACCGACCGGGCGGTGATCCTCGAGCGCGGCACGGTCGTTTATGAAGGCGACAGCGCGTCCCTCAAGAACGATCGGGCGACGCTGGAGCAATATCTCGGCGTCACCGCCACGGCCGGCGCCGGTCGCGGCGCCCGGCGGCACTAGTCCGAATGGGCCATGTCCCACCAGAGCGTTGCGGCGCTTGTTGCCGAGTTTGGGGTTGACGCCGTTCTCCATCGTAGGCTTCGTTTCGAGCTGACGAGCCCTGCAAACGCTCATCCCACGGCGCCGTTAGCCGGGTTGGGCCGCCGAACAACAAGGAAACGTCCCATGAAGCGAACCAGGCCGCCGTTCCGTGCCGATCACGTCGGCAGCTTCTTGCGCCCTCCCGCGATCCACGAAGCACGGGCGAAGCACCAGAAGGGCGAGATCACAGCCGATCAGCTCAAAGCTGTCGAGGATCGCGAGATCCGGAACGTCATCAAGAAGCAGGAGGAGGTCGGGTTGCAGCTCGCGACCGACGGCGAGTTCCGGCGCTCGTGGTGGCACTACGATTTCTTCAGCATGCTCGACGGCATGGAGCTCTACGAGCTCGATCACGGCATCCAGTTTCAGGGCGTGCAGACCAAGGCGCAGGGGATCCGTGTCGTGGGGCGGCTCGGATTTTCCGACCATCCGATGCTCGAGCACTTCAAGTTCCTGAAGGCGAACACGCGCGTGACGCCGAAGATGACGATCCCGAGCCCGAGCGTGCTCCACTTCCGCCTCGAGCCCGGCGCGGTCAACCGGCAAATCTACGGCGGGAATGACGGCATTTTCGACGATCTCGGGAAGACCTACCGCCAGGCCGTCAAGGCATTCTACGACGCCGGCTGCCGCTACCTGCAGTTCGACGATACCGCGTGGGCCTATCTGTGCTCCAGGGAGGAGCTGCGCAAGGCGAAGGAACGCGGCATCAACGTCGACAAGGTGGCGGAGGATTACGCCTGTGTCATCAACCAGGCGCTGGAGGTAAAGCCGGCCGACATGGTGATCACCACTCATGTATGCCGCGGCAATTTTCGCTCCACCTGGATCGCCGAAGGCGGCTACGAGCCGGTGGCCGAGCGGCTGCTGGGCGGAGTGAACTACGACGGCTACTTCCTCGAATACGATACCGAGCGCGCCGGCGGCTTCGAGCCGCTGCGGTTCCTGCCCAAGGGGAACAAGATCGTCGTGCTCGGGCTGATCACCTCGAAATCCGGAACGCTGGAGAAGAAGGACGACGTGAAGCGCCGCATCGACGAGGCGGCGAAGTTCGCTTCTGCCGACCAGTTTGCGCTGAGCCCGCAATGCGGCTTCGCCAGCACGGAGGAAGGCAACATCCTCACCGAGGACCAGCAGTGGGCTAAGATGCGCGAGATCGTCGAGCTCGCCGAGGAAGTCTGGGGGAAATGATGAAGCGAACCAAGCCGCCGTTCCGCGCCGACCAGGTCGGCAGCCTGCTGCGCACCGCGCCGCTCAAGGAGGCGCGGGCCAAGCGCGAAAAGGGCGAGATCACGGCCGAGCAGCTCCGCGCAGTCGAGGATCGCGAGATCGAGAAGGTCATCAAGAAGCAGGAGGACATCGGCCTTCAGGCCGTGACCGACGGCGAGTTCCGCCGCTCGTGGTGGCACTTCGATTTCTACCAGGACCTTACCGGCGTGGAGCTGTATTCCACCGGTCAGGGCATCAAATTCGCCGGCGTCGAGACCAAGCCGCAGAGCATTCGCGTCGTCGGCAAGATTGACTTCAATGGCCATCCGATGCTCGCTCATTTCGGCTTCCTGAAGCAGCACACGAAGGTGGTGCCGAAAATGACGATTCCGGCACCCAGCACGCTGCATTTCCGCCAGGGGAGGCAGTCGATCAGCCGGCAGGTCTATCCCGACCTCGACGCCTTCTTCGACGATCTCGCGGCGACCTATGGCAAGGCGATCCGCGCGTTCTATGACGCCGGTTGCCGCTACCTGCAGCTCGACGACACCGCCTGGTCCATGCTGTGCGACCCGCGCGAGCGCGATCATTCGCGCGAGCGCGGCGACGACCCGGACAACCTGCCGGCGCGTTACGCCCGCATGACCAACAAGGCGCTCGCCGGCCGGCCGGCCGACATGGCGATCACCATGCATTCGTGTCGCGGCAATTTCCGCTCGACCTTCATCGCCTCGGGCGGCTACGAGCCGGTTGCCGAGCATCTGCTCGGCGAAGTCGACATCGACGGCTATTTCCTCGAATACGATACCGACCGCGCCGGCGGCTTCGAACCGCTGCGCTACATACCCAAGGGCCGGAAGATCGTGGTGCTCGGCCTGGTCACCTCGAAGAGCGGAATGCTGGAGAAGAAGGACGACATCAAGCGCCGCCTCGACGAGGCCACGCGCTATGTCGACGTCGAGCAGCTGGCCCTGAGCCCGCAGTGCGGCTTTGCCTCGACCGAGGAGGGCAATGTGCTGGCCGAGGACGAGCAATGGGCGAAGCTCTCCATGATCGTCGAGCTCGCCGAGGAAGTGTGGGGACGGTGACGATTGATGCAACGAACCACTCCGCCGTTCCGTGCCGATCACGTCGGCAGCCTGTTGCGCCCGCCGGCGCTCAGAGCGGCGCGGGCCGCACGCGAAAACAGAGAGATCTCGGCCGGTGAGCTGAAGGAGATCGAGGACTATGAGATCGACAAGGTCATCCGCAAGCAGGAGTCGATCGGGCTGAAATCGGTGACCGACGGTGAGTTCCGGCGCGCGTTCTGGAACTACGACTTTCTAGGGGCACTTCCCGGCGTCGAAGCCTATCTGGGCGAGCGCAAGATCAAGTTCCAGGGCGCGCAGCCGAAGCCGATGATGTTGCGCGTCACCGGCAGGCTCGGCGCCTTTGGCGGCCACCAAATGCTCGATCATTTCCGCTTCCTGCAGGCGCACACGCGGGCGACGGCGAAGATGACCATCCCGTCGCCGACGTCGCTGCACTTCCGCTATGGCCGCGATGCGGTGCCGGAGGCGATCTATCCGGTCATGGAGGATTTCTATTCCGACCTCGGGCAGACCTACCGCCAGGCGGTGCGCGCCTTTGCGGATGCCGGCTGCCGCTATCTCCAGCTCGACGAGGTCAATCTCGCCTACCTGTGCGATCCAAAGCTCAGGCAACAGGTCAAGGATCGCGGCGAGGACCCCGATGCGCTGCCGAGCCACTATGCCGGCATGATCAATACGGCCATCTCCGACATTCCCTCCGACATGACCATCACGATGCATTTGTGCCGCGGCAATTTCCAATCGACCTTCGTGGCGAGCGGCGGCTACGAGCCGGTGGCCGAGCTGTTGTTCAACACCATCAAGGCGCACGGCTATTTCCTCGAATACGACACCGAGCGCGCGGGCGGCTTCGAGCCGCTGCGCTTCGTTCCCAAGGGCAAGACGGTGGTGCTCGGGCTGGTGACGTCCAAGAGCGGCAAGCTCGAATCCAGGGACGAGATCAGGCGTCGCATCGATCAGGCGGCAGGATTCGCCGATCCCGAGCAATTGGCGCTGAGCCCGCAATGCGGCTTCGCCTCGACGGAGGAAGGAAATATCCTGACCGAAGACGAACAATGGGCCAAGCTCGCGATGATCGTCGAGCTGGCACAGGAGGTGTGGGGTTCATCGTAGGGGTGGTTGAGGCGCTCCCCTTCGGCTTGCGAACCGACCGCTGACGGGGCGCCGAAACCCACCAGCGCCGGAACCAGGGACGGTGGGTTTTAGGCGCGCCGGGCTGCGCCGGCAACGCGACGCCCCGCAACGAGCCTCAGTCGACCTACAGTCACGTGGAGGTACTTCATGCAACGTAGCAAGCCGCCGTTCCGCGCCGATCATGTCGGCAGCCTGCTGCGCACCGCGCCGATTAAAGAAGCGCGGGAGAAGTGCCAGCGCGGCGAGATCGGCGCCGACGCGCTCAGCGCGATCGAGGACCGCGAGATCACCCGGATCATCAAGAAGCAGGAAGAGGTGGGCCTGCAATCGGTCACCGACGGCGAGTTCCGCCGCTCCTGGTGGCACCTCGATTTCCTCTGGGGCCTCGACGGCATCGAGCGCTACGCCATGGCGCAAGGCATCGCCTTTGCCGGGATGCGCACGCGCGCAGAGGGTGCGCGCGCCATCGGCAAGGTTTCCTTTTCCGGCCATCCGATGATCGACCATTTCCGTTTCGTGCGGTCGCATACCGGACGGATTCCGAAGATGACGATACCGTCGCCGTCGGCGCTCTACGGCCGCGTCGGCCGCGAGGCCGTCAGCGAGAAGGCCTATCCGTCGCTCGACGAGTTCTTTGCCGACTGGGGCGAGACCTATCGCAAGGCGGTGCGCGCCTTCGCCGACGCCGGCTGCCGCTACCTCCAGCTCGACGAAGTGTTCATCCCGATGCTGTGCGACGCGAAATACCGGCAGACCCAGAAGGACCGTGGCGACGATCCGGAAAAGCTCACGGAGGTCTACGCCGATCTCATCAATACGGCGATGTCCGATATCCCGAGCGACATGACCATCACCATGCACATGTGTCGAGGCAACTACCGTTCGACCTACATGGGATCGGGCGGTTACGAGCCGGTCGCCGAGGTGCTGTTCGGGCGCGTCAATGTGCACGGCTATTTCATGGAATACGATACCGAGCGCGCGGGAGGATTCGAGCCGCTGCGGCTGGTGCCGAAGGATCGCGCCGTCGTGCTTGGCCTGGTCACCACCAAGACCGGCCGGCTCGAATCGAAGGACGCGATCAAGCGGCGGATCGACGAGGCTGCGAAATTCGTCGATCTCGACCAATTGTGTCTGAGCCCGCAATGCGGCTTCGCCTCGAGCGAGGAGGGCAACGTGCTGGCCGAGGAGGAGCAGTGGGCCAAGCTCAGGATGATCGTCGAGGTCGCCGAGGAGGTCTGGGGCTGATGGCTGGAATTGTTGCCGGCAAGGTCGCGATTGTCACCGGCGCCGGCCGCGGGATCGGCCGCGCCATCGCTCATCTGCTGGCGCAGGAGGGCGCCCGCGTCGTCGTCAACGACGTCGGCGCGAGTCTCGAGGGATCCGGCGCCGATGCCGGTCCGGCCCAGGCGGTGGTCGACGAGATCGCGCGGGCCGGCGGCGAGGCGATCGCGAGCACGCTGTCGATCGCCGAGCCGCACAATGCCGACGCGATCGTGAAGGCGGCGCTCGATGCCTTCGGCCGCGTCGACATCCTGGTCAACAATGCCGGCATCCTGCGCGACCGTATTTTCCACAAGATGAGCTGGTCCGACTGGAACGACGTCATCGCGGTGCACCTCAACGGCTCGTTCAACATGAGCCGCGCGGTCGCCGGCCATTTCCGCGAGCAGAATTCCGGCAGCTTCGTGCACATGACCTCGACCTCCGGCCTGATCGGCAACTACGGGCAGGCCAACTACATGGCCGCCAAGCTCGGGATGGCCGGGCTCTCGCGCGCCATCGCGCTCGACATGGCGCGCTTCAACGTGCGCTCCAACGCGGTCGCGCCGTTCGCCTGGAGCCGCATGATCGGCTCGATTCCGGCAGACACGCCGGAGGAGAAGGCGCGGGTGGAGAAGTTCCAGCAGATGACGCCGGAGAAGATCGCGCCGCTCGTCGTCTATCTCGCGTCCGATCGCGCCGCCGGCGTGTCCGGACAGATTTTCGGCGTGCGCCGCAACGAGATTTTCCTGTTCAACCAGCCGCGCCCGATCCGCTCGCTGCATCGTTCCGACGGCTGGACGCCGGAGACACTCGAGCAGCAATTCAAGGGCGCGTTCGCCGGCTCATTCACGCCGCTCGACCGCTCCGGCGAGGTGTTCAGCTGGGATCCGGTGTGATGGGAGCATCGCCCGACTCCGAAGCGATCGCGCAGATTCGCGCGGCGGTGCGGGCGCTGTGCGGCAAGTTCCCGGGCGAGTACTGGCGCATGCTCGACCGCGAGCGCGCCTATCCAACCGAGTTCGTGCAGGCGCTGACCGAGGCCGGCTTCCTCGCCGCGCTCATTCCGGAGCAGTACGGCGGCAGCGGCCTGAGCATGCCGGCCGCCGCGGCGATCATGGAGGAGATCCACTTAAGCGGCTGCAACGGGGCGGCCTGCCATGCTCAGATGTACACCATGGGCACGGTGCTGCGGCACGGCAGCGCGGAGCAGAAGGCCGAAGTTCTTCCCGCCATCGCCAAGGGCAGCTTGCGCCTGCAGGCGTTCGGCGTCACCGAGCCGACCTCCGGCACCGATACGCTGAATCTCCGCACCACCGCGGTGCGCGACGGCGATCACTACGTCATCAACGGCCAGAAGATCTGGACCTCGCGCGCGGAACATTCCGATCTCATGCTGCTGCTCGCGCGCACCACGCCGCGCGAGCAAGCGGCGAAGCGCACCGAAGGCCTGTCGGTGTTCCTCATCGACATGCGCGCCGTGCACGGCCTCACCATCCGGCCGATCCGCACGATGATGAACCACGCCACGACCGAAGTGTTTTTCGACCAGATGCGAGTGCCGGCTGCGAGCCTGATCGGCGAGGAAGGCCAGGGATTCCGCTACATCCTGTCGGGCATGAACGCCGAGCGCATCCTGATCGCCGCCGAGTGCATCGGCGATGCCAAATGGTTCATCGACAAGGCCGCGTCCTACGCCAAGGAACGCGTGGTGTTCGGCCGTCCGATCGGCCAGAACCAGGGTGTCCAGTTCCCGATCGCGCGCGCCTATGCCGGGATGCGCGCGGCGGAGCTGATGGTGCACGAGGCGGCGGCGCTGTACGAGGCCGGGCGCGAGTGCGGCGCCGAGGCCAACATGGCGAAGCTGCTAGCCGCCGACGCGTCGTGGGCCGCCGCCGACACGTGCGTGCAGACCCATGGCGGCTTCGGCTTTGCCGAGGATTTCGACGTCGAGCGCAAGTTTCGCGAGACGCGGCTCTACCAGGTTGCGCCGATCTCGACCAACCTGATCCTGTCCTATCTGGCCGAGCACGTGCTCGGATTGCCGAGGTCGTATTGAACGTCATATGACCCTCCCGCTCTCAGGCCTCCTCGTCGTCTCCATCGAGCAGGCGGTGGCAGCACCGACCTGCACCTGCCGGCTCGCCGATGCCGGCGCGCGCGTGATCAAGCTCGAGCGGCCGGAGGGCGACTTCGCCCGCTATTACGATGACCTGGCGGGCGGCGAGAGCGCGTATTTCGTCTGGCTCAATCGCGGCAAGCAGTCGGTTGTCGTCGATCTCGCGCGCCCGGATGACAGGGCATTGCTTGAGGCGCTGCTCGCGCGCGCCGACGTGTTCGTGCAGAACCTGAAGCCCGGCGCCATCGCCCGGCTCGGCTTCTCGATCGAGCGGTTGCGGCGCGAGCATCCTGGCCTGATCGTCGCCTCGATCTCGGGCTACGGTGAGAGCGGCCCCTATGCCCAGCGCAAGGCCTACGACATGCTGATCCAGGCGGAGGCGGGCCTTGCCTCGGTGACCGGCGGCCCGGAAGCGCCGGCGCGCGTCGGCGTCTCGGTGTGCGACATCGCGGCCGGCATGAACGCCTACGAAGCCATCCTCGAAGCGCTGATCGCGCGCCAGCGCCGCGGCGAGGGCGCAGCCTTGAGCGTGTCAATGTTCGACGCCATGGCCGATTGGATGACCGTGCCGCTGCTGCAGCACGAGGGCGGCCAGCCGCCGGAGCGCGTCGGCCTCGCGCACACGTCGATCGCGCCCTACGGCGTGTTCCGGACGCGCGATGGCGCCGACGTTCTCATCTCCATCCAGAGCGACCGCGAATGGCGGATACTGGCCGAGAGGGTGCTGGGCGATCCAGGCCTGGCGGCCGATCCGGCCTTCGCCACCAATGTTCAGCGCGTGAAGTGCCGGGATGCGACCGACGCGCGCGTGGCCGCGGTATTCGGCGCGACCGACGTCGAGCCGCTGGTGGCAAAGCTCGCGGCCGCCGACATCGCGTTCGGGCGGGTCAACGACACCGGCACGCTCAGAACGCACCCGCACTTGCGCCGCATCACCGTGCGTACGCCGAGCGGCCCGGTTTCCTATCCGGCGCCGGCCGAGCAGCACGCGGCTGCCGCCCGCCGCTACGGTCCAGTGCCGGCGCTCGGCGAGCACACCGCGCAGGTGCGCGCCGAGTTCATGCCGCAGCGCAGCGAGGCGAATTGACTTGGGTCTTCGACGGCGGCCATAACGGTCGCGGAGGGGGAGCACAGGGATCCCGGCTGTGGCGACCGAGTCAAAGCATGTCCCCGTCTCCATCGACCCCTGAGATTCTCGTGGCCGATATCGGCGGCACCACCTGCCGATTCGCCGTTATTGGGCCACATGGCCGGCCGGACCGCATCGTCCGGTTTCCCAACCGCGCGGTGCCGGATATCGCCGCGGCCATCGACCGCTACGTCGCCGAGGCCGACGTGCGGCCGCGGGCCGGCGTGCTGGCGGTCGCGGCGCCGGTCGACGGCGATGAGATCACCCTGACCAACTGCGCCTGGCGCTTTCGGGTCAGCGAGTTGAGGAGGCAGCTCCGCTTTTCCCAGCTGTTTGCGATCAATGATTTTGCCGCCGTGGCGTGGGCCTTGCTTGGGCTCGCGCCCGAGCAGGTTCGCGCCATCGGGCCTGCGCACAAATGCGGGAGCGGCGTTAAGGTCGCGTGCGGCCCGGGCACCGGTCTCGGCGTCGCGGCCTTGATTCCGGACAACGGGTCCTGGCGCGTGCTCGCCAGCGAAGGAGGGCACGTGTCGTTCGGCCCGGCCGAAACGCAAGAGGAGCTGGTGTTCGGGCGCCTGCGCGGCATGCTGGGAACGATCAGCGCCGAGATGGTCCTGTCGGGGCCGGGATTGTGCCACCTGCACCAGGCGGTCCATCCGGATACGGAGCCGCTCGGCTCGGAAGAGATCCTGGCGCGCGCCAAGGCGGGCGATGTGGCGACCCGCGCCACCGTGGCGATGTTCGTGCGCCTGCTCGGCCGCTTCGCCGGCGACGTCGCGCTCGTCTTCCGGGCCGACGGGATCTATCTCGCCGGCGGCGTCGGCGAGGGCATCGCTTCCCTCATCGACGCCAACGAGTTCCGCCGCGCCTTCGAGGCGCACCGGCCTTACGAGCAGCTGCTCGCCACCGTCCCGACCTTCGTGATCACCGAGCGCACGCCCGGCCTTACCGGCTGCGCCGTCTACGCGGCGCGCCACATCCAGCCGGCAGAATTGGACCGGGTGGCGCGAGCTTGAGCGCGTGCGAAATTGCCGCCAGGGATATCAGTTGACGTCATGACGATGCGGGCGCGGCCGAACCGCCTGTGCATGCGGCGGCGCGATCGAGCAGCAGCGCGCGTTCCCGTGCATTGCGCGTGAGTGCGGCCGCGCGCTCGAACTCAACGCGCGCCTCCTCGTGCCGTCCGAGCTTCATAAGAAGGTTGCCGCGCACGCTCGGCAGAAGGTGGTAGTTCTTGAGCGCGGGCTCCGAGACCAGCGCATCGGCGAGCTCCAGACCCGCCGCCGGACCGAAGGCGAATGCGAGCGCAACCGCGCGATTGAGGTCGACGATCGGGGAGGGCGCAAGCGTTGCGAGCGCCTCGTAGAGGGCGACGATGCGCGGCCAGTCCGTCTCTTCGGCGGTGCGCGCCCGTGCGTGACAGGCGGCAATCGCGGCCTGCAGCGCGTACGGGCCGAGCGGCTGCCCAAGCGCCCCGGCTTGCGCCTCGGCACGCTCGAGCGCGGCGAGGCCGCGGCGGATAAGGAGCTGATCCCAGCGTGCTCGGTTCTGGTCCAGCAGGAGCACGGGTTCTCCCGACGGACCGGTTCGCGCTGCGAGGCGCGATGCCTGGATCTCCATCAGGGCGACGAGGCCGTGCACCTCCGGCTCCTCATGCGGGAGCTCGGCCAGGATGCGGCCGAGGCGCAGCGCCTCGTCGCAAAGCTGAGGCCGCATCCAGTCGTCACCCGCGGTCGCCGAATAGCCCTCGTTGAAGATCAGGTAGATGACCGAAAGCACCGACGACACACGGGCGGCGAGCTCTTCGCCGCGCGGCACCTCGAACGGGATGCGCGCTTCGGCCAGCGTGCGCTTGGCCCGGACGATGCGCTGTTGGATCGTCGTCTCCGGCACGAGGAACGCCCGGGCGATCTCGGCGACCGTCAAGCCGCCGAGCAGGCGCAGCGTGAGCGCGGCGCGCGCTTCGGCAGACAGGATCGGGTGGCACGAGATGAAGATCAGGCGCAGCAGGTCGTCGCCGACCTCGTCGTCAAGGGCGGCGTCGAGATCTGGCATGACGCCTTCCGCCGCAGCCTCGTGACCGATCTCCTCGAGCTTGCGCTCGAGCCGCTTGTTTCGTCGCAGGAGATCGATCGCGCGATGCTTCGCCGTGACCAAGAGCCAGGCGCCCGGTTTGTCCGGGATGCCTGACACCGGCCACTCCTTGAGGGCGGCGACGAGAGCATCCTGCGCGAGCTCTTCGGCGATGCCGACGTCGCGCACGATCCGGGTGAGGCCGGCGATGACCCTTGCCCGCTCGATTCTCCAGATCGCGTCGATGGTGCGATGTGCATCGGCAGCCGTCATGGCTGCCGATCAAGCCACCGTCAGTTTGTGGGCGCAAGCCCGGCGTGCCGCGGTTGCTTCACGCCGAGCTGCGCGCTCAGCACTGGTCTGGCGGCCCGTCCATCAACTGGCGAATCTCGACCTCGCCCTCCCAGCCCTTCCAATGCTGCTTGTGAAGCTCCATGAAGCGGATCGACCACTCGATCGCTTCCTGCTTCGACTTCACATTGAAGATGGCGTAGCCGCCGACCACTTCCTTCGCCTCGGTGAAAGGCCCATCGTTCACCGCCACCTTGCCGCCCCCGGACAGGGTCACCCGTGCGCCGGCCGCGCTCGGCGCCAGCCCGCCCATGTCGACCATCACGCCAGCCTTGGTGGCCGTCTCCCCGAGCTTGCCGATGGCTTCGATGAGTTCCTTTGGCGGCGGGCTGGCCCGCCACGTCTCGGCCGACTTGACCAACGTCATGAATCGCATTGTCGCGCTCCTTCTGGTTTCAGGGTTGGTAGGCAGGACTGCGCCGAACGGGCGAATATAGGCTCCACCCGGTAGGACGAGCGGGTGGCCGGCAGATCGACACGTTCGAACACAATTTTTCTTGCTCAGCGTGGCGCCCCGGTCGGCGGCACCGGCAACCGCGACGGCGCTACTTTTTGCTGCCGACCCCATCTCTCGAAAGCGGTCGATGGCGTCGCCGGCGCCGAATTCCTCCAGCTCGAACATCTGTCAGGCGAGCCCGAGCTCCGCGAAGGCATTCATGTGGTGCTGCGCGGACTCGTCCGAGAAGCAGCAGAACACCGCGCGCACAAGACCACGCGGATCGGCCGAGATTTCCGACGCGACGGTGCCGACCGCGATGCGCGCCGCAAGATCGACGGGAAACCGGTAGACGCCGGTCGAGATGGCAGGAAACGCGATCGACGTGAGGCTGTGTTCGGCGGCGAGCTTCAGCGCCATCCGGTAGCAGGAGGCGAGCAATTCCTCCTCGTTCTTCCCGCCGCCGCTCCATACCGGGCCGACCGCATGGATCACGTGCCGGGCGGGCAGGCCATAGCCACGCGTGATCTTGGCCGAGCCGGTGGCGCAGCCGCCCAGCGTGCTGCACTCGGCCTGGAGCTCGGGCCCGGCCGCACGATGGATCGCCCCGTCGACGCCCCCGCCGCGGATCAACTTGCTGTTCGCCGCATTGACGATGGCATCGACGCCAAGGGTCGTGATGTCGGCGACCAGCACTTCCAGTCGGGTTGAGGCGATTTCGGAAGTGAGCAGGGGAGGGGACATGCCGGCATTGTATCACGCCCGCTCGGCCGTGACCTCCGCGCGCAGATCGACCGTGCTGCGCACCCCGATGTCGTCGAAATGGGCGTCGAGGAAGCGGCGCGCCGCGCGGCGGCCGTGCTGATACAGCATGGCGAAGAAATCGAAGTCGTTGTTGAGCTTGCTGTCGGCGTTGAGCTTGTTCGCCTGTCCGTCGAGCGCGATCCGATGCATGTTGATGCGCCGGTATTGGCCCTTCCCGGTGCCGCGCGGGAGCTGGCCGTGATCGATCAGGCGCCCGACGAACTCGATCGCGCGCAGCTCGCCGAGGAGCGAGGAGTTGAACGTGATCTCGT
>Ga0081538_10000698_pt1 | contig 36881 bp, 40 predicted proteins | sample TabmetS5T2R1_FD_71022 | JGI IMG/M metagenome (GOLD analysis project Ga0081538, IMG submission 71022) | Tabebuia heterophylla rhizosphere microbial communities from the University of Puerto Rico - S5T2R1 | ecosystem: Host-associated > Plants > Roots > Rhizosphere ...
CGGGAGTTGTTCCCCCGCTGTCCACCGGGTGAGCTATCCCCCCGACACGGACGCCGAGCCGCGGGTTGGCGGCGCGAGCGCGGGGAGCCGGTTGTTGAGCGGGACGTTGAACGCCATCGTCACGCCCGCGCTGCCGGCGAGCCGTCGCCGGCTAGCAGCAGAGCGAGCGGCCGGTCGCTCGAGGTGATGAGCTCCCATGCCGCCACGCCGACGCACGCGGCGGCGGTCCCGAACAGCGCCGTCATGAACAGGGGAGTCACGGCCAGCTCGTTGATCGACTGCATCGCGGCGATCCCCTGCGGCGCCGGCAGTCGCTTCAGCGCCGGCATCACGAAGGTCGAGAAGGCGCAGAACACGCCGGCGACGAGGCCGCAGCCGAGGCGGTGACCAGGGTGAGGACGAACGGGGCGCCGCTCATCGCGCGCGCTCCGGAGCACCTGCGCTGCTGCGATCTCGCGCTTCCCGTCGCGGGACCGCGAGGACGGTGCTTCCGCCGAGCGCCTCGACGAACGCCTCGGCGTCCGCGCGCTCGATCGCCTCGAGGTAACGCCGCAGCAGCTCGCGCTCCCGCTCGCTCGGCTCGGATCCCACCGTCCACTCGAGCCGTGCTTCTCCAAGCCGGCTCTTGATCGTCCGACGCGCTCGCTGGAGGGCGCTGTTGACCGACATGACGCTGCCGTCGAGCACCGACGCGGTGTCCTTCGCCGACAGTCCGACGAGCCCGCGCAGGACCAACGTCGCGCGCTCCTTCGGAGGCAGGTGCCGGATCGCGAGGATGAACGTCAGCTCGACGGCTTCGTTCGAGACGACCGCCGCGTGCGGTTCGGCGTCGGGCGCCGCGAGGCGCTCGAGCGGATTGCGGTCTTGCTCGGCCTGCTCGGCGACCGGCACCCGGCGCTCGAGCGCGTCGAGGCAGGCGTTGGTCGCGATCCGGTAAAGCCACGCACGGACCGAGGACTCGCCGCGGAAACCGGCCCGCCCGCGCCATGCCCGCAGGAAGGTCTCCTGGACGAGGTCCTCCGAGTCGTCGCGCGAGCCCATCATCTTGCGGCAGTGTGCCTGCAGCTCGCCCCTGTAGCGCTCGGCAACCCTCGCGAACTCGACATCGTCGGCGATCAGGTGCGGATCCGTCATCGGAGGCGACCCTACGGGCGGGCGCCCGCGTCCGCGTCGGGGAGCTCCCTGATTCGGGTCCCTGATCTATGAGCGGGAGCGACGGGACTCGAACCCGCGGCCTCCGGCGTGACAGGCCGCTAAGACGGCGACGACGGCTAACGACGGAGGACGCGTTTCCCTACTCCCGATGCGGGATTGCGGCCACCCGGACCGCATCCGCAAGCGGAGTGCGCTCCGCGCGAAGTGCGGACGTAGTGGCGTTGTGGTGGCGTCGAACGAGGAGGGTGACCATGGACGAGATGACCTAGCCGACCGGGCGCTCGCGATGCCGAGTACATGGCGCTCATGGACCAGCGGATCGCTCGCGGCGAGGAGAGGCTGGAGGCGATCGCCGAGAACGTCCGTATCTTGCGCCTGCTCTTCGCCTATCAGGAGAGAGCAATCACCGCGCTGGAGTTCGTCGAGCGGGTCTCGCGGCGCGGTGCCCGACCCGCCGGCGAAGTTAGAAGCCCGGCGCGGGATACTGAGCGGGCGATGTCGCAGGAGAACCTGGAGAACCTGCGCCGGCGCCGCGCAAAAACAACGGCCGGGCGAGTTCGGTTAGCATCCGGAATGTCGGGAGGATGTCCCACGAACCGGAGGGAGGGCCAACGTGTACGCGGCCGTCCGACGCTATGAAGGGGTCACCGACCCCGCCGAGGATCGCCGGCGAGTGAGGGAGGAATTTGTGCCTCTGCTCAAGGACATGCCGGGCTTCGTGGCCTACTACGAGATCGACGCCGGGAACGGCGTGATGGTTACGGTCAGCGTCTTCGAGGACCGGGCCGGGGAGGAGGCGTCCACCGAGAGGGCCGCCGAGTGGGTACGGGAGAACGAAGCGTCGATCTCGCCCAACCCGCCGGAGGTGACCGCCGGGGAAGTCGTCGCCTCCGGCTAGCCCGGAAGCTTCTTCTCCCGCCCCGCCGTCCTCGTCCAGCGCCGTTACGCGGACGGCACGCTGACGCCGTACCCGAAGGCCGTCGGCTCGCAGCGTCGTGCGCCGCTGAGTGCTCGGGCGCTGGCGCTCGATCGGCTACCGCCCCGGCTCGACACTAGGCTCGTCTTCCCGGCCGCCCGCGGCGGGTACATCGGGCTCGAGGGGTGGCGGCCCGGCATTGGTATCCGGCCCTCAACTCGGCGGGGATCACGCAGCGCGGCCCGTATCAGCTCCGGCGCACCTTCGCCACCGAGGCCCTCGCCGCCGGCGTCTCGATCTTCGAGCTGGCGCGGGTGATGGGGACGAGCGTGAAGATGATCGACCGCACCTACGGCCACCTGGCCCGCGACTCCGAGCCAGCGATCCGAGCCCGCCTCGACGCAGGGCCGGACGTAGTGGCGTTGTGGTGGAGTCGCAGCCCGAATGAGCGACCGGCGCCTGCGACAGGATTCGGGCGTGATTGCAGGCGATTCGTGGAGCGGGAGCGACGGGACTCGAACCCGCGGCCTCCGGCGTGACAGGCCGGCGCTCTAAACCAACTGAGCTACGCCCCCGTATGTGGCGAGCGCTCGGCTCGCGGAGGGGATTCTAGGTTAGCGGCGGTCGGTAGGCTGGCCGCGCGATGCGGATCGTCAGCTACCGGTCGGAGCGCGGGGACCGCGCCGCGGTGCTCCTCGACGGGCGGGTGGTCGATGCGTGGGACGCGCTGCGGCGGGGCGCGGCGGCTCCCCCGACCGTGCGCGCGCTGCTCGAGGCTGACCTCGTTCCTGCGCTGACCGAGCGGCTCGTGGGAGGCGATCCCCCTCCGGGCAGTCCGCTCGACGACGTCTCGCTGCTCCCGCCGATCACCGATCCGGACAAGATCGTCTGCCTCGGGCTCAACTACCGCTCGCATGCCGCCGAGGCCGGACAGGAGCCTCCGGAGGCCCCGACCTTCTTCGCCAAGTTCCGCAACGCGCTCGCGGCGCCCGGGGCGGAGGTCGCACTCCCGCGCGGGAGCGAGAAGGTCGACTACGAGGCGGAGGTCGCGTTTGTCGTCGGGCGGGCCGCCTCGCACGTCGCGCCGGAGGACGCGCTCGATCACGTCGCCGGCTACATGCTGCTCAACGATCTCTCAGCGCGGGACCTTCAGTTCGCGACGCCGCAGTGGATGCCGGGCAAGGTGTTCGACGGCTCCGCGCCGAGCGGCCCGACGCTCGTCACTCCCGACGAGGCGGGTGCGCACGACGCGATCGAGTTCTCCCTCACCCTCAACGGCGAGACGATGCAGGAGGCCTCCACCGAGGACCTGGTGTTCGGAGTCCCCGAGCTCGTCTCCCGGCTCTCGCAATTGATGACGCTCGAGCCGGGGGACATCGTGGCCACGGGCACGCCCGGCGGTGTCGGCAGCTTGCGGAAGCCGCGGGTGTGGCTCACGCGGGGCGACGAGATCTCGATCGCGTCGGCCACGCTGGGGCAGTTGGACACCCGGATCGCCCGGTAGCGGCCGCCATCGGATACAGGGCCGTGGCGAGGTACGCGAGAAGCAGCGCGTTGCGGATCGCCAGCGGGACGATGAAGCCGGCGTCGAGCTCGGCGAGCTGGCCGTACTCGGAAAGCACGACCTGGGTCAGGACGATCGCCGTCAGGAGCACGAGGTTCGGCGCCCGCAGCCCATACGCGGCCGCCGAGATCGGAAGCAGCCACAGAAGGAACTGCGGCGAGAGCACCGGCGCGAACACGATCGCGACCGCGATCACCGCCGCCGCCGCGTGCATCGGCGGCGCCTTGGAGCGCCACGCGAGCCACACCACGAGCGCGTAGCCGACGACTAGCAGAATCACGCTGATCGCCCGCGCTACATCGGCCCCGGAGGCGTCGATGTTGTAGCTCCCGCCCCCCACCGTGATTTGCGCCCCGCCGCCGAGCAGGTGCGCGACGAGCAGCGGCGTCGCCGCGACGGTCTCGATCTGGAGGTCGCGGTCGGACTGGTAAGTGATCGCCGAGCCGAAGCGATCCCCGGTCGCGAGCACAACCACTGCGGCCACGGCGAGCGGGAGGATCGCCGCGATCGCGACGCGGCGGAGCGAGCGCTCCCCGCGCACGAGCACCGCGTACAGCAGCAGCGGATAGGCCTTGAGGGCAGCGGCGATCGAAACAAGCGCCGACCACGTCGCGGAGCGCGCGGCCTCCCGGGCCAGCACCGCTGCGAGCACGAGCGCGGCGGGCGCGAGGTCGAAGCGCGCGAGCGGGAGCGAAGCGTCGAGCGCGGAGTCCGGGGCCAGGGTGCCGCTGAGGACGAAGATCCCCACGCTGTAGCAGGCGAGCGCCGCGACAACCCGGGTCGCGGCATCGCGCAGCCCGAGCGCGAGCAGGGCGACGATCGCAAGGTCGAAGCCGATCATCTCCCACGAGAATGCCTCGACGTACCCGGCCACCCCATCGGACACGGCAGCGGGAGCGAGCAGGAGCGGGAGCGCGAGCGGTGGGTACTCGAACCCGCGGTCCTCGTAGGGAAGTGCCCCATCGAGGATCGCCTCAGCCTGAGGCTGGAAGACCGGGCCGACGATCACCGAGAACCCGTCCGCGAGCGGGGCCAGGACCGCAACGTGCACGGCGGCCGCAACGAGCGCGGCGACGACCCGGGCGCGCGGGCTCATTCCGGCCTGATCACGAAGCGCTGCTCGCCGCTGCGCTCGACCTCGGTTCCCAGCTCGGCGCAAGCCCTTTCGAGCCGCGCGGCGATCCACTCCGCATCCGCGCCCTCGGCGAGGCGCGTGTGACAGAAGTCCAGCGCCAGCCCGATCAGTTCGAGCTCACGGTCCGCGTCCCGCGGTCGCCACAGCGCCATCACGGCGAGATCGTTTCGCAGCTCCGCGTCGACCCGGTAGTCGTCGAGGGCATCGCCGAGATCGAAAGCGAGCGGGCCCCGAGCGGCCCAGCCGACGCCGTGAAAGACGTGGGCCGAGTGACCGGCGACGAGGTCCGCTCCCGCGTCCTGGAGCGCGCGCGCGGCCTCGCGCTGCCACGCCGCCGGCTCGGAGGTCATGTTGAAGCCCCAGTGGGGGAACGCCATCACCAGGTCGCACTCGGCGCGAGCGCGAGTGATCTCGGCCTCGAGCCACGCGGGAATCCCTCGCCTGAGGTCGGCGTAGGCGATCCCGGGCGTGCCCGTCGCCGCCGCGAACTCCTCCGGGTGATCGGACACCGCTACCACTCCCACGCGGAGCCCACCGGCGACGACGGCAGTGCCATGACGCGCCTCGTCGAGGTCCGTCCCGGCGCCGACGAACGCGATCCCGGCACCCCGGAGGAGCTCCCACGTGTCGGCGAGCGCTTCGACTTCGTAGTCGAGGGCGTGGTTGTTGGCGAGGCCGACGGCGCGAATTCCCATCGCTTCGAGCGACGCGATCGCCTGCGCAGGGGCGCGAAAGAAGAACGGCTTCCCCGGGATGCGCTCGGTGCGCCGGCCGCGTGCCGAGATGCAGCACTCGAGGTTGCAGATCACCGCGTCACACGACGCCGCGATCTCGCGCACCGCGGGCGCCCACAGGTCCTCCGGCTCGACGTCGCCCAGGGTGTCGGCGACCGAGCGGCCGAGCATCACGTCCCCCAGCAAGCCGATCGTGGGACTCGCCATTGGCGATCGAGGACCCGCGCCCGCCGGGAGGGATCAGCAGGTGAGGTGGAGAGCCGCGGCCGTGCGGGCCGGATTCGACTCCTCGTACCGCCGCACCGCTTCGTCCGTTGGCACCGCCTCGACCTCGACCCCGCGCGACGCGAGTGCCTCGATCACCGACGGATGCGGCCGCAGGCGCGCGTTCGCCCCGCAGCCCACAATCAGCCGCTCGGGGAGCTCCTCGAGAACGTCATCGAGGTCCTCGATTACGAGCGAGTGCCCGTCGCGCCGCCACCAGTCGCCGACCACCCGATCAGGGAGCACGATCACGTCCCGCGAATGCTGCTCCCCGTCTACGACCACCCGGCCGAAGCTGTACTGCTCGATTCGCGCCACGGCGACGGATCTTAGGGCGAAAAACACAACGGACCCGGGGGACGACCACCGGGTCCGTTGCTGGTACAGGGGGGAGCGGGGTTTGCTCCACGCACGTTCTACCCACCTAACCAGCGTCTAAACCAAGAACCTAGGGCAATCTGAGCACGAGGGCCGCGGCGTCGTCGCGTGGATCTCCCCGCTCCGCCTTGACGACGGCGTCCTCGATGCGCGTCGCGATCCGTTCGGCGTCGAGTCCCACGCAGGTTCCGAGCAGACCCGCGAGCCGCGGGGCGTCGAGTCCGTCCGACGAGCGGGGTCCCGCGCGCTCTCCGGCCTCGACGACGCCGTCGGTGTAGAGGACGAGCGCGTCGCCCGACGCAAGGTGCGCGTGCTCCGCCTCGTAGTGAGCATCCCGGAAGCCGGCGAGCAGCGGCCCACGGCTTCCCACCTCGATAACGCCTCCGTGATTCCGGAGCAGCAACGGCGAAGGATGGCCCGCGGAGCTGATCCGCAGCCGTACCCAGAGCTCGCCGAGCTCGATGGTCGCGTACACGGCCGTGCAGAAGCGCGACGCGGAGAACTGGCGGCTCACCGCCTCGTTCAGTATCGCGAGCACGTGCTCGGGGTCGTCGTTGTGCAGCGCCGTCGTGCGGACGGTGTGCCGGGCGACCGCGGCGACCGCGGCCGCCTCGACGCCCTTGCCGGACACGTCGCCGATCAGCATCCCCCAGCGGCGCTCACCGGTCTGGAACAGGTCGTAGAAATCACCCCCGATCTCGCTCGACTCTCCCAGCGCCCGGAATCGCACGGCCACCTGCATGCCCGGAACCTCAGGCGCGAGCGGCGGCGCGAGGCCATGCTGCAGCGTGCGCGAGATCGAACGGTGCCGGGCCTCGCTTTCTCGCAGCGCCTGCTCGGTCCGCTTGATCTCGGTGATCTCCTCGAAGACGCTCACGGCGAGGAAGCCGCCCCCGCCGTCCGGGACCGCGGTCGCCCTCGCGATCAGCCACGGCGCGCGTCCCCTGGATGCGCCGCCTCTGCGCAACACGACCGCGGACGCCTCGAGTCCCCGGACCGCCTTCAGCCCGGGCAGCTCCTGGTCCGGGACGGGCTCGCCCCGTTCGTCGTAGGTCTCCCAATCGGCGAGCAGGTCGTCCGCGCGCTCTCCGATCAGATCCTCGACCTGGCGCAATCCGGCGATGCGCGCCGCCGTCTCGTTGGCGAACACGATCGTCGCGTTCCGGTCGAGCAGCATGATTCCGGCCGGCACGCTGCGCAGGATCCCCTCGAGCTGGTCGTGCGAGCGCCGGAGTTCCTGCTGGACGAGGTCGCGTTCGATGAACTGGCCCATCAGGAACCCGAATGCCGCGAAGTCGGCCAGCAGGCCCTCGTCCACGGCGCGCCTGTCGCGGGTGAAGAACTCGAGCACTCCGAGAACCTTCTCCCCGAGCACGACCGGGAACGCGAAGCCACTGTGAAGCCCGCTTTCCTTCGCGGCCTCCGTGCGAGTGAAGCTCGGATCCGTCGTGACGTCGGTGATCCACGCCGGCGCGGCCGAGTCCCACACCCGACCCGGGAGGCCGGTTCCCGGGGCAAGCCGCCTGCGCGTGCTGACGAGCTCGAACGCGCCCGACCTGGGGGTGGACGACCACGTCTCGACGCAGCGCAGCACGGGGTCCCCACCGTCGCCGTCGGGCATCCACAGGGCGCCGAAATCCCACTCGAGGCCCTCGCCCACGGCGTGGAGGAGCTTCGGCACTGCCTCGTCGAGGGTGCCGGACTCGGCGAGCGCGCGGACCGCTGCGTGCTGCGCGGCCAGTCGACGCTCGGGCGCCAACCCGACACCCTCCGGCAACAGTCTGTGTTCCACTCCTGTCCGCACGCTACCCCCTGTCGACCAGCCCGCTCGCTGGAGGACGGACGATAGCCCCCCAGCAGTATGGGCGCAAGCACCCCGACGGTTGTCGGGTTTGCGAACCCGGGCGCCCAGGGTATTCTCGCCGAATGGGACCAGGGGAAATCGCGACGGAGCGCGCGGATCCGGGGGTCACCGTGATCACCTTCAGCGGAGAGCACGACCTCAATACCGCACCCGACCTTCGCGAACGGCTCACGATCGCGATCGGCGAGCGAACGCCTATCGTGGTCGATTTCTCGGGAGCCGCGTTCATCGACTCGTCGATCCTCGGCGCAGTGTTGGATGCGCGTCGCAGCGCTCAGGACGCTGGGCTGGGATTCGCGGTCGCGCTCTACGAGGGTGCCCAGCCCGTGGCACGCGTGCTCGAGGTCACGGGGCTCGACTCCACCCTCCCGGTCCACCAGACGCGGGCGGCGGCGATCGAGGCCGCGCAGGGAAGCCCGTCAGAGAAGTGAACGAACAGAGCCTCAGACTGACCGTCGGCGCAAAGCCGGGCAACCTCGCGGTCATCCGGCAGGCGCTCGCCGGCTATGCCGAAGCCATCGGCTTCGGTCCGGACTCCGTCGCGGACCTGAAGACGATCGTCACCGAGGCGTGCATGAACGCCGTGGTCCATGCGTACTCCGACGACGCACCGGGCCCCATCGAGGTCGGCGCACGGCCTCACGGGGATGGAATCGAGGTCACGGTCCGCGATTGGGGGTCGGGGTTCAAGCCGCGCCCCGCCGATCCCGATGACCCCGGCCTCAGGCTCGGCCTCCCGTTGATCGGCACGCTCTCGGACGGGTTCGAGATCCGCGGCGGCCCCGACGGCACCGAGGTGCGGATGGTCATGGAGCTCGCGCCGGAGGGAAGACCTGCGCCCGAGGAGGAGCGGGCGGACCCCGAAGCCACGAAGGGAACCGTGATGTCGATCGCAGCGGGAACGATGGTGCGTCCGGTGCTCGCCCGCGTGATCAGCGCCCTCGCCGCGCGGGCCGACTTCTCGATCGACCGGCTATCGGACACCGTTTTAATCGGTGACGCGGTCTCAGCCCACGACGCCGCGGACTTCCGCAACGGGACGGTCGGGATCGAGATCGTCGATGACAACGGCCGGCTCGACGTGCGCGTGGGGCCTCTCGTGCCGGGCGGATCTGAGCGCATCATCAAGGGGCTGGAGCTCCCGGGCGGGACCTCGCTTCGCAAGCTTGCGAGCGAGATCAACGTGGAGCAGGCCTCGGCGGGGTCCGGCGCGCCGGCCGAGTACCTGCTCGTCGCGATCGACCAGTAGCCGCTACTCCCGAACCTTCTCCACCTCGCCGCGCAGCTGGTGCACGGCGGAGCGGAGGATGCGCGACACGTGCATCTGGGAGACGCCGACCCGCTCGGCAATCTCCGTCTGGGTCATGTCCTCGACGAAGCGCAGGTGAAGCACCATCCGGTCGCGCTCCGAGAGCGTGTCGAGTACGTCGGTGATCGTGGCTCCATACTCGACCGCGGCGAACCCGGGATCGCTTCCGCCGAGCCGCTCGGTGAGCGGGATCCCCTCGCCCTCCTCGGTCTGGGCCTGCGCATCGAGCGACATCGCGTGGTGCGCCTGGCCCGCCTCCATCGCCTCGAGCACCTCCTCCGGGTCGATCTGCAACCGATCGGCGATCTCGTTCACCGACGGCGCCCGCCCGAGTTGGCCGGGGAGCTCCGCGATCGCTTGCTCCACACGGGCGATCCGTTCCTGCAAGTCGCGTGGGACGCGGACGGACCAGCCGCGGTCACGGAAGTGGCGCTTCAGCTCACCAAGGATCGTTGGCACGGCGTAGCTCGAAAAGGCGACCCCACGGTCAGGGTCGAAGCGGTCCAGCGCCTTCACGAGCCCCAGGCTCGCCACCTGCACGAGGTCCTCGAGCGGCTCGCGGTCGCCGCGATAGCGGGCGGCGAGCCGCCGCGCGAGCGGCATGAACCGCTGAACGAGTTCCTCGCGGACAGTTGGGTCATGGTCGCGGTGGTAGCGCACGAACAGCTCGCGCTCGTTCGCGAGTTGCTCGTTCGGCCCCGGGGCCGGCTCAGATGTCAAATCGGACTCAGGCATGCACCGACGCAAACAGAACCAGCGTACGTCCCCCCCGAACCCGCCTGAATATAGAGACCAAGGACCGGTCGCGGCGACGCTTCACTCCTGAAGAACCCACCGACGCCGCTCTCCGGGGCTTCCCCCGCGCACCGCTGGAACAATGGTTGCGGGCGGTTAGCTCAGTTGGTAGAGCACGCGCTTTACACGCGCGGGGCCGCTGGTTCGAATCCGGCACCGCCCATCCCCCGGCGCCCCCGGCGTTCCACGGTGCCGTATAGCTAGGGGCGACGCCTGGGCGGAGACGCCCGGCCGCGGCGCCCCGAGCGCATATAGTCGCCGCGCGCATGCCGCTGGGGGTCACCAGCTAGGTCACTAAGCCGGGCCTCTGAGTCCGCATCGGCGGCGCCACCCGATGCGAGAGGTCCTTAGGGTGAGGCCATGGACCTCGGGATCGAAGGGCGCACCGCCCTCGTGATGGGCGCGAGCCAGGGGATTGGCCGCGGTATCGCGGCCTCGCTGGCGCGCGAGGGCGCCCGGGTCGCGATCGTCTCTCGCTCCCGCGAGCGGCTCGAGCGCGCGGCGCGCGAGATCGCGGAGGAGGTGGTTCCTTTCGTGGCCGACGCAAACGATCTCGATCGGCTCGCCGGGCTTCCGGCCGAGGTCGCCGAGGCGCTCGGCCCGGTCGAGATCCTGGTCACGAACACCGGTGGGCCGCCCCTCGGCCGCGCGCTCGAGCATCGGGCCGCAGAGTGGGAAGCCGCCTACCGCACTCTCGTGCTCGCGCCCCGCACCCTCGTCGACGCGGTGCTCCCGGGGATGCTGGAGCGCCGCTGGGGGCGGATCGCGAACGTCGCCTCGAGCTCGGTGCGCGAACCGATTCCGGGTCTGGCGCTGTCGAACGCGCACCGGATGGCGGCGGTCGGGCTGTTCAAGACGCTCGCCGCCGAGGTCGCGGGGGACGGGATCACGGTGAACACCGTGGCGACCGGTCGCTTCGCGACGCAGCGCGCGGCGGCCAACGCCGGCTCGCTCGAGGCGGCGGAGGAGCGCGCGCGCAGCGAGGTGCCGGCCAGGCGACTCGGAACGCCGGAGGAGCACGGCGACCTGGTCGCTTTCCTGTGCTCTGAGCGCGCCTCGTACCTGACCGGCGCGGTGATCCCACTCGACGGCGGGCTCCTGCGCTCGACGTAGATCTCCTCCCCGCGAGATTCCCCCAAATTCCGGCTCGGCTATCGGGGGCGTCGTTTCCGGGAGGGGGCGCCGGGGTATTTCGCCGGATTGACGCACAAGGACTATCACTCCCTCTCCCAGGGGAGCGGCGCGAGGGCCCGACGGCGGGCCCTTCGCCATTTCATAGGTCTCGGCGTAGGACCCGGCTACGCGGGCGCCGGAACGAGCCCGCCGCGCCGCGCCTTGACCGCCAGCCACACGGCGCCGGCGGCGATCATCGCCGCGCTGATCAGCTGCGCCTGGGTCAGCCCGGCGAGCACCTCGTCGTTGCGACGCACGAACTCGACCAGGAATCGCTCGAGCCCCGCGAGCACGAGATAGATCGCGAACAGGACCCCGGGCGCGAACCGGTCGCGCAACCTCCACAGCGCGAACGCGACGAACCCCATCGCGAGCGACTCGTAGATCGGCGTCGGATGCACCGGGGTGTCGATCGGCTCGGTACCGTCGGGATAGGCCATCGCCCAGGGACCGTCCCAGTTCTCGCCGTAGTCGCCGTCGCCCGACACCTGGCATCCCACCCGGCCGACCGCGTATCCGAGCGCCAGCGGCGCCGCCGCGAGATCGAGCAGGCTCAGGCCGAGCACGCGACGCCACCAAGCCCAGAGCACGACGCCGATCGCGCCGCCGATCGCCCCGCCGTACCACACCAGCCCGCTGCCGGTGAAGATGTTCCCGGCGAGGTCCCCCGATACTTCGTCCCAGTTCTCGAACACGAAGTTGAGCCGCGCGCCGACGATGCCACCGATCAGCGCGGCGAAGGTCATCTCGTAGGCCCAGTCGGTCGGCTTGCCCCACTCGCGCAGGCGGCGCGCGGCCAGCGCTCCCGCGGCGATGAACGCGAGCGCGAAGCAGATGCCGAAGGTCTGAAGGGTTACCGGGCCGATGTCGAGCTCGGGCTGCACGGGGTGGGTTGATCTTTCCAACTTCCTGCGGGCGCGGTGGGAGCGCCCGACGCTGAACTGGCTCGCGCGGCTACTTCGGCGGCGCGGCGCCGGCCTGGTAGACCTCATACATCGAGACCGTCGGCTCACCGTCGCGCACCGAGGCAATCGACATCCTCGTCGAGCTGCTGGCCGAGGCGGACTCGGCGATCGAGTCGGGCGAGTTCTACGACCATGTGTGCGAGGCGCTGTGCCGGCTTACCTCGCTGCGACGCGCGGCGCTCCTGCTGTACGACCCCGCGTATCGCGCCGTGCTCCCCGTCGGATCGAGCGGTGTCGACCCGGCGCTGGTCGAACAGATCGAGGGAACCCTCGACGAGACGCCGATGGCGCAGCGCGCGCTTGCCGAGGACCTGGTGATCTCCGCGTCGGAGGACCACGCGAGCCACGTGCCGGCGCGGTACGCTCGCTTCGCGGGAATCACGACGATCACCTGCACCCCGATCTCCGCGGGCGGTCGGTGGCTGGGGGTGATCTTCGCCGACCGGGGCGGCGGCCGCTTCGAGCTGACCGAGGCCGAGAAGCGAACGATGCTGACGCTGGGTCGCCTCGCCGCCCTGGCGGCAAGCGTCGAGCGCGGCACCCAGCAACGCGAGCGCGTCAGCCGCCTCTCGGAGCGCATCTCGCTGACCCGGGAGATCCACGAGCAGGTGATTCAGCGGCTGTTCGGGCTGCTGCTGGTCGTGGGCTCCGATCAACCGCTGAGCGTGGAGGAGCGCAAACGGCTGGACGGCGAGTTGCGGGCGGTGCTTGCCGAGCTGCGCGGTGCGCTCGAACGCTCCCTCGTGCCGAGCGAGCACGAGACCCGGACCACGCTTCGTCACCTGCTCGACCGCCTCGATCAGCGCCCCGAGCTCGATGTCGAGTGGCAGGACGGCGTCGAGATCCCGGCCGAGCTCGAGCCGCTGCTGCAGTCGGTGCTCGCAGAGGCGTTGCGCAACATCGACAAACACGCCCGGCCGACCCGGGTCGAGATCCGCGTCGGCGCCGAACCGGAGGCGTACGTGCTCGAGGTGGTGAACGACGGCGCGCGCGAGGGAAGCCAGGAGGGCGGGCTCGGCATTCGCCTGATGTCGATGGAGGCGATCCAGCATCGTGGGATCGTCGAGTTCGGGGCCGTTCCGCCGGACCGCTGGCGAGTGCGGCTGGTCGTGCCGGGTGCGAGGCGATGAGCACCGAGGAGCGCCTGCGCGTGCTCGTGGTCGACGACCATGACGTCGTCCACTGGGGTTTCCGGCTGCTGCTCGAGCGCCAGTCGTGGGTCGAGCGCTGCGTTGTCGCGGCGGAGGGGCGCGAGGCGATGGAGCAGGCGCGCCGCCTGAAGCCGGACGTGGCGCTGATAGATCTGCTGCTGCGGGACGAGTCCGGCGCGGAGCTGTCCGAGGAGCTCCACGCGGCACTTCCCGAGACCCGGATCCTGCTGCTCTCGGGAGTCGGCTCGATCTCGCCGGCGGTGGCCCGCAGAGCCGGGGCGTCGGGGTTCGTCTCCAAGGACCTCGGCGCCGGCGACATCGTCAAGGCGGTGCGGATGGTGGCGCTTGGGATGGAGGTCTTCGGCCGCGGGGAGGAGCAGGCCGGCCCGCTCTCGGGGCGCGAGCGGGAGGTGGTGGGCCTGATCGCCGCGGGCGCGACGAATCGCGAGATCGCCCAGCGGCTATACCTCTCTCCGCACACGGTCAAGGAGCACACGAGCGCGATCTACCGCAAGCTCGGAGTCCGGAACCGGGCCGAGGCCGTGAAGCGGGCGCAGCGGCTCGGGATCATCGCGTAGCGCCCGCGGGCCGCATCACCCCCCGACGGGCGCGCCGCGACCCCCCTATCCGGGGGGTTCGACCCCGCGCGGGGTTAACGCGAGGCGAGCGACGGACAAGTATCCGTGAATGAACGAGGTCCCCACCGACCCCGCCCATACCGCTCTGCTGTTCCCGGGCCAGGGGAGCCAGACCGCCGCGATGCGCGAGCAGGTCGAACGGGCATGTCCGGAGCTGCTCGAGCAGGCGATCGACGAGCTGGGAGTCGACCCGTTCGAGCACGTAGACGACGGCACCGCTTACGCCCAGCCGGCGCTCTACTGCGCCAGCCTCGCAGGGTGGACGGCGGCCGACCGTCCGCCCGCGGCGTTCATGGCAGGTCACTCGCTTGGCGAGCTCGCCGCTCTCGTCGCCGCCGGCAGCCTCGACGAGTCGGACGGGCTGTCGCTGGCCGTGATCCGGGGCCGTGTGATGCACGACGCCGCGGCGAGGGGCCCTCAGGGCGGCATGCTCGCGGCGCTCGGAAACTGCGACCAGGCGCTCGCGGTGGCCGAGCGCCTCGGTCTGACGGTCGCCAACGACAACGCGCCCGGACAGCTCGTCCTGTCGGGACCGCGTGACGCGCTCAAGACCGCGCGCGCGGCGCTCAAGGCGGCGGGGTTGCGGACGATCCCGCTCCGGGTGCAGGGCGCCTTTCACTCCCCCGCGATGGCGGCCGCGGTCCCCGAGTTCCGCGCCGCGCTCGACAGCGTGGAGCTGGACGAGCCTCGGGTTCCCGTCGTCTCGAGCACGACCGCGCGGCCGTTCGACGACATCCGCGCCCGCCTCGCCGACGCCCTCGTTCGACCCGTGCGGTGGCGCGAGGCGCTGATCGCCCTGCACGAAGCCGGCGTGCGGCGCTTCGTCGAGACCGGCCCGGGGACCGTGCTAACCGGGCTCGTGACGCGGACGCTCGACGCAGTCGACGCGCGGGCGGTCGATGTTCCGGAGGCGGCAGGTGCCTGAGGCACTCACCAGCATCTCGGCGACGACGTCCGTCACGACATCGTCGCCCGACGGGGCTCAGCCTTTACGCCGCGGCGCCGCGGTCGCCTCGCTGGCGACGGCGCTGCCGGGCCGCTTGGTTCCGAACGCTCCGATCGCCGAGCACCTCGGTATCGACGAGAGCTGGATCGTGCAGCGCACAGGCGTCGTGGAGCGGCGGATCGCCGCTCCGGGCGAGAGCGTCGTCAGCTTGGCCGCTGACGCCGGCCGCCGCGCCCTCGATGACGCTGGGGTTGTACCGGCGGAGCTCGACCTCGTCGTCGTCGCGACGATGAGCCACGACAAGCTCACTCCTCACTCCTCATCGATGGTCGCGAGCGACATCGGAGCAACCCGCGCCGGCGCGGTGGATATGAACGCGGCCTGCACGGGCTTTCTGTCTGCGCTGTCGATGGGGACCGGCCAGATCGAGAGCGGGCGAGCCGACAGCGTTCTCGTGATCGGCGCCGACGTGCTGAGCCCGCTGACCGATCGCGACGACCGCAGCACCGCGGCGCTGTTCGGCGACGGGGCAGGCGCGTTCGTCGTCCGTCCCACCGAGTCGCCCGGCCGGATCGGCCCGGTCGTGCTCGGCGCGGATGGGGAGAGTGCGGGCCTGATCAACTGCGATCGCGACGAGGGTCTGATTCACATGAAGGGTCCCGACACCTTCCGTGAGGCGGTCGACCGCCTGTCCGAAGCGACGCTCGACGCCCTGAACGCGGCGGGACGATCTCTGGCCGAAGTCGACGTGTTCGCCTACCACCAGGCGAACAGCCGCATCATCCAGGCGGTCGGCGAGCGGCTTTCGCTGCCGGGCGAGCGAGTGATCGACTGCGTGCCGCGGTACGCAAACACGTCCGCGGCGACGATTCCCATCGCGCTCGGCGAGGCGCGCGAGCGGGGCCTGCTCAGCGATGGCGCGACCGTACTGTGCGCGGCGTTCGGCGGCGGTCTGGCGTGGGGGGCGACTGTGATCGATTGGAGCGGCGATGCCTCCTGAGGGCACACACGGCTGCGCGCTCGTGACCGGCGCGGCGGGCGGCATCGGCGCTGCGATCACGCGCGTACTGGCCGCCGAGGGATGGCCGGTCGGCGTCAACTACCGATCCGACTCCGATGGCGCCGAACGCGTCGCCGCCGAGATCCACGGCGACGGCGGTCGCGCCGTCGTCGTGGCGGGAGACGTGCGCGCCGACGGTGCCGCCGACGCGCTCTTCGACGCGCTCGAGGAGCGCTTCGGGCCGGTGCTCGTGCTCGTGAACAACGCCGGGGTGCGCGCCGACGGGCTCTCGCCGCAGCTCCGCGACGATCAGTGGGCCCGGGTCATCGACACCAACCTCTCCGCAGCCTTCCGCACGACCCGCCGAGCGCTCGCCCCGATGCTCAAAGCCCGGTTCGGGCGCATCGTCAACGTCGCCTCGGTCGTCGGGCCGCGTGCGAACGCGGGACAGTCGAATTACGCCGCTTCGAAGGCGGGGTTGATCGGCTTCACGAAGACGGTCGCGGTCGAGGTCGCGCGGCGGGGAGTCACGGTCAACGCCGTGGCGCCCGGGTTCGTCGAGACGAAGCTCACGCGGGACGTGGGCAACGGGGTCGTCGACGCGATCCCGGCCCGCCGCGTCGGGACCCCGGAGGAGGTCGCGGCGTGCGTCCGCTTCCTGGCGTCGGATCAGGCGTCCTACGTGACGGGCACGACGCTGACCGTTGACGGAGGCATGAGCGCCTGACCCGATCGTCGAGCAACGAGAAAGGAGCAACGAAATGGAAGCAGGAGTGACAACGGATCGAGTCGAGCAGGTGATCTTCGACGGCCTGGTGGAGGTCGGCGCGGACCGCGACGCCGTGTCGCGCGATGCGAGTTTCGAGGACCTCGACGTCGACTCGCTCGACCTGGTCGAGGTATCGCAGATCGTCGAGGACGAGTTCGGCGTCGAGCTCGAGGGCGACGACATCAAGGACCTCAAGACAGTCGGCGAGGTAATCGATCTCGTCGTCGCCCGCTCGCCATGAAGCGGCGCGTCGCAATAACGGGAATGGGCGCCGTCACCCCGCTCGGGGTGGGCGCCGACGCGCTGATCGAGCGCTGGACGGCCGGCGAGACCGGGATCGAGGACGGCGAGGGACGCTGCGATGCCTTCGATCCCGGCGACTTCATGACCCGCAAGGAGGCGCGCCGCAGCGACCGCTTCGCGCAGCTCGCGATCGCGGCGTCCGAGGAGGCGCTCGGTGAGGCGGGGTGGTCCGACGGCATCCCCTACGAGCCGGCCCGAATCGGGTGCGTGATCGGCACCGGGATCGGCGGCCTCGGGTCGCTGGAGGAGCAGGAGAACGTGCTGCGCGAGCGCGGCGCGAAGGCCGTGTCCCCGCTGTCGGTCCCGCTGATGATGGGCAATGCCGCAGCGGCGGCGCTCGCCATGCGCCACGGGATCCACGGCCAGACCTATGGGGTCGTCTCGGCATGCGCCGCCGGGGCTCACGCGGTCGGGGCCGGGACGCGGATGATCGAGAGCGGCGACGCCGACGCGGCAGTCGTCGGCGGCGCCGAGGCTGCGCTCACGGGGCTCGCCGCCGCGGCGTTCACGGCCATGGGCGCGACCTCGCCGAGCGGCATCTCCCGACCGTTCGACAAGCGGCGTGACGGATTCGTGATGGGAGAGGGCGCCGGGGTGCTCGTCCTCGAGGACGCCGAGTCCGCGGAGCGACGCGGCGCGGAGGCCCTCGGAGAGGTGGTCGGGTATGCGGCGACGTCGGACGCCCACCATCTGACCGCGCCCGAGCCGTCGGGAGCCGACGCCGCGAGGGCGATCGAGCTCGCGCTCGAGGACGCCGACCTGACCCCGTCCGAGATCGTCTATGTCAATGCCCATGGGACGTCGACGCCGCTCAACGACCGCTCCGAGACCGAGTCGCTGAAGGCCGCGCTCGGCGACGACGCCCGGCGCGTGCCGATCTCGTCGACCAAGTCGGCGATCGGCCACCTGCTTGGCGCGGCCGGAGCGGTCGAGGCGATCGCAACGGTCGAGGCGCTGCGCCGCGGCGCCGCGCCGCCGACGCTCGGGTGGGAGGAGCGCGACGAGGATCTCGACCTCGACTACGTCCCGGACGAGCCGCGCCCGCTAGCGGGCGGCAACGGAAACGGGGCGCGCCCGCGGGTCGCGATCTCGAACTCGTTCGGATTCGGCGGCCACAACGCGGTCCTGTGCCTGCGCGGGTGACCAGCGGAGTCACAACCGCCCCTGCCGCCGCGCACGAGGAGGTCGCATTCGACGCTCCCGGGCGCCTCGAGGCGCTGTGCGATCCCGGCTCCTTCCGTCCCCTGCGCACCGGCGTGCTCTCGGATCGGCTCGGCGAGCGCGCGCAGGCCGGCGACGGCGTCCTCGCCGGTGCCGGCGAGGTGCACGGGCGGCCGGTGTTCTGCTACGCGCAGGACCCGAGTTTCATGGGCGGGTCGCTCGGCGAGGCGCACGCGGACTCGATCGTCCGCGTGATGCAGCTCGCCGGGCGAGCGGGTGCCCCAATCGTCGGGTTCATCGAGTCGGGGGGCGCCCGCCTCCAGGACGGGCACGCGGGCCTCGCGGGATACGGACGGATCTTCCGCACGAGCGTCGAGCTTGAGTCCCGGGTGCCCCAGATCTCGGTCGTCACCGGGGTGTCCGCCGGGGGTGGCTCCTACTCGCCTGCCCTGACCGACTTCGTGCTGATGACCCAGGCGGCGCGGATGTTCCTCACTGGCCCCAGGGTGGTTCGTGACGCGCTCGGCGAGGACGTGACCATGGAGGAGCTCGGTGGGCCCCGGGTGCACGACGGGAACGGCGTCAGCCAGCTCGTCGCCGACTCGGAGGCCGAGGCTACCGACATGGTCCGGGAACTGCTCGGGGTGCTCCCCCAATCGATCGGCACGCGTTCCCCCCGCGTCGATCCCCTCCCGCCGGGCGGGCGCGATCCTGGGGCGCCCGTCCCGGCGGAGGCGCGTCGGGTGTACGACGTCCGCGATGTCGTCGCTGGGATCGTAGACGCGGGCCGCATGCTCGAGATCTCGTCGCGGTGGGCGCGCAACATGGTCACCGGTCTGGCGCGCATCGAGGGACGGCCGCTCGGGATCGTCGCCAACCAACCGCGCCGGATCGGCGGCGTGATCGACGCCGCGGCTTCGGAGAAGGCGGCCCGCTTCGTCCGCCTCTGCGATCGGTTCGGGCTCCCCCTCGTCGTCCTCGTCGACACCCCCGGGTTCATGCCCGGAACGCGTCAGGAGTCGGCGGGTGTAATCCGGCACGGCGCATCGCTGCTGCGTGCGTTCGCGGGGGCATCCGTCCCGCGCCTCACGGTGGTGCTGCGGAAGGCGTACGGCGGGGCGGTTATCACGATGAACTCGAAGGACCTCGGCGCCGACGTAGTGTTCGCGTGGCCCGGGGCCGAGATTGGGATCATGGCCGCGAATCAGGCCGTCGGCATCGTCCATCGCCGTCGCTTGCGCGAGGCGGAGGACCCGGACGAGCTCGGCGCCAAGCTCGCCGCCGCGTACGCCGAGGAGCACCTGACAGCGCCCGCCGCCGCGGCGAGTGGCTTCGTCGACGAGGTGATCGAGCCCGGCGACACGCGCGCGTCGCTGGCGTGGGCTCTCGCCTCGCTGGAGATCCGATGAGCCCCGAGGACCCGTTCGCGCTCATGGCCCGGCACCTCCCGCGCTCGAGCGAAGCCGGTGGCCGCCGAGTCTCGTCGTTCGTCGCGCTGGGGGACAGCTTCACCGCCGGCAAGGGGTGCGCCCCCGGCGAGTCGTGGGCGGACCGGCTCGCCGCCGCGTTTCGCGCCGGCGAGCCCAAGCTCACGTACCGGAACCTCGCCGAGGACGGTGCGACGAGCGAAGCCGTGCTGGGCCAGGTCGGGCCGGCGCTGCAGCTCGAGCCGGACCTCGCGACGGTGATCTGCGGCGCCAACGACGTGCTGCGGACGGTGCGTCCGGACGTGGACCGCTACGCGCGAACGCTCGAGTTGATCCTCGACCGTCTCCGGGAGGGGATGCCGCGAATCGCGATCCTGACCACGACCTCGCCCGAGAGCTGGCGTTTCATGGAGCTCCGGCCGCGAACGCGGGCTCGGGTGACCGAGGGCATCCGGCGGGTGAACGAGGCGACTCGAGCGATCTCGGCCCGCCGCGGCGTGCCGTGTCTCGACGTGGTCGACCATCCCGGGCTCGCCGACGCCGCCAACTTTTCTCCCGACGGGCTCCACCCGTCGCCGGCCGGACACGAGCGCGCGGCATGGGAATTCACCCAGGTGCTCCGCGCGGAGTTCGGAATTGAGATCGACAGCGCGACAGGAGGCTGAGGAATGAGCGCCAACGGAATATTCGAGCGCAGCTTCGACCAGCTCGAGACCGGCGAGCGGTTCGAGACCACCGGTCGCACGATCACGGAGTCCGACCTCGTTTCGTTCGCCGCGCTCACCGGGGACCGCCACCCGCTCCACACGGATGCGAGCTGGGCCGCGGCGAGCCCATTCGGGAAGCGGGTGGCGCACGGGATGCTGGTGCTGTCCTATGCGCTCGGGCTGGTGCCCTTCGACCCCGCGCATGTGGTCGCGCTGCGCGGCGTCGACGAGGTCGTGTTCAAGCGGCCGACCTACATCGGCGACACGATCCGGGTCGAGGGACGCGTGGAGTCGCTCGAGCCGCTCGCGGACGGGGCTGGCCTGGTGACATGCCGCTGGAAGGTGCTCAACGAGCGCGACGAGACCCTCGTCCGCGCCAAGCTCAGGGTGGTGTGGCGAGGCGCCGCGCGAGCGTCGACCTCTCAGGAACCCGATCGCCGCGGACTTGAAGCGGAGCAGACGATCGGCAATGAGGTCTATCTGTGATCCTCGACGGCAAGCGCATCCTCGTGACCGGGGTCGTCAACCGGCACAGCATCGCGTTCTGCGTCGCCGAGCAAGCGCAGCTCGCCGGGGCCGAAGTGCTGCTGACGAGCTTCGGCCGCGTCCGCTCGATGTGCGAGCGCGCGGCGAAGCGCCTCCCGAAGCAGCCCGACGTGCTCGAGCTCGATGTCAACGAGCAGCAACACTTCGGCGCTCTGCGCGAGGAGCTGCAGGAGCGCTGGGGCGGGATCGACGGCGCCGTGCACGCGATCGCTTTCGCGCCCCCGGACGCGCTCGGAGGCGAGTTCCTCAACACGCCGCGCGAGAGCGCCACCGCAGCGTTCGAGACCAGCGCGTTCTCACTCAAGGCGCTGGCGGAGGCACTGCTTCCGCTCTATGAGAACGGAAGCGAGCCGGGAGGTGGGAGTCTCGTCGGGCTCGACTTCGACGCCTCCGTGGCGTGGCCGGCGTACGACTGGATGGGCGTCTCGAAGGCGGCGCTCGAGGCGGCGGCGCGCTACCTCGCGCGCGACCTCGGGCCGCACGGGGTGCGGGTCAACCTCGTCTCCGCCGGACCGCTGGCGACGCCGGCCGCGAGCGGGATCCCCGGCTTCAGCCGGCTGAAGGATCTGTGGGGTGCCCAGGCGCCGCTCGGCTGGGACGTTCGCGATCCAACGCCGGTCGCGCAGGCGATCGCCTTCCTGCTCTCCGACATGTCGCGCGGGATCAGCGGTGAGATCCTCCACGTCGACGGGGGCTTCCACGCCATGGGGGCGCCGCTGTCCGACGAGGTCGCGACCCCCGAGTCTTCGCGAGCTTCGAATTAAGACTGATATGTCCAGTACTCGGACATCTCTTGGCTCCAGGGGGAAGGAGGCCAGATAGCCCCGACCGGAATCGAACCGGCGCACCGAGGTCGAAAACCTCGTGTCCTACCACTAGACGACGGGGCCTGGGGCGAGTGTAGGCGCTGACTACGTCACTCGACCAGCAGCTCGAGCAGCGCCTTCTGGGAATGGAGTCGGTTCTCGGCCTGGTCCCACACGGCGGAGCGATCGCCGTACAAGACGTCCTCGGTGATCTCCTCGCCCGGATGGGCGGGGAGGCAGTGGAGGACGACCGCGCGATCGGAGGCCTCGCGGAGGAGCTCCGCGTCGACGCGGTACGGCGCGAGGTCGGAGCGCCGCCGCTCGGCCTCGTCCTCGTTTCCCATGCTCACCCACACGTCTGTGTAGATCGCATCTGCGCCGAGTACCGCCGCGCGCGGGTCGTCGGTGTCCTCCGCCTCGAACCCAGGCTCGATCCGGTAGCCATCGGGCGAGGCGATCACCACCTCCACCCCGGCCGTCCGCCCCAGGATCGCCAGCGAGCGCGCGACATTGGTGCCGTCGCCGACGTAGGCGACCCGAAGGCCCCGCAGCTCGCCGAATCGCTCGCGCAGCGTCATCAGGTCGGCGAGCGCCTGGCACGGGTGGTGCCGGGGGGTGAGCATGTTGATCACCGGGACCCGCGCCGACTCGGCGAACGCGACCACGCTCTCGTGCGAGCCGGACCGGATCGCGATCGCGTGCAGGTAGCCCGACAGGACCCGCGCCGTGTCGCCGATCGACTCTCCGCGCGCGAGCTGGAGCTCGTCGCCGTGCAGGACCACGGGCGTCCCGCCCAGCTCGGCCACCCCGACCTCGAACGACACCCGCGTCCGCGTCGACGGGCGCTCGAACACGAGTGCGACCGCCCGTCCCGCCAGGGAGTCCCCTCCCTCACCGCGATCCCTACCCTTCTTCAGCTCGGATGCCCGATCGAGCAGGGACGACAGCTCGTCAGCGGAGATCTCCTCCCCGGTCACGAATTGGCGCAGTGACGTCATGGCGGCCGCCGATACTACGCTCGGTGCTGATCCGGATCCTGTGCTGGAACATCTTCCACGGGCGAGACGCGCCACCTGACCCCTCGCTCTACACCCTTCGCTCGAAGCTGTTCCGGATCACGGAGCGCGACGGGAACTACGTGCAGGTCAACCGTGACCTGTTCCAGCAATACGCCGACCTGATCGCGGAGGCTGAGTGGGACGTCGCCCTGCTGCAGGAGTTTCCCCCGCGCTGGGCTCAGCCGCTCGCGGGGCTGTGCAACGCGGAGGCCCACCGCGTCCTCACCTCGCGCAACTGGATCCCGCCCCTGCAGGGAGCGATCCACCGGTTCAATCCCGACCTGCCTGGGTCCTGGGAGGGCGGGTCCAACACGACGCTCATCCGGAAGCGCGGGATCGCGGAGCGGCTCGAGCGCGTGATCCGGCCCGGCGACCCGGAGCGACGCGCCATGGCGTTCACGCGGCTGGACGAAGGCGTCTGCATCGCCAACTTCCACGCCAGCAACGACAACCATCCCCTCGCGGAGGAGGAGGTGCGACTCGCCGCGGAGACGGCCACCGAGTGGGCGGGCGAATCTCCACTCGTCTTCGGCGGTGATTTCAACCTGCGACCCAACCAGTCGGAGCTCTTCTCAGAGCTGGCGGAGGACTTCGGGCTGGCGGCACCCACCTCCCCCGACGCGATTGACCACGTTCTCGCACGCGGTCTCGAGCTCACCGAGGCGCCCCGCCAGTGGCCGGCCGAAAGGCGCGAGATCCCGTGGGACGGCTACGTGCTGCGTCTCTCCGACCACGCCCCGGTCGAGGCGCTGTTCGCCACCGCCACTTCGTCTCCGGGGGGCTAGAGTGCCCACGATGGCGGAGTCGTCCGACGAGAAGAGGTCCGCATCGAAGCAATCGACGGAGGCCGGCGACGAGGCGCGCGCCGACAAGAGCGTGCAAGCGTTCCGCGACGCGCTCGAGAAGAGCGTCACGCTGTCACGCGACCGGCTCCAGGAGGTCGTCGACGACGCGGTCGCGCGCGGGCGGATCACTCGGGACGACGCCAACGAGCTCGTCAGCCGGCTCGTCTCACGCAGCCGCCAGCAGACCGAGTCGATGCTGCGCGACCTCGAGCGCCTGCTCGGGCAGGCGCGCGACCGGCTCCGCTAAGCGGCGCGCCGGGCGGCTTCCGATCAGCTCGAGCCGCCGGACCGTGAGCCCGACGAACCGGACCCGCTCTTCGCGCCCGACGACTTGCTCGAGCTCCCAGACTTGCGCGAACTGCGGGACCTGCTCGAGTTGCCGGACCTGCTCGAACTTCCAGACTTCGTCCCGCCCTGGCCGGCGAGCTGCTCCCGGCGCTTGCGGACCTCCTTCTCGATGTCGTCGAGGATGTCGACGGTCGCGCTCTGCAGCCAGCTCCTGAAGCTGTCGAGCTGCCCACGCAGATCGCCCGAGGAGGCCGAGCCCGAGGCGTCCCGGATCCGGGTCACCGCGGACTCGATCCCCGAGCGCACGTCGCCGGTCGCGTTCTCGCCCGCCTTCCTGAGGTCCTCGAGCGCCTTCTGAAGATCACTGGAGACGCGCTCGCGCGTGCTCTTCTCGCTCTGGCTTGATTCCACTGAAGCCTCCTTATGTCAATCGCACGTGGTTCACGCCAAGCGTACTCCGGATCGCCGTGGGCCATTCACACCGGGCTGTGAACGAACTCGTCGGCCATGACGCGGAAGTCGAGCTCCTCGCCGAGTGCCTGCTCGAGCAGGGTCGCGCCGTCCAGCCGCTGGCCCTGTCGCCACAGCTCGCGCAGCCACTCCCCGGCCTCCGGCGACTCGAACCATCGTGCGCCGAACCGGTCCCGCAGCGCCCGACGCCACGCGGTCTCGAGCGCCCACGCGCGCAAATAACACGCGACGTAGAAGGCCGGATCGACGTCGGCAAGCCAGCTCTCCCTGGGCCACTCGACTCGCGTGGACCCGGCGAGCAGCTCCGCGTAACGCGCGGGCATCGCATTGAGCGGCGGCGCCGCACCGTGAAGCTCGAGCTCGTAGGCGATCTTCGCCGCGTAGCGGCGCAGCATCACGAGCTTGACGGCGCGAGCGTGGGACACGACGGGCGCCGGGTCGGTGACGCCGAGGCGCGCAACAAGCCACTCGGGATCCTCGGTTAGGTGCTCGATCAGGAACGCGAACGACTCGGTGACCGAGTTGTCGCCGAGGCGGCGATACTCGATCGGCAACTCGGGATCAACGTGCGCGAAATGCTCGACGTGTCCGCCCTCGTGAAACATCGCCTCGTAGTCGTCACGACCACCGACGGGCGAGATCACCAGGTACACCTCATCGGGGACGCGCGGCGTTGCGCAGAAGGCGCGCGAGCTCTTCGTCGGCCGCGACTCGGTGTCCAGATGGACGTTGTCCTGCCCCCCCAGGTCGATTCCGAGCCCCACCAGGGTGCGCTCGAACGCGGGGACGAGATCATCGCGACCGAAGTCGTCGTCTAGCCCGGGCGCGCGGAAGAAGCGCGGCAGGTCCGAGCGCCGGAGCTCACCGAGAGCCGGGACGCCTGCGCGTTCCAGTGCGGGGTCGGCGATCGCGGAGTATGCATAGTCGGTGGCCGCGACGAACTCCCGCGCCTGGCTCGCGACATCCCCGAGATCGATCCCGCTCAGCTCCTCGCACGCCACCCGGTAGCTCGCCCAGCCGAAGTCGCGCGCCAGCTCGTGGGTGCGCTCGAGCACCATGCGGTGGAGCGGGTTCAGGCGCTCGGCGAGCAGCCAGTCACGCGCGGATTCGACCGCGGCGCGCCGTTCGGCGTTGGGCTCGTTGGCGAGTGCGACCGGGACCGCCCGGTAGGGAATCGGCTCCCCTCCGGCGTCGACTTCGAGCGACGCCTCGAGCTGCGCGAGCTCCGTGGTCTCTGCTTTCAGCGCCTGTCCGAGATGGCCCTGGAAGGCGAAATCGAGCAGGTATCGGAGCCGCCGGCGCTCGTCTCCCTCGGCAACGTCCGCAGCCGCGCGCAGCTCCTCGACGGCTGCGCGCGAGAACAGCTCGGCGTGGCGCTCGTAGATCTCCTCGATCTCGAACGACTCCTGCCGCCCCGAATAATGCAGGTAATACTCGCGGTCGATCTCCTCGCTGAATCGCTCGGCATCGTCCCGGTAGTCATCAAGCGCGAGATTTGCGAGCAAATCTCGCGCTCGGTGGCAGGCTGGCATGCGCTGCAACGATACGGACATGGAGCGCCCGAGCCGCGGCGAAGAGCTCGTTCTCGACATCGACACGCTCGCGTACGGCGGCCGAGGCGTCGCGCGCTCGAACGGGTACGTCGTATTCGTCACCGGAGCGCTCCCCGGGGATCGCGTCCGCGCCCGGCTCACCAAGGCGAAGAAGGGCTACGCGGAGGCGCGGACCGTCGAGCTCGTGCGACCGAGCGCGGATCGACTCCCGATCCGCTGCGAGCACGGGGGCGAGCCGTGTCCCGGCGCGCCGTGGCAGGCGCTCCCGTATGAGCGCCAACTCGCTCACAAGCACGAGCAGGTGATCGACTCGCTGCGCCGCATCGGCAACCTCGAAGGATTCGACATCGAGCCCCCCGAGCCCGCGGTCGAGCGGTGGCGCTACCGCAACAAGCTCGAGTACTCGTTCGGTGACAGCGACGGCCAACTCGCGCTCGGCTTCCACGCCCGCGGCCGCTGGGACGCGGTGGTGGACGCCGACGATTGCAAGCTCGCCTCCGAGGCCAACAACGCAACTCGCAACGAGGTACGAACGTGGGCGCGCAGGTCGGGCATCCCCGCGTACGACCGCCGTGAGCGCGCGGGAGTTCTGCGAAACCTCGTCGTCCGCGAGGGCCGCCGCACCGGCCAGGTCCAGACGCGCCTCGTGACCTCGGGGGCGGAGATCCCGCGGCCACCCGTGGATCTCCATACCATGATCGAAGGCTCGTCGGGTGGCACCGACGGCCCGACCGGGGTCCTGGGACGGGAGCACCTAGACGAGGAGCTCGCGGGCCTGCGGCTGCGGATCTCGTACGACGCCTTCTTTCAGACGAACACGGAGATGGCGGAGCGCCTCTACGCGATCGTCGGCGAGTTCGCGGAGCTCTCGGGGCGCGAACGCATCTACGACCTCTACTGCGGGATCGGGACGATCGGGCTCGCGCTGGCGGGTGCGGCGGGGGACGTGCGGGGGCTGGAGTCGATCGCGTCGGCCGTCGCCGACGCGGAGGAGAACGCCCGCCGCAACGACATCTCTAATGCCAGCTTCGTCTGCGCGGACGCCCGACTCGGAATCCGCCCACTCATCGAACGCGCCGGGACCCCCGACGTCGTGCTCGTCGACCCGCCGCGTGCGGGGCTGTCGAAGAGGATCGTCCGACGCGTGATCGAGTGCGATGCGAGGCGGATCGTCTACGTGTCGTGCAACCCGACGACATTGGCGCCAAACGCCGCCCAGCTCACGGAGGCCGGCTATAGGCTGAGCCGCGTGCGAACCGTGGACATGTTCCCCCAGACGCCTCACATCGAGTGCGTGGCGCTGCTGGAGAAGTCGTGAGTCGTGCTTTTGGGGTGACAGCGGGCCTCGACCCTGGGGTCGCCGAGCCGTTGGCCGGACGCTGCGAGATGCTCGGCTACGTCTCGATGTGGTCCAACGACCACCCCGCGGCAAACGGCCTCGACACCCTCGCCACCTTCGCTCGCTCGGTTCCCGGCATCGAACCCGGGGTCGCCGTGATGGCGCTCGACCGTCACACGCCCGCCGACATCGCGCGCAGGATCGAGGAGCTTGGCCTCCCGCCCGAGCGGCTGTGGATCGGCGTCGGAGCAGGATTCTCGGAACGGCCGCTGACGAGGATGCGCGAGGCGCTGCCCGAGCTGCGGGCGGCGCTTCCCGGCGTCAGGCTGGTGCTCGCCGCGATGGGTCCGAAGATGTGCGCGCTCGCTGGGTCCGGCTACGACGGCGCGTTCCTCAACTGGATCACGCCCGAGCACGCCGCCCGGGCGCGGGAGTGGGTCCATGCGGGCGCCCGGGAGGCGGATCGCAAGCCGCCGACGGTGCTGGGGTACGTGCGTACCGCGGTCGGGCCCGACGCGGAGGAGCGGCTGCGCAAGGAGGAATCCTTCTATCGCGACCTCCACGACGGATACCAACGACACTTCGAGCGGCTCGGCGCCGAACCCGGAACGGTCGGCGTCGCGAGCGAGAGCCCCTACGTGGCCCAGGCTGAGCTCGCCCGCTACGAGGCGCTCGACGTCGTCGTCGTCCGCGCGCTGGCGAGCGCCACTGTCGGCGCGATGACCGCGCTCGCGGAGGCGGTCGCCCCCGGGGGCACGGAGGCACGCCTCAGCTGATGCGACGAGCGGGTGGGGCAGTCGCGCTGTGCGCGCTCGCCGCCGGGGTGCTCGCGGCGCCGGTGGCCGCCGTCCCGAAGGCGCCGCTCGACCACCACGGCCGCTGGCTTACGGACGCCAAGGGTCGGGTCGTGGTCCTGCACGGCTTCAACATGGTCAACAAGGTCGGCTCGTACCGACCCGCGGACACCGGCTTCGGAGCCGACGACGCCCGATTCCTGCGCCGGCACGGGTTCAACACGATCCGGCTAGGGATCATCTACAAGGGGCTCGAGCCCAAGCCACCCGGATCGGACGAGAAGTCCAACTACCGGGAGCGCTACCTGCGGAGCATCGCGCGGACCGAGCGCGTGCTTGCGAAGCGCGGGATCTTCACCCTCCTCGACTTCCACCAGGACATGTTCAACGAGCGCTACCAAGGAGAAGGGTGGCCGGACTGGCAGACGCTGGACGATGGGCTACCGGCCGCGCCACAGAACGGGTTCCCGGGCAACTACCTGACGATGCCCGCGCTGCAGCGCGCCTTCGACCACTTCTGGGCCAACGACCCAGCAGCAGGCGTGCCGCTGCAGGACGCGTACTCGGGGGCGTGGCGGCACGTCGCCAAGCGCTTCGCGCAGCGGCGTCACGTGGCCGGCTACGACCTCCTCAACGAGCCGTGGCCGGGATCGGTGTTCCCCACATGCATTAACCCCGCCGGTTGTCCGGGCTTTGACAGCGGGCCGCTGACCGAGTTCTCGAACCGGGTGATGGCCGCCATTCGGTCCGTGGACCGCCGCACGCTCGTCTTCTACGAGCCCAACGTGCTTTTCACCTCGTCGGCCCAGACCTCCCACGGCGACACGGGGGATCCCCACGCCGGGTTCAGCTTCCACATCTACTGCCTTGGGGGTGGCGGCGGCATCACCTCCCCGGTGTGCGCGATAAACCAGCACACCGTGCTCGACAACGCCGACGAGCACATCGAGCGCACCGGGGACACGTCGCTCGTGACCGAGTTCGGCGCAAGCGACGACCTCGTCGACACACGCCGCGTGATCGACCTCGCGGACGAGCACATGGTCGGATGGCAGTACTGGCATTACTGCGACTGCGACGACCCGACAACGACGGGCCCGGGCGTCCAGTCGGTGGTGATCGACCCGTCGAAGCCGCCGCGGGGCGACAATGTGAAATGGGACAAGCTGAGGCTGCTCGCTCGCCCGTTCCCACAGGCCGTCGCTGGGACGCCGCAGAGCTTCTCGTTCGATCCTGACAGCCGCATTTTCGAGCTGACGTACGCGACCACGGCGCCCGACGGGAGCATGACTTCCCGACGGCTGCGGACCGAGGTCCGCGTCCCGCCGATCAACTTTCCGGAGGGCTACCGGGTTGAGGTCGAGGGCGCGACCGTGACCTCGGGCGCCGACGCGGCGGTGCTCGAGCTGAAGCGGGAGTCCGGCGCGTCGCGGGTCGTTGTCACCGTGACTCCAAGCACCTAGACTCCGTCGCGGTGAACCTCGAGGAGCGCTCGATCGAGGAGCTGCCCGAGCGCTGCGAGAACTGCGGTGCGCGACTCACCGATGCCGAGAAGCAGATCGCGCTGGAGTCGGGCGCCAGCGTGGTCCTTTGCACGACGTGCGCGGCGGAGCAGGTAGCGCTCGCCGACGAAGCCGATTCCGAGGCCGAGTACTAGTACGGCGGCAGCTCGTCGTACCACTCGCCGAGCGCGCGGAAGGCGGTCCAGAACTCGCGCTTCGCGCCCTCCTCGTCGAGCGCGCCGTCGATGTCGGGGACGTACAGCGCGTCGACCGTGGGGGTGAACGACTGGATCTCGCCGGGCTGTGACTCGAGGAGGACCTTCGCCAGCGGCACCTCGAGCTCGTTGACGGTCTCGAGCGCGGGCTCGCCCATGACGACGACGATTCGGGGGGAGACGATCGCAAGCTCGTCGACCAGCCGCGCCACGCACTGCGGGGAGGCAAGCGACGGGTCGCCAAGCGGGCATTTGACGCACAGTGTCCCGTAGACGACGAGCGGATCGATGCCGAGCCGCTTGAAGCTCTTCATCAAAGCGTTGCCCGAGCGCCCGTAGAACGCCACGCCCTCCTCGATCTCGGCCGGTGCGGGGGCGTGCTTGAGGAGGAAGACGTCGGCCTGCGGGTGGCCGGAGCCGAGCACCGGCTGAAGTCGGCCGCGCGGGCACAGCTCGCAGGCCTGAAGCTCGCGTGTGAGCCCGTTCAGCTCCCTGATCGCGCGCTCTAGATACTTCTCCTGGATCTGATCGTCTGTCGTCGGCACGGCCCGGCCTCTCTTTGACGACCCCGGATCGGCTCCTGCGGCGTGCATCACTTCTTGCCCCGCCGGTGGCTCGGTTTCACCGTCGGCGGCGGCGCTGCCGCCCCGCTGTCTGGAGGAACTTCAGCGCCTGTACGTAGATCAGGTTCTTGTGCTTGTGGATGATGTCGGCGTCGCGCATCGCCTCGAGAAACTCCTCGGGGCCCTCGAACTCGCTGACCCGGATCCGCACGCTGCCCAGGCCCTGCGGGACGTGGCTGTCCGAGCCGGCTCCGGGGACGATCCGGTACTTGGCCGCGAACCGCTCCGCTTCCTCGTTGAACGCGGAGAACGCGATCCTAGGGTTGAAGACCTCGAGGATGTCGATCTCGTCGACGACGTCGAGCAGGTGCTCGTAGTCGGGCACGGAGTGCAGCCTGTCGAACGGGTGCGGGACGTAGACGAGTCCCCCCTGGCGGCGGATCTCGGCGATCGTCTCGGCCATCGACATCCCGCGAGGAATCTTCTCCTCGATGAATAGCGCGATCACCTCTCCCTGCTCGGCGGTCTTCACCTCCTCGGCGACGATGACCTGGAGTCCATCCATGCCGTCGGCCAGCTCGCGGGCCTCGAGCGCTCCGGAGACTTCGTTGTGGTCCGTGATCGCGATCGCCCCCAACCCGCGCTCGCGCGCCGTCTCGAGCAGCAGCGGGACCGGCGTGGCGCAGTCGGGAGAGTGGTCCGTGTGCATATGGAGGTCGCAGTGGATTGCCCGCCGCGACGCAAGACGCTGGCGAATCGCCTGGTTTCCGCGCGGATCGTGGCGGCGGGCGCAGACTCGCGCGTAGATTCCCTCAAGCTCGTCCGCGGTCTCGGACCAGCCCTCGACCGCGTCCCGCCCCGGAGCCCTGAGTTCGGCGCGTAGTCGCGGCTCCGCCACCAGGCGCGCGAGCTGACCCGCGAGGGTGATCGCGTCCCCCCGCGGGAACAGTAGTCCGAGCTCGCCGTCCGCGCTGAGCTCCTCATAGACCGGAAGGTGGGACACGACGGGCACCGTCCCCGACGCGAGAGCCTGACGAACGAGCGCCGGCGCGGTGTGAGGGCCGCCGGAGGCGAGGCAGAGGACGTCGGCGCTCGCGATTACCTCCTCCGGAGTCGCGTCGGCGGGGCCCACCAGGCGCACGCGCTCGCGGAGTCGAGCGCTGAGACTGGTAGTCGGGTCGGGGGGGCGCTCCGCCCACACCACCGCCTCCCATGCGGCGTCGGCACGAAGCCGCCGCAGCGCTCGGAGGAAGAGCCGGAGTGCGCCGCGCTCCTCGCGCAGGCAGAAGGCGACTCGGACCGTGCCGTCATCGCTCGCGCTCGCAGGAGGCTCGACGGCGTCCGCTCCGGGCGCGACGAGATCGTAGGTCCCCGGGAAGTAGCGCTCGACCAGTTCGGCCGTCGTCCGGGTGCTCGCCGTCCGGGCGTCGAGGCGGCCGAAGAAGATCTCCACGAGCGGGCGGGCTACCTGCGTCGAGAGCACGCGCTCGGTCGGCTCGTGGAAGCTGCCGACGTTGAGCGAGCGGGAGTGGCGGAGCGCCGTGGAGGACGTGCTTGGACCGAACGGGTCGTGCACGTGCACGACGTCGAGCGGGACGCCGCTCAGGAGCTGCTCGAGGGTGCCGCTGACGTCGAGCGGAACCGGCGCCGCGCGCGGGCGCGGACCTCGCGGCATCGGTATCCCCTGTCCGACCGCCAGTACCGGCGGTCCGACCCCGTCGTCGGCACCATCGAACAGCGAGGCGGGCTTGTCCCGCGCCGTCCGGATCGTCCGACGGGAGTTCCTGATCGCGGTTCGGGAGTCGGACGGCGCGGCGATCACCACGCGATGGCCGCGTTCGGACAGCTTCGCGGAAACCCGCTCGATGAAGTCGTTGACCTCGTGGAACGGGCCCCACGGATGCGGCGTCACGTGGGCGATCGAGAGGCGCTCCACGCGCGCAGCATAGGACCAAGCGGACGGCGAGCCGCCTGAGAGGCGGACGCCCGCGGGGCGGAAACATTCCCGCTCCCCTTGTGAGCTATGTCACGGGTTGCGCGAAGAGTCCGCGGCGGGCTCGGCCGCGGGCACCTCGCCCGCCGGCGTGCGCGCGTACTTGCGTATGAACTCCTCGGTCATGTCGCGCGCAACCGGGTCTGGCCGCTGCGTGTGGGGCGACTTCATCAGATAGCTCGACGGCCCGTCGAGCTCACCGGCGAGGCCGTTGTTGAGCGCCAGTTTGAGGATCCGCACGGCATCGATCACGATACCCGCCGAGTTCGGCGAGTCCCACACCTCGAGCTTGAGCTCGACGTTCAGCGGAACGTCCCCGAACGAGCGCCCCTCGAGCCGGATGTGGGCCCACTTGCGGTCGCCGAGCCACTGGACGTAGTCCGAAGGACCGATGTAGACGTTCCCGTCGTCGATCTCGTTCTCCATGATCGAGGTCACCGCGCGCGTCTTGGAGACCTTCTTCGACTCCAGCCGCTCGCGCTCGAGCATGTTGTAGAAGTCCATGTTCCCGCCTACGTTGAGCTGGCTCGTGCGCTCGATCTGGACGCCGCGATCCTCGAACAGCCGGGCGAGCTGGCGGTGCACGATCGTCGCCCCGACCTGTGACTTTATGTCGTCGCCGATGATCGGCAGGCCGGCCTTGTGGAAGCGCCTGTTCCAGTAGTCCTCCCGTGCGATGAACACCGGGAGGCAATTAACGAACCCAACCCCCGCCTCGAGCGCCTGCTCGACGTACCACTTCGTGGCCTGCTCGGAGCCGACCGGCAGGTAGCAGACAAGCACGTCCGTCTTGGTCTCCTGGAGGATCCCGACGATGTCGTCGGTCTCGCCCGGCGCCTTGTGGATCCTCTGCTTCAGGTACTTGCCGAGCCCGTCGTGGGTCATCCCGCGGTAGACCGGAACCGCGAGGTGGGAGACATCGGAGAAGCGCAGGGTGTTGTTCTGGCCGGCGAAGATCGCCTCGGAGAGATCCTTGCCGACCTTGTCCTCGTCGATGTCGAACGCGGCCGTGAACTCGATGTCGCGCACGTGGTAACCGCCGACGTCCACGTGCATGAGGCCGGGGACTCGCTCGGCGGGGTCGGCGTCCCTGTAGTACTGGACGCCCTGCACGAACGAGCTGGCGCAATTGCCCACGCCGACGATCGCGACGCGGACCTTGCCGTCGTCAGCACGCGCTCCGTTGCTCTTCGCTCCGTCGGTGGTGCCCATTCGAAAAGACTCCTCTCGCGGTGGCTGTGAAATCACACCCCGGGGCAAGCCCGGTTACATCTCACCTCGTCAGGCTCCCCCCGCGCCGGCGCCCCCGAGGGCCGACAGCTCGCGGCGAACGTGCCACACACGCTGCCCGACCGTAATCGCCGTAAGGACGGCCATTGTGTAGATCGCCGGGGCAAGCAGCTCGATGTCGAACAGGCCTGCTCCCTTCGCGAAGACTAGACCGATCGAAAGTAGCACCACGCGCACGGGCCGGGTTGCGAGACCGACCTTGCACTCGACCCCGAGCGCCTCGGCTCGCGCTCGGGTGTAGGAGACCATCAGCGAGCCGAGCACGACCAGCACGCAGGCCGCCGCGGCGAACTCATCGCCGCGCTCGGCGAAGTACCAAGCCACGGCGGTGAGCACGATCCCCTCCTCGATCCGGTCGAGGGTCGAGTCGAGGAACGCGCCGAACAGCGTCCCCTTGCCGGACATCCGCGAGTAGCGGCCGTCGAGCGTGTCCATGACCGACCCGACGATGAACGCGACCCCGGCGAGGAAGAACAGGCGCTGGGTGACGAGTGCCGCGGCGGCGACGTTGAGCGCAAGCCCGGTCATCGAGATGGCGTTCGGCGTCAGCCGTGACTCGATCAGCCGATCCTTGGCGAGCGCCCCGAGGTCCTGGGCGTTGCGGACGCGGCGCGGCTCGCGCCGCCGGTCGCGGGTTGGAGGTGCCTCTACGGGCATGCGGGGCGGCTAGGCGGTCGCCTCGCCGCCCGCGGCGCGGCTATCAACCGGCCGCCACTCCCATGTGGAGGGCCCGAACCTGGCCAGCACGTGGCCGGCTATCAGCGCCGCGAGGCACGCCACCGCGGCGCCCGCCGCGGCGTCGAACCAGTAATGGTTGGCCGTGACCACGATCACGAAGAAGACCAGCAGGGGATACACGGACCAGAACAGGCGCGCCGCACCGCTTCGCGCGAGCGCCATCCCCGGCACGGCGATCATGAGTGCGAAGGCGATGTGCATGCTGGGGACTGCCGCGTAGGGATTGACGAGCAGGCTCACAGCTCCGGTGTCCTGATCGACGTTTGCGACCGCCGCGATCGTATCCGTCAGTCCGGCCTCGGGGAAGAACCGGGGCGGGGCGGTCGGGAACGCGGCGTAGCCCACAAGGGCGAGTCCCATCGCGACGAGGAACATGTTTCGGACGAAGTAGAAGTTCTGGTTCCTGAACAGATAGAGCCAAACGAGAAACCCGGTGGTGACCAGAAACTGGGTGTTCAGGTACATGAAGTTCGCGGCGTCGATCAGCCATTGGTGATCGAGCAGGCTCTGCTGGAAGCCGGGCTCGAAGAACGTGCCGAGCGAGCGCTCGAGGTCGATCACGCGTTGCCCGTTCGCCATCGCCTCGTCGACCTTGCCGTCGGCGAGCCCGCGCACGAGTTGATAGCCCTGGTAGGCGAACAGGAAGAGAGCGAACTGCCACAGCAGATCGCCCCAACCCTTTGGAAGCAGGCGACCAATGGTGTGGATCGGGCGGCGCACGGGGGTGTTGCGGGATTGTAGAGGCGCCGTTTTCGGCGCTCCGTGGTGCCGGCTCCCGGGTCGGGGTGGGTCAACCACCCGCGCTTTCAGACGGCGTCGATGAACTCGACCACCCGCTCGACGATCTCGGGTCGCTCGACCCATGGCCAGTGTCCGGCGTCGGCGAGCTCGAGGAGCTCGGCGTTCGGCAGCCGATCCGCGTAGGCGCGCGCGAACCGCACAGGGAGGTACGGATCGCGAGCTCCCCAGACGACGAGCGCCGGGCATGCGAGCGAGCCGAGGTCCCTCCCGGCGGCGGCGAGGGCGTCCTCGGGCGCCGAGCGGTACAGCGCGAGGATCGCGCGCCGGGTGCCGCGATCGAACCGGCTCCAGATCATGTCGACGAACTCCGGCGGCATCGGCCCCCTGTCCGCCCTCGCGTGGCGCAGCAGCAGCGCCGTGGCCGGGCGGCTCGTCGTCGCGTTGAACGCCTCCCCGACCCAGCGCCGCCGCCACTGTCGCGCGATCCAGTGCCACCGGTACCCCGGGAGCAGCGGGACCGCGTTCAGGATCACGAGCCGCCGCACCCGCCCGGGGTCGCGCCGCGCCGCAATCAGCGCCACGGCGCCCCAGTCGTGCACGACGAGCCGGTACGCGCCGATCTCGAGCGCGGTCATGAACCGCTCCAAGAACGAGGCCAGCCCGTCCATCGACCCGTCGAAGCGCCGCGGATCGGGTCGCTCCGATCGACCCCAGCCCGGCAGGTCGAGGGCGACGGCGGGCCCCTCTATCCGGCGCAGGAACGGGAGCCACTCCTCCGAGTGGGTGGGGTTCCCGTGGACGAACAACGCGGGTGCCCCGTCACCGCCTACGCGGCGGTAGAACACCCGGACGCCGTCGACGTCGGCCGTGGCTTCCTCGATCAAGGTCGGGCACCATATCCTCGCTCGGGTGGGAATCCAGCAATGGAAGCGCCCCTCGAAGCGCCGGGTCCGTGCGATTCGCGAGCGCCTGCGCGAGCTCTACGGGCGCCCCACTCAGCAACCGCATCGCAGACCGGTCGAAGAGCTCGTGCGAACGATCCTGTCTCAGAACACCAACGACACCAATCGGGATGTCGCGTTCGCTCGCCTTCGGGAGCGGTTCCCGACCTGGGAGGCGGTTCGCGACGCGCCGCTCGAGGAGGTCGAGGAGGTGATCCGTCCGGGCGGCCTGGCGCCACAGAAGGCCCCGCGAATCCAAGCGGCGCTGCGAGAGCTCGACGACAACCTCGATCTGTGCTGGTTGGAGAGCGCCCCGAGGGAGCAGGCGCTCGAGTTCCTCACCTCGCTGCCGGGCGTTGGACGAAAGACGGCGGCCTGCGTGCTGATCTTCTCCTTCGGCCGCCCGGAGATCCCCGTCGACACGCACGTGTATCGCGTCGGCGGTCGGCTCGGCCTGTTCCCGCCCAAGACGTCGCTCGAGCGAGCCCACGACGAGATGCGCGCGGTCACCGACCCCCCGGACGCCTACGAGCTCCACATCAATCTGATCGAGCACGGGCGCCGCGTGTGCCGGCCGCAGCCGCGCTGCGAGGAATGCGCCCTGCGGCGAATGTGTCCATACTGGCGTGGGCTGCGCCGCGTGGCGCGACGGCCGGCTGACAAGGGGATTCAAGTCCGTGTTTCGCAGAGCCGATAACCGATACGAGCTTCAGTCCGCGGCCCGACTTCTTCAAGTCACACGATCGGCCGGCTGGCGCGTGATGCGGCCGGCATATACCCCCCGGGGGGGCGGGGGCCCCGGCAACCCCGCCCCCCCCCTCTTTCCCTAACCAAAAAAGGCGCA
>Ga0081538_10000699_pt1 | contig 36849 bp, 35 predicted proteins | sample TabmetS5T2R1_FD_71022 | JGI IMG/M metagenome (GOLD analysis project Ga0081538, IMG submission 71022) | Tabebuia heterophylla rhizosphere microbial communities from the University of Puerto Rico - S5T2R1 | ecosystem: Host-associated > Plants > Roots > Rhizosphere ...
ATCTAGGCCTGAGCCCCCCGGACCCCCGATCCACCGGGGGGCTAGGCTTGAGCCCCCCGGACCCCTGGCGCGGACGTGGCGCGCCGCGGGATGGGCCAGGAACAATGGCGGGGATGCGACGAGCCGCCTCCCTCCTCTGCCTCGCCGGCGTGCTGCTGGCGGTCGTCGGCGTCGCGCCCGCCGGTGCCCAGCAGGACGAGGGGTCCGGGCCGGTGGTCGAGGTGTTCGAGGCCTCCGGGGTGCTGGACGCCAGCGTGCTCGGCGCGCTGCGCCGCGACCTGGCCGGCGCCGAGCGCCGCGGCGCCAGGGTCGTCCTGGTCCAGCTCTCCAGCTTCGGGGGGCTCGGGGTCGACCCGGCGGCGGCCAGCCGGACGCTGGCCGAGGCGCGGGTCCCGGTGGCGGTGTGGGTCGGCCCGCGGTCGGCGACGGCCGCCGGGACCGCCGCGCTGCTGCTGGCCGGCGCCGACGTGGTCGCCGTCTCCAGGCAGGCGCGCATCGGCCCGGCGCTCCCCGCCGAGCTGGGACGCGGGCGCGACCCCGCCGCCGAGGCCGCGCTGCCCGCCGTCGCCGGCCTGCCGGCGGCGGCGGCGCGGGGCACGCTGGACGGCGCCGCCGCCGAGGCGGCGGGGCTGGCCGACTACCAGGCCGAGTCGCTGCCCGACGCGGTGCGCCGCCTCGACGGCCAGAGCGCCGACGGCCGCCAGCTGGCGGTGGCCGGCTTCCGGGTCCGCTTCCTCTCCCGCTCGCTGCTCGACCGGATCAGGCACGGGCTCGCCAACCCCACCCTCGCCTACCTGCTGCTGCTGGCGGCGGCCGCCTGCCTGGCCTTCGAGTGGTTCCAGCCGGGCTTCGGGGTGGCCGGCGCGGCCGGGGTGCTGTGCGGGCTGCTGGCCGCCTGGTCGCTGGCCGTGCTGCCGACCAACTGGCTGGCGCTGGGCCTCCTGCTGGCCGGCCAGGCGCTGTTCTGCGTGGACACCGCCGTCGGCGGGCTCGGGCTCGGCACGGCCGGCGCCGCGGCGCTCACCGCCGCGGGCTCCTGGTGGCTGTTCAACAGCCCCTCCGCCCTGCTGCGGGTCGACGGCCGCCTGGCCGTCCTCGGGGTGCTGTGGTCGCTGGCCTGGTACGTGGTCATCCTGACCGTCGTGCTCCGCTCGCAGCGCCAGCCCGCCATGGGCACCGAGGCCCTGGTCGGCTCCCGCGGCGTGGTCCGCAGCATCCTCAACCCGGGCGGCATCGTGGTGGTCGACGGCGCCATGTGGCGGGCCAGGCTGGCCGGCGGCGACGGCAGCCTCGGCACCGGCCAGCGGGTCACGGTCGGCGCCGTGGTCGACGGCATCCTCCAGGTCAGCCCCGACGACCCGGCGGCCGTGCGCCCTGCCCGCCGGCGGGGCAGGCGTCCGGCGGCCGGGCGCGACGCCACCGCGCCGGCCCACCGCGAGTAGGCCCGGATGCGCCCGGACCGCCGCCCGGTGGCGTTGCAGCTCATCGCCGGGCTCGCCGTCTGCGGCCTGGGCTGGGGGACCAGCCTCGCCGGGATCGAGCCGATCCGCGGCTACTGGTTCGACTTCGTCTGGGCCGGCTACATCCTCGCGGCCGACGCGGTCGTCTGGGCACGCGCCGGGCGCTCCCTGCTGCACGGCGGCGGCTGGCGCCTGGCCACCATGTTCGCGGTCAGCGCGCCGCTGTGGTGGGCGTTCGAGATCGCCAACTGGCGCCTGGAGAACTGGAGGTACGTCGGCACCGAGGTCTACGGCGGGCAGGGCCACCTGCTGCTGAAGACCGTTTCGTTCGTGTTCGTGCTGCCCGCCCTGGCGGAGTCCCGCGACCTGCTGCGAAGCTTCGTGCGCCTCCCGCACCCGCCGGCGCTGCCGCTGCCGTCGTGGACGGCGACCGCCGCCGTGGTGGCCGGGCTCGCCAGCGTGCCGCTGCTGTACCTCCTCCCCGACCAGGCCTACCCGCTGGTCTGGGTGGCGCCGCTGCTGGTCCTGGACGGCATCGCCGACCTGCGCGGCCGGCCCAACGTGCTCGCCCTGCTCAGGGAGGGCCGCGCCGGCCCGGTGCTGCTGATCGGCATGGCCGGCCTCCTCACCGGGATCCTGTGGGAGCTGTGGAACTGGGGCGCCGTGCCCCACTGGGACTACCGCATCCCCTACCTCGGGTTCCTGCCGCTGTTCGAGATGCCCGTCCTCGGCTACCTCGGCTACCCGCCGTTCGCCCTGGTCGCCGACGCGTTCTGGCGCACGGCGACGGGCGGCCGCGGCGGCCTCACCGGGGAGCCGGTCACCGACCTGGGACAAAGGCGCGCCGCCCCCGCCCATCCCGTGACACACTAGGCCCGGGCACGCCAGAGACGGCCGAGTCGGACAGGAGGGACGAGCGATGAGCACCGGCGTGGTGGTCCTGCTGGTGATCGCGGTGCTCGTCCTGGTCGGGATCGCGGTCGCCACCATGATCGAGGTGGTGCAGGAGTACGAGCGCGGGGTGATCTTCCGGCTTGGCCGCGTGCTCGGCCGGCCGAAGGGCCCCGGCCTCATCCTGATCCTGCCGTTCGGCATCGACCGCATGCGCAAGGTCACCCTGCAGGTGGTGGCCATGAACGTGCCCCCCCAGGACGTGATCACCAAGGACAACGTCACCATGCGGGTCGACGCGGTGGTCTACTCGCGGATCGTCGACCCGGTGCGCGCGGTCGTCGAGGTCCAGAACTACCTGTTCGCGACCAGCCAGAGCGCCCAGACCAACCTGCGGGCCATCCTCGGCAAGTACGAGCTGGACACGCTGCTGGCCGAGCGCGAGCGCATCAACCGCGAGCTGCGCCAGATCATCGCCAGGATCACCCACGACTGGGGCGTGGAGGTCCAGTCGGTCGAGGTCAAGGACGTCGACCTGCCCGACGACCTGCGGCGCGCGATGGCCCGCGAGGCCGAGGCCGACCGCGAGGCCAGGGCCCTGCTGATCAAGTCCGACGCCGAGCTGCGCGCCTCCCGGGTGCTGTCGGAGGCGGCCGCGGTGATGGCCCAGCACCCGCAGGCGATGCAGCTGCGCTTCCTGCAGACGGTCGCCGAGGTCGCCACCGAGCAGAACTCCACCCTGGTCATGCCGGTCCCGATCGACCTGCTCAGCCTGTTGGGTCGTGGAGGCGGCGCCGGCGCCGACCCCGACGGCCGCCCGGCGATCCCCTCGCCGCCGGCCCCCTCCGGCGCCGCCGACCGGCCGACCCCGCAGGGGCCTCCCGGCCCCGACGACGAGCGCCGTCCGGGCGACGGCAACGGGCGCCCCGGCTAGGGCCTTTATGCCCAGTTGAAGCGGTCCGTGAGATATCACGGGCCGCAACCGAAGCGTTACTCCCTGGGGATTGAGGCCGTCGGTACCGTGGGTTACGCTGCGATCTCGAACCGCCCGAACCACGTCAGGGCGGTGCGCCCGGCCTGCGCGGGCACGAGGATGACCCGTGGGCGACCGGGGCGAGGAAGGAACAAAGGAACATCGGCATGGCCATCTCATCCAGCGCCGCAGCCGGCGGCCTGTCGTCGTCGGAGCTCCAGATCGGCTGGCAGTACCGGGCGGCCTGCAAGGGTCCGCAATCGCACCTGTTCTTCGCGCCGAACCATCTGGAGCGCAAGGAGGAGCGCCTGGCGAGGGAGACGGCCGCCAAGGCGATCTGCCGGACCTGCCCGGTCCTGGCCGAGTGCCGCGAGTACGCCCTGCTGGTGCGGGAGCCCCACGGCATCTGGGGCGGCCTCAACGAGTACGAGCGCCGCCAGCTCCTGGCCCGCCGGGCCGGCTGACCGATAGCCTCGGCGCCGCTGGGACCGCCCGCCGAGGACCGGAGAGCGCCATGACCAAGTGGGAGTACGCCACCGTCCCCCTGCTGCCGCACAACACCAAGCAGATCCTGGACAACTGGGGCGACGACGGCTGGGAGCTGGTGGCCGTCCACACCGCCGAGGTGGGCGGCACCGTCGCCTACTTCAAGCGCGCCAAGGGCTAGGGCCCGGCCGCCGAGCGCTGCCACCAGACGCCGGTCCAGTCGACCCACTCCATCGGGTCGCTGATGCCCTCCGCGGCGCGGAAGTCGTTCACCGCCTCCTTGCACTGGGCGATGGCGCCGTAGTCGTCGACGATCACGTACCCGCCGACCGACAGCCTGGGGTACAGCGCCTCCAGCGCCTCCATGGTGGAGCCGTACATGTCGCCGTCCAGCCGCAGCACCGCCAGCCGCTCGATCGGGGCGTCGGGCAGGGTGTCCTTGAACCAGCCGGCCAGGAACCGCACCCGGTCGTCCAGCAGCCCGTAGCGGGCGAAGTTGGCCTGCACCTGCTCCAGCGGCACCGCCAGCTGCTCGCGGGTCCAGTGCTCGTCGCCGGCCTCGGCCGGCCAGCGTCCCGGGTCGGGCTTGGGCAGGCCCTGGTGAGCTTGCCATGGCGCCCGCCCGTGGTGGTCCGCCGCGGCGGCGCTGTGGACGCGGGGGTGACCCTGTCGCGGCCGCCCGCTAGGTTCCCACCGTGGACCTCTACGCCGCCTTCGCCTCCCTGCCCGGGCTGACCGAGCGGGAGGCGCAGCGCCGCATGGCCGAGGCGGTCGCCGCCGCCCTCGACCTGCGGGCGCCGCTGCTGGTCCACGCGCCGACCGGGGTCGGCAAGTCGCTCGGGTACCTGGTCCCGCTGGTGGCCGCCGGGCGGCGGGCGATCGTGGCGACCGCCACCAAGGCGCTGCAGTCGCAGCTGGTGGAGCGCGACCTCCCGCGCCTCGCCGACGCCTTCGGCACGACCTCCGCGCTGGCGCTGGGCCGCGGCAACTACGCCTGCCTGGCCAAGATGGACGCCCTGGTGGCGGCGACCCGGCTGGCCGCCACCGCGACCGAGGAACGGGCCCTCGAGCTGGTCTCCTGGGCGGCCGGGTCCGGGACCGGCAGCCGCCTGGACGCCCCGGCCGGGGTGCGCGACGACGCCTGGGACCTGGTCGCCACCGCCGGCGAGGACTGCCCGGGCCAGAAGGGCTGCGCCTTCCACGGCCGCTGCTTCGCCGAGCGCGCCCGCGAGCAGGCGCGGGACGTCGACGTGGTGGTCACCAACCACCACCTCCTGCTGCTGGAGCTGGAGCTGCGCGCCCTGGCCGAGGCGCCGGGGGTGATGCTGCCCGAGGCCGACGTCGTGGTGGTCGACGAGGCCCACCGGCTGGCCGACCATGCCGCCGACCTCTACGGGGTGACGGTGACGGCCGCCAGGGTCGGCCGGGCCGGGGCGGCCGCCGACGCCGCCGCCAAGGCCGGCGGGCTGCGACCCGAGTGGGCCCGGCGGCTGCGCGGCGGTTGGGAGCAGGGGGCCGCGGGGCTCGCTCCCGGACCGGTGCTTCCCGGCTCGGCGGCCGCCGACGCCCTCGCCGGCGTCCTCACCCCCCTCGCCCAGGAGGCCCAGGCCGCCGCCGGTGCGCTCGGGGACCTCGACGCCGGCGAGGAGGTCGAGGCGGCCGCCAGGGCCGCCCGCCGCCGCCTCGGCGGGCTCGCCCGCGACCTTGCCCGCCTCGTCGACCCCCACCCGAGCCCGGACCCGCCCACCAGCACCGCCCCTGCCGACCTCGCCGTCTGGGTCGAGGAGGCCCGTGGCGGGGGGCGGACCGTGCGCTCGGCGCTGGTCGAGCCGGGGCCGGTCCTGAGCGAGCTGCTGTGGAGCCGCGTGCCGGCGGCGGTCGCCTGCTCGGCCACCCTGGCCGTGGCCGGCAGCCTGGACGTCGCCGCCCGCACCCTCGGGGTCGCCGACCCGGCGACGGTGGTGGCCGCCTCGCCGTTCGACTTCCGCAGCAACGCCCTGCTCTACGTGCCCAGCGGCATCCCCGCGCCGTCCTCGGCCGGCTTCCAGGCCGCCGCCGAGCGCGAGCTCCGGGGGCTGGTGCGGGCCTCCCGGGGCCGGGCGCTGGTGCTGTGCACCTCCTGGCGGGCGGTCGAGTCGTTCGCCGCCGCCCTGGCCGGCCTCCCCTACGAGCTGCTGGTCCAGGGCGACGACACCGCCGGCCGGCTGGCCGCCCGCTTCCGCGACCAGGTGGCCAGCGTGCTGGTGGCCACGCGGACCTTCTTCGAGGGCTTCGACGTGCCGGGCGAGAGCCTGTCGCTGCTGGTGCTGGACCGGCTGCCGTTCCCGCGGCCCGACGACCCGCTGCTGGCCGAGCGCGGACGCCGGGTCCAGGCGGCGGGCGGCTCCCGCTTCGCCGAGGTGTGGCTGCCCGCCGCGGCGGTGTCGCTGCAGCAGGCCCTGGGCCGGCTGGTCCGGTCCGAGAGCGACCGGGGGGTCATGGCCGTGCTGGACCGGCGCCTGGCCGACGCCGGCTACCGGGCTCCCCTGCTGGCCAGCCTGCCGCCGGCGCCGCTGACCCGGTCCCTCGACGACGTGCGCGCCTTCCTCGCCGGGTAGGCTGTCGCCCCCGCGTCCACCAGCGCAAGGAGCCCGCGATGCCCACCCCCGAGGAACGCCTCCAGCAGCTCGGCGTCACCCTGCCGGTCCCCGCCGCCCCGCTGGCCGCCTACGTCCCCTGCGTGCGCACGGGGAACCTGGTCTACGTCTCCGGCCAGGTGCCGCTGGTCGACGGCAAGCCCAGCCACCTCGGACGGCTGGGCGCCGAGGTCGGGCTGGAGGAGGGCATGGCCGCCGCGCGGCACTGCGCGGTCAACGTCCTCGCCGCCCTCAAGGCCGAGCTGGGCGAGCTGGCCCGGGTCCGCCGGGTGGTCAAGGTGACCGCGTTCGTCGCCAGCGAGCCCGGCTTCACCGACCAGCCGAAGGTCGCCAACGGCGCCAGCGAGCTGTTCGGCGAGGCGTTCGGCGAGGCCGGCAGGCACGCGCGCGCGGCCGTCGGGGTCGCGGCCCTGCCCCTCGGGGTCCCCGTCGAGGTCGACGCGATCGTCGAGACCGACTAGCCGGTCTTCTCGCCCGCGGAACGGCGGCGGGTCCGGTAGGCGCGGGTCTTGGTGCGGTTGCCGCAGGTCCGCATCGAGCACCAGCGGCCGGAGCGGTTCTTGGAGCGGTCGTAGAAGGCCCACTGGCAGTCCGGGTCCGAGCACGCCTTGAGCCGCGCCCAGGTGCCGTTGGCCCTGGCCACCGCGATCCCCGCCAGCAGCTCGGCCAGCGCCCCGCGGGCCCCGCCCTCGGTGCCCGGCCGCAGCCCGGGGTCGCCGGCGCCGTCGAAGGCGACGCGCAGCGGCAGCCCGGCGGCGGCGCGGTTGACGGCCGCGACCGCCGCGGGGTCGGCCGGCGCGCCGTCGTTCACCCGCAGCATCGCCCGCAGCGCCTCGCGCAGCTCGATCGCGGCGGCCAGGTCGGCCTCGCCCACCGCCGCCGAGGCGTCGAGCAGGCCCTGCCCGGCGAGCCAGTCGCGCAGGGCGACCGGGGAGGAGAGCTGCTCCTCGCCGGAGTCGATCTCGACGGTGTTGACCAGCGCCTCGATGGGCGCGAGCTCCCTGGGGAGGGTGGTCTCGTCCGCCGTGGTCTCCATCCATTGCTCCTCTCGATGCAACACCGCTCTTCGTAGTTTACCGGTTGCACTCCGGTGAACACCACTGTACACTCTTTGGTGGTGTTTAGACGAGGAGGATGACCCATGGGCTGGGCACCCCAACCCCCCGGCAGCTGGCCGTACCTCGAGTTGGCCAACCAACGAATCGAAGAGCTGCGCGCCGAGGCCGACCACGCCCGGACGGTGCGGGCATCCAGGCGCTCGCGCTCGCGGCGCGCCCGGGCCCGGGCGCGGCGCTGGCTGGTGCGGCCGGCCTCGCTGGCCGCATCGGTCAACCGCCTGGTCGGGGGCATCATCAGCCCGCCCTGGCAGCCCGACGACCGGTTCTCGCCGAGCCCGCGGCCGGGCCGGTACCCGGCGGCCTAGCAGCGCCGCCTGACACGGCGGGCCGCGGCGTGCGAGGCTAGGGGCGCTTCCCCGCAGCGCCAGCCTGGAGCTCGTCGTGCCGCGTGCCCCCGTCCCCCCGCGCCGCCCCCTGGCCGCCGCCCTCATGGTGGCGGCCCTCGCCCTGAGTGGCTGCGTCAGCGTCGGGAACGACGCCGGGCAGGCCGAGGTGGGCCCGTCCGGGCCGACGAGCACCAGGGCACGCCCGCGCCCGCCGACCACCACCGCGCCGCAGCGGGCCGGCGCCACCAGGGAGCCGACCGGGGAGCCGGTGACCGTCGCCTTCGGCGGCGACGTCCACTTCGAGGGCGCCGTCGCCGGCCGCCTGGCCAGCAACCCGGCCACCACCTTCGGCCCGATCGCGGGCGTGCTCCGGCGCGCCGACCTGGCCGTGGTCAACCTGGAGACCGCCGTCACCGACGGCGGCACCCCGGCGCCCAAGGAGTTCACCTTCCGGGCGCCCGCCACGGCCTTCGCCGCGCTGGAGGGCGCCGGGGTCGACGTCGCCACCATGGCCAACAACCATGGCCAGGACTTCGGCGTGGCCGGCCTGCGCGACTCGCTGGCGGCGGCCAAGGCGGCCGGCTTCCCGGTGGTCGGCATCGGGACCGACGCCGACCAGGCGTTCCGGGCGTACCGGGTGACGCTGCGGGGCCAGCGCATCGCCGTGATCGGCGCCACCCAGGTGCTGGACGGGAGCCTCGCCGCCGCCTGGAGCGCCGGCGACGGCAAGCCGGGCCTGGCGTCCGCCTACGACGAGAAGCGCCTGCTGGCGGCCGTGCGGGCCGCCAGGTCCCAGGCCGACACGGTGGTGGTCGACCTGCACTGGGGCCGTGAGCTGGCCAGCTGCCCGATCGACCGCCAGCGCGCCCTGGCCCCCAAGCTGGTCGCGGCCGGCGCCGACGTGGTGGTCGGCTCGCACGCCCACGTCCTGCTCGGCGGCGGCTACCTGCGCGGCGCCTACGTCCACTACGGGCTCGGGAACTTCGTCTTCTACTCCCGCGGCGGGGTCACCGCGCAGAGCGGCGTGCTGCTGCTCACGTTGCGCGGCCGGGCCGTCACCAGGGCCCGGTGGGTGCCGGCGGTGATCTCGGGCGGCATCCCGCTGCCGCTCCGCGGCGCGGTCGCCGAGCGGGCGGTCTCGGCCTGGCAGTCCCTGCGCGGCTGCACCGGCCTGGCCGCCAAGCCGTAGCCGGGGGGGCGCAACCCGCCTCAGGCGGAGGAGAGGGCCTCCAGCAGGTGCTCCTCCAGCCAGCCCAGGTACGACAGCAGGCGCATGGCCGGGGCACGCGGGTCGGCGTCGTCGACCTGGCCGTCGAAGTCCTCGGTGATCTCCAGCCGCACCCCGAGCGCCAGCCGCAGGTCGTTCAGCACCCCCAGCCAGGCCGTGGCCTCCTCCTCGGTGAGGTCCACCGTCCAGCGGCGCTTGCTCGGCGACCCCCTGGCGAGGGTGCCGGCGACCACCTCGACGTTGGCCAGCTTGGCCTGGACCAGCTCGTCGTGCATCAGGCTGCGGTACTCGGCGTCACGGTCGGCGTCGTCGGGCTCCAGGTAGGCGGGGGGGAACAGCCGCCGGTTGACCGGGTCGTCCCCGGGCTCGGCGAGCACCTCCCGCAGCTGCCCCGGAAGGTCGCGCAGCACCGCCACCTCGTCGAGGCCGAGACGGACCCGCACCCGGTCGCGGCCGACCCGTTTGAAGGTCGCCACCACCGCTCAGCGGTCCTTCTGCATGGTCGCCCACAGCCCGGCCCCGTGGAGCCGGTAGACGTCGAACTCGGCCTTCTCCCGCGGCCCGGTCGACACCACCGCCTTGCCCCGGTGGTGGACGTCGAGCATCAGCTTGGTGGCCTTGTCCTTGGAGTAGCCGAACAGCTTCTGCAGGACGAAGACGACGTACGACATCAGGTTGATGGGGTCGTTCCAGACGATCACCACCCAGGGGACGTCCGGCTCGACGACGTCGTCTTCCTCCTCGGTGCGCTCGCGCACCGGCGCGGTCGTGCTCATGGCCATATGGTGGCGCATCGGCCGCTCCCTTACCACGCGGTCGCGCGCGGCCGCGTGGCGGCCCCGCTCAGCCGGCCAGCCGCCGCAGGTCGCCCTGGCGCACGGTGACGCCGCTGCGGTCGAGGTGCTCCAGCAGCGGGATCGCCGTCTTCCGGGTGGTCCCGAGGGCCTCCTTGGCCTCGGTGGCCGCGAACGGGCGGCCGTCCGCGAAGGCGCGGCGCAGCTCCCGGACGGCCCGCTCCAGGGTCGAGCGGCCGAGGTACAGCCCGGGGGCGATGGCGACCAGCAGGTCGAGGCGGACCAGCACGGCGGTCATGCGCCGGTCGGCGCCCAGCTCGGCGAGGGCCGCCTCGGTGAGGACCTCGACCCCGCCGGCCTCGAGGGCGCCCTCGACCCGGTCGCGGACGGCCTGCTGGGCGGGGTCCAGCCGCACGCCGTGGCCGGGCAGGCGCACGGCCGGCCCGTCGGCGGCCAGGCTCCCGTCCGCCAGCAGCGCCTCCAGCACCTCCGCCCCGGCCGCCGCGGGCCGGGGGCCGGGGGTGAGGGCGGTTCCCCCGGCGGCGGCGCCGGAGGCGCCGGCCGCTGCCTCCCGGGCCTGGCCGCCGTGGCCGAGGGCGGCGGCGCGGGCGGCCTGGGCGGGCAGGCCGGGCGCCAGCGGCTCGGCGCGGTGGTGGCGCGCGACCGCGTCCAGCACCGCGGCCCGCGCCTCCTGGAACGCGGCGGCGGTCCAGGCGAGCGTGCGCGAGCGGACCGCGCGTCCCGCTTCGGCCGCCGCCGCCAGCGGGGCGGCCAGCGCCGCCGGGCCGGCGGCGGCCAGCACCGGCAGCTCGGCCAATGGCACCACGCCCCGCTCCGCCAGCACCCGCTCCAGCAGCCCGGCACGGCCGGCCGCCTCGCGCGCCTCCAGCTCCTCGATGCGCCGCACGCGGCCGGCGGTGCGGTGGACCGGGCCGATCGGGAACGGGTCGAGGACGCGGCCGCCGCCGACCGTCTCGTCGCGGCCGCTGTCGCGCAGCACCACCGGCTCGAACGGGTCCAGCACCAGCGGCCGCTCCAGGTGGAGGCGGACCAGCGCGTCCTGCCCCGGCCGCACCTCGTGGGCGTCGACCGGCTGCAGCCGCACCGCCGTCTCGGCCGCGCCGGCGTACAGCAGGTAGGCGCCGCGGGCGCGCAGCGGGCCGGCCGCGCCCTGAAGGCAGCGCAGGCGGCAGTCGGCGGTCCTGGTCGCCGCCCACTGGCCGGGCAGCACCAGCACGTCGCCGCGGGCTACCTGGCCGGTGGCGACCCCGGCGAGGTTCACCGCCAGCCGCCTCGCCGGCGTGGCGCTCGCCAGGGCGGCGCCGTGGCCCTGCAGCGCCCGGATGCGGACCCGCCGGCCGCCCGGGAGCAGCTCGGCCTCCCCCTCGGCCCGCAGGGCCCCGCCTGACAGCGTCCCGGTCACCACCGTGCCGCTGCCCCGCATGGTGAACACGCGGTCGACCGGCAGCCGCGGCCGGCCCCGGTCCGGCGGTTCGGGGAGCCGGTCGAGCGTCTCGTCGAGCGCGGCACGGAGCTCGTCCAGGCCGAGCCCCTGCGGCGCCGAGGTCTGCACCACCGTCGCGCCGGCGAGGGTGGTGCCGGCCAGCCGGCCGGCGACGTCGGCGGCCACCCGCCGGCAGGTGGCCTGGTCGACCAGGTCGGTCTTGGAGATGGCGACGACCCCGGCCGGGATGCCCAGCAGGTCCAGGATGTCCAGGTGCTCGGCCGACTGGGGCCGCCAGCCCTCGCTGGCGTCGACCACGAACAGGGCGCAGTCCACCCCGCCGACGCCGGCCAGCATGTTGTGGACGAAGCGCTCGTGGCCGGGCACGTCCACGAAGCCGACCTCGCGGCCGGACGGCAGGGTGGTCCAGGCGAAGCCGAGGTCGATGGTCATGCCCCTGGCCTTCTCCTCGGCCAGCCGGTCGGGGTCGGTGCCGGTGAGGCGCTGCACCAGCGCCGACTTGCCGTGGTCCACGTGCCCGGCGGTGCCGATCACGTGCGGCATCAGGACCCTCCGAGCCCCGCGGCCAGCGCGGCGGCCACCAGCTCGTCCTGCTCCGGCGGGACGGTGCGCAGGTCGACCACCACGCGGCCGTGCTCGGCGCGGGCCACCACCGGCGGGTCGCCGGCGCGCAGCCGCGCCAGCAGCTCATCCTCGCCCAGCGGGGCCGGGTCGACCTCGACCAGCACGCTGGGCAGCCCCTCCCCCGGCAGGCTGCCGCCCCCGGCCACGCTGGTCCCCTCGCGCAGCGAGGCGGCCGGGCCGACCGCCGCGGCCAGGGCGGCCGCCCGCGGCGCCAGGTCCTCGGGGCCGAGCAGCAGCGCCCGCCACACCGGCAGCTCGTCGCGCCGGCCGGCGAGGTGCGCGGCCAGCGTCGCCTCCAGCGCGGCCAGCGTCAGCTTGTCGGCGCGCACCGCCCTGGCCAGGGGGTGGCGGGCCAGCCGGCCGACCAGGTCCGCCCGGCCGACCAGCAGGCCGGCCTGCGGCCCGCCGAGCAGCTTGTCGCCCGAGAACAGCACCAGGTCCGCGCCGGCGTGCAGGCTGCCGGTGACCGTCGGCTCGGCGCCGAGCTCGCCGGCGAGCAGCCCCGAGCCGACATCGTGGAGCAGCGGCAGTCGGTGGTCCCGCGCCAGGGCGGCCAGCTCGCCAAGGCCCGGCCGGGTGGCGAAGCCCTCGACCCGGTAGTTGGAGGGGTGGACCGCCAGGACCAGCGCGCTGCGGCCGCCCAGCGCCTCCTGGTAGTCGCGCAGGTGGGTGCGGTTGGTGGTGCCGACCTCCACCAGCGTCACCCCGGCGGCCTCCATGATGCGGGGCAGGCGGAACTCGCCGCCGATCTCGATCAGCTCGCCGCGGGAGACCACCACCTCGCGGTCGCGCGCCAGCCCGCCGAGGGCCAGCAGCAGCGCCCCGGCGGCGTTGTTGACCACCAGGGCGCCCTCGGCGCCGGTGGCCTCGCGGAGCAGCGCCTCGGCGGCCGCCCCCCGGCGGCCACGGCCGCCGGTGACTAGGTCGTACTCGACGCTGGCGTAGCCGGCCGCGGCCGCCACGGCCTCCCTGGCCGCCGGCGACAGCGGCGCCCGCCCGAGGTTGGTGTGCAGCACCACGCCGGTGGCGTTGACCACCGCCCTGGTGCGCCGGGCGGCCATCGCGTCCAGCTCGCCGGCGGCGGCGGCGGCCAGCTCGTCCAGGCCGGGGACGGGCGCGCCGCCGGCCGCGGCCCGCCGGCTCCGGTCAAGCGCCCGCCGCGCGGCCCCCAGCACCGGGCCCTGCCCCCAGGTCGCGGCCCGGTCGACCAGGGACGGGTGCCCGAGCAGCGCGTCGACCTTCGGCAGCAGGCGGCGGGGGTCGGCGGTCATGCCGCCATTGTCGACCCCGCGGGGCCTTCCCCGCTCGCTGCCGTACCATCGCGGTCCCAGGTCCGGACGCGCGCAGAGGAGGACGTCGTGGTCGCCACCGCCCACCCCGCCGCCACGGTCGTGCTGCTGCGCGACGGCCGCCACGGCCCCGAGGCGTACCTGCAGCGGCGGCCGCTCAGCATGGGGTTCGCCGCCGGCCTGTGGGTGTTCCCGGGCGGGCGGGTCGACGACGCCGACCGCGACCCGGCGGTGGACGCGAGCTGGGTCGGGCCGCCGCCGGCGGCCTGGGCCGGGCGGCTGGGCCTCCCGGTCGACGACGCCCGCGGGCACGTGGTCGCGGCCTGCCGCGAGACCCTCGAGGAGGCCGGCCTGCTGCTCGCCGACCCGGCCCCGGACCCGGGCGAGCTGGCCGCCGCCCGCCGCGAGCTGCTCGCCGGCGCCCGCGGGTTCGCCGACCTGCTGGCCGGGCTGGGGACCCGGCTGGACAGCGGGCGGCTGCGCTACTGGGGGTGGTGGGTGACGCCGGAGGCGGAGGCGCGCCGCTACGACACCCGCATCTTCCTCGCCGCCCTGCCGGAGGGGCGGGCCGCAGCGGTCGCCGCCCACCTGGCCGAGGCGGAGCGGGAGCGCTGGGTGGCGCCGGCGGCGGCCGCGGCCGACCAGGCGCTGCCGATGCTGCCGCCCACCCGCTACACCCTGCGCGAGCTGGCCCGCCACGGCTCGGCCGCGGCGGCGCTGGCGGCCGCCGAGGACCGGCCGGTCGAGCGCGTCCTGCCCGTCCTAGAGGGCGCCGAGCTGGTGATGCCGTGGCGGGAGCGCTACCCGGTACCGTTGCCGCTGCCGGACCGCTGAGGAGGTCGGCGATGGGCGACGCGGTGGAGCGGTGGAGCGGGCGGGTGACCAGGGTGCTCGCGCCCAACCCCTCGCCGTTGACCCTGGAGGGAACCAACACCTTCGTGGTCGCCGACCCCGGCGCCGCCTCCGTGGTGGTGGTCGACCCGGGACCCGACGACGGCGGCCACGCCGCCAGGGTGCTGGCGGCGTGCGCCGGCCGCGACGTCGAGCTGGCGCTGCTGACCCACACCCACCCCGACCACGCCGAGGGCGCCCGTGCCTTCGCCGCGCGGGCGGGAGCGCCGCTGGCCGCCCTCGCCCCCGGCTGGGCCACCCCCGGCGCCCCCGACCTGGCCGGCGGCGTCCCGCTGGCCGCCGCCGGCGTGGAGCTGCGGCCGCTGCCGACCCCCGGGCACGCCGCCGACCACTGCTGCTTCCTGCTGCCCGCCGAGCGGGCCGGGTTCACCGGCGACCACGTGCTGGGCCGCGGCACCACCGTGGTCGAGTGGCCGGGCGGCGACATGGCCGCCTACCTGCGCTCGCTGGAGCTGCTGCTCGACCAGGACCTGGAGCGCCTCTACCCGGGCCACGGCCCGGTGGTCGGCGACCCGCGCGCCCGCGTCGAGGGCTACCTCGCCCACCGCCGCGAGCGGGAGGCGCAGGTGCTGGCCGCGCTGCGCGCCGGCGACCGGACCCCGGCCGAGGTGGTCGCGCGCGTTTACGCCGAGGTCGACCCGGCCCTGCACCCGGCGGCCGAGCTGTCGGTCCGCGCCCACCTGGTCAAGCTGGTCCGGGAGGGGCGCGTGACGGCCGCCGACGGCGGCGAGCGGTTCCTGCCGGGGGACGGCGCTTGAGCACGGCGCGGGCCGGGCTCGGCGTCGACGTCGGCGGGACCTTCACCGACCTGGTCGCGCTGGTGGACGGGGAACTGGTCACCGCCAAGGTGCCGTCGACCCCCAGGGACCAGGCGCGCGGGGTGGTGCGCGCGGTCCAGCTGGCCGAGCTGGCGCCCGGGACGGTGGCGGGCTTCGCGCACGGCTCCACGGTGGCCACCAACGCCCTGCTGGAGCGGCGCGGCGCCCGCACCGCCCTGGTCACCACCGAGGGCTTCCGGGACGTGCTGGAGATCGGCCGGCAGAACCGCCCGGCCCTCTACGACCTGGCCAGGGACCGGCCGCCCGCGCTGGTCCCGCGCGAGCTGCGCTTCACCGTCACCGAGCGCATGGGCCCCGACGGGGTGCTGGTCCCGCTCGACGAGGGCTCCCTGCGCGGCGCCGTGGACGCCTGCCGCGACGCCGGCGTGGAGGCGGTCGCCGTCTGCCTGCTGTTCGGCTACCTCCACCCCGAGCACGAGCGGCGGGTCGGGTCCGCGCTGCGCGAGGCCCTGCCAGGGGTCCACGTGTCGCTCTCCTGCGAGGTGCTGCCGGAGTTCCGGGAGTACGAGCGCTGCTCCACCACCGTCTGCGACGGCTACCTGACCCCCAGGCTCGCCGCCTACCTGCGCAGCCTCGCCGGCCAGGTGGAGGGGCTCGGGCTGCCCGCCCCGCTGGTGATGCAGTCCTCGGGCGGCGCGGCCGAGATCGAGGCGGCCGCGGCGCACGCGGCCAGCTGCGTCCTGTCCGGCCCCGCCGGCGGGGTGGTCGGCGCCGCCTGGGTGGCGGGGCTCAGCGGCTTCGGCGACCTGCTCACCTTCGACATGGGCGGGACCTCCACCGACGTGGCGCCGGTGCTCGGCGGCGTGGTGCAGAACACCACCGAGTCGGTGGTGGCCGGGGTGCCGCTCAAGCTGCCCATGGTCGACGTCCACACCGTCAGCGCCGGGGGCGGTTCGGTCGCCTGGGTCGACGCCGGCGGCGCCCTGCGGGTCGGCCCCCACTCGGCCGGCGCGGACCCGGGCCCGGCCGCCTACGGCCGCGGCGGCGAGCGGCCGACCGTCACCGACGCCAACCTGTTCCTCGGCTACCTGCCCGACGGCGCCGAGCTGGGCGGCGAGGTCCGGCTGGACCGGGGGCGCGCCGAGGCGGCGCTGCGCCGGGTCGGCGAGCAGGCCGGGCTGGACGCGCACCAGGCCGCGCTCGGCATCGTCCGGGTGGCCGACGCCGAGATGACCAGGGCGCTGCGCGTCATCAGCGTGGAGCGCGGCCTCGACCCGCGGGAGCTGACCCTGGTCGCCTTCGGCGGCGCCGGCGGGCTGCACGCCTGCGCCCTGGCCGAGGAGCTGCGCGTCGGCCGGGTGCTGGTGCCGCGGGCCGCCGGCGTGCTGAGCGCGCTGGGCCTGGCCATCTCGGACGTGCGCCGTGACCACGTCCGCCCGTTCCTGTCGGCGCTGGACGCGGCCGACCCCGCCGCGGTGGAGGCGTGCTTCGCCGAGCTGGAGGGCCTCGCGCGCCGGCAGCTCGGCGGCGGCCCGCGCCTCACCGTGGCCCGCCTGGCCGACGCCCGCTACCAGGGCCAGTCGTTCGAGCTCACCGTGGGCGCCGGGGACCTGGGGGGGCTGGCCGGCCGCTTCCACGCCGAGCACGAGCGCCGCTACGGCTACCGCATGGAGGACGAGCCGGTGGAGCTGGTCAACCTGCGGCTGGTCGCCACCGTGCCCGGCCGCAAGCCGGAGCTGAGCGAGCCGCCGCCGCGGCGGCGCGCCGAGCCCGCGCGCCGCCGCGCCGGCTTCGGCCGCGACTGGCACGAGGTCGACGTCTGGCGGCGTTCCGACCTCGGCGCCGGCAGCGGGCTCGAGGGCCCGGCGGTGGTGGAGTTCGCCGAGTCGACCGTGCTGCTGCGCCCCGGCTGGCGGGGGACGGTGGACGAGGTCGGCACGCTGGTGATGGAGCGGCGGTCGTGAGCCCGCTGGACCCGATCGCGCTCTCGGTGCTCTCGAGCGCCCTGTCCGGCATCGCCCAGGAGATGGGCACGGTCCTGGTGCGCAGCGCCTACTCCTCCAACATCAAGGAGCGGCGCGACTGCTCGGCGGCGCTGTTCGACGCCGGCGGGCGGATGGTGGCCCAGGCCGAGCACATCCCCGTCCACCTCGGCGCCATGCCGGAGGCGGTGGCCGCCGTGATGGCGCGCGACCCCGATCCGGGCGACGTCTTCGTCGTCAACGACCCCTACTCCGGCGGCAACCACCTGCCCGACGTCACCATGGTCTCGCCGCTCGGCGACGACGAAGAGACCTGGGGGTTCGCGGTCACCCGCGCCCACCACTCCGACGTCGGCGGCATGCAGCCCGGCTCCATGCCGGCCGGCTCCCGCGACATCTGGTCCGAGGGGCTGGTGATCCCGCCGGTGCGGCTGGTCCGGCGGGGGGAGTACGTCCCCGACGTGCTCGACCTGATCCTGGCCAACACCCGCACGCCGCGGCTGCGCCGGGGGGACTTCCGCGCCCAGATCGCCGCCAACCGCCTCGCCCAGGAACGCCTCGCCGACCTGATGGCGCGGCGCGGCCGCGGCACCGTCCTGGCCGCCTTCGACGAGGTGGTCGCCTACACCGAGCGGCGCACCCGCGAGGCCATCGGGCGGCTCCCGGACGGGGCCTACGCCGCCGCCAGCCAGATCGAGGGCGACGGCGTGCTCGACCAGGACATCCCGGTCCGGGTCACCGTCCTGGTGGAGGGCGACCAGCTCACCGTCGACTTCACCGGCACCGCCGGCGCCGTCCCCGGCAACGTCAACTGCCCGCTGTCGGTGACCCGCTCGGCGTGCTTCTTCGCGCTGCGGGTGCTGCTGCCCGACGACGTCCCCGCCAACGCCGGCACCTACGCCCCGCTGCGCATCGTCGCCCCCGAGGGCAGCCTGGTGAACGCCAGGCGGCCGAGCGCGGTGGTGGCCGGCAACGTCGAGACCAGCCAGCGGCTGGCCGACACCGTGCTGGACGCGCTGGCGCAGGTCGCCGACCTCCCGGCCGGCGGCCAGGGGACCATGAACAACGTCAACGTCGGCGGCCAGGGCTGGACCTACTACGAGACGATCGGCGGCGGCCAGGGCGCCGGCCCCGCCGGCCCCGGGCCCTCGGGGGTCCACGTCGGCATGAGCAACACCCTCAACACCCCCATCGAGGCGTTCGAGCTGGAGTACCCGATGCGGGTCGAGCGGTTCGAGCTGGCCAGGGGCAGCGGCGGCGCCGGCCGCCACCGCGGCGGCGACGGCATCGTCCGCTCCATCCGGGTGCTGGAGCCGGCCACGCTCTCGCTGCTGACCGACCGGCGTCGCCACCCGCCGCAGGGCCGTGCCGGGGGCGGGCCCGGCGCCCCGGGCCGCAACCAGCGCAACGGCGAGGACCTGCCCTCCAAGGTCAGCCTGGCCCTGGACGCCGGCGACGTGGTGACGGTCACCACGCCTGGCGGTGGGGGGTGGGGGAGGCCGCCCCGCGGTTGAGGCCGCCCGGGGCCGCCCACCGTCCTCCGCAAACTACAGTCGGGCGGTGGGCGGCCCCGGGCGGCCTTGCTCGTGGCGGGGGTCGCCGGGGTGCCTTGGCGTGGCGGTTGAGGGTCTGGGTCGGCTTGGCGTGGTCTGCTGGCGGCGGGGTCGGCGGGCCTGGAGGGCTGCGGCGTAGATCTCGGCGTAGGTGCGGGCGGCGGCCTGCGGGGTGAAGCGGGCGGCGGCCGACCGGCGGGCTGCCTCGGCCAGGCGGGCCGCGGTGGCCGGGTCGGCGACGACCGCCTCGACGGCCCTTGCCAGGGCGGCCGGCTGGCCCGGCGGGAAGGTCCGGCCGGTGCGGCCGTCGGCGACCACGTCGAGCAGGCCGCCGGAGGCGGCGGCGACCACCGGGGTGGCCGAGAGCTGGGCCTCCACCGCCGCCAGGCCGAGGCCCTCGTGCTGGCCCGGGACCAGCAGGGCGACGGCCCGGCGGTAGCGGTCGGCCAGCTCGGCCTGGGGGAGCTGGCCTTCCCAGCGGAGCCGGCCGGCGATGCCGAGCTCGTCGGCGAGGCGGCGCAGGCCGGGCAGCAGGGGGCCCGCGCCGACCACCCGCAACGGCAGCGCGGCGGCGGGGCCGCGCAGCTCGGCCAGGGCCCGGAGGGCGACGTCGGCGCCCTTCTGGGCGTCCAGGCGGCCGACGAACAGCAGCTCGTCGCGGGGCCGCTGGCCGCTGCCCGGGTGGAATGCGTGGTCGTCGACCGGCATGGGGGCGACCCTCGGCGGCCCGGCGGGGCCGGGCGCGATGGCGGCTGCCTGGCTGGCCAGCCAGCCCGAGACGGTCGTGACCGCGGCGGAGCGGCGCAGCACCAGGGCGCAGGCGGCGCGGGCGGCCGGGCGGGAGCGGGCCAGGCGCACGTCGGTGCCGTGCAGGGTGGTCACCAGCGGCAGCCCGGTCCTGGCGGCCAGCGCCTGCACGCCTCCGGGGAACCACCAGTGGGCGTGGAGCAGGTCGGCCCCGCGGCCGGCGGAGCGGGCGGCCAGCGCGCCGGCGCCCAGCAGCCCCAGCAGTGCCGGCGCCCCGCCCGGGGAGGCTGCCCGCCGGTGCATCTCCCCGGCGTAGGCGAGCCGCTCGGCCCGCCGCGGCGCGTAGCGGTAGCGGCGGACCGCGATCCCGGCCAGCCACTCGGAGGCCGCCAGCCCGGGGGCGGCGGGGGCCACGGCGGTGACCTCGACGCCCTCGTCGCGGAGGGCGACGGCCAGCCGGAGCAGGAACCCGCCGGCGAGGTCGCGCTCGTGGCGGGGGAAGGCGTGGGCCAGGAACACCACCCGCAGGCCCGGATCAGCCATGGCCGGGCGGCTCCCGCTCGGCGTTCGCGGCAACGGCGTCGGCGAGGGTGGCCCAGACGCCCCGCGGCAGCTCGTGGCCGAGGCCGTGGATGCGGTGCAGGCGGGCCCCTGGCACGGCCGCCGCGGTCGCCTCGCCGCCGTCGACGCCGACGATCATGTCGGCGTCGCCGTGGGCCACCACGGTCGGGACCCGCAGCGCCCGCAGCGCCTCGGTGCGGTCGCCGGCGGCCAGCGCGGCGGCGAGCTGGCGCCCGACCCCGGCGGGGTAGTAGGCGCGGTCGTAGCCGCGCGCCGCCGCCCGCCGGACGGCGTCGGCGTCGAAGGGGTAGGCGGTCCCGGTGCCCGCCGCGCGCGCGTTGGCCACCGCCCGCTCGAGGTAGGGCTCGCGCTCGGGTGGCATGGGGGTGAACAGCACGCCGGCCCCTTCGGCGCTCGGCCGGCCGACGCCCCGGGCGCCGGTGTTCGACATGATGGAGGCGAGCGACCGCACCCTCGCCGGGTGCCTGATGGCCAGCAGCTGGGCGACCATGCCGCCCAGCGAGATCCCGGCCACGTGGGCGCGCCGCACGCCGACGGCGTCCAGCAGCCCCGCGGCGTCGTCGGCCATGTCCTCCAGGGTGTAGGCGAGCGTGGAACGGTCCCCCTCCCAGACCGCGGCGAGGTCGGGCGCCTGGGCGCCGTCGATCCGGGTGGACAGGCCGACGTCCCGGTTGTCGAAGCGGATCACCATGAACCCGCGGGCGGTCAGCTCGGCGCAGAAGCCGTCGTCGATGGTGACCAGCTGGGAGCCGAGCCCCTGCACCAGCAGCAACGGCCGTGCGCCGGGGTCGCCGAGGACCTCGTACTCGAGCTCGACGCCGTTCGCCTGTGCCCTTGGCATGGCGGCATCGTAACGTCCCCCCGGTCGGTAACCACACGGGAGGAAGCTGGCATGCGGGTCTGCCTGATGGTCGAGGGCCAGGAGGACGTGACGTGGGAGCAGTGGCTGGGGCTGGCCGCCGCCTGCGAGGAGCACGGGCTGGAGGGGTTGTTCCGTTCCGACCACTACGGCTCGGTGATGGGCAGGCGCGAGCGCGGCTCGCTGGACGCCTGGGCCACGCTGGCGGCGCTGGCCGCCCGCACCAGCCGCCTGCGCCTGGGGACGCTGGTGTCGCCGGTGACCTTCCGGCACCCCTCGGTGCTGGCCAAGAACGTGGTCACCGTCGACCACGTGTCCGGCGGCCGGGCCGAGCTGGGCCTCGGGGCCGGCTGGAACACCGACGAGCACCGCTCGTACGGCTTCCAGATGCCGCCGACCGCCACCCGCATGGCGCTCCTCGGCGAGCAGCTGGAGATCGTCCACCGCTCCTGGACCGAGGAGGCGTTCTCCTTCGCCGGCGCGCACTACCGGCTGGAGGACCTCCACGCCCTGCCGAAGCCGGTGCAACGCCCCCACCCGACCGTGCTGGTCGGCGGGGGGGCCGGCCCGCGGAGCCTGAGGCTGGCCGCCCACTGGGCCGACGAGTACAACACCCTGCTCGCCCCGGTGGAGGAGTGCCGGCGACGCCGCGGGCTGCTGGAGGCGGCCTGGCGGGAGGCGGGCAGGGACCCGGCGACCGTGCGGCTGTCGCTGATGACCACCTGCGTGGTCGGCCGGGACCGCGGCGAGCTGCTGGAGCGGGTCGCCGCGGTGCAGGCCGTGACCGGCCGGGGCGGTGACCCGGCGGCGGTGCTCGCCGCGGTGCCGCCGCAGCAGCTGATCGGCACGACCGAGGAGCTGGCCGAGCGGCTGCGGGCGCTGGAGGACGCCGGCGTGACCAGGGTGATGCTCCAGCACCTGGCCCACCACGACCTCGACATGGTGGCCGTGCTGGGGGAGGTCGCTGCTACACTGTGAGCAAGTAGTTCGCAACGCTAACTAACTGGGAGGTCGCGGTCCAGCTGCCGAGGGTGCCGACGGGCGAGCACGTCGATCGCGAGCTGGTGGTCCAGCTCAGGCTGGCGGTGATGCGGCTGGCCCGCCGCCTCCGCCAGCAGACCGAGGGCGAGGTCACCGCCTCCCAGCTGTCGGCCCTGGCCAGCCTCAACCGGCTGGGGCCGCTGACCCTGGGCGCGCTGGCCGCCGTCGAGCGGGTCCGCCCGCCGACCATGACCCGGATCGTCGGCCACCTGGAGTCGGCCGGCCTGGTCGTGCGGCGCCCGGCACCCGGCGACCGCCGCAGCGCCCAGGTCGAGCTGAGCCCCGCCGGCCGCGAGCTGCTCGACCGCAGCCGCACCCGCAAGGACGCCTACCTGGCCGAGCGCCTGGCCACCCTCGCCCCCGCCGAGGTCGCGGTGCTGCGGCAGGCCGCCGCGGCGCTGGAGCGGCTGCTCGAGGCGGACGACCGTCCCGTGCCACGATGAGCCTGGCCCAGGCCGCCACCAGGCGGACGTTCCGGTCGCTGCGCGTCCGCAACTACCGGCTGTTCTTCTTCGGGCAGCTGGTCTCCCTCACCGGCACCTGGATGCAGCAGGTGGGCCAGGACTGGCTGGTGCTGCGGCTCACCGACCGGCCGCTGCCGCTGGGGATCACCCTGGCGCTGCAGTTCGCCCCCATCCTGGTGCTCGGGGCCTGGGCGGGGGTGGTGGCCGACCGGCTCGACAAGCGCCGCATGCTGCTGGCCACCCAGGCGGCGATGGCCTCGCTGGCGCTGGTCCTGGGGGTCCTGACCGCCAGCGGGACCATCCGGCTGTGGATGGTCTACCTGCTGGCGTTGCTGCTCGGCTGCACCACGGCCTTCGACATGCCGACCAGGCAGGCGTTCGTGAGCGAGATGGTGGGCCCCGACCGCGTCGCCAACGCGATCGGGCTGAACAGCGCCGTGTTCAACTCCGCCAGGGTGATCGGCCCGGCGGTCGCCGGGGTGCTGATCGTGGCGGTCGGGATCGCCCCCGCGTTCCTGATCAACGCCGTGTCCTACCTGGCGGTGATCGGCGGCCTGCTGGCGATGGACCCGGCCCGCCTGCACCGCCAGCCGCCGGTCGACCGGGCCAAGGGGCAGGTCAGGGCCGGGCTGCGCCACGTCTGGGCCGACCCGGTGCTGCGCTCGACCATCGCCCTGGTCGCGGTCGTCGGCGTCCTCGGCCTCAACTACCGGGTCGCCCTGCCGCTGCTGGCCCGCTTCACCTTCGGCGGCGGCGCCGGCGCCTACGGCGCGCTGGCGTCGATCATGGCCGCCGGCTCGGTGGTCGGTGCCCTGCTCGCCGCCCGGCGCGGACGCCCGTCCAGGGCCATGTTGCTCGGCTCGGTGGCCGCCTTCGGGTTGCTGTCGCTGGCCGCGGCCGCCGCGCCGACGCTGGCCGTCGAGGCGGTCGTGCTGGCGCCGCTGGGCCTTGCCAGCATCACCTTCCTGGCCACCGCCAACTCGACCCTGCAGCTCGCCTCCAGCCCGGGGATGCGCGGCCGGGTGATGGCCCTGTACGGCCTGGTGTTCCTCGGCTCGACCCCGCTCGGGGGGCTGCTCGGCGGCTGGATGGCGGGCGAGTTCGGCCCCCGCTCGATCCTGGTGCTGTCCGGCGTCTCCAGCATCGCCGCCGCCGGTGTCGCCGCCCTCTTCGCCCGCGGCGGGTCCGCCCCGCCCGAAGAGGCCGACCGGGCGGCCTGACCTCGGCGGGCGTCGTCCCGGCCGTCAGCCGGCGAAGAACCGTTCCAGGACCGGGGCGAGCGCCTTCTCGGGACGGTTGCCGGCACCGCCGGCGCTCCCCGGCGGGATACGTCCCCGCGACGTCGTCCAGGACCCTCCGAGGGCAGGGCTCAGCAGGCCGCGCGGAGGTCCGAGAGGCGCACCAGCAGCTCGGAGCGGGCCGACTCCAGTGCGGCGAGCGGTTCGGTCATGGCGACCTCCACCTCGCGGGCGACCGCGCGGTCCAGGCCACCGGTGAGGCGGTCGGCCCAGCGGCGCCCGACCCGGCGGGAGCTGGCCGCCAGCAGCCGCGCCAGCAGCCAGCCGGCCACCACCCCGCCGGCCAGCAGCAGCAGCGGCACCGGCACGCCCCGCCAGGTCGGCAGGTCCGGCAGGTCGGCCCTGGCCCAGCCGGCCAGCAGCAGGGTCAGGTACCAGAGCGCGCCGGCGGCGGCCGCGCCGGTGGCGACCGTCTGCAGCACGCCGATCAGCGGCCACAGCCGGGAGCGTGGCGGCCGGGCGTGCTCCACCGACGCCGCCGCCACCGCGCCGTCGATCGCCACGGCCAGCCGCTCCTCCAGCCGGTCCGGTCGCGCCAGGGCCATGACCTCGGCGCGCAGCGGCGGCGGGGCCGCCACCGCCGCCCGGCGCAGCAGGTCGTGGACCGGGTTGACGGTGCGGCTGAGGGTCGACCGCCCCCGCCAGCCGCGGGCGTAGGCGACCGGGTCGATCGACCGGGCCGAGGCGGGCCCGCGCTCGCCGCCGCCGCGGGCCCTGGCGAGCAGGGCCCGCAGACGGCCGACCGGTCCGGCGCCGGCGGCCCGTGCCTCGGCCGTGGTGCGGCGCCGGCAGGCCCGCCGCACCCCCTCGACGTCGACCGCGGAGCGGGCCGCGGCCACCGCCTGCTGGCGGGCGGCGCGCTTGGCGTCCTCGCCGACCAGCGGCCGGCCGGCGTCGGGCCCGTCGAGGCCGGCGCGCCTGGCCACCTCGGCCCCGGCGGCGGCGCAGTCGGCCGCCACCCGCTCGGCGACCACGGCCTTGGCCTGCAGCCGCTCCGACAGCCAGCCGCGCAACGCCTCCAGCTCGCCGTGGCCCGCGCGCGGGTCGGGGGGATCGGCCGAGACCACGAACAGCGGCCGGTCGCCGAGGCCGTCGGCGGCCAGCCGGCGGCGCAGGTCGGCGGCGAGGGCGGCCTCCTGGGCGGGGCCGCCGATGACGTCGCGCCGGTTGACCACGAACACCTGGCGGCCCGCGTGGTGCGCCAGCGGCCGCAGGTAGTCCTCGTGCAGCACCCGGTCGTTGTACTTCTCCGGGTCGAGCACCCAGCAGACCGCGTCCACCTTCGGCAGCACCTGGTCGACGGTGGCGCGGTGGTGCCGTTCGACCGAGTCGTAGTCGGGCAGGTCCAGCAGGCAGAGCTCGGCGAAGCGGGCGTCGTCGTGGCTGACCACCTTCTCGACCCCGACCCAGCCCAGCAGCGGCCGCAGCTCGGCCGCGGCGTCAGCCGGCACCCAGGCGACCGGTTCCTCGGTCACCGGCCGGGTCGCTCCCGCCGGGCTGACCTCCTCGCCGGCGAGGGCGTTGAGCAGGCTCGACTTGCCGGCGCCGGTGCCGCCGGCCAGCGCCAGCACGAAGGCGGTGCCGGGGAAGCCGAGCCGGGTGCGGGCGGCGGCCAGGGTCGCCCTGGCGGCGCCCGCATCCAGCCCGAGCCGCTCGGCCGCCTCCGCGACCTGCTCCAGCGCCTGCAGGCAGCGGCCGAGGTCCCGGCCCGCCCCGTCCACGCTCAGCCGTCCCGGCCGGCGCGGCGGCCCGGGTCGGCGAGGGCGCTGAGCAGGCGCTCCGCCTCGGCGAGCACCTGGGCGGCGGCGGCGCGAAGCTCGTCGGGAGCGGCCTGCGGTGCCTCCAGGAGGCCGAGGAAACGCCCGGCGTCGCGGTCCAGCGCGGTCCGCAGGGTGCGCCGCAGGTCCCGCTCGGCGCCGCGGATGATGTCGACCACGGCGGCCTCGCCGATGAGCGCCTCCAGCAGCTTCTGGTTGACCACCGCGGTGCCGCCGGCGATGGCCAGCTCGCCGCCGGTGAGCCCGGCCGAGTGGGCGAACACCGCCAGCATCGCGACCACCCCGATCGCGTTGACGCCCAGCGACGTCACGAACGCGAACGCCCGCCGGCTCTGGCCGCGCTCCTCCACCGTCCGGGTGAGGCGCCCCAGCCACTCGGTGAGCAGCGCGCGCGCCTCGGCCTCCAGCTCGGGACCGTGGCCCCAGAGGCCCGGGTGGGCGTCGAGCAGCAGCGACCCCGCCGGGTCGGCGGCCCACTGGGTGGCGGCGTCGCCGGCGGCCACGTCGGCGTGGCGGACCAGGGCGGCGACCAGCTCGTCGAAGGCGCGCTCCTTGGTGCGCTGCAGCTCGGGGGCGCCGCGTGCCGGCTGGAACCGCCGCGCCAGCCACGCCCGGACCCGGCCGACGCCGCTCGACAGCCAGCGGCCGAGGTCGCCCACGCCGACGAACTCCTGCCAGGAGCGCATCACCTCGCCGCGGAGGAAGTCGCCGCCGGCCAGGCGGTCCTGCAGGCGCTCCTGCTCGGTGGCGTAGGCGCGCTCGACCGGCAGCCGCAGCGCCGCCGCCCGCAGCCGGTCGGCCTCCAGGTCGCGGGCGACCGCCTCGACCGCCGCCGGCAGGCCGGCGAGCGCGCCCCGGAGCGCCTGCGCCTTGACCGCGGTGAGGGCGACCGGGTCCTCCGACAGGCTGGCCAGCAGCTGCCGGACCGGCTCGACGGCGGCGGCGTCCAGGCCGTCGACGGCGGGGTCGCGCGCCCCCTCGACCACGCCGAGCAGCGGCAGGTCGCGGCCCCCCGGCCCGGCGCGGTCGAGGCCGGCCTCTTCGAAGCGGCGCCGGCAGTCCCGCAGGATCGCCTGCCGGTCGGCCTCCCGCGGCGGCAGCCGGTTCACCACCACCAGCAGCGGCACGCCCCTGGCCCTGGCCCGCCGGAGGAACTCCCACGGCACCGCGTCGGCGTAGCGCTGCGCGGTGGTGATGAACAGGCACAGGTCGGCCGCCTGCAGCAGCTCGTCGGCCGCGCGGCGGTTGGCGGCCTCCACCGAGTCGACGTCGGGGGTGTCGACCAGCGCGATCTCCGGGAAGGCGCGCTCGTGCACGGTGAGCTGGAGGCGGTCGGCGTCGGCCAGGGCGGCGAGCACCTTGCCGGCCATGAAGGCGTCGACCTGGCCGGGGGCGAGCAGCACGACCGGCCGCATGGTGGTCGGCCGCACCACCCCGCTGGGGCTCACCCGGTGCCGGGCGAGCCCGTTCAGCAGCGACGACTTGCCGGCCCCGGTGGAGCCGAGCAGGATGCAGACCAGCGGCGCCTCCAGGTCGCGGACCCGCGGCAGCAGGTAGTCGTCCAGGTGCCAGGCGAGCCGCCGCCGGCGCTCCTGGCCAGGGTCGTCCGGGCCGGGGGCGCGCGGCACCGCGGCCGCCAGCCGCTCGGCCAGCCGGGCCAGCGCGGCCTGCAGGGCGGTGGTGTCGACTGCGGTCGGCATGGTGCTCTCCAGGTACCCGTGGCGGGCGCATGAAACCAAGCGAATGTCCGGGAGGTCTATTCCTGCGTCGTCCGCACCCGACGCGGGAGGAGCAAGGGTATGGGAATTCTCGGCTGGATCGTCCTCGGGCTGCTCGCCGGCGCCATCGCCAAGGCCATCCTGCCCGGTGACGACCCTGGCGGCATCATCGTCACGATCATCATCGGCATCGTCGGCGCGCTGCTCGGCGGGTTCCTCGGCCAGGCGCTGTTCAACGTCGACACCCTCGACGAGTTCTTCGACATCAGCACCTGGCTGACCGCGATCATCGGCGCCATCATCCTGCTGCTGCTCTACCGGCTGGTGGCGGGCAGGGGCCGGCGCAGGGTCATCTAGCGCGGCGAGCAGCCGGGACGCGCCCCCGGGACCGGGGAGCGCGTCCCGCTGTCGTTCAGCGGCCCGCGGCGCGGCGGCCGAACGCCACGACGGCCGCGCCGGTGAGGCCGGCGGCGGCCGCGAGCAGGCCACGGTGGGTGGTCAGCCAGAGGTGGGCGCTGTGGCCGTGGGCGCGGTGGTCGAAGCCGCCGTGGGCGCCGCGGTCGCCCGGCACCGGAGCCCACAGGTTGGCGGGCCGGTCGGGGATCGCCGGCTCGCCCGTCTGCTGGGACCAGAAGCCGGTGCGGCCGAGGTAGCGGTCCAGCAGGCCCGGCGCCACGGCGTTGGCCATCAGGGTGGCGACCGTGGCGGCGCCGACCCGCAGCTCCCGGCGGCGGTGGGTGGCCGCCCAGACGATCGCCCTGGCGGCCACCTCCGGCTGGTAGATGGGCGGCACCGGCTGGGCCCTGCTCGGCAGGTGCGACAGCGCCACCTCGAACTGGGGCGTGTTGAGCGCGGGGAGCTGGACCATGGTGATGCGCACCCTGGACCCGTCGTGCACCAGCTCGCAGCGGACCGACTCGGTGAAGCCCTGGATGGCGTGCTCGGCGCCGCAGTAGGGGCTCTGCAGGGGGACGCCGCGGTAGGCGAGCGCCGAGCCGACGCACACCACCACGCCCCGGTCCCGCGGCACCATGCGGTCCAGCGCCGCCTTGGTGCCGTACACCACCCCCAGGTAGGTGACCTCGGTGGTGCGCCGGAACTCCTCGGCGGAGGTCTCGGCGAAGGGCGCGTACACGGACGCCATGGCGTTGTTGATCCACGCGTCGATCGGTCCCAGCCCCTGCTCGACCTGGCTCGCGGCCTGCTCGACCGCGGCCGCGTCGGCGACGTCGGTGGCGACCGCCAGCGGGCGGCCGCCGGCGCTCTCGACCTCCTTGGCGGTGGCCTCGAGGGCGTCGCCGCCGCGGGCCAGCAGCCCGACGCCGGAGCCAAGGCTCCCGAACGCCCGCGCGGTCGCCCGCCCGACCCCTGAGCTCGCCCCGGTGATCACCACGACGTTCGGTGCCTGCATGGCGCACTCCTCACCGCCGCCTTCGACCGGTGCACCCGCTGGGTTACCCCGGGTGGGGCGCGGTCACGCACCGCCGGCCATCGCCGGCCTCGGCTGCTCCTGCGGGTTGACCAGCACGTCGACCAGGGCGGGCCCGGGGTGGGCGAAGGCGCGGCGCACCGCCGGGTCGACCCCGGCGGCCCGCTCCACCCGCAGGCCGAGCGCGCCGTTGGCCGCGGCGAAGCTGGCGAAGTCGGCCGCCTGCCCGGCCGAGGCGTTGCTGACCACGACCTTCACCGGCAGCCGGTGGTGGATGGCGGTGAGCAGCTCGCCCATCACCCTGGCGAACCCGTCGTTGCCGGTGACGGCGATGCAGCAGCGACCCGGGTGCGCCCACTGGGCGGCGAGCGCGTACGGCAGCCCGGCCGCCATCGTGGCCAGGTTCGCCGACAGCAGGTAGTCGCGGCGCCCGCGGACGTCGAGGTGGCGGGCGGTCCAGGTCGCGACCACGCCGGAGTCGGAGGCGAGGATGGCGTCGTCGGCGGCGTGCCGGTCGACGACCCGCATCAGGTACTGCGGCTGGATGGGGTCGAGGGTCTGGTCCTCCAGCTCGTCCAGGCGCCGGCGCCAGCGCGTCATGCCCTCCTGGGCCGCCTCCAGGAAGCCGCGGTCCTGCTTGTGCCGCAACAGCGGCAGCAGCGCCTGCAGCGTCTCGGCCGCGTCCCCGACCAGGGCGGCCTCGGTGCCGGTCGCGGGGCCGCCCACCCTCGCCAGGTCGGTCTCCAGCTGCACGGCGCGCACCTTGCCGGGGTCGGGGAGGCTGCGGGCCCAGGGGAAGTTGGTGCCGACCACCAGCAGGGTGTCGGCGCCGGCCAGGGCGTCCTCGGAAGGCCTGGTCCCCAGCACGCCGACGCAGCCGGTGGTGAGCGGGTGGTCGTCCGGCACCGCGGCCTTGCCGGGCAGCGACTTCACGATCGGGCTGGCGAGCCGCCCGGCCACCGCCAGCAGCTCCTCCCTGGCGGCCAGGCCGCCGGCGCCGACCAGCAGCACCACCCGGCTTCCCTGGTTGAGCACCGCCGCCGCCCGGCGCAGGTCGTCGGTGGGCGGCACGCCGGGGCCGCTGGTGAGCAGCGGCGCCGTCGGCGGCGTCCCGGTCGGGGTCAGCAGCGCCCGGAGGCTGGGGTCGGCTGCGGTCTCCTCCAGCCCGGGCGGGAAGGTGATGTGGGACACCGTCCCCCGGGCCAGCGCATGGCCGATGCCGATGTCGACCACCGCGGGGACCTGCAACGGCACGTCGACCTTGACGTTGTAGTCGGCCACGTCCTCGAACACCTTGTCCAGCTGCAGCTCCTGCCGGAAGCCGGTGCCGAGCAGGCGGATCTCGTGGCTCTCGGTCACCGCCAGCACGGGCTGGTGGTCGAGCTTGGCGTCGTAGAGCCCACCGAGCAGGCGCAGCGCGCCCGGGCCGGAGGTGGCCAGGCAGGCGCCCACCCGCCCGGTGACCTTGGCGTAGCCGCTGGCCATGAGCCCGGCCGCCTCCTCGTGGTGGACCAGCACCAGCCGGATGCGGTCGCGGCGGCGGCGGAACGCCTCCACCACCCCGTCGCCGCCGTCGGCGGGCAGCCCGAACACGGTGTCGACGCCCCAGTCGACCAGCCGTCCCACCAGCAGGTCGGCGACAAGCTCCCGCACCAGGCCCTCCCCCCGAGCGTGGCGAACGTCCGGAAGCTACCAGATTGTCGGAGACGTGGTCACCGCCCGTTGACCACGTCGGCCAGGGCCTTGACGAGCAGGTGGCTCGAGGTGGCGCCGGGGTCCTGGTGGTCGCGGGACCGTTCGCCCAGGTAGCTGGCCCGTCCCTTGCGGGCCACCAGCGGGATGGTCGCCTTCATGCCGGCCGCGGCGGCCTGCTCGGCCGCGTCGAGCGCGGCACCGAGCCCCTCGCCGGCGGCCAGGGCGGCGTCGAGCGCCTCCAGGGCGGGGTGCCAGGCGTCCAGCATGGTCTTGTCCTCCAGCTGCGCCTTGCCGCGCGCGACCACGCCCTGGTAGCCGGCGCGCAGGGCGGCCGCCAGCCGCCCGTCGTCCACCTCGGCGGCGTCGCCCAGCTCCTTGCCGAGCGCGAGGTAGAACGACCCGTACAGCGGACCGGAGGCGCCCCCCACCTTGCTGATCAGCGCCATGCCGACGGCCTTGAAGACGCCGCCGAGGTCCTCGTCCTGGAGGCCCTCCAGGCGTTGCAGCGCCGCCTTGAACCCGCGGTTCATGTTGGTGCCGTGGTCCCCGTCGCCGATGGCCGCGTCCAGCCGCGTGAGCGCGGCGGCGTTCTCCTCGACGACCGCCGCCGACGCCCTGACCCACGCCACCGCCTGGGCGGCGGTGAACACCGGCTACACCCCCCAGCGCAGCGCCGGGGTGCGCACCGGCAGGTCCCACAGGCGGGTCTTCTCGTCGTCGAGGCGCAGGATGGTGACCGAGGCGCCCTGCATCTCCAGGGAGGTGATGTAGGGCCCGATGAGGTTCCTGGCGATCTGCACGCCGCCCTCGTCGAGGAGCTGGGCGACCCGCCGGAAGACCACGTACAGCTCGGCCAGGGGCGTGCCGCCCATGGAGTTGACGAACACCAGCACCTGGTCGCCCGCGTTGAGCCCGAGGTCCTCGATCACCGGCCGCGCCAGCCGGTCGGTGAGCTGGTCGGCGGGCTCCAGCTTGATCCGCTCGCGCCCCGGCTCGCCGTGGATGCCGATGCCGATCTCCACCTCGTCGTCGCCCAGCTCGAAGGTGGGCGACCCGGCCGCCGGCACCGTGCACGAGGTCAGCGCCAGCCCCATCGACCGCACGTTGGCGTTGACGTCCCGCGCCAGGTCGGCCACGGAGGCCAGGTCGGCCCGCTCCTCGGCCTTGGCCCCGACGATCTTCTCCATCAGCACGGTCCCGCCGACCCCCCGCCGCCCCTGGGTGTACAGCGAGTCCTTCACCGCCACGTCGTCGTCGACCACCACGCTCTGCACCTCGATGCCGGCGTCCCTTCCCAGGTCCGCCGCCATCTCGAAGTTCATGATGTCGCCGGAGTAGTTCTTGACGATGTGGAGCACCCCGGCGCCCCCGTCCACCTTGGTGGTCGCCCACTCCATCTGGTCCGGCGTCGGCGAGGTGAACACCTCCCCCGGGCACGCCGCGTCCAGCATCCCCCTGCCCACGAACCCCCCGTGCATCGGCTCGTGCCCGGACCCCCCGCCCGAGACGACCCCCACCTTCCCCTGCACAGGAGCATCGGCCCGGTAGACGACGAACGGATCGTAGTTGACGCCAACAAGGTCCCCATGGGCCCGCTGCATCCCCTCCAGGGACTCCCGTACGAAGTCGTCAACGGCGTTGATCAGCTTCTTCACACCGACCTCCCACGATCTCAAACACAGGCGGCAAGGCAGGATTGGTTGGAACGGCCCGGCGGAGGGTCCCCGACGACCGACTATCGTTCGCGGAGGAAGGCGGGGACCCTCCGCCGGGCCTCACCCACGGCTACCCGCTCAATCAACCCACCCGCGGGTCCGCTCGATGGCCTTCTTCCACCGCGCGTACCCCGTCTCCCGCTGGTCCTCCGACCACTGCGGCTCGAACGTCCGGTCCACCTGCCAGTTCTGCCGCATCTCGTCCAGGCTGGACCAGTACCCGGTGGCCAGCCCCGCCAGGTAGGCGGCGCCCAGCGCGGTCGTCTCCGCCACCTGCGGCCGGATCACCGGGATGCCGAGGATGTCGGCCTGCAGCTGCATGAGGAAGTTGTTCTTGACCGAGCCGCCGTCGACCCGCAGGTCCTCCAGGCGCTTGCCGGAGTCCTGCGCGACCGCCTCGGCCACGTCGCGGCTCTGGTAGCACTCCGACTCCAGCGTCGCCCGCACCAGGTGGGCCCGGTTAACGTACCGGGTCAGGCCGACGATCGCGCCCCTGGCCCGCTCGTCCCAGTAGGGGGCGAACAGGCCGGAGAAGGCCGGCACGAAGTAGGCGCCGCCCGAGTCCTGGACCGACTGGGCGATCGCCTCGGTCTCATCGGCGCTGGCGATCATCTTCAGGTTGTCGCGCAGCCACTGCACCGCGGCGCCGGTGATCGCGATCGAGCCCTCCAGGGCGTAGTAGCTGTCGCCCTTCTCCAGCGCATAGAAGCCGGTGGTCAGCAGCCCCGACTTGGACGGCACCGGCTGCTTGCCGGTGTTCTGCAGCAGGAAGTTGCCGGTCCCGTAGGTGTTCTTGGCCTGGCCGACGTCGAAGCAGGTCTGCCCGAACAGGGCCGCCTGCTGGTCGCCGGCGTCGCCGCAGATCGGCACCTGGCCGCCGAGCGGGCCGTCGGCGGTGCTGCTACCGTAGGTCTCGCGGTCCGAGGAGGGCCGCAGCTCGGGTAGCAGCGACCGCGGGATGTTGAGCTCGGCCAGGATAGCGTCGTCCCAGTCGGTGTTGGCCAGGTTGAACAGCATCGTGCGGGAGGCGTTGGTGTAGTCGGTGATGTGCTGGCCGCCGTCGACCCCGCCGGTCAGGTTCCAGATCACCCAGGTGTCGGTGTTGCCGAAGAGGAGATCGCCACGCTCGGCCCGCTCCCTGGCGCCCTCGACGTTCTCCAGGATCCAGGCGATCTTGGTGCCGGAGAAGTAGGTGGCGATGACCAGGCCGGTCTTGGGCTTGATCTCCTCCTCGTAGCCCTCCTCCTTCCAGCGGGACACGATCGGCTGGGTGCGGGTGTCCTGCCAGACGATCGCGTTGTAGACCGGCTCCCCGGTGTTCTTGTCCCAGACGACGGTGGTCTCCCGCTGGTTGGTGATCCCGACCGCGGCGAGGTTGTCGGCGCTCAGGTTGTTGTCCCGCAGGACCTGCGAGGTCACCTGCTGGGTGCGCTCCCAGATCTCCTTGGGGTCGTGCTCGACCCAGCCGGCCTGCGGGTAGATCTGCTCGTGCTCAAGCTGGGCGACCCCGGCGCTGGTGCCGTTGTGCTGGAAGAGCATCGCCCGGGTCGAGGTCGTGCCCTGGTCGATCGCCAGGACGTACTCCTTCGCCATCCTTGACCTCCTGTGCGCGTTCGGGTGGGGGAGCGGCCGATGGGAGGGGGCGCCAGGCCGGCGCCACCTCCCACAAGGACCCGATCAGGTCGTTTCGGGGCGGCGGGTGTCGACCGGGCGGCCGGTGTCCGGCTCTTCGACCACCTCACCGACCTCGCCTGCGGCCGGTAGGAATCTGCCGATGAACCAGTCGTAGACGTAGCCGCCGAGGGCCCCGCCGATGAACGGCCCGATGATCGGCACCCAGGCGTAGAAGTCGCCCCGCTGGTCGTTGAACGCGCCGGCCCATCCGCAGACCCAGGCCGCCAGGCGCGGGCCGAGGTCGCGGGCGGGGTTGATGGCGTAGCCGGCGGCCGCCCCGATCGCCATGCCGATGCCGACCACCAGCAGCCCGATGATGAATGGGTGCATGTTCCCCGTGGGCGCGAGGTTGCGGCTGTCGATGATGGCGAAGATCACCATCACCAGGATCGCGGTGCCGATGATCTGGTCGCGCAGCGCCCCGAGCTGAGAAATATTGGCGTAGTCGGCGGCGTTGTTCGGGTAGGTGTTGAACACCACCTGGCTCTTGAACTCCTTGGCCGGGTCGAACCTGTCGAACGCCTCCCAGAAGTTCCAGCGGACCACCAGCGCGGCCAGGAACGCCCCGATCACCTGGGCCACCATGTAGGGCGCGACCTTCCCCCAGGGGAAGCCACGCCGCAGCGCCACCGCCAACGTGACCGCGGGGTTGATGTGGGCGCCGGAGATGCCGCCCGCCACGTAGACGCCCATGACGACGCCGATACCCCACGCCCAGTGGATCGATTGGGCACCGGCGGAGAACGGGGTCAGCACGGTCTGGGCGACGACCCCGACCCCGAAGATGATCAGCGTGAAGGTGCCAAGTAGCTCGGCCGACAGCTCGCCGACCAGCGTGTTACGCCGCAACGAACAGCCCTCCTCCTTGGTTCCCCCTACTCCTTGGTTCCCTACCTGGAATGGTCCCTCGAGAGGTCCCTCCTTCCTCGTGTTCGGTCATACCGAACAAGGTTGGATCATTACGCGCGGGCCTGCTTGTGTTGTCAAGAGGCCGGCCCGGCGCCCATGGGGCGGATCCGGCCGGGCGGTGGTTTGACGAGGTCAGCCGGGTTTCGCTACCATTCGCGATCGCGCTTCTCCGCAGCGTCGGTGACGCGCGCCCAGGCCGGACCGCCGCTGACCGGCTCGCTCGGTGGGTCCCCAGCTCCTGAGCCGCCAGGCGTGGTCCCGGTCGCAGCCAGTCCCTGACCAGCACGGAACCGGACGATGGATGGACGACGGCCTCGGAACGGAATAAACGCCCGACGCCGTGGAGTTGAATGAGCAGCAGGAACGGACGCAAGGAGCAGAGATTGCCGACGATCGCCCAGCTGGTCCGCAAGGGCCGCCAGAGCAAGGTCGAGAAGACCAAGACCCCGGCGCTGAAGGGCTCGCCCCAGCGGCGGGGGGTCTGCACGCGCGTCTACACGACCACGCCCAAGAAGCCCAACTCGGCGCTGCGCAAGGTCTGCCGGGTGCGGCTGAACAGCGGCATCGAGGTCACCGCGTACATCCCCGGCGTCGGCCACAACCTGCAGGAGCACTCGATCGTGCTGGTGCGCGGCGGCCGCGTGAAGGACCTGCCGGGCGTCCGTTACAAGGTCATCCGCGGCGTGCTCGACACCCAGGGCGTGCGCGACCGCAAGCAGGCCCGTTCGCGCTACGGCGCCAAGGCCAAGCAGGGTTAGGAGGCGAGGCATGCCGCGTAAGGGACCAGCAAGCCGCCGGCCGCTGTCGCCGGACCCCATCTACCAGTCGCAGCTCGTCACCCAGCTGGTCAACAAGATCCTGCTGCGGGGCAAGCGCTCCACCGCCGAGCAGATCGTCTACGAGGCGCTGGAGCAGTGCCGCCGCAAGACCGGCAACGACCCGGTGACCACGCTCAAGCGCGCGGTCGAGAACGTCCGGCCGGTGCTGGAGACCAAGAGCCGCCGGGTCGGCGGCGCGACCTACCAGGTGCCGGTCGAGGTGCGGCAGGGCCGCTCGACCACCCTGGCGCTGCGCTGGCTGGTCAACTTCGCCCGCAACCGCCGCGAGAAGACCATGACCGACCGCCTGGCCGGCGAGCTGCTGGACGCCTCCAACGGCGCCGGCGCCGCGGTCAAGCGCAAGGAAGACACCCACAAGATGGCGGAGGCCAACCGCGCCTTCGCCCACTACCGCTGGTAGGGAATGACGAACACCGCAGTAGACCGCAAGGCCACCAGGGCCAAGTCGGGGCTCGCGATCCGCGAGTTCCCGCTTTCGCGCACCCGCAATATCGGGATCATGGCGCACATCGACGCGGGGAAGACCACCACCACCGAGCGGATCCTCTACTACACCGGCCGCACCTACAAGATCGGCGAGGTCCACGAGGGCGCGGCCGTGATGGACTGGATGCAGCAGGAGCAGGAGCGCGGCATCACCATCACCTCGGCCGCGACCACCACCAGGTGGCGCGACCACTGGATCAACCTGATCGACACCCCCGGCCACGTCGACTTCACCGTCGAGGTCGAGCGCTCCCTGCGGGTGCTCGACGGCGCGGTGGCGCTGTTCGACGCCGTCGGCGGGGTCGAGCCCCAGTCGGAGACGGTCTGGCGCCAGGCGGACAAGTACCGCGTGCCGCGGATCTGCTTCGTCAACAAGATGGACCGCGTCGGTGCCGAGTTCCACCGCACGGTCGACATGATCGTGGACCGGCTGGGGGCGACCCCCGCCGTGCTGCAGCTCCCCTGGGGCGTGGAGAGCAACTTCCACGGCGTCATCGACCTGGTCGAGATGCGCGGCCACTACTGGCCGAGCGACGGCATGGGCGAGGCGTGGGAGGACCGGCCCATCCCCGACGAGTACGCCGACCTCGCCGCCGAGTGGCGCCACCGCCTGTTCGAGCTGCTGGCCGACCACGACGAGCAGCTCATGGAGATGTACGTCGCCGAGCAGGAGCCCACCGTCCAGCAGCTCCGCAAGGCGATCCGCCGGGCCACGATCGCTGGCGACATCACCCCGGTGCTGTGCGGCAGCGCCTTCAAGAACAAGGGCGTGCAGCCGCTGCTGGACGCGGTCGTGTGGTACCTGCCGTCGCCGCTGGACGTGCCCCCGATCCAGGGCAGCAAGGTCGGCGACGAGTCGGCCGTGCTGGAGCGCAAGCCCGACGACAGCGAGCCGTTCGCCGCCCTCGCCTTCAAGATCATGGCCGACCCGTACGTGGGCAAGCTCACCTACTTCCGCGTCTACTCCGGCACGTTGAAGGCGGGCAGCCGCGTGCTGAACGCCTCCAAGGACCGCACCGAGCGGATCGGCCGGCTGCTGCAGATGCACGCCAACCACCGCGAGGACAAGGACGCGGTGTTCACCGGCGACATCGTGGCC
>Ga0081538_10000700_pt1 | contig 36835 bp, 41 predicted proteins | sample TabmetS5T2R1_FD_71022 | JGI IMG/M metagenome (GOLD analysis project Ga0081538, IMG submission 71022) | Tabebuia heterophylla rhizosphere microbial communities from the University of Puerto Rico - S5T2R1 | ecosystem: Host-associated > Plants > Roots > Rhizosphere ...
GCTGATGTTCTGAGCAATGCCAGCGCGCCGCAGCGACCGGCCTCAGCCCCTTCACGCGTCGTCGACCAACTTCCGCAGACGGCGCAGGCCTGCGGAACCTTTCCGTCGGCATCCCGGTGGGGCCGCTTGGCCAGCACGCGGTTAGCCGCCTCGTAGCGAGCTTGGGCGTCCGCCTCCTCCGTCGTGCACAGCCCGACCGCGAGGCGGGCGCGGTCGAGGAGCGCCCGGCGCTGTGCCGGTTCCGCTGCGCCGAGCGCGTCGATCAGGGAGCCCGCCGTGCGGTGCCCGGAGGCGGCAGCCTGGACGATAAGTTCGCGCGTGACTTCCAGGTCGTCGCCGTCAAGCGTCTGGCGCGCCGCGTCAGCGACCTCGCTCAGGGTGTCGTCTGGGTTTCTATGCGGGACCGTTATCTGCCACATGGTTTCCTTTCAAAATCTGCCCCGGCGCGGACGACGTGACGCGCCAACATCCCCCGCCGCCGGGGTTGGGGCCCCGTCCTGGGAGCCCCGCTCTCCGCCCGAAGGGAGGCGCGGGCGAAGCTTCACGAAATCTCACTCGCTCGTGCGATTGGCTGAGTAGGGGGTACCGAGCCAGCGGTCGGCATCCCGCCCCGGAGTCAGCTGACGCTCATATGGAAGAACCCGGAAGGCTGAGGAATTCCCTTCAGCTCACGCTCCAAGTCGAACAGCTGGCCTCTGTAGACGCGCCCGTTCTCGACGTAGCTCGCCGCCTCGATTACTCGCTCGGCGGCTCGACGCAAGCGGCGGTGTTGCTCTCGAAGCGCTTCAAGCTCTTCGTCGCGGTCCATCCTCTTCTTCAACGTTTTTCGTCCTTTCTGGTCGCTCGCCTCGCCGACCCGGCTCGCCTCGCTCTTCGTTGTCCCCTACCCAGCCTCAGCTCGGCTCGCTCAGCCGCTCGCCTCGGTCTCCTCCTCCACCCGGGCCGGTTGAGGGTGTCGAGGGTTCTCCACTTCCTGTGGTGGAAATGGAGAAAGCCACCCGGTCCGTCTATCGGGGCCGTTGGCATCCAGGATGTAGCTCGAGCGCGGCAGGGAAGTTCAGACGAAATCCGCTCGCTACATCCACCGCTGGCCACGACGGCCAGCCACTCTTTAGTCCCGCAGCTACGTTTGCGCCCCGGGAACCCTCATCCCCAACCTCCGCCGAGCAGCACCCGGCTTCGGCCTCGCGGCCGTTTGTCAGCGTGGATAGTCGCCTCCGGACCTTGTGATAGTATGCACAAAGTCGTATAAGCGCCCTCGATCGGATGGGAAGGAAGGTTTCTCGGTCGGGGGCGTTTGTCTTCCCGCGCCGTCTACGAGCCTGCGAGCGCAGGCGAGCCCCGACGCGGGGGTGCTGAAGTCTCTGCTGCAAGTCGGGCTCGGCGGCTGCAATTCTGCTGCAACCCTCAGCGCCTCGGGACGCGAAGGTCCTGCAAATCGGCTTCGCGGTTTTCGCGGTTCTGAGTAGCCGGAATGCCGGGTGCGAGCAGCGATTTCGCGGTTCTGCGCGGTCTACGTGCGGAGCGGAGAGGGTGGGATTCGAACCCACGAGGCGGTTTAACCCGCCCACGCGATTTCCAGTCGCGCACCTTAAGCCACTCGGTCACCTCTCCGAAGCGGCTCTGACGATAGCGGCGGTTACGGGAGTGCCGGCGCCTCGGGGAGGCGTTCGAGCGCGGCCTCCATGTCGCTCTCGGAGAACTCGAGATCGGTGAGCTCGCCGGCGAAGAACGCGTCGTAGGCAGACATGTCGAAGTGGCCGTGCCCCGAGAGGCCGATCAGGATCACGCGCTCCTCGCCCGCCTGCTTCGCCGCCTCGGCCTCGTCGAACGCCGCCCGCAGCGCGTGCGCCGGCTCGGGGCCGGGGATGATCCCCTCGGCGCGGGCAAAGCGCACCGCGGCGTCGAAGGCCTCGGTCTGCTGGATCGCCTTCGCCTCGACCAACCCCTGCTTGACCAGGGCGCAGAGGCTGGGCGCGTCCCCGTGGTAGCGCAGCCCGCCGGCGTGCACGGGCGGCGGCACGAAGTCGTGACCGAGCGTGTACATCGGCATCAGCGGCGTCATCCCAACGGTGTCGCCGAAGTCGTACGCGTAGGCCCCTCGGGTCAGCGTCGGGCACGCCGCGGGCTCGGCCGCGACGAAACGGGTCGTCTTGCCGTCCCGCAGATTCGCGCGCACGAAGGGATACGTGAGCCCCGCGAAGTTGGAGCCGCCCCCAACGCACCCGACGACCACGTCGGGGTACTCGCCCGCCTGCTCGAGCTGGGCGATCGACTCCTGTCCGATCACGGTCTGGTGCAGGCAGACGTGGTTGAGCACCGAGCCCAGGGAGTAGTTCGTGTGCTCGCTCCCAGCGGCCACCTCGACGGCCTCGGAGATCGCGATCCCGAGGCTGCCGGAGGAGTGCTCGGCCTGCGAGCGTCCGGCCTCGGTCAGATCCGATGGGCTGCGATGAACGGTGCCGCCCCAGGCTTCGATCATCGCGCGCCGGTAGGGCTTCTGGTCGTAGGAGACGCCGACCATGAACACCTCGCACTCGAGCCCGAAGAGCTGACAGGCGAGCGCGAGCGCCGAGCCCCACTGCCCGGCGCCCGTCTCCGTTGAGAGCTTGCGCACCCCGGCTTCGCGGTTGTAGAAGGCTTGCGCTACTGCGGTGTTGGGCTTGTGCGAGCCCGCCGGCGAGACGCCCTCGTACTTGTAGTAGAGGTGCGCCGGGGTATCGAGCGCGAGCTCTAGCCGGCGAGCCCGGTGCAGCGGCGTGGGTCGCCAGAGCTTGTAGATATCGCGCACTTCCTCGGGGATCTCGATCTCGGACTCCGCCGAGACCTCTTGTTCGATCAGCGCCATCGGAAACAGCGGCGCCAGGTCCTCGGGGCCAAGCGGTTCCTTTGTGCCCGGATGGAGCGGCGGGTTTGGCGGCGGGCCCAGATCGGCCAGCAGGTTCACCCAGTGGGTCGAGATCTCCGACTCGGAGAGCAGGAACTTCGTTGGCTCGGCCATCGGCGCGATTCTATGCTGCGCTCTGCGCTCGCTTAAGATCGAAGCGATGGCAACCGACGGCACCTGGCGCGTCTATCTCTCGGGCGAGATCCACTCGGACTGGCGGGAGCGGATCGCCGACGGCGTGCGCGAGGCGGGCCTGCCGGTCGAGCTGCTCGCCCCGGTCACCGACCACTCCGCCTCCGACGACGTTGGAGTCGACATCCTGGGCTCCGAGGATGAGGGCTTCTGGAAGGACCACAAGGGCGCCGGAGTGAACGCGGTCCGCACGCAGACGCTGCTGCGCCGCGCCGACGTGGTGGTGGTCCGCTTCGGCGACAAGTACCGCCAGTGGAACGCCGCGTTCGAGGCCGGCTACGCCGCGGCACTCGGCAAGCCCATCGTCACGCTCCACGATCCCGAGCTAACGCATGCGCTCAAAGAGGTCGACCGGGCTGCGATGGCGACGGCCACGGACCCGGACCAGGTCGTCGAGATTCTCCGGTACGCCATCAGCGCCTGAGCGCCAACCGGCCGATCCAAACGCCTGGGCGGCGTGATCCATCCCACACGCCGAGCTTGCGGCGACCGGCGAAACGGGAGATGATCGGCGGATGGGTGGTCGCGCGGACGAGGGGTCCCGTGAAGCCAGAAAGAAGATCACGGCCGTGTTTGCCGACATGGCCGGTTCCACCGCGCTCGCCGAGCAGCTGGATCCGGAGGTCTTTCGCCAGGTAGTGCAGGCGTTCTTCGAGCGCCTCGCTGGCGCGATCGAGCGCCACGGCGGCACCGTCGAGAACTTCGTCGGCGACGAGGTGGCCGGGGTCTTCGGCGTGCCGGTGACGCACGGGGACGATGCCCTGCGGGCGGTGCGGGCGGCGCGGGAGATGATGCGCGAACTGGAGGGGCTTAACGACGAGCTCGAGCCGCGCCTCGGCGTGCGTCTGCGGATGCGCGTGGGGGTCAACACCGGCACCGTGATCGTCGGCGCTCCGATCGCGGGCCGCGCGATGGCGCTGGGCGACGCGATGAACGTCGCGGCGCGACTCGAAAAGCGCGCGAGTCCGGGCGAGATCCTCATCGGCGAGGAAACCGAGGCCCTCGTCAGGCGCGAGGTGCGGGCCGAGCCCGCCGGCGAGCTCGACCTGCGGGGCCGCCAGGAGCCGATCGAGGCCTACAAGCTGATCAGCGCCACTCCCGCCCCCGAGGTCGAGACTCCCGCCGACGGCCCTCTGGTCGGACGCGGCCGCGACCTGGCCCTCCTCAACGTCGCGTTCGAGCGCTGCGTCGCTCGGGAGTCGCGCGAGTTCGTCACCGTCGTGGGCGCCGCGGGCGTCGGCAAGTCCCGCTTGGTCGCCGAGCTGGTTCAGCGCTACCGGCCGCGCGCCACGCTGCTGGTTGGTCGCTGCCTGCCGTACGGAGAAGGCATCACCTACTGGCCGGTGGCGGAGATCGTCGAGCAGGCCGTCGGGATCGAGGACGACGACGAGGCCGAGGTGGCGCGCGCGAAGCTCGATGCCGCTCTACGAGACGATCCCGACGGCGAGACGATCGGAAGGCGCCTAGCCCAGATCATCGGCCTCGAGGAGGGGTCCGAGTCGGGCGAGCACGGCTTCTGGGCCGTGCGCCGCCTGATCGAGATCCTCGCTGCTCGACGCCCGTTGATCGTCGTGCTCGAGGACTTGCAGTGGGCGGAGCCGATGCTGCTCGATCTCGTCGAGCATCTGGCCTCCCAGCTGCGCCCGGTTCCGGTACTGCTGGCGTGCACCGCGCGCTTTGAGCTCCTCGATCGGCGACCCGAGTGGCGGCAAACCTGCGCCACGGTGATCGCTCTGGAGCCGCTGGCTGCCGACGAATCCGAGGAGCTGATAGGCGCACTCGTGGGCCCGGACCTGCCCGACTCCGTCAGTGGCGAGGTGGTCGACCTGGCCGCGGGCAATCCGCTCTTCGTCGAGCAGGTGCTGTCGATGCTCGTGGACGAGGGCGAGCTGAAGCGCAGCGACAACGGTTGGGCGCCCGCCAGCGGGCTCGAGACGCTGCGCGTGCCGCCGTCGATAGACGCGATTCTCGCGGCGCGAATCGACAATCTCAGCGCCGACGAGCAGCTGTTCGCGGAGTGCGCGGCGGTGATCGGCAAGGAGTTCTGGGCCGGCGCGGTAGCTCAGCTCACGGGCCAGCCCTTCGAGGCGCCGCTCGACGCCCTCGTCCGCAAGCAGCTCGTCGAGCGCATCAGGCGTCCCGGCGTGGCCGACGACTACCACCGGTTCCGCCACCTGCTGGTTCGCGACGCCGTGTACCAGTCGATGCCCAAGGCGCGCCGCGCGGAGCTGCACGAGCGCGTCGCGGATTGGCTTGTGGACTGGTCGGAGTCGCGCTTAGCCCAGGTCGAGGAGATCCTCGCCTACCACCTCGAAAGCGCCTACCGCTACCGGCGTGAGCTGCTCGCCCACGATGACCGAGGCGCCAACCTCGCCTCTCGGGCCGCCCAGCACCTGATCGCGGCCGGCCGCAGGGCGGCGACGCGCCAGGACGACGCGGGCGCCGCCAGCCTCCTGTCCCGAGCGGTTGCGCTACTCGCGGAAGAAGGCACATCCAGCCGGCTGGAGCCGCTCGTCGAGCTTGGAATGGCCCTGATTCGTGGCGGCGACACCACCCACGCCGAGGAGGTGCTCGCCGAGGCGCGCCGCGCCGTCGTCGGCGAAGGCGACGAGCGCGCCGAGACCAGGATGCGGGTGCTGGAGCTGCACCTCAAGCGCCTCATCGACCCCGAGTGGTGGGCGGAGCACGGCCGCGGTGCCGCCGCGCAGGTGCTGGCGACCTTCCAGCGCCTCGGCGACGACCTCGACACCGCCAAGGCGTGGCACCTGCTCGGCAAGGTGCACTCGGACCGTGGTGAGCAGGCGGCTGCCGCCGAAGCGCTCGAGCACGCCCTCGAGCTCGCCCAGCGGGCCGGCGATAGCGGCGTTGAAGCCTGGATTCGCTACTGGCTGTTGCAGGCGGCCGTCTTCGGGCCGACCCCGTGCGAGCGGGTGATCCTGCGGGCGCGCGAAGACCTCGAATGGTCGCGCGCGCACGACAACCGCGCGCTGGAGGGGAGCACGCTTGGGCGCATGGGGGAGATGCTCGCCCGCGCCGGGCACGTGCTCGAGGCACAGGATGCCTTCGCCGAGGCGCGGAGGCTGTTCGACGATCTCGGGTTGGAGGTCCACACCGCCTACCTGGCGATCTCAACCTGCGCGGTCGAGCCGCTGACCTCCGATCCGGCCGCCGCTGAGGCGGAGCTGCGTTCGGCGCTCTCCTTCTTCGAGCAGATCGGCGCCAAGCACATCCAGGCCACCGTGCTCCCGATGCTGGCCGCGACCCTGGTGCTACAGGATCGGCCCGACGAGGCCCTCGCGCTGACCGAGCGGGCGAAGTCGCTCAGCGCGCCCGACGACCTCGACGCCCAAGTCAAGTGGCGCATTGCGCACGCGCGGGCGCTCGCCACCCGGGGCGAGTTCGCCGAGACCGAGCGGTTGGCGCGCGAGGCCGTCGAGCGCGCCGCCGCCAGCGACACGATCGTGCTTCACGCCGATGCCCTGGCATGTCTCGGCGACGTGCTGCTCGCCGCGCAGGCACCGAGCGAGGCAGTCCCCGTGATCGAGGAGTCGGTGGCCCTGTACGACGCCAAGGGCGACGTCGTCTCCGCGGCCACGTGCCGGACGACGCTCGATCGGCTCGCTCGGGCCCGCTCGACCTAGCTCTGGTTCGCGGGCGCTTCGTGCTCCAGCTGCACCGCGTCGCGTGCGGCGTCCTCGTCCAGATAGGCGTCCATGCGCGCGGCCCGCCCGTTGCGAAGCCGCCACAAGTGGAAGATCTCGAGCTCCATCTCCTCACCGCTGGCGCGGCCGCGACCATGCGCGCGCAGCTTCGCGAGCGCCATCTCCTCGCCCATCTCCTCGACCTCGAGGACGTCGAAGCCGAAGTCCTCCCAGAGCCGCTCGAAGCCGCGCATGTATCCGGCGAACTCGTCGCGGCCCACCGCCGCCTTGCGGCCCGGGACCTCGAGCGCCTCGTGCCAAACAAAGTCCGGTTCCATCAGCTCGAACAGCGTGTCGTGGTCGCCACGATTGAACGCCGCGTAACCGCGCTCGAGAATGTCATGGGGTATCCCCATGAGCCGATTATCGCGGTACCGCGAGACCCGGGATGCTTCCGTTACGTGACGGCCCACCCGACGCTAGCCTTGGGCACCGCCATCTGGAGGGGTGGCAGAGTGGTTGAATGCGGCGGTCTCGAAAACCGTTACACGTCATTCAGGCGTGTCGAGGGTTCGAATCCCTCCCCCTCCGCTCGATCCGGAAATGCCCTGCACCTAGCGAGGTTCTCGATTCCTCTGCACGAGATTCGGGCGGAAAGCACCGGCCAACACGATCGGCTCAGGCGACGCCTAGCCTCGAAACGTCGCCCAAACTCCTGATCGCACGTCGATCGCACGAGACCTCTGCGGGGCGGGCCGGACTCCGCCAGGCCGTCCACGAGCTGCTGCTCGCCCAAGCCGAGGCTGACGAGCTGCCGACCGGGCGGCAGGTCTGAGCGACACGCCCCGCGCCGAGGCGGACCGGTTGAACGCGCCCCGACGGCCGGAGAAACGCACCGGCTCGATCGGGGATCGCGTTGAGCACGCGATCGAAGAGCACGCCGACGCGGAGCGCGAGATCGAGCACGGTGAGGCTGAGGCGAAGAGGCCTCGGAACCTAAAACGCACCGTGTTCTGGCTGGCGGTGACTGGAATCTCGCTCTACCTCGTTGCTCCCAGCGTGATCGATGTCGTGGGTTCATGGCGAGGGCTGGAGCGCATCGCCGTGCCGTGGTTCGCTGCGATGGCTGCGCTCCAAGCCCTTGCAATGGCCTGCCTCTGGGCTCTCCAGCGGACTGCGCTACACGATCCCCCCTGGCCGCCGATCGTCACCTCCCAGCTCGCCGGCAACGCGCTCGCCAAGATCGCCCCCGGCGGCGGCGCGATCGGGGCGGCGCTCCAGTACCGAATGCTGGTGGAGTCGGGCGTCGACCGTGGCAGCGCAGTGGCGGGACTTACGGCGGTCAACCTGCTCACCTTCGCCGTCGTCCTCGCTCTACCGGTGCTTGCGGTTCCCGCGTTCATCCGTGGAGCGGTTGATCGCGATCTGATCGAGGCCACCGTCGTTGGGCTGGCTGTCTTCACGGCGCTGCTGGCCGCCGGGACGGTGCTGCTCACGTTCGACGCGCCCCTTGCGTGGGTGGGCAGGCAGGTGCAGCGTCTTCGCAACAGCCTCCGGCGTGGCGCCGAGCCACTGACCCGGTTGCCGGAGCGCCTGCAGCGAGAACGAGACCGTCTGCTCGCCACCTTGGGCCCGCGCTGGAAGCGCGCCCTGACGGCGACCATCGGCCGCTGGGCATTCGACTACGCGACATTGCTCGCAGCGCTTGCGGCCGTCGGCGCGACGCCGCGTCCAGCGCTTGTCCTGCTCGCCTTCTGCGCCGCGCAAGTATTGGCCCAGATTCCGGTCACACCCGGCGGCCTCGGCTTCGTCGAGGCCGGACTGACTGCCACGCTGACATTGGCCGGGGTGAGTGGCGGGGACGCAGTGCTCGCCACCCTCGGCTACCGGCTGTTCTCGTACTGGTTGCCGCTGCCGGCAGGGCTCTTCGCGTACGCGGTCCATAGCCGCCGCGTGGCGGTGGCGGCGCGGTGAGCGCTGACAGACGGGCAGTATCGCGCGGTCGGGCTGGGACTGCGAAGTATCGCCCTGCTGTACTCGGTAGGGCCGCCGCCGCTCGACCCTGCCGGGTTGTCGGTCATGGTCGAGCTCTCGAATGTACCCGCAACGAGCTCAACAGCCGCGGCGGCCACAGGATTGATCCGAAAGAGCGGGCTCTGCGAATAAACCCTGTAACGCAAACCGTGGCGCACTGCCGAGGCGGTGCTTATCCGAGAGGTGACGCCATGACCACTCGCAAGAACACGCGAGGACTACCGGAGTTCGAGGCCGCGCCGAGGGTAAGGCTCGCCGTTGAGAACCGGAGCGCCGGAATCCCGGTGCAGGTGGAAGTGAGGGCCCGCATGATCTGTGTCGGGTGCAGGGGCGACAACGACACGGGCGCCACCCATTGCCGCCGGTGCGTGGCCGGCCGGGGTCCCCACTGACCCGATCGGGGTCCACCAGGCGACACTCCGGAACCGCTGCTCCATTGCGCGACAAGGGGAGCGCCAGCATTGGTACTTCTGCTCTCAAGCGGACGCAGGAGAGGGCCGCTCCGACTCGCGAGCCGGACCATCAGCGCTCACTGTCCCAGCGGCCCGGGTCGAACGCGTTTCCGAGGCACTGCTCAGCCGCCGATACCCTCCGCCACCCGCTCGGCCACCGCGATGGTGGATAGGTTGGTGTTGGTCCGCGGAATGGTTGGCATGATCGAGGCGTCCCCGACGAAGAGGCCGTCGAGTCCGTAGACGCGGCCGTCGCCGTCCACGACGCGACCGATCGCGCATGTCGCGACGGGGTGGAAGAAGCCCCGCGCCGTCTCGCGTATGTGCGTAACGGCGTCAACTTCGGGACCCGGGCGCACCTCGCGCCCGCCGTAGCTTCGAACGGGGTCTTCGCTCGTGAGCCGGCGAAGCGCCTCCACGCCTTCGGCGAGTACCTCAGCGTCCTCCGCGTCCGAGAGGAAGCCATGGTCGATCGCGAGCGGCGCGCGCGGGTCGCGTGACGTGAGGCGGACCGAGCCGCGCGATGCCGGCTTCATCGCGAAGACGGCGACGCTCACCTCATAGCCGTCGTCGGTGGACGGATCGATCCCGGGAAAGAACAGAAGGTCGTGGACGCCCGCCGGGCAGATGCTGCTCCTGGCGGTGACGGTCACTTGCGCCATGAACAGCGGGTGGGACCGTTCGAACTCCGCGGCCTCGCGCTGTAGCCGCTCCGTACCCTCGAAGCCGAAACCGACGCCGACGTGGTCACAGAGCCCCTCACCCACCGGCAGCTCGCGCTCCGGGCCAACACCGCTGCGCAGAAGGATCCCCGGAGAGCCGTAGGCGCCCGCGGCCAGCACAACGGTGCGCGCGTGCAGCTCGCCCGCCGCCGTCGCGACGCCAACCGCACGGTCCCGAGCCAACAGGACGCGGTCAACGAGCGTGTCGGCGAGGATCGTCAGGTTGTGGCGTGGACGGGCCGGGTCGAGGTACGCAAAGGCCGCGTTCCAGCGGACGGCGCCGACGGCGTTGACCGGGTGCAGGATCGCGTCAGTCCCTGCCGCCGTGGCGAAGGCGTTGTGCCACGGCGACAGCTCTTCCGTTGTGAGTCGCCGCACGCGCAGCTCGCGCTCGGCCTGGTCCAGGTACGGCCTGATCGTCAGATAGCTCCAGCCGTGCCCCCATTCGTCGTAGTCCAAGGGCGCTCCCGCGAGCACGACGCAGGCATTGTGCGCGGAGCAGCCGCCGATGATGCGGGCGCGTAGCTGTGAGCGGTCCTCCCGCTCGGTCTCCCAGGCGTGGGAGAACGCGAGCGCGCGGGCGTCGAGTATGTCCTCGGGCCAACGCCCTTCCGCGTACGGGCCGTAGTCAGGCCCGGCCTCGACCAGGCAGATCTGCCGGCCGCTCTCGCTTAGGCGAGCAGCGAGGACGCAGCCAGCAGAGCCGCCGCCGACGACAAGCACATCGAACGTCACGCCGCTGGCCACGCGAGCGGACCATAGCCACAAGAGCCAGCGTCACCAACCAGTCGGCGACCCACTCGCCTCGTCGCGACCGCTTCTCCTTCGCGCGAGAAGCAGGAGGAACCCAGCCACGAATCTTCAGGCCCCTGGCGCGTCAAGTGGGTCCCTACACCGAGTGCGGGGCGGGCTCGGACAGGATGGCGGTCACGATGGGCCGCGACTCCGGAGCGGGCTGATCGACGCTCGAATAGGGCCGGTTGAGAAGGTGGCCCCGGTGCACAAGCGTCGCAGAGCCGCCACCGTCAAGGTTGATCGCGTCCTCGCAACCGAAGGCGATCATGAGCCGCGCGAGCTCGCCGAGGTCGAGGCCGGCGTCGACGCCGGTCCGACGGCCGTCGCAGGCGACCGCAAACAGCTCCGTCCGGCTGAGTCCGAAGGCACAGCGCGGATGGCGCTCGGCCGTGATGTCCGAGTCGAACTGGGACGCGCCCGCCGAGAAGCCCTCCCGGTCCTCGCCATCGACGAGTGAGCGGCCGCCCGCGACGAGCATCGGGCCGGCCGTAACGAGATCGCCGGTCGGCTCTTCCGGAAGCTCGCCGCGCGGCGCCAGGCGGACATCGCCATCGATATGGATCGCCGCGCGAAGCGGACCCCAGGGCGCCGCGATCGGCTCGTAAATCATGTCCGCGCCGCCGACTCGAACCTCGCCGAGCGCGCGGTAAGGGCTCGGGACGAAGAAGCCAGCGACGATCGCCTCCGGCTGGTCGTGCTCCGCGCACCAGACGTCGAGCCGGCGTGGCTCGGGTAAGCAAATCAGCCGTACCTTCGTGCTCGCGCGTTGATACCGCACCAGGTAGACCGTGGTCTCCCGCCCGTCGCGCAGCCGGACGCGTGTGAGCTCGTAGTCGATGCCATCCCCTCGCATGTCGAAGCGAATCTTCTCGCTTCAATGGATCGAGCGAACGAACGCGCCTCTCAGGCTCGCACCTGACCCTGGCTGCGGCACCGGCGCCGATCGTCGATCCGCTTGCCCCGAAGCAGGCCGCCCGCGAGCATTAATGCACTGCACCTAGGTCGGTTCTCCGCTCCCGCGCGCGAGATTCGGGCGGAAAGCCCGGCCAACAAGATCGTTCCAGGCGACGCCTAGCCCCGGAACGTCTCCCACGCTCCTGATCGCACGCCGATCGCACGAAACCGGTGCGCGGCTGGTGGCCTGACGCGAGGGCAGCTTCCACTATTTCGACCGGCCAGCTCCTTGAAGCCGTCCCGCCAGCTGAGCACGCAGGTGCGCGAGCGTAGTGGGAGACAAGCGCGGCGAAGCCGCGACGCGCCTAGGGTCGCGGTCGGACCGGCAGCGTCTTGAGCTGGTTGATGAAGGGCGACTCCGCGTACTCGGGCGAGCCCGCCGGTTCCATCGCGGGGAAGCGCGCAAGCGTTTCCTCGAACAGGATCCGCAGCTCGAGGCGCGCCAGGGCGGCGCCCAGACAGAAGTGCCGGCCGCCAGCGCCGAAGGCCTGATGCTCCGGATTGCGCGTGACATCGAAGCGGTCCGGGTCGTCGTAGCAAGATGCGTCGCGGTTGGATGACACGTACCACATGACGACCTTCTCGCCCTCGCGGATCGGCTGTCCGCCCAGCTCTGTGTCGCGCGTCGCGGTGCGGCGGAAATGAGCGAAGGCGGGGAACATCCGCAGCGACTCCTCGACCGCGCTTGGGATAAGCGACGGGTCGTCGAGCAGGAGCTGGCGCTGGTCGGGGTGGTCCATGAGCGCTCGCATGCCGCTGCAATACGTCGCCTTCGTGCTGTCGTTGCCGGCGGCGACGAGGAGAAAGAACCCCATCACGATCTCGTGCTCCTCGAGCCGCTGGCCGTCGATCTCGGCATGCACCAGCACGCTGGTGAGGTCGTCGGTGGGCCGCTCGCGGCGCTCGGCCATCAGCCGCCGGCAGCGCTCGAAGATCTCGGGCACGTCGCGCTTCATGACGGACTCGACGCCCTCCGGGTTGAGGTCCGGGTCGCCGGCGCCGAGCGTCGTGTTCATCAGCCGCGCCCAGATCTCGTCGTCCTCGGGCGGGATCCCCATGAAGCTGCCGATCACGCGCGAGACGACCGGCTGGGCGATATCCGTGACCAGGTCGGATGTCTCCTGGCCGTCGAGCCGGTCCAGGACGCCGACGGTGATCGCCCGAATCGCGTCCTCATGCTCGGCGATGCGCTTCGGGGTAAACCCGCGCTGGAAGAGCATCTTGAGTCGGTCGTGCTTCGGCGGGTCCATGCCGATGAACATCGCCCGCACGAGCTCGAGCGGCATGATCGCATCGGTCAGCGCGGTCACGCCGCCCAGCTCAGATGAATAAGTAGCCCAGTCGTGGCTGACCTCGTGGACGTCGTCGGCCGTCGTGACCGACCAGAACCCAGCCTCCTCGGGGTACTCGGTGATCCGCGCCGTCCAGTGGACCGGGCATTCCGCTCGCAGCCGCTTGAAGAGCTCGTGCGGGGGCCCATCCTGCCACCGCTCACGCTCGGTGACGAGCACTTCCTCAAGGGTGGTTGGGTCGGCGGCCACGGAACCTCAGAGTTGAGAGGGGCGGGACTACGATGCCGAGCCTACCGGGAGGGCGAGGTGGCCGCCAGAGGGACGCCGCGGCTACGCGTCGACAACACCACTCGGGCTCATCCCCGGGGTCACTAAAGCGGACCGTCGTCGATGGGCTCCTCTCGCGCGCGTCGGCGCGAGGACGGCGAGCATCCGTAGCGCGACGAGCAGATCGCGGGCGTCGAAGTCGGCGCAAAGGACGCTGCACGCTTGTGTGCGCCCGGTTAGCGCCGCTCGTCGTGGAACATCGCTAGTGGGCCCCGGCAGGGTGTGCGCGGAGCTCCAGGACGACGGCGGCCATGGTCGCGGGCAGGACCTCAGGCTGTGGCAGCGGGACCCCGTACTCGGGCGGCATCAGCACCGCCGCTGCGAGCGCGGCGAAGGCCGCGAGCGTCCCGCGGTAGGCTCGGAGACCCAGCTTGTAGTACGAGCGAACAATCGGAGCGACACCTATGGCCCACTTCAACGAGTTCGAGTCCCTCCCGGGGGTGGCGTCCTACCGCGCTCGCTTCGAGGAGGCGGTCGGGGCGTAGGCCGGACGGTGCCGGGCCGCGCTCACGTGAGCGGCCGAGATCGATCCCTCCTCCGCGCTTGAAATGAGCCTTGCCGAGCGAAAGTCGACTGTCCGGCGGTGGGTCGATGCCGCTGTGAACACCGGCGATCTCGAGCTCGCCACCGAGTTGTGCACCGGCCGAGCCGCACGGCGCATCCCGTCGTGGGTGCCACCCTTTCGGGCCGCATTTCCAGACGTGCGCATGGAGACGATCGAGCTGATCGGCGAGGGCGACGTCGTCGTCGGTCGGTTCTTATGCTCGGGGACCCATCGCGGTGAGTGGCGCGGGCATCCGCCCACGGGGCGGCGGTTCGAGAACGTTGACGAGGTCTACTTCTTTCGCTTCGACGGCGAGAAGATCTCCGACTTCTGGGGCATCGAGGACACGGTGTCTCGATTGCGCCAGCTCGGGCTGGACCCTCGCTAGACGGCTGTCGCCAGGAGACGCTCAAGCGCGTCCACGATCGCTCGCGCGTGCGTGCCGTCGGGGTCGCGGTCGGGGTTGTAGTCGGCGACCGAGATCCCGACGAGGTTCGGAGCCGCGGCGAGCGGGCGAGCCAACTCCGTCAACTCCTCCCAGCCAAGCCCTAGTGGCTGGGGATAGCTGACGGCGGGAAGCGCGGTCTCGTCGAGCACATCGAGATCGAGGTGCAGCCACGCGGGTTGCTCGGCGAGCTCGGCCGCCGCCTCGGCGCCCACGGTTGCGGCGCCGCGCCGCTGCACCTCGGGCGCCGTCAGCGCGTGAATCGCCGGGTCGAGCCCGGCGTTCTCTGTGGCCACGTCCGGGCTGAGCTCGTCCGGCCGGTGCCCGAGCAGGACGACGGTGGAGGGGTTGAGTGGCGAAGCCTCGTCGGGCAGCACTGTGCTGGGCCCGTGGCCGGTCAGGATCGCGAGATCCATGTCGGCCGCCTCCCCGGTCGGGGAGCTGTTCCCGTCGTAGAAGTCGGCGTGGCCGTCTACGAACCAGAGGCCGGTTCCGCGCGGCACGGCGCCGAAAACACCGAGCAACAGCGTGCAGTCCCCGCCAACCACCAGCGGGACCTGTCCGTCGTCGAGGATCCCGCGAACTCTGGCCGCGATCGCCGTCGCCCCACTTCGCACGTCGGCGGCGCCGATCACGCCGGTCTCCGGGTCGCGCCGTGAATCGCGAATCCGCGCCTCCGCCGCGCCGGCGTCGGCGGCACGGAGACGCTCGACGATGCTCGCCGCGCGAAGCGCGGCAGGCGCGTGCTCCTCGCCCCGGCCCTCGCCGGACGAGTCGATCGGAGCGTCGAGGACGGTCAGCCTTGGCACCGCTGGCAGTCTGACGTGGCATACGCAACGAGGCCGTTACACCGTTCGGTGATCGGGTAGGCGCGTGTTACGAGTAAGCAAGACGAAGAGGTGATCCCAAATCGCAACGCAGACCCAAACGCAGCGAAAGGCGGCCGCCCAGAAGGCGGCGGCGACCCGCCGGCAAAAGGCTGCCAGCCGGAGTCGCGCTGCCCGGAAGGCTGCGGAGACGAGAGCGAAGGCGCAGATGAACCGCGTGCAAGCTGCCGGGCTTCAGGCTCAGCGAGTTGCCGACACGGCGCTCGGCGCGACACTGGCCGCCGGCGAGAGCCTTGGCGAGACCGGCAAGCGGTTCCGGAAGCCCGGACCCGAGCTCGAGCGGTATCGCCAGCGCCTGACCACCGAGGCGCGCAAGGCCGAACGCCGCGGCGCCCAGGTTCGCAAGCGCGCCCAGCGCGAGTTCAAGCAGCGTCGCGATCGTGCGCTTCGAGCCGTCCAAGGCACGCGCCGTGAGGCCGAGCGCCACGTCGCCGACACTCGCCGTGAGGCCGAGCAGCGGATCGGCGAGGTCCAGTCGAAGGCCGAGGAAGTCATCGGGCGAGCGAACGAGCGGACCCGCAGTCCCGCGTGACCCGCATGACACGTTCGGTCGGGACAGAATGGGGCCCTACGGGGCCCCTTTCTGATCCCAGGATGAGCTCTCGAGCCCGATGAAGCCAGTTCGAATCGGCTGTTCGGGCTGGAACTACAAGCACTGGCGCGAGTCGGTCTACCCGAAGGGAGTGCCGCAGCGGCGGTGGCTCTCCTACTACGCGACGCTCTTCGACACGGTCGAGGTCAACGCGACCTTCTACCGCCTGCCGAGCCGCGACACGGTCGAGACCTGGATCGAGAGCACCCCGGACGACTTCGTATTTGCGGTCAAGGCGAGCCGCTACCTCAGCCACGTCAAGCGCTTGCGCGGGATCGCCGACGGGATCAAGCGGCTGCGCGAGGGCATCGAGCCGTTGCTGGCGAGCCCGAAGATGGGGCCCCTGCTCTGGCAGCTGCCCGAGAACTTTCACCGTGACGACGAGCGGCTGGCCGAGGCGCTGGAGGCTTTTCCGGAATGGCGCCATTGCATCGAGTTCAGGCACGCCAGCTGGTTCGTGCCCGATGTGATGGCGACGCTTCGCGAGCACGCCGTCGCGCTGGTGATCGGCGACCACCCCGAGCGCCCGTTCCAGCTTCACGAGCTGACCACGGATTGGACCTACGTGCGACTGCACCACGGCAAGCGCGGCCGCCGCGGCAACTACTCGAAGTCCGAGCTCGAGACCTGGAGGCGGCGGATCGCCGCCTGGAGGGCCGAGGCCGAGGTGTTCGTCTACGCCAACAACGACTGGGAGGCGTTCGCGGTGCGCAACGCGACCTGGTTGCGCGACAGTTTCCGGCCGCAGCAGGCGGGGTAGGCGGCCGGCATGGAACTCTCATTGCTCCTGATCATCATCGGGATCGTGCTCGCGGTCCTGGTCCACTACGGACTGGGCATCGCCTGCATCCTGATCGGCCTGGTGCTCTTGCTGTGGCCGCGCATCTCGACGTGGCGCACCGACCGGCCGACGACGCGAGTCTGACCCGCTCGGTCTAAACGCTCGCCGCCGCGCCGACGTTGCGCGGGTGGTGGCAGGCCGCCCAGTGGCCGTTGCCGTAGTCGACCAGCTCCGGCTCGACCTCTGAGCAGATATCGGTGGCGTGGGGGCAACGGGTGTGGAAGCGGCACGCCGGCGGCGGGTTCGCTGGGCTCGGCACGTCCCCCTCCAGCACCAGCGGCTCCCGCGCCTTGTTCTCGTCCGGATCGGGGATCGGCACCGCCGACAGCAGCGACACGGTGTAGGGATGGATCGGCCGCGTGCACACGTCCTCGGCGGGCCCGAGCTCGACGATCTTGCCGAGATACATCACCGCGATCCGATCGGACACGTGACGGACGACGCCGAGGTCGTGCGCGACGAAGATGTAGGTGAGGTTGAAGTCGTCCTGGAGGTCGTCGAGCAGGTTGATGATCTGGGCCTGGATCGAGACGTCGAGCGCCGAGACCGGCTCGTCGGCGACGATCAGCCTTGGCTCGAGCGCCAGCGCCCTCGCGACCCCGATGCGCTGGCGCTGACCACCGGAGAACTCGTGCGGGAAGCGGTTGTAGTGCTCGGGATGAAGCCCGACCCGCTCCATCAACTCCTCCACTCGCTTGCGCAGCTCGGCACCGCTCGCGACCCCGTGCAGGGACATCGGATCGCCGATGATCTGGCCGACCCGCTTGCGCGGGTTCAGCGAGGCGTAGGGGTCCTGGAAGATCATCTGCATCTCGCGGCGAAGCGGGCGCAGCTGCTTGCGGCCCAGGCCGCTGATCTCCTTCCCCCGGAACCGGACCGAGCCGGACGTCGGCTTCAGCAGCTGAAGCACGGAGCGAGCCAGCGTCGACTTGCCGCAGCCGGACTCGCCGACGAGGCCGAGCGTCTCTCCCTCCCCGACCTCGAAGGTGACGTCGTCAACAGCCCGCACCGCGCCGACCTCCCTGTCGATCAACACCCCGGACTTGATCGGGAAGTGCTTGACGAGGTTCGTGACCTCGAGCAGCGGCCCGCCGTTGCGCCGAGCGGCGGCCTGGGCTTGGGTGGCCATCGTCTCGGTCATGCGGCGGGTGCCTCCAGCCCGATGTCGCCCGATTCGAGCACGCGGAGGGTGCGCTTCTGATCGGGCGACAGCCAGCAACGGTCGGCGTGTTCGCCCTCGCCGATCCGCACCTCGAGCGGCGGCACCTCGGTGCAGCGGCTGAACGCGTGCGGGCAGCGCGGCCGGAAGTGGCACCCCCGCGGCGGATCAACCAGCGACGGCGGCTGTCCCTTGATCTGGGCGAGGCGCCGGGTGCGCGGCCGGTCGAGCCGGGTCACCGAGCCCAGCAGGCCCCAGGTGTAGGGGTGCTGTGGGTCGTAGAAGATCTGCTCGAGGGTCCCGGTCTCGACCACCCGCCCCCCGTACATCACCACCACGCGGTCGGCAATCTCAGCGACCACGCCGAGGTCGTGGGTGATGAGGATTACCGCGAGGCCGCGATCGGAGTTCAGCCGCTCCAGCAGACGCAGGATCTGCGCCTGGATCGTCACGTCGAGGGCAGTGGTTGGCTCGTCGGCGATCAGGATCCCGGGCTCCAGCGACAACGCCATGGCGATCATGGCCCGCTGGCGCATCCCGCCGGAGAACTCGTGCGGGTAGTTGTCCACCCGCTCCGGCGCGTCCGGGATCCCAACGGCCTCGAGCAGTCGCACCGCGCGCTCGGTGGCCTCGGCCTTGGGGACGTCCTCGTGCGCCAGGATCTGCTCGACGATCTGGTCGCCGACCCGGTAGACGGGGTTGAGCGACGTCATCGGGTCCTGGAAGATCATCGCCAGTTGCGCAGCCCGAACGGTGCGCAGCTCATCCTCGCTCGCGGCGATCAGCTCGGTCCCGTTGAGAGACGCTCGTCCGGTGATCTGGGCGTTCGGGCCGCGCGTGAGGCCCATCAGCGACAGCGCGGTGACCGACTTGCCGCTACCCGACTCGCCCACCACCGCCAGCACCTCGCCCGGCCGGAGCTCGAACGAGACCCCGTCGACCGCCTTGACCTGTCCCTCCTCCGTCTGGAACCTGACGTGGAGGTCGTCCACGCTGAGCAACGCCTTGTCAGTCATCACGCGGCGGACTCGCCCGCCTCGAGGCGCACGCGTGGATCGAGCCACGCGTAGGCAATGTCGACGAGGGCGTTGAAGAAGACAACGAAGAAGGCGCCGAACATCGTCACCGCGAGGATCGGCGGCACGTCGAGCTGTCCGATCGCGTCGGCGGCGTACTGCCCCACGCCTTGGAGGTTGAACACCGTCTCGGTGAGGATCGCTCCACCGCCGATGACGACGGCGAAGTCCAGGCCCCACAGCGTGACGATCGGGACCAGCGAGTTGCGCAGCACGTGCCTGATCATCACCTGGCGCTCCGAGAGGCCCTTTGCCCGCGCCGTGCGCACGTAGTCCTCGTTCATCGTGTCGAGGATGTTTCCTCTCAGCACACGCGAGTAGACCCCGATGAACAGGATCGCCAGCGCTGTCCAGGGCAAGATCAAGTGGTGGAACCACTCGAAGGGGCTCTCGGTGAACTCGACGTAGCCGCCGTTCGGGAACAGCTCGAAGCCGAGCTTGTTCGATAACTCGAAGCCGAGGTACTGGTTCATCATCGCCCCGATCCAGAACACGGGCATCGAGATCCCGATCAGGGCGAGCACGGTCAGTAATCGGTCGGAGAACTGCCCCGCCCGCATCGCGCTGTAGAGCCCCAGCCCGATGCCGAACGCCATCCAGATGAGGGCCGCTCCGATCGCCAGCGAAAGGGTACGCGGAACTCCCTTCCAGATCTCCTCGGTGACGTTGAGCTGGGTGAAGTAGCTGACCATGTCGCCCGTGAAGAGCTTCTCCATCGTCGTCAGATACTGCACGTAGACGGGCTCGTCGAAGCCCCACTCCTCGCGGATCGCCTCGATCTGGGTCTCGGTCGGCTGCCTCCCGGCCATCCGCACGGCCGGGTCGCCGTTCGGGATCACGTTGAAGATCAGGAAGACGAGCACCGAGACGGCGAACATCACCAGCGCCATCGAGGCGAGCCGTCTGGCGACGAATCGACCCATCTACCGCCTCGCCCCAAGCATCAGTGCTCGATCCTCACCTTGGCCTTCGGGTCCAACGCGTCGCGGACGCCGTCGCCGAAGACGTTCAGGGCCAGGACTGTCAGTACGACGAAGATGCCCGGAATGATCGCCATCGCCGGCGCGGTGACGATGCGCTCGACTCCCTCGTCGATCATCGTGCCCCATGAGGGATTCGGCGGCTGCACGCCGGCCCCGAGGAACGACAGCGCAGCCTCCAGCAGGATCGCGTTGGCGACCAGCAGCGGGAAGAAGACCAGGATGGTCGACGCGATGTTGGGCAGGATCTCGCTGAACATGATCCGCCAGGGCCCCATTCCCTGAGCCCGTGCCGCCTCCACGAACTCCTTCTCGCGCAGGGACAACACCTGTCCCCGGATAGGTCGCGCCAGATAGGGGACGTAGACGATCGCGATGATGAAGATCGGGATCGCGAGGCTGTTGCCCTCCAGGGTCAGCGGCCCGAGCTGTAACCCGCCCGTGGCCAGGGCCGTTCCGAGGGCGATGCCTAACAGGATCACCGGGAACGCCCACAGGATGTCCATGAAGCGCGAGATCACGCTGTCGATCCACCCTCGTCTGTAGCCGGCCAAGAGCCCCAGAATCACCGCCATGATCGTGGTGCCGATCGCGGCGGTGACCCCGATCAGCAGCGAGTTCCTGCCGCCGTAGAGGAGACGGACGGCCTGATCCCGGCCGTTGCCGTCGGCGCCGAGGAAGAACTCGGCTTGCCAGGTCGGCCCGATCGGAACCCCGTCGAAGCCGACGACGTTCACGGTCTCGCCGTCCTTTTCGATCGTGTCGGAAAGGTGGTTGTCGTCCGGTCCCGTGTTCGCGATGTGATTCGCGTACAGGGGCGCGGCCAGGCAGACGCCCACGAGCAAGATGAACAGCCCGCCGAAGATCAGCGACGTCCTGTCGCGGCGCAGGCGCCGCCCCGCCAGTCGCCACGGGCTCGCCCCGGCCAGGCCGGCAGCGCGCTCCTCTTCCGTGAGCTCCTGTGGGACCCCGAGGGACAGCTCAGTCCCGGGCTCCGCCGCAACCGTTGCCTCTTCCCTAGGCACCGGGGACCATTATCGCTCGCCAGCCTCTTCCGTCAACTTGAGGGGGGCGCCACGTGGCGCCCCCTCTCAGTCGATCTACCTTCCCGTTTCCCTCGGGCCGACCCCTACTCGCCCTCCTTCAGGCTCCAGCTGGAGTAGTCGTCGAAGTACACCGGGTGGAAGACGGCGCTCTCGAAGTCCATCCGCTCCGAGAAGAACGTCGCCAGCTTCCGGTGCCCGTACGGGGCGATGTACGACTGCGGCGGTGAGATCAGGTACTCATCCAGAGCCGCCCAGTCCTCGGCCGCTGCCTCGGTGTCCGTCTCCAGGGAGAGGCGGTCGATCTCGTCATTGATCTGCTTGTCGTCGACGTTGCCGAAGTTCTGGTTGTTCGTCGGCTGGATCGAATCCCCGTCAACCAGGAAATAGAAGTTGAGCGGGTGCGGGAAATCCGCGAACCAGTTGGCGAACCCAGTCTGCGGCGCAGTCTTCTCGTTGCCGATCGTCTGGAAGTAGACGCCGCCGTCGAGAATCTTGACCTCCGCGTCCAGGCCGATCTCGTTCAGCATGTCCGCGTACGCCTGACCGACCTTGTCGCTCGGGTCGTCGTTGTTGGAGTACACCGTCACCTGCTCGCCGTCGGCACCGGCCTCCTGAATCAGCTGCTGTGCGCGCTCGATGTCGGGCGGCTGGCTCGGATCGCCATACGGGCAGCCCGTGGTGTCGAACTCCTCGTCGTACCCCGGGAAGCCCGGCGGCAGGAACGTGCAGCCGGGGGCCAGCTCGCCCGCGAACAGGCGCGCCAGGGCCGGCTTGTCGAGGCCGTAGTTGACCGCCTCACGAACCTTCGGATCGTCGAACGGCGGCGTCCGCAGATTCATGAAGAAGTAGTACGTGGAGCTCGTCGTGTGCTCCTCGTACCGGTCTGAGGCCTGCTCGAGAACCGTCGGCTTCAGGTCCGCCGGCGGCGGGTCCTGCATCCGGTCTAGCTCGTTGTCGAGCACGTCCTGCGCCTGCTTGGCAGCGTCCTTGATGATCACCGTGGTGATCGTGTCGATGTTGCCCGTCGGGATGTCCGGGATGTCGAGAGCCTCGAACTCGGGGTTCTTCTCCATCACGAACTCCCGGTTGGGCACCGACTCGGTGATCGTGTAGGCGCCGACGCCGGGCGGCGGGTCCTCGGTCAGGTTCTTGAAGGGCGTGTCGCCCGGAACCAGTGCGGCGAACCACATCGCCAGCACGTTGGAGAACGACGAGTCGGCCTCGGTGAGCTGGATCGTGATCTCACCGGTCTGGTCGTCGGTCTCGATGCCGGAGATGTCGCCCTCCGGATCGCCCTTCTCCAGGTACTCGGGCGCGCCCTCGATGATCTCGTAGAACGCGGAACCGCCCGACTCGAGGTTGAGCACGCGCTTGATGGTGTGCTCGAAGTCGCTCGCGACCACGTCCGAGCCGTCGGAGTACTTCAGCCCGTCACGCAGCGTGAGGGTGTAGGTCATGCCGTCGGAGGAGATCTCAGGGAGATCCTCGGCAAGACCGGGGATCAGCTCCGCGCCCTCCGGGCCCTCGACGTGCCGGTACGTGAGCAACGGCGTGTACACCAGCCACAACGGCTCGATGCCGTTGACCGTGTAGCTCAGCGCCGGGTCGAGGTAGTCGGGCTGGGAGGTCTGCGAGATAGTGATCTCGCCTCCCGCTGCCGCAGCGTCCCCGCCGTCATCGTCATCGTCGTCGCCGCAGGCCACCAGCACGCCGGCCGACAAGACCAGCACCAGTGCACCGAGCAGCGCGAACAGCTTTCCGCGAACTCGATACGAGAACGGGTTGCCATCCACTATGTCTCTCACCTCCCCGGTCAATGACCGGTTCTGCCCCATGGACGAATTGCGGGCTGGACAAAATCACAAATCGCGCGAGGCCGTCAAACCCTCGCGTTGGAGATGAAGGCATTTGTTCAACCCTGGCGTTGAATCGTTCCGCGTTTCGGCTGCCCGCAGGAGATTGGTTGCGCCCAGCGGCGAACGCTTACCGCTCTCTTACCTTCGATTCCCCCGGCCTGGCGAACTGCGTCGCCATGATCGCGTCCCACGCCCGGTCGGGCAGCAGCCGCCGCTGGGCCAGGGCCAGCCGCGCGGACGCCGTCACCTTGTAGCGGGTGCGCGGGCGGCGGGCGCTCAGCGCCCGCTCGATCGTCTTCGCCACTGCTTCGGGCCCGCCGCCCAACCGGCGCATCGGCCCCTCATAGATCCCGACGGTCGCCGACCCGACGGCAGCGTTGAAGCTCGCGTAGGGGTCGGCCTCGGTGTCGCGCGGGATCTCGGTTGCCTCTCCGATTGAGCCCGCCGCGACCTCGCCGAAGCGAGTGGTGATCAGCCCGGGCTCGATCACGACGACGTCGACGCCGAACCCGGCCACCTCCCATCGCAGCGCGTCCGACAGGGCTTCCACGGCGTGCTTCGTGCCGTGGTAGGCGCCGCCTCCCGGGAACGTCAGCTTGCCGCCCATCGAGCTGAGGTTGACGATCCGCCCCCAGCCCTGGTGCCGCATGGCCGGAAGGACCAGCTGGCACATCCGCACCAGCCCGAACACGTTGGTCTCGAACTGGGCGCGCAGGCGCTCCATCGGCAGTGTCTCCAGCGCGCCCGACTGGCTGTAGCCGGCGTTGTTGACCAGGCAGCCGACGGCTCCCTCGCCGTCCACGACCGCTTCGACGGCGGCCCGCATCGAGCCCTCGTCGGTGACGTCCAGCGCCAGCGTCTTGCAGCCGGCCTCGCCGAGGTCGGCGATCGCCTCGGGCCGTCTGGCGGTGGCGTAGACGGTCCAGCCCCGCCCGGCCAGGCGCTTCGCCGTTGCGTGGCCGATGCCGGACGAGCAGCCGGTGATCAGCACAGCTTTGGACAGCGCCATCGTCGTCCCTCGGTTCGTTGACCCCTCGACCCTACTGCCACCCGTAGAGTCCGGCGCCGTGAAAGCGGTGACGTTCCAGAGTCCCGGCGAGGTGCGCGTCGACGAGCTTCCGGACCCCGAGCTGACCGCCCCCGACGAGGCGATCGTGCGGGTGGAGGCGACGGGCGTCTGCGGATCGGACCTCCACATCTACCACGGGCGCGTCGCGATCGAGCCCGGGTTCGTGATCGGCCACGAGTACGTGGGCACCGTCGTCGCCACGGGCGACGACGTCAAGGGGGTATCCGAGGGCGACCGTGTGCTCGGCACCTACTGCACCGCCTGTGGCGAGTGCTTCTTCTGCCGGCGCGGCGACTTCCACAAGTGCGACCGCGGCAGGGTGTTCGGGCACGGCGAGGTGCTCGGCTCGCTGCAGGGCGCCCAGGCCGAGCTCCTGCTGGTGCCGAACGCTGACCTGACGCTGCGACGGGTGCCTGCGGGGATGTCCGACGACGTGGCGCTGTTCGCCGGCGACGTCATGGGCACCGGCTACCACGCCGTGGTCGAGACGGGCGTCGAGCCGGGGGCGAGCGTCGCCGTGCTGGGGCTCGGCCCCGTCGGGCTTTGCGCCGTCCAGGCCGCCTTCGCGGAGGGCGCCGCACAGGTGATCGCGATCGACACCGTCTCCGAGCGGCTTGCGATGGCGGAGTCGTTCGGCGCGTCGGCGGTTCACCTCACCGAGGGGGACCCGCGGGCGGCGGTCAAGGAGGCGACCGGCGGACGCGGGGTGGACGCGACGATCGACGCGGTCGGCCATCCGGATGCGCTTGATCTCGCCTGTCGGCTGACGCGCAAGGCGGGAACCGTCTCGGCAACTGGTGTCTATGCAGAGCGCGTCGAGGTACACATGGGCGTGGTGTGGATCAAGGCGCTCACGCTGAAGACCGGACACGCGAACGTGATCAAGCACCTCGATCCGGTCCTCGAGCGCCTCGGCTCGGGGGCGCTCGACCCGACCCCGCTTGTCACTCACCACATGAGCCTCGACGACGCCCCCGAGGCGTATGAGACCTACGACCGCCGCGAGGCCCTGAAGATTGTCCTGCGCCCATAGCCGGCGGTCCGGCGGGGCCGGCGGGTCGCGGGGGCCCCCAGGCACTCTGCTATTTCGCCTAGCTCACCCGAATGGGTGACCCCAACTCCACAATCGTGATGGCGCGGGCGCACGCTTGCTGAGTTTGGGACGCATAGCGCCCCAAAACTTCCCCCGCGTCGCGGCTTGGCCCGGGCTTGCTGAGTTTGGGGTCTCTACCCGGCTAGGTCCAGTGCCGCTCGTCGACCGCGAGCGACCTGAGCTAGTCCGGGCGCTCGGCCCCGCCGTACGGGTAGGCGAGAAGCACGTGGGTGCGGGCGACGGCGATGAACTCTCGCTGTTCGCTGCTCGCACCGTTGAGTGAGTCGATCTCGGCGTTGACGAGCGGGATGAACGCCAGGTCGCCGCTGTTGAGGAAGTCCGAGAGCCTGCTGCGGTGACCCTCCCGGGGCAGGGTCAGATCGCCGACGATCCGGTGGCGATCCGTCTCGAGCACGACGCGCTCCACGCGAGTCTCCATGGACTGGAAGGTATCGGCAGCTCGCGCAGCGGGCCTTGAACGCGATTGCTGCAGGCGTGCAAGGGTACGGATCGCTCATGCCCGCCCCGAAGCTCCTCTCCGTCTATCTACAGGACCATCACGCCGGCGCCGTGACCGGACTCAACCTGGCTCGGCGCGCGGCGGGGCAGAACGAGGGCACGCCCTACGGCGAGGAGCTCGCTCGAATTGCGGACGAGATCGAGCAGGACCTGCGCACCCTCGAGGAGTTGATGGAGTCCCTCGGCGTCGGCACCGACCGGATCAAGGACTCGATTGCCTGGACGGGGGAGAAGCTGGGGAGACTCAAGCCCAACGCGCGCTGGTTCTCCTACTCACCGTTGAGTCGCCTGGTCGAGCTGGAGGGCCTCGTCATCGGGGTCACGGGCAAGCTCGGACTGTGGCGCGCGCTCCGCCGTGTGGCCGCGGAAGTCGATGGTCTCGGAGCCTTCGACTTCGCCGTGCTGGAGACGCGCGCGGAGGATCAGCGAGCGCGGTTGGAGGAGCTGCGCCTTCGCGCCGCCGCCGAGGCGCTGCCCCAGGACTAGCTCGAACCGACGCGCGTTACGGCCTGCGCGCACGCACGATGGCCGAGCCGGCCTGCTCGTGGACGCGATGGGTCTCGTGGATCTCGACCTCGTCGAAGCCGGCGGCCTCGAGCTCGCGGCGAAACTCATCGGCGGTCAGGGCGCCGGCGATGCAGCCGGTCCACTTGGCCAGGTCCCGGCGGGTCGCCTCGTCCATGTCGGGGTCGGCCACGATGTCGGTGACCGCGAACCGCCCGCCCGGCCGAAGCACCCGTGCCGCCTCGCGGAACACGCTGGGCTTGTCGCCGGAGAGGTTGATGACGCAGTTGGAGATGATCACGTCGACCGACCCCTCGGGCAGGGGGACGTCTTCGATCGTGCCCTTGAGGAACTCCGCGTTCCCCACCCCCGCCTGGCGCTGGTTGCTGCGCGCCAGCCCGAGCATCTCGTCGGTCATGTCGACGCCGTAGGCCTTGCCGCTCGGTCCAACCCGGCGAGCGGAGAGCAGGACGTCGATCCCTCCGCCCGAGCCAAGGTCGAGCACGGTCTCGCCCTCGTTGAGCTCTGCGACAGCCGTCGGGTTCCCGCATCCCAGGGAGGCAAGCCTGGCGGCGTCGGGCACGGCATCGCGGTCCTCCAGTGAGTAGAGCGTCTGCCCGAAATCCTCGAATCCCTGCTCTGATCCGATCGGGTCGGGCCCGCACCCGCACGATGAGCCCGGGCCGCATGAAGCCAGACCGCCCCGCTCGGCGTCCCTGGCCGCCTTGGCATAGCGTTCGCGGACGACCTCGCGGATCTCCTCGGGATGATCGGTCAGCTGCTCAGCCATCGCGATAGCTCCTCCAGCGAATCGGGGTTGACGTAGTAGTAGGCCCACAGCCCGCGTCGCTCCGAGCCGACGATTCCGGCCTCACGCAGAACCTTGAGGTGATGGGAGACCGTCGGTTGGGAGAGGTCGAACAGCGGCACGAGCTCGCAGACGCACACCTGCCCCGCGTTGCGGCGCAGCACGTCCACGAGCTGCATGCGAATCGGATCGCCGAGCGCCTTGGCGATGCTCGCCATGCGCTCGGCCTCCTCGCGCTCGATGTCGGGGTATGCAACCGGCACGCAGCACGGCTCACCGACCGGGCGCTTCTGCTTCGGCGCCAGCTCCAGATCGACAGTCATCTATTCACGTATATCAATTGAAATCATGATTGTCAATGGAATACGATCCCAGGTGCCGGCTTTCCCGAGGGGCGGGAGGAGGAAAACCCATGGTCACCCAGCTTCAGGACCTCGAGGTCGACGTGATTACGCGGAACCACCTCGAAAAGGGCCTCGAGTCGCTCAGCGAGGAATTCGCGGGGATCTTCTCCAAGGAGACGGTCGAGCGCTACATGGCGGAGTCGCTCGATGCGCTCAAGGGCTCGCGGCTGAAGGACTTCGTGCCTCTGTTCGTGCACCGCTTCGCGCGCGAGCGCCTGAGGGCGCTCGGCCAGGTCGAAGGCACGATCACCAAGGAGGTTCCCGAGGTGCTCTTCGTCTGCGTGCAGAACGCGGGCCGCAGCCAGATGGCCGCGGCGCTGCTCGACCACTACGCGGACGGCCGAGTGCACGTCCGCTCGGCCGGGTCCGAGCCCGCCGATCAGATCAACGCCAACGTCGTCGAGGCGCTGGCCGAGGTCGGAGTCGACATCTCCAAGGAGTTTCCGAAGCCGATGACCGACGAGGTGGTGCGAGCCGCCGACGCGGTCGTCACGATGGGCTGCGGAGACGCGTGCCCGATCTACCCGGGCAAGCGGTACGAGGACTGGGAGGTCGACGATCCAGCCGAGACGGACCTGAACGGTGTGCGCCGCATCCGCGACGACATCAGCGCGCGGGTGAGAGAGCTTCTCGGAGAGGTGGCACCCGAGCAGACGACGAGCGCCTAGCCCGACCGGCGCGAGGGCCCGCTGGTTCGAGCGGGCACTCGCGCCCGGCGGCTACCTTGAATGCCAAGCGCGATGGAACGGGTCGCCGTGATCACCGACATCCACGCCAACGCGATCGCCCTCGACGCGACTCTTGAGTGGCTTGAGTCGAATGGGATCGAGGACATCTACTGCGGCGGGGACCTGGTCGGGTACGGGCCGCGGCCGAACGAGGTCTGCGAGCAGATCTCCACGCGCGGGATCCCGACGATCTACGGCAACTACGACTGGGCGATCGCGCGCGACGACGAGGACTGCGGCTGCGCGTACGTCGACAAGCACGATCGCGAGATCGGCCAGCTGTCGGTCGACTGGACGCTCGAGCGCACCGCCCGCCCGGCCAAGGACTTCATGCGAGAGCTTCCGTTCGACCGACGCTTCCCCCTCGGCGGCAAGCGCGTTCGGCTGGTGCATGGGTCCCCGCGCAAGGTGAACGAGTACCTGTTCGCCGACAAGCCGGCAAAGACGTTCGAGCGCATCGCCGCGGGCGCGGACTGCGACGTCCTGGTCTGCGGCCACACGCACAGGCCCTGGGTGCGCGAGTACGGCGGCGTCCTGTTCGTCAACTGCGGCTCGGTCGGGAAGCCCAAGGACGGAGATCCCAGAGCGGGCTTCGCCGTGCTGAGCGCAAACGCGGATGGGCTCGGCGTGGAGATCGCTCGCGTGGCCTACGACGCCGCGGCCGTCGCCGGCGAGATGCGAGCGGTCGGTCTGCCCGACGAGCTCGCCGACAAGCTGGTCGCCGCGGCCTAGGGCTCGAACGGGGGCGCTTCGCCCCAGCCCCAGCGCGGCACGGGCGCGTGCTCGAAGACGTCGGCGTCGGGCTGGGAGTTGTGCAGCGCCAGTCGGGTGCCCCACTCGAGGTAGGCGACGAAGGCGGAGCGAAACTCCGGGTCGTCCGGCAGCTCGGCGTCGTCGGCGGCCAGGCTCATCAGCGACGCAAAGCGAAAGCGCTGCTCTGGTGTGATCGCCAGGCCCCGGTGCTTTCCGAGCATGCGCTCGTAGCCTCCGAGCTCATCCGTGTACCGAGTCGGCCCGCCGAAGACCTCGCTCCACCAGGCGACGACGTTGCGCCGGTGCTCGGCTCCGACCGTGCCCCCGAAGAGCGGCGCCAGCAGCTCATCCGCCTCGACCCGGTCGTAGAACCCGTTCATCAGGCGCTCGAAGGACTCGTGGCCTCCGGCCCACTCATAGAGCGTCGGGGGAGTGCCGGTGTCGTCGCCCACCAAGCGAATGTAGCGCGGGCGATACTTCGGCACTACCCGCCAACGTCAAAGGAGGAACGATGACCACAAAAGCTGACCTCACGCCGGAGGAGTGGGAGCTCGTCCTGGAAGGTCCTCCGGCCGCGGGCCTGATCGTCTCGACGGCCGAGCGCGGCGGCACGTTCCGGGAGGCGTTCTCGATCGCCAAGGCCTACACCGAGGCGCGCAAGCAGCACGGAGCGAGCCAGCTGCTCGACGAGATCGTCTCGGCAAAGCCCGAGACCGACCGCAGCCGCTTCTCTTCGTTCGAGGAGCTGAAGGAGCACGGGCTGGGCAAGCTGCGCGACGCGGTCGCCCTGCTCGAGCAGAAGGCGACGCCGGAAGAGGTCGACGGCTACAAGGGCTTCGTGCTCTCGGTCGCCGACCACGTCGCCGCGGCGAAGACCGAGGAGGGCGACCAGCCCGCTACCGAGAGCGAGCAGGCCGCGACCGAGGAGATAGCAGCTGCGCTCGGGCGAGCGGCCTGAGCTCCGGCCGGCCCATTACGAGGCCTCGGGCTGCTCCTCGCCGGGCCAGCGCCCGGTCGTGCGCAGAAAGCCTCGGCGCGACAGGTGCTCGATCAAGCCGCGGCTGAGCCGGAAGATCGCGCCCTCGAGCGCCAGCGCCGCCGCAAGCTGGGGCCAGGAGACGTCTCGGTGCTCGGGCTCGGGGATCTCGCGGTCGGAGACCCGGGCCCAGACGAAGTCGACCGCCTTCTTGCTCACCAGCGCCGCAAGCAGGCCGCCCACGATGCTCACCGGGATGAAGAGGATCCTTCCCATGCCAAGCGCCTACCCCCGGCTCCGGGACGTAAACGATCGCGACCTTTACTCAGCGCCCGGCATCGCGTAGGTTCGGGTGGACACCACCGAGAAGGGAGAGTCATGGAGGCCAAGCAGATCGACCCGGTCGAGTTTCGCGACAAGCAGCGCGAGCAGTGGAACGTCGCCGCGACCGGCTGGCGTCGGTGGTCGGAGCTGATCGACACCGCCGCGGGCAAGGTCAGCGAGCGGCTTGTCGAGTTGGGAGGCGTGCAGCCGCGTAGCCGCGTGCTCGACGTTGCAGCGGGCTACGGGGAGCCGTCTCTGTCGGCTGCGAAGGTCGCCGGTTCCGGGGGCAGCGTGGTGGCCACCGACATCGCCGCCGACATGCTCGCCTTCGGTCGCGAGCGCGCGGCCGCGGCCGGGCTCGACAACATCGAGTTCGTCGTGTCGGAGGTGATGAGCCTCGACTTCGAGCCGGAGAGCTTCGACGCCGCGCTATCGCGCTGGGGAATCATCTTCGAGCCCGACGGCGAGGGCGCGGCCGAGCGGGTTCGCGGCTTCTTGAAGCCCGGGGCCAGGATGGCGATCAGCTCGTGGGGCCCGCCCGATCGCACGCCGTTCTTGGGGGTGCCGATGCGGACGGCGATGCAGCGACTCGATGTCCCGCCCCCGCCGCCGGGCACGCCCGGGCCGCTTTCCCGCCCGAGCGAGGAGGCGATTGGCGGTCTGCTCGGTGGCGGCGGATTCTCCGAGGTCGAGGTCGAGGAGGCGGAGGTCTCCTTCACCTGGGACTCGCCGGAGGATTTCACGACCTTCATTAGGGAGATCGCGCCGCCGATCAGGGCGATCATCGACCCGCACCCGGAGGACGTTCAGGCGGAGACCTGGGCGGCGATCACCGAGGCGATCCGCGAGCGGGCTGATGATGACGACAAGGTCACCCTGAGCAACCAGGTGTTCATGGCTTCGGGCCGGGCCTAGTCAAGCCACTCGCCGTCGCGCATCAGCCGGCGGCCCTTGAGCTCGTTTGACTCCCGCCACGCCAGGACGGTCCGGGGCGTGAGCTTGAGGTAGACGTGCTCCTCGGGCTCGAGCCGGGGATCCCACCCGGTGGCCTGCGCGTACAGGTCAGCCAGGGCGGTGCTGGCTTCGATCGGGACCTCCTCCAGGGGACCCTCGACGATTACGACGTCGCGGGTGCGGCCGAGCGCCACCCTGGCCCACCCTGCCCGCACGAGGTTGCGTCCAGTGCGGCTCGCTCGCGGTGTCGCGATCGTGAGCGTCTCTCCGTCCCAGTAGTAGGAGAGCGGGATGAGATAGGCGTTGCCCTCGGCGTCAGCCGACGCGACCCACAGGTCGACGTCGCCGCGAAGCCGCTCCAGCGCGTCGGCGCGACGCTGCGGTCGTGGTCGCGGCGGCGCCGCCTCGTCTTGACCCTCAGCGGACATTCGCTTCGCCGTTCGAGTCGTCCGCCCCCTGAAGCTCGGTCAGCCGGCGCTCGAGAAAGCGGCGCTCGGGATCGGATTGCACGAGCTCGAGCGCGCGCTCGTAGGCGCCGCGGGCCTCGGCCGTGCGATCGAGCCGGCGCAGGAAATCGGCGCGGGTGGAGTGCAGGTAGACGTACTGGTCGAGGTCCAGGGCGTCCACCAGCGCGAGTGCCGCCTCGACTTCTCCCGTCTCGGCGATGGCCACCGCCTGGTTCAGCTCCACCACCGGCGACCCCGTGCGCCGCGCCAGCTCGCCGTAGAGCGCGGCAAGCTGCCCCCAATCCTGCGGCTCGTCGGCGTGCAGGGCTGCGATGGCCGCCTGCAGCACGTACGGGCCCCGCCCGCCGAGCGCCAGCGCGCGATCGAGCGCGGTCCGGCCCCTGGCGAGCGCTTCTTGATTCCACAGCGATCGATCCTGTTCGCCGAGCAGCACCAGCGCGCCGTCGGCGAACCGCGCCTCGCTTCGGGCGTCGTTCATCAGCATCAGCGCCAGCAGCCCGTGCACCTCGGGCTCGTCGGGCATCAGGCTCGCGAGCGCGCGGCCGAGCCGGATTGCCTCGGCGGCCAGGTCGCCGCGGCCGCCGTAGCCTTCGTTGAAGATCAGGTATACGACCGCGAGGACCGAGGCGAGCCGGTCGGGGAGCAGGTGGTCGGGCGGCACCCGAAACGGGATTCCCGCCGCCCGGATCTTCTTCTTCGCCCGGACCAGGCGCTTGGCCATCGTCGCCTGCTCGACGAGGAAGGCGCGTGCGATCTCCTCGGTTGTGAGGCCGCCGAGCGTGCGCAGCGTGAGCGCCACCTGGGCGTCGACCGCCAGCGCCGGATGGCAGCAGGTGAAGATCAGCTCCAGGCGCTCATCTTGGATCGTGGTCTCGTCCACTTCGTCTTCCGTCGCTTCGGGCACGTCGAGCAGGCGGGTCTTCGCAGCGAGCGTGCGGTCGCGGCGGATGCGGTCGATCGCGCGGTTGCGGGCCGTGGTCACCAGCCAGGCCCTTGGGTTTTCCGGCGTGCCGTCGCGCGGCCACCGCTCCGCCGCGATTGCGAACGCATCCTGCGCGGCTTCCTCGGCGAGCTCGAAGTCGCCGAGGAAGCCGATCAGGCTGGCGAGGACGCGTCCCCACTCGTCGCGGAAGACCTGCTCGAGCGTCGAGGTCACCCGAGTACTGGTCGCACCTCGATCGCCCCGCCCATGCGGGCCGCGGGAATGCGCGCCGCGAGCTCGATCGCCGCGTCGAGGTCGTCGGCCTCAAAGGTCAAGAAGCCGCCGAGCGCCTCCTTGGTGGCCACGAACGGGCCATCGGTCACCAGCGTCTCTCCGTCCTCGACGCGCACGGTGGTCGACGTCTCCGGCGAGTCGAGCGCGAGCCCGGGCGTGACGCCGGGCGTCTGGTTGATTGCCTGGTAGTCGGCGTAGACGGCCTTCTGCTCTTCCTCCGACAGGCGGGCCCACGCCTCGGGGTCACGCGGCGTCGGGGTGTCGCCCTGATGAATCAGCAGCATGTACTTCATGGCTACCTCCTAATAGCGGATGGTCGCCATTGAGACGAACGGGAGAGGCTCGAAAGGACACCTGTCGAGCCCGATCGGGCTCAGGCCTTGATCTTCAGCCACTCACCCTTGTGCTCGCGCTTGGCGGCCTTGTAGTCGTCGAGAGCCGCGCGCGAGTCGACGTCGCCAAGCGTGGGGTGCGAGGGAACGAGGCCCTGCGCGGCTGGGATGCCGAAGAGCTTGGCCAGGACCGCACCGAGTGCCTTGATCTTCATCTCGCCGAAGCCGGGCAGCGCCGCGATGTTCGCCCGCAGCTCGTCGGCGTTCGAGGCGTCGGTCCAGACTCGCGCGGCGTCGCCGCCAAGCTCGTCGCGAACGTACACCGCGAGCTCGTGCACGCGCTTGGCCATGTTGCCCGGGTAGCGATGGATGGCGGGCTTCTCGCGGAAGACGGGATCGAGGTCGGCGCTAGCGAGCGTCTCGGCGTCGATAGCGCCGAGACGCTGCTTGATCACCAGCGGGCCTTCGAAGGCCTTCTGAACGGTCACCTGCTGATCGAGCGCGAAGCCGACCAGCAGGGCCATCGGATCCGTGGCAATCAGCTCGTTGGCCGCGTCGGATTCGGTGAAGTGCAGGCGATCGGGCACGGACCGATCGTACCTGGCCCGCACAAAGCCAGGCCTTATTGAGAATGATTCTCAGACTCGGCTAAGCTGACCGGATGAACGCAGACTGGGAATGCGCAACAGGTCTTCGATCCGCGGGCGCGCTACGACGTCACCGACCCCGCCGGCCGGCAGATCGGCCAGCTCGGCAAGGGGTTCGGCAAGTCGCTGCTCCGCTCGACGTGGCGGATCTACGATGCGTAGGGCAATGAAGTTGCCGGGGCACGCGAGCGGAACGTGCTTGTCGCCCTGCTGCGGCGAGTCATCGGCTGGATCTCATACGTCGGCGACGTCGCGATCCCGATCCCGTACCACTTCGATTACTTCATGGGCGAAGACCGGATTGGCGGACTGGAGCGGATCCTGGGCCTTCGCGACCGATATCGCCTCGACGTGACGCGGGACTCCGAGCGTGCGATCGATCGCCGCGTCCTGATCGCGCTGGCGGTCGGGATGGACGCGCTTCAAGCGCGCTAGGCAGGGTGCGATGCGTCGGCTCACGCTGCGCCCCGCGACGGTGGCCGATGCGCCGCGCTTGACCGAGCTCGTTCGGGCCGCCTACGTGCGCTACGTGGAGCGCCTCGGCTCACCGCCGAGGCCGATGACGGACGACTACGCAGCGGTCGTTCGGCGCAACTCGGTGACCGTTGCCGAGCGTGGCGGGGAGATCGTGGGCGTGATCGTGTTCGGCAACGACGACGAGGGCTTCTTCGTTGACAACGTCGCGGTCGACCCACGGCATCAGGGGAGCGGCATCGGCAGAGCGCTGCTCGAACACGCCGAGAACGCGGCACGGCGCGCCGGCTTCGATTCGATGTACCTCTACACGCATGAGCTCATGACCGAGAACCTCGCCCTCTACCTGCGGGCCGGCTACGTCGAGTACGACCGCCGCCTCCACGGCGATGCGCGCCTCGTGTATCTGCGCAAGCGGCTTGGCTGAGAGGCGAGACGATGAAGCGAAGGTAGGCGTCCCTCAGCGCCGCACCGGGTAGTGCATGTGGATGACTCCGCCCTCCCCCTCGAGGACCCTTGTGCGCTCGAGCTCTATCTGCTCTGGAGCAAGGCCCTCGAAGAGACGGCGCCCCTGGCCGAAGAGCACCGGGATGACGTGGAGCTCCAGCTCGTCGAGGACGCCGGCGGCAAGTGCGAGCTGGGCGGTTCCGGCACCGTGGACCAGCACGTTCTTTGAGCCCGCGGCCTCCTTGGCCTGAGTCATCGCGCGTGTGACGTCGTTTGAGTAGGTCACCAGCGGCCACTGCCTCAGCTCGTCGGGGTCGTGGCGGGTGAGGATGAAGATCGGCACGCCGTCGTGGTGGTCGCCGCCCCACCCGCCGGCTGGCTCGAACGTCCCGCGACCGGCGACGACCGCGCCGGTGGACATGAACTCGCCGACGACCTTTCCGTTGACGGTCCCCGAACGGCGCATGGCCTCGACGGCGTCGTCGTCGTCGGCGCCCCCGCCCGTCATCGCCCAGTCGTGCAGGCGTTCCCCGCCGTCACCGAGGCCGTTGTCCAGGCTCTCATTGGGCCCGGCGATGAACCCGTCGAGGGACACGGACATGTAGAGAACGGTTGCGGACACGGGGGCCTCCGTTCTGGCCAGTGTGTATCAGTGCCGGGCGCTCCTTCGGCGCGCGGCGTGCCGGGCAACCCGAGCGCGGTTTCCGCATGCGCTTCAGCCAGCGAGCGGCTCCTCGCCACCCTCGAAAGGTGCGTGATTCCTCTCGGGCTGTTCGCTCCTGCGGACCGTGTCGGCGATCGCCACTGCGACGAGCACGGCTGCTGACGCCGCGATCCCGGCGATCAGCGTGAGCGGCGCCGTGGCGACCGCGAGGATCGCGAGCGCCGCCAGCCCCAGCGGCCGCGAGCGGGGAACGTGTCCGAGCGCCTGCCACAGGAAGAGGACCTGAGCGACTAGAAAGAGCGCCGGGCCACCGAACGCGAGGAGCGTGAAGCCCAGCGTCGGCTCGTAGCCAGGATGGGCGATCGCGAGCTCGTCACCGACTGCGATTCCGATCACCGCGACCACCATCAGGGTGAGGGTCCAGGTCCCCTGCACGCCAACGGTCCCGGCGTCCTCCGCGGTTTCGGCCAGCCGGGCCCCGATCGCCTCGGCGCGCTGGAAGTAGCACCACCACAGCGCGACGGTCCCAGTGAAGGCGACCACCAGCGCAAGCAGCCGATCGAGCTCGAACGACTCGTCGGTGAACGCGTCGCCCATGAGGATCACCGTCTCGCCCAGCACGATGATGAAGAACAACCGGAAGCGCTCGACGAGATGCCCGCCCGCGATCTCGGAATGCTCGAGGTCGACTCGCCGCCCGCGTCCGGGCAGCCAGTGGAGGACGGCGACGCCGGCGTAGGTGGCTGCCACGGCAAGCGCCCAGAGCACGAGGCGCGCATCGCCGCCGGCGATCGCGCCGGCCACCCACAGCGCGCCGGCGCCGGCTTCCCACACGAGGTCGTTGACGAAATGCTCACCGTGCGGGCGACCGCGCAACGCGACGATCAGAAATGCCGCGCGCCCGACCTGAAGCAGCAGGTAGCCGGTGACGAACAGCCAGGCGCGGCCGTCGAACGCGTCGGGAATCGCGACCGACATCAGCAGGCTGGCGAACATCAGCCCGACGAGCAGCCCGCGCACCGGCAGCCGGTCCGGTTCGAGCCAGTTGGCTCCCCACGCGGTCATGTACCAGGCGTAGAAGACCGCGAGCGTGAGGATCAGGGTCTCGGCGCCCGCCCGGAGATCGACATGTCCGAGCAGGTGGTGCGAGAGCTGCCCAATCGCGAAGACGTAGACGAGATCGAAAAAGAGCTCGAGCGGGGTGACGACGCGCTCGGCGCCGCGTGCGCGCGAGACGGCGACCCTCATAGACACGATGCTATGCGGCGCGCGAGGGTGGCGTTGGGCAGTCAGTGCGTCCGATTACTTCAAGGGAAGGCCGGCATGTCACCGTCCGTTCCGGGTTCGTTCACACGCAGATTCGAGCGACCACCGGTCGGGGCAATGCCCCGAGCCGGGCGCGACGTTCGCCGGTCGCTAGGGGCGCGATGTTCGGGTGTCGGTCCAGTCGACGTAGAGCTTGCGCTCGGCGAAGAGCCAGGCGCCGTCGCGCTTGACGAACGTGTCTCGGTATCGAAGGGAGGCGACCATAAGCTTGCGCTCGCCGCCCGCGGTGTATAGGTGGTGGGCGAGGCAGTAGCTCTCCCCGGTCGCTCGGTCACCATCGAGAGCGATCGTGCTCTGGCCGTTGAAGTGAGTCGTCGCCTCGTAGCGGTTCAGGTCGGCGAACACCGGCGTCAACGCCTCGCGCCCGTTGAGCTCCTGCGAGGGGTCGGTGCCCTCTCCGTCCATGTA
>Ga0081538_10000701_pt1 | contig 36744 bp, 41 predicted proteins | sample TabmetS5T2R1_FD_71022 | JGI IMG/M metagenome (GOLD analysis project Ga0081538, IMG submission 71022) | Tabebuia heterophylla rhizosphere microbial communities from the University of Puerto Rico - S5T2R1 | ecosystem: Host-associated > Plants > Roots > Rhizosphere ...
CCGTATCCCGCCGCAGCCGAGCGGCCGCGGCGGCGGAGTTGTTGAGGTAGCAGGAGCCGCCGAACGCCGAGCGCGTGGCGTGATGTCCGGGCGGGCGGGTGAGCGCATAGGCCGGCCCGCCGTCCCGGGCCGCCAGGGCGGCCGCCGTCACGGCCGTGTCGACCGCGGCCCGTGCCGCCCGCCAGGTGCCCGGGCCGACGAGCGACATCGTGTCGTAGGCGAACTGCCCGGCGCGGGCGGACGGCGACGTTGCGGTGGCCGGCGCGAAGCCCGAGAACAGGCTCGGGTCCGGGAAGAGGTAGGGGACGACGCGATCCTGGCCCGGGTCGCGGGCCAGCCCTGCCACCTCCCAGCTCTCCCAGGCGCGCGCGAGATAGTCCGTGAGTGAGCGGTCGTGGATCGCGTTCAGAACGTCGTCGGACTGCGGCTCGGTCTCGACGAGGCGGGCGCCTGCGTCGGCGAGCTCGGCCCGGATCGCCTCGGCGCGCTCCGGCAGCTCGGTGCCAGCGGTGCGAACCCCGACCCAGATCTCGCCACCCGGTTCGTGCAGGCGATGGAGGTCGCTCCAGACAACGGGCAGCGCGAGTCCCACGGCGGCAGCCTAATCACGCGGGATAGGGTCCCGCGCATGGCCCCCGCCGGCAGCGCGCGTGAGCACGGCATCCTCATCGGCCGGCTCGAGCCCGGCCCTGCCAACTCGATCGCGGATGTGCCCGGCGTCGGCGTGGGCCATGTCACGATCGTTCGCGACGAACCGAATCTGCCCGCCGGGCGCGGGGTCGCAAGGACCGGCGTGACCGCGATCGCTCCGGGTGCACCCGAGAGTCTGTGGCGTGAGCCGGTGCCCGCTGGCGTCGCGGTGCTGAACGGCGCCGGGGAGATGACGGGCGCCCTGCAGGTGATGGAGCTCGGCTACATCGAGACGCCGATCTACCTGACCTCGACGATGGCCGTGGGCCGGATCTACGACGGTGCGATCAGCGCGGCCGTGGCGGCCGAGCCGGCGATCGGGATCGAGCATGTCGTGATTCCCGTGGTCGCCGAATGCGACGACAGCTGGCTGAACGACCCGCGCGTCGTGCAGGTGGAGGCCGACGACGCGGGTCGCGCGCTCGAGCTGGCAGCGGCGGGCGGTGAGGTCCCCGAGGGCGCCGTCGGCGCCGGTGCCGGCATGGTTACGTTCGGCTACAAGGGCGGGATCGGCACGGCCAGCCGGGTCGCCGAGGGGGGCGCGCTCGTGGGCGTGCTGCTGCTCTCGAATTTCGGGAGCCGCGAGGACATGCGCGTCGACGGGGTTCCGGTGGGGCCGCTGCTGCCGGGGCCGGCCACCGGGCCGCGCGCGCCGGCCGGCAGCTGCATCGTGGTCGTGGCGACCGACGCGCCGCTGGCGGCGGCGGACCTCACCCGTCTCGCCCGGCGGGCGGGCCTCGGCCTCGCGCGAAGCGGCTCGGTCGCGCACAACGGCAGCGGAGAGATCTTCCTGGCCTTCTCCACAGGCGCGCGCGCTCCTCGTGACGACCCCGGCGCCCGCGCGCCGCTCGTCTCGGGGGACGGCCTCGACCCGCTCTTCAGCGCTGCGGTCGAGGCCACCGAGGAGGCCGTCCTCAACTCGCTGTGGCGGGCGCAGCGCACCGTCGGCCGCGAGGGGATCGTGGCGGAGGCCCTACCGCACGACGCGCTGCTCGCGCTGCTCAGTGAGAACGGCCGGCTCGACGGTCCTGCGGCGTGAGCGCCGCGCGGATCGCCTCTTCGCAGAGCTGCTCGAGGCCCAGGGCCATCGCGCGGAGGAGCTCGAGCGGCTCGCGGTCCTCGTCGCGCAGCCATTCCGCATAGGTGCGCGTCTCGACGAAGTGCTCGACGGCGTGCCGGAAGGTGGATAGACGGGCTGGCGACAGCACCACCGTGCGTGCCCCGGCGCCCGGCTCACTGAGCTCGTCGGCGATCGCGGTGAGCTCGCGGAACTCGAGGACGTCCTCGGCCGACAGATCCGCCGACCGGTAGCGCTCGCCCGCGGTCGCGCGCACGGCGTGCACGGCGGCCGCGACCTCCTCGTCGCTCAGGTCGAAGCAGGCCGAGACGACCGTCTGGCCTTCTAGGTCCTGCGTGCTGTCGATCCGTGCGTTGTGCATGCCCTCTAACGACGTTATCGGCGTTCGATGATTCCTTCGTGACCACTGTCTCATTCCCCGCCTGATTCGTGACCACTCTTGGCCGATTAAGACGCCGTTAAGGTGCCAAGCCATGCCTGAGCTCGAGCGGGTGGTCGTCGTCGGGGGCGGCGTGGGCGGATGTGCCGTAGCGCTCGCCCTGCGGCATGCCGGGGTCGCGGTCGAGGTGCACGAGAAGTACGGCGACTTCCAGGGACGTGCCACCGGCTTCTCGATCTGGGCCTATGCCATCAAGCGGCTGCTCGAGCTCGGCTTCGAGCGCGAGCGCCTCGACCGCATCGGGCGGGCGATGGTGCAGCAGGACATCTACTCGCAGACCGGCGAGCCCATGATGTCCCTGCCGGTCGCCGACGCGTCGGCGACCGTCGGCGCGCCGAGCATGGACGTGGACCGACGGCGCCTTCAGGAGGAGATCGTCGACCTGCTGGGCGACGGCGTCTACCAGTTCGACTCGGAGGTGGTGGCCGTCGAGAACGACGGCGACTCAGCGACGGCGCGGCTCGCCGACGGATCCGAGGCGACCGGCGACCTCGTGATCGCGGCCGACGGTATCCGCTCGATCATCCGTGACAGCTTCAACCAGAAGCCGGACTTTCGGATCTCCCGGTCCGACGTGCTCGAGGGGATCGGGGACTTCGACCACCCGTGGCTGCGCGACGGGCACCACGTGCAGGTGTGGGGCCGCGGACGACGGGCCGGGATCGGGCCCGTTGCCGACGGACGGGTGCGCTGGTTCCTGGGCGGCATCGTGAAGTCCGACGAGGGCGACATCGACACGGCCGAGATGGTCCGCCGCGTCGACGGGATGCCCGAGATCGTCAGCGGCGTGATCGCCGCAACCGATCCCGAGCAGATCGTGCGCGCCAGGATCGCCCACGCCTATCCGGTCGAGCGCTGGCACGACGGGCGCGCGGTCCTGCTGGGCGACGCCGCCCACACGCTGTCGCCCTTCGCCGGCATGGGCGCCTGCTCGGCGATCGAGGATGCCGCACAGCTTGTCGAGCAGCTGAGCTCGCCGAGCTCGCTCGACGACGCGCTCGGCGCCTACGTGGAGCGCCGCCGCGCCAAGACCTTCGAGATCGAGAAGCGCGGGCGGCGGAACGAGTGGATGATGATGACCGCCAACCCGATCGTGGGACGCGTACGCGACTGGATGCTGGAGCACGCGCCGGAGGACAAGCGCCGCGAGATCGCAACGGAGATGGCGACCGGGGAGTAACCCGAGCCTGCCGCCGACAATCAGCGGGGCGAGCTGACGAACGCGGACAGGAGTTCCGCCACGCGCTGCGGATGTCCGAGATAGGGGACGTGGCCGGCCGGGAGGATCGCGAGCTGCGCCTGGGGCACGAGCGTTGCCACCGCCCGCGCCGCCTCGACCGTTCCGACGGGGTCGTGGTCCCCCCAGATCAGCAATGTCGGGACGCTCAGCCGCCGCAGCTCGTTCGGTTCGATACGCGCCGACCGCCGAAATCCGAAGGGGGTCATGACCGCCCGCAGTTCGGCGCGATTCGCGGCCGAGGCGACGGGATCCCTGGCCGCCCCCACCACCGAGTCGATGAGCTCCGGGTGACGGACGATCGTGTCCCCCTCGCCCATCGACGCCATCAAGCGCACCACCAGCTTGCGGCTCGGCCTCACGAGATGGGGCAGCAGCTCCCCGAGCAGCGGGGCGGCCGACACACGCAGCGGACCCGGTGGGCGCGTTCGAGGCAGCAGCGGGGCGGACCCGAGCAGCACGAGCCGTCGCACCCGCTCGGGGTGCGCGAGCGCGTACCACAGTCCCCACGTCCCACCCATCGAGTTGCCCGCGAGCGCGGACGTCTCCAACCCCAGCTCGTCCAAAACCTCGTCGACCAACTCGACGGCGGCGTCCCGGAAGCGGTCAGCGGGAACGTGATCGGGCTCGCTCTGACCGAACCCTGGCCGGTCCACGGCGATCGCCCTCACGCCCTCGAGCCGCTCGAGCAATGGGAGGAGCGAGAGCGAGGATGTGCCGCTGCCGTGCAGGAACACGACGGGCGGACCCTCACCCGCCTCGAAGACGTGGACCCGTCTGCCTGAGCGGAGCTCGATGCTACGACGGTACGGGTCGACCGGCGGCGCCGCATCCGCAGGATCACCCACATCACGATGCCCCGGATGTGGGTAACTCTGCGAAGAGGTGCGCCGCGCTAGTCGAGCGTCACGCTCAGCGATCCGAGCGGCGGCAGCTCCGCGACGATGGTCTCGCCGGGCGACACCGCGAAAGGCGGCACCACCGAGCCCGTGATCACGACCTCGCCGGCCCGCAGGCGCTCTCCTGAGGCGGCGAGCAGCTCGCCGGTCAGGCGCACCACCTCGATGATCTCGCCGGTGAGGTCCTCGGGCCTGTCGGTCGCGGCGACGAGCGCTCCGTTGCGCAGCAGGCGGCCGCTGACGTCTTCGCCGCGCGATCGGCTCGTATCGACCGGGCCGAGGACGACGTGGCGGTTGTAGATGTTGCCGGCGAGGATCGTCTCGGGATCGCTGGGCGCGAAGTCGACGTCGGCCAGCTCGATCGCCGCGGACAGCCCGCGGACCGCGGCGTGCACCTCGTTCCAGCTTGCGCCCTCCTCGAGGTCCGCGTCCAGGTGCACGGCGATCTCCGGCTCGAGCATCGGGCTGGTCCAGCTGCCGATGGCGACCGTCGCGCCGTCGCCCAGCAACGCGCCGTCGCCGAGGAAGCCGACCAGCGGCCGGTCGGTGCCGAGCGCCTCGATCGCGGCCGCGGAGCCGAAGCCCACCTTCCAGCCCAGCGGCCGCTCGCCCGCCTCGAGCCGCTCCGCGCGCCGGGCGAGCATCGCGCGCATGCCGCGCGTGAGGCGCGGGTCGGCGACGCTCACTCGTCGAACTCTTCGCCGGGATCGGGGATCGCGTAGCCCGCCTCCTCGAGCGAGGCCGCGCCGCTCCAGCCCCAGATCAGGAGGACGTCCTCGTCGGAGGTGTTGTCGAACCCGTGCCAGTTCCCGCGCGGGGTGTAGATCACGTCGCCCGCCACCGACGGTTCGCGGCCCGTGTTCGTGTAGATCTCGCCGCGCCCGCTCATCACGACGAGGAACTCGTCGCAGTTGGGGTGCAGGTGGCGCTCGTGGCGTGCGCCTGGGGGGAGGACGGTGCGCCCGACCACGAGCCCATTCGAGTTCGCAGATCGGCCGTCGATCAGGAACTGGACCTGCATGTCGATCCAGCCCTCGTCCTCGCGCAGGTTTGGCTCGAGCGGGACGTCCTCGATGCGTGTGCGGTAGGGCGGCTGCATCAGGACATCCCCGCCAGACGCCGGTAGGCATCGTGGACGCTGACGACGAAGTCGCGCTCGCGCAGCCCGCCGCCGCGCGCCGCGCTCAGCATCTCGCTGGTCGCCGAGCAGGTAGGCACGGCGGCCCCGAGCCGGCGCGCGAGCTCCTGGGCCAGCACCAGATCCTTCTGCTGCAGGTCGACGTCGGCGTACACGTCCGTATCGTCGACCAGCAGCGGCGCGCGGTAGCCGAGCACCGGCGAGGCGATCACGCTCTTGAGCGCGGCATCGACGACCGCCTCGCGATTCACACCGGCCTTCTCCACCAGCGCCACTCCCTCCGCGAAGGCCGTTACAGACACAACCAGCGCGAGGTTGATGGCGACCTTCGTGAGGATCGCCTGGCCGTTCGGCCCGATGTAGGTGACCTTGGGGCCGATCGCGGCTAGGACCTCCTCGACGTGCTGGAAGGCGGCCCGGTCGCCGCCGACCATCACGGACATCTGTCCGGCGGCGAGCGTCGCGGGGCTGCCCGACACGGGCGTGTCGAGGAAGAAGGCGCCGCGCTCGCGCGCGCGCTCGGCCAGCTCGACGCTTGCGTCCGGGGCGATCGTGCTCAGGTCCGCCCAGACCGTGCCCGGCCGCAGCCCGGCCAGGATCCCGTCGTCACCGCCCGCGGTCGCGTCGAGCGCCCGGCTGTCGGTGAGCATCGTGAAGAGGACATCCGACTGCGCCGCGAGCTCGCGGGGCGTGTCGGCCCAGCCCATGCCGGCGTCGAGGAGGGGCTGCGCCTTGGCCTTCGTGCGGTTCCAGCCGCTCACGTCGTGGCCGGCGTCGCGGAGCCGCTGAGCGATCCCCCCGCCCATAGCGCCAAGGCCCGCGAAGCCGATGCGTTCAATGTCATTGAACATGTTCGGCAGCCTATACCCGGGCGCGCACGTTCAGCCAAACGGCCGTGACCGGCTCGTCGCCGAGTGCGCGGAAGCGGTGCGGGGTATCGGATCCGAACGCAACGGCGTCGCCCGGCCCGAGCTCCACGGTTTCGTCGCCGACCTCGATCTGCAGCCGTCCGCCGATCACGTAGCCGTACTCGCGGCCGAGGTGGCTCGTCGGCGGGTCGTCGGCACCCGAGTCCGCGCCGGGCGGATAGGTCACGAAGGCGAAGTCGGCGTCGCGGTCGGGCGCGGCCGTGAGCCGCTCCCACACCACCCCGCCACCCAACTCGATTGCCGGCCGCTTGGCGGCGCGCTGGACGATCGCGGGGCGCCCGGCGCCGGGGTCGCCGTCCGACTCGGCGAACAGCGCGTCGAGCGACAGGTCGAGCTCCCGGACGAGTGCCCAGAGCGTGGCAACCGACGGCTGCGCGAGCCCGCGCTCGACCTGCGACAGCAGGCTCGCCGACACGCCGACCTGACGGGCGAGCCCGCGCACCGAGAGCCCGGCGTCTTCGCGCGCCGCCCGGATGCGGGCACCGAGGTGGGGCGGTGGCCCGGCGGCTCGCGAATCGTCGTCAGCCACCGCGCCGATGCTACGCCGCCCCGCTCAGCCGCGCGCGGACAGGAAGCGATCGACGAGTGGCGCGAAGCCGGGGCGGTCCTGGGATGGGCAGCACGTTCGCCTCAGCAGCGGTTTACACGCCGACGGCGCTGCCGATCGCGAGCCCGACCACGTAGGTGAGCGCGGCTGCGGCGCCTCCAATCACCACCTGGCGGCCACCGGAGAACCACACGCCGCGGCCAGTGAACACGGTGATCAGCGCCCCGATCGCGAACAGGCCGATCACGCTCAGGCATGCGCTCACGACCACGGCCAGGGTGCCGCTCAGGAAGATGAAGGGCGCGACGGGGATGATCGCGCCGATCGCGAACAGCACGAACGACGTCGCGGCGGCGACGACCGGCGACCCTCCGAGCTCGTCAGGGTCGATGCCGAGCTCCTCGCGCGCGAGTGTGTCGAGCGCGGTCGAGTGGTCGGCGATCTGGCGCGCTGCCAGCTCGTGTGCCTGCTCGGCGTCGAGTCCCTTCGCCTCATAGATGAGCGCGAGCTCCTCGCGCTCCTCGTCCGGGATCTCCTCGATCTCGCGCGCCTCGATCTCGAGCTGGTGGCCGGCCAGCTCGCGGGCGCTCTGGACCGACACCCACTCGCCCATAGCCATCGAGCCGGCGCCCGCCAGCAGACCGGCAAGGCCGGTCACGAGCACGGTGTCCGCTGACACCTGAGCGCCCGCCACGCCCATCACCAGGCTGAAGTTCGACAGTAGCCCGTCGTTGGCGCCCAGCACCGCGGCGCGCAGCGCGTTGCCGCTGGCCGCGCGGTGACGACCCTCGAGTCGCGCGAGCGCCGCACCGGCGACGCCCTCCCCGCCCGCCAGCGTGGTCAGCAGCCGTGCGTGCGAGCGCTCCTCGGCTGGCATCGCCGTCGCCAGCGACTCGGGCTGGGTGTCATAGCCGCGGCTGTCGGCGCGCTCGAGGTCATTGAGCGTGGGCAGTATCAGCTGGCTGCCGAAGCGCCGCGCCAGCGAGATCAGCAGCCGGGTGCGCCAGCCCGGCCGCCGCTCGGGTAACTCCGCGCCGGCCGCACGGAGCCGCTCCTCCCAGAATCCCGCATGACGCTCTTCGGTCGCCGCCAGGCGGCGGTAGACCTCGGACACGCGCGGGTCCGGCTCGAGGTCCGCAAGCGCCCGGTACATCGCGGCGCTGTCGATCTCGTCACGCCAGTTGGCGAGCTGCCGCTCGACGTCCGCGTGCGAACTCAGGCCGAGCCCTTCTCCCGGACGACCTCACGCGCCGGCTTGTCATCGCGCAGCCCCAGGAAGCGCGGATGCCGAAGCCGTCCGTCGCGGGTCCATTCACTGAAGCCGATCTGGGCCACCAGCTCGGGTTCTACCCAGGTCACATGACGCTCGCGGATCTCATCGGCGAACGGCGTGTCGCCGCGTTGCAACGGCCCCAGCCGCTTGGCCAGGTCGTGCAGCGTCGCCTGCGTGAAGCCGGTGCCCACCTTGCCGGCGTAGCGCAGGCCACTGCCGTCGTAGTGCCCGAGCAGGAGGGCGCCGAGGTCCGTCCGGCTTCCGCGCGGAGCGGTGTAGCCGCCGATCACGAGCTCCTGCTCGGCGGAGCACTTGAACTTGAGCCAGTCGCGCGAGCGCCCATGCACGTAGGGCGAGTCGGCGCGCTTGGCGATTAGACCCTCCCAGCGCTTGCGGCAGGCCTCGCGGTAGAACTCCTCGCCGTCCCGATTGCGATGCGGCGTGAGACGCACCGGGCCGTGGAACGCGAGCGCACGGCGCAGCAAGGCCTTGCGTGAGCGCAGCGGTAGCGCCGTCAGGTCATAGCCGGCGAGCTGGAGCAGCTCGAATACGTAGTAGAAGACGGCGACCGGGCGCTCCGCGCGCTGCTGGAGCCGGGCGAAGCTCGTCTGGGCCCCATCGAAAGCCACCACCTCGCCGTCAAGCACGATCCGCTCGGCATCGTCCGCCTCGAGCGCCTCGACAACCTCCGGGAAGCGGGCATTCAGGCTGAGGTCGTTGCGTGACAGCAGCCGCACCTTCCGCTCCCCCTTGATGGCGATGCAGCGGATGCCGTCGAGCTTGCGCTCGAAGATCCAACCCGGATCGGAGAAGCGCTCGTCGGTGAGGACGGCCTTCATCGGCTCGACCCGGTCGGGCAACGGCGCGGGCATGAGGAGCTGCCTCTCAGCGGCAGCGAGTCGGGCGAATGGGTCCGAAGCGCGCATCGGCGGACAGTATCCGGCCGGTTCGTTCCGTTTGACACATGCGGCGCTGCGGGAAAAAGACCTCAGCGGATCACTCACCGCTTACCGAAGGGGGAGGTGGAGCCATGGAATGGCTCGAGCTGTGTTTCGGCGGACCGCTGGCGTCGGTATCGGACGCCTCGAGGAACGGAGGGGGACGGTGATGAAGCGACTGTGTCGCAGCCTTTTGCTCGCACTCTTGACGATCGGCGTGATGGCGGCCCCCGCTGCCGCCCAGGACCCGGCGTTCAAGATGGACAAGCTGTTCACGTCGGGCAACCAGGCGACCAACTCCGACCTGGCGTTCTGGGGCGACTACGCGTTCGTCGGCTACTACACCGGCGGCGCGGGGTTCCCGCCCGGCACCGGCCCGCGCGGCGGCATGCGGATCTTCGACATCTCCGATCCTGCCAACCCGAGCCTCGTGCGGGACTTCGCCTGTGACGGCGCGCAGAACGACCCGATTCTGTGGGACCGCAACGGGAACGGGGTGCCCGACCTGCTGCTGATGGCGGTCGACACCACGATGGCCGCTCCGAACTGCGGCGCGGCACGGGTGCCAGGCGGCACGCCCACCGGCTGGGAGGGCGTCCGGGTCTTCACGATGAGCGACAACCCGGCGAATCCGTTCCAGACGATCACGCCCGTCGACATGCAGTACGCCGACTGCGGGGCGCACACGATCACGGCGTGGACAGGGTTCGCGGACCATCCGACCAACCCGCGCCTGATCGTCTACGTCTCGTCGTATCCGCTGGGGGCCGGACCGACCTGCGGTGACACGGAGTTCGCGAACACCGCCAACCCGTACGACGAGGACCCGCCCACCGGCCCGCTGCACAGCGTGATCCAGGTTCTGTCGGTGCCTCTCAACAACCCGGCGGCCACGACGGAGATCGCCTCGCCGCGGCTCAGCTATCCCGGCGATCCCGACGGGAGAATGGAGTGGTGCGAAAAGGGTCTCTGCGCGGGCGTCGAGCCGGCGGCGGTGGCCTGCCACGACATCGCGGTCCACATGGAGCACGACATGGCCGGCGCGGCCTGCGCGGAGCAGGGCCAGGTGTGGGAGATCGACACGAGCACCGGGATCCCGGACACCCAGAATCCGATGATGGTCGGTGACGACGAGGTCAGCTCGGGCGGCACGGGTGACATTCCCGGGGCGGTCGACTTCTTCCACTCGGTGATGTTCGACAACGGCGGCGAGGTCGTGAACTGGGTAGACGAGTCGTTCGGCACGGGCTGCCCGACGTTCACGAACTACAACCCCCGGCCTTGGAACCCGGCGGGTGGAAGGCACAAGACCGGGAAGATGTTCTTCTCGGACCTGGAGAGCGGCGAGTTCCTGAGCGAGTTCCACGTAGGTGACGTGCGGCCCAGCAGCGCACCGGGCGAGTACTGCTCGGCGCACATGGGCATGACGACCATCGATCCCCAGCGCGATCTGCTGGTGAACGCGTGGTACACCGGCGGCGTGAACGTGATCGACTTCACGAAGCCGACCCGCCTGAAGGAGGTCGCTTACTACGACCGCGTGGCGCCCGGCGGCACGTGGTCCGCGTATCCGTACACGGGTCCGCTGTTCAAGACGGGGCCGGGGATCCCGGTCTACGCCTCGGACGGCGTGATCAGTAACGGCCTGTCCGAGGGCATGGTGACCTACCGTGCGACCCTGCCGAAGCCCGGCAAGGCACACGTAATCGACCACCTGAACCCGCAGACGATGGACTTCGAGGTCGGCGGGGTCGGACCGAAGTAAGCCGGATCGAGGGCGGGGCCGCCGTGGCGGCCCCGCCCTACGTTTCGCGCGGCCTATGACTCGGGAGCCTCGGGAAGAAGCCCTGTGATCTCGGATTGGTGAGGAGGCTGAGATGGCCAGGGTGCGCGAAGCCGAGGAATACGTCGTCACAAATCACGCAGAAGCGGAAATGATCGACCGTGCCGCCTGCGCGATCCGCGTGCGTGGCTTCCCGCCCCTCGTCAGCGACGAACCTCCTTCGCGCGGGGGGCAGGACCGCGGCCAGAGCCCACTCGAGCTGCTGCTCGCCTCGCTCTGTGCCTGCACGAACGTCACGACGGGCCGCATCGCCGACAAGCTTCGCTTCGCGTACAGCAGGCTCGAAATGCGGGCCGAGGGCGAGCTCGACACCCGTGGGCGTCGCGGGCTGGCGGAAGTTCCCGTTCACTACCGGGCCGTACGCCTGCACGTGTCGATCGCAACCGACGAGTCCGACGCACGAATCGAGCGGCTCGCCCGACTCGTCGCCCGCTACTGCCCAGTCGACACGCTGATGCGGCCCGTGGTCCCCGACTTCGAAGTCACCTGGGAGCGCAGGTCAGACTAAGCGCGACCGGCATCGCCGCCGCGGTTTCTCCTGGGAACGCCCGCGCCTACTCGAGGATCTCTCTCAGGCGTTGTAGGTCCTTGCGGTTGGCGCGCCGTATCGCCGCAGCCATGAGGGGTCCGGTGACCCTCGCGAATCCGGCGGGCTCGCCGCGGTTTCGTAGGGACATGCGCGTCGAGCCTTCGTCGGCGTCCTGCCACGTGTACGTGGTCTCCATCGGGAACGGGCCCTGAGCGGTGCTCATGACGAAGCGTTCCCCGGGGACGTGCTCGCGCACCTCGTACGTGTACTCCAAGCGACGTCCGAGGAACTGTGCGACGAACCTGAGGCGGGTCCCAGGACCAAGTGGAGGCGGCGTCTCCCACGACACCGCACTGATGTTCCGGTACCAGGCCGTGGTTTTGTCGGGGTCGCAGGCGAAAGCGGCGACATCGGCCCGCGGACGGGCGATCACGATCTCGGTCTGGACGTCGACGGCCACGGGTCAGCTCTCCGTGGAGAACACGCGGCGCGCCAGATTGTCGAAGATTCCCGCCCAGCCGACTGCGTGACGGTCGGCGGACTCCTCCGATGGAAGGTCGCTGTGCTCGAGCTCCACGACCGTGCTGTCGCCATCGGCGCGGAACTCGACCGTGACGAGGCTGACGTGACCCGGGTTCGGACCTTCGGAGCCCTGCCAGGACCACGTGTAGACGAGTCGCCGCGGCCGGTCGATCTCGCGGTACTCGCCGCCAACCACATGGACCTCGCCGCTGCGGTCGTCACGCATCCGCAGTACGTAGCGGCCCCCGACGCGCAGATCGACGTCGCAGCCGGGAGAGTCCCAGGTGGGCTGAGCCGCCCACCAGCGCTGCAGCACGGCGGGGTTGGTCCACGCGTCGAACACCTCCTCGGGTGAGGCGTAGAACGTGTGCCGCAGCCGCAGCGGCGACGGTGCGGGCGGGGTCATGGGCTCTTCCTCCCGGCCTGCTCGGCGAGGTACTGCTCGACGACCGCGAACTTGCGCTCCCACACCGCACGCTGGTCGTGCATCCACGCGCTCGCCTCCTCCAGCGCATGCTCCTGCAGTCGCAGGCGATGCGTCCGGCCGTCGATCACTCGCACGATCGCGCCCGCCTCCTCGAGCACACGCAGGTGCTTGCTGATCGTCGGCTTGGACACGCCGAAATCGCCGGTGGCCTCACCCACCGTCATCTCACGCGAGGCGAGACGCTCGATGATCTGCCGCCGCAGCGGATGGGCGCACGCGGCGAACGTACGATCAAGCATCACTTCGTTAGCCATTAGACTAACTATACGTCGGTGCCCCGACAAACCGAGGAGGAGCAGATGCCGGACTACACCGTCAAGACGTTCGACGAGATGGAGCCCCTACTGGGCGGCTTCTTCCGCCGCGCCCGCGCCTCGCTGGGCGCAAGCTCGTTCGGCATGCAGGTCCTGCACATGCCCGCCGGCGCCCCGGACATCTATCCCAACCACGACCACGCCGACACGGGTATGGAGGAGGTCTACATCGTCCTCAGCGGCGGGGCCGACTTCCAGATCGAGGGCGTCGACGAGCCCCTCCACCTCGGGCCCGAGAGCGCGATCCGTGTCGGACCGACGACCCACCGCAAGATCACCCCAGGGCCCGACGGTGCCAGGATCCTCGCGATCGGCGGGGTGCCTGGCAGCGCCTACGAGCCACCGGCCTACACCGAGCTCGGCGGCCCGGACCCGGTCGTGGATCCAGCGCGGATTCTCTGATCGGCCATCGCGCGCCGGACTCGGCGCACTGACGGCGAGGCTGTCCTTTTTTACCTCCGACGTTCGTCTTAGAGCCGACCACGCCGGATGACGCTTCGCGGCGTCAATCGGGTCGCCCAAGAACGAGAGGAGTTCCTCATGCGCAAGCTCAGCGCCTGGCTGTACGTGACGCTCGACGGCGTCGTCGAAGCGCCCGAGAAATGGGTCCTGCCTGACGACACGATGTTCGAGCAGCAGACCGCTGACTACGCCGGCTCGGATGCCTTGCTGCTGGGCCGCCGGACCTACGAAGTGTTCGCCGCCTCGTGGCCTCAGCGGGGAAGCGATGTCGCGAATGCCGACTGGATGAACAACACTCAGAAGTACGTGGCGTCGACGACCCTCGAGTCCCCCGAATGGCAGAACACGACGGTGCTGCAAGGAGACGCCAGCGAAGCAGTTGCCCGGCTCAAGCAGGAGGACGGCGGGACCATCACGCTGAACGGCAGCGCCGCTCTGCTTCGCTCGCTCCTCAAGGCGGAGCTCGTCGATGAGCTGCGCCTCTTCCTGCACCCGGTCGTGCAGGGCTCAGGGCAGCGGCTGTTCGGCGAAGGGGAGGGCCTGGGTGCCCTCGACCTCACCGACTGCCACGCCTATGACACCGGCGTCGTCTCGCTCACCTACCAACCGACCGTGCGCTCATGAAACGCTTCCTGCTCCTCTATAAGGGCCCGCCAACGCCGCCGGGGGCTACGCACGAGGGATGGCCGGAGTGGTTCAAGGCGATCGGCGATGCGCTCGTCGATGTCGGCTCGCCGGCGCGCAACGGGTTCGTCCTTCACGCGGACGGATCGACCACCGACACGGCCGGCTTGAACGGCTACGGCATCATCCAGGCCGAAGGCAAGAGCGAGGCTCTCGCGCTGCTGCGGGACCACCCGCTCCTGGCGCTCGGCGATTGGGTCATCGAAGTCTTCGAAGTGCCGAAGAGATAAGGGCCCCCGGTGGCCGACCACGACATGCTCTCGCTCCGGCCCGCGACCCCAGCCGATGCGCCGATGCTGGCCGAGCTGGTCGCGGCGGCCTACGGCCACTACGTCGCACGCCTCGGGGGACCGCCGAGACCGATGACCGACGACTATGCCGAGGTCGTCCGCCGCTCCCGGGTGACTGTCGCTGAGCGCGGGGGCGAGATCGTCGGGCTGATCGTCCTGGGAGTGGATGACGAAGGCTTCTTCATCGACAACGTCGCCGTCGACCCCTCCCACCAGGGGAGAGGGGTCGGCAGAGCGCTCCTCGAACACGCCGAGCTCGCCGCAAGCAGCGCCGGGTTTGACTCGATCTACCTCTACACCCACGAGCGGATGACCGAGAACATGGCGCTCTATTCACGGACGGGCTACGTCGAGTACGCCCGGCGTCCGCACGGAGATGCCCGCCTTGTGTATCTGCGCAAGCAGCTCAATCGAGAGTGAGTCGGCCCCGGCCCCGGACGGAGAGCACCGGTGGTACTCGGCCGCCCGGAGCCGACCGGCCGCTAGCAGCTGCCCGTGAAGCTGGGCGTCAGCGTATGGGGGTTTGGACCCTGGACGAAGACGCCGAGGTGTACGCCGAAGTGGAACGTCTCGAACGCGGACTGCGGTGCGTTCGCGGTCAGACCGCGGGCGATCGCGTGAGTATTGCCGCTCGCGTTCGTGAGACAGTGCAGATGCCTTGGGACCTGGCCCTGTGCGGGAGCCACCAAGACGAGGGCGCCGGCGATGACGCCCGCGAGTGCAGCTAGGCGCATGTCTCCTCCCCTCCTCGGGATCCGCTGGAAAGCCGCGGATCTGTGGATATGGCGACGCTACGCGCGGTTCGGGCCGCCGTCAAGCATGGGCGCGTCACGGCGCGCAGATTGACGTTCCGCGCCTGCCTTGGGAACATCCGCGCGCACGGCGTCCAGTCGAAAGGCTCGCTGTGCACCCTGCCATCACCCGGTCCCTGGGGACTGCTGCGCTCCCCGTCGTCCTAACGCTCCTGCTCGGAGTCAATCCGGCTGCCGCCGCGACCCCACACATGGATCGCGTCGAAGCGGCCATGCGCAAGATCGCGCCGAACCTCGAGGGCATTGCCTATCAGCGCACCCACGACAACAGGTTCGTCGGCTACAACGGACGCCCGGACTCCTGGCTGCTGCAGACGCCGGACTGCTGGGGCCAACCGGCCTGCCGCAACCCCATCGGCATCCGCCGCTTCCTCAGAACGCTGCAGGCGGACCTGGCCCGGGCGCGCAGGCAGGTCGACATTACCGGCATGATCCCGTTCCCCTTCGGCAAGATGCGCCAGGCGATCGTTCGCGGCTTGCGGCTGGGCTACAGAGCGGGCAACCGCCCGACGGTCAGAGTGCTCGGCGGCTGCGATCCACCCTGCGCGATGGCTCCGGGCTCTCCGTCCGTGCAGAATTACGCCGACCAGCTGTCCGCTGACATCGGAGGCAACCCGAGGATCGTGGTGGTGTCCCACCGCCATGCACCGGTGGGGACCCCTGCGAACCTACCGGCGCTGAGCTGGAACCACTCGAAGACCATCGCCGTCGACGGTCGGGTCGCGCTGGTCGGCGGGCACAACCTTTGGAGCGCCGACTACATCCAGGGCTATCCCGAGAAGCCGTTGATCAACCCGGTCCACGACGTGACGATTCGCCTCGAGGGACCCGCGGCGATTGCAGTGCACAAATGGGCGAACGCCCTCTGGGGCCGGGCGTGCGCCGCCGCTCGTACGACCGCGCCCGGAGCGGCGAACGGCGCCAACGTCGGTTATGCGCCCCGGACGCCGCGCGCTTGCCCTGCCACCATCCGGCCCCCGCGACCGCGCGGGACAGGTCGGGTCGACGTCCTCGGATTCGGCCGTCTCGCCCTGCTCGGCGTGAGCGCTCCGAACGGGCCCGCGATCGGCCGAGGCGGTCCCGACAACCCGGCCCCGTGCCCCACCGGCCTCCCCTACTACGCCCCCGGCCAGGAAAGCCCGGACTGGACCAACCATCCCCTCGCGACCAGCCAATGGGATCCGCGGAACCCAGCGGAAACCGGGCTGCGCGCGCTGATCGCCTCGGCCCGCTCGTCGGTGTTCATTGCGCAGCAGGACCTGCACGGCATCTGCCAACCACCTAGTCTCGGCGTGGCACCCAGGTTCGACCGGCGTCTGCTGGACACCATCGCCGGCCGGCTGCTCGCCGGCGTCGAGGTTCGGATCGTGATCTCGACGCCGGGCGCCGCCGTGAGTGCAGAGGAGTCGTACTCCAACACGACGTCGCTGAGCCAGACGGCCGATGCGGTCCTCGTTCGCACACGCGTCGTGGCCGGCGATGCGGCGCGCGCCCGGCGGGCCTTCTCACGCCACTTCCGGCTGGCGGCGATCAGGTTCAGCAGGTCCCGGGTCTGGCCGAACGCACCCGCGCAGTTCAACAAGATCGCGAACCACAGCAAGCTGGGCATGGTCGACAACTGCGCCGTCTGGGTCGGGTCGCACAACCTCTACCCGTTCTGGCTCTCGGAGTACAGCTTCCTGGTCGAGAACCGGCGGGTGGCGCAGACGTTCAAGCGTCGCTACGCCGACCGCCTCTGGCGCTGGTCGTCGGGGCGCGGGGCGCTACCGGGTCGTGCCTGCGAGCGCTGAACAGCGCCGCCTCGCCACGCACTCTCAGTCGTAGTAACCCGCGACCGGAGTCCGAGCCTCGTCGTGGAGACCGGGACCGTCGTAGATGGCCTCGCTGGCGTCGGGCGCGACCGCGCCGGCGGGCTTGAGCGCGCTCAGCTGTTCGCTCGACAGAGCGAACACGACACGCCCCAAGCCGGCACGCGCAATGACGTTCGAGCACATCGCGCATGGCTGGCAGCTCGTATAGAGCGTTGTGCCGCGAGCGGCTTCGGCGTCCAGCTCACGTGCCGCCCAGCGGGCGAGCTTGAGCTCGGGGTGGGCGGTCACGTCGCGGTCGGATAGGACCGTGTTGCGATCCTCCCTCAGCACGGCGCCATCCGGTCCGACGAGCAGCGAGCCGAATGGCTGCTCTCCGAGGTCGCGAGCATGTTGGGCGAGCGCGATCGCGCGACGCAGATGGCTCTCGTCGGTCTCGTTCACGTCTAGATACCTCCTCGCCCTCGGCGGCGCCTCTAGGCTGGCCTGCATGGCCCGGTTCAGCCACATCAACCTGCTCGACCTCGAGGACACCGTCGCAGGCCGGGTCGATGGCATCGAGGGCCGCTTCGGGCGCAAGCAGCTCGCGTCGCGCGACCTCGGCGTGAGCCTGTGGCGCTACGCGCCGGGCTTCAAGGCGGCCAGCGGTCACCGCCACCGTGTGCAGGAGGAGGCTTACGTGGTCGTCGCCGGATCGGGCCGAATCCTGCTCGACAACGAGGTCCGTGAGCTGCGCCAGTGGGACGTGGTCCGCGTCGCCCCCGAGGTGGTGCGGGCATTCTCGGCTGGGCCCGAGGGGCTCGAGATCGTGGCCGTCGGCGGCCCCAAGCCCGAGGGTGGCGATGGCGAGGAGACCGACATCAACTGGCCCGGCCAGGACTGATCCGCGCCTCCCGGGTCAGCGGTGCCGGCTACGAGCACGCGTCGTGCGTCGGTCGGAACGGCGGCGTCGGCGACCAGAGTTGTCAGTCTTCCTCAGCCACCAGCCGGGCGAGCGAGACTCCCAGGCCGCCCTTCGTCGGGTGACCTAGACGGCGACACCGGGCCGAACACACGGTTCAGCGTCTTGTCCGACGGGGGGCTGCCGTGGCAGCCGCCGCCGCGGGGCTGCGAGAGCACGAGCGGCGGCGAGATAGGCGAACACGAGCTCAGCCCGGCGTCCGGGGAGCCCGCGCGGTCCGGCTGCGTGGTCTTCACGATCTAGGAAAGTCGCCCTAGGAGCGCGATCCTGGCCGCTCGCACGTCCCAACTAACGCATCGGAGGCGGCTACGGCACTGCGGTTGGGCCAATACGGCATTCCTGCCGTAGCTCGCCGCCCGCGCCGCGCATAGGTTCGCCGTGCAACCGACGAGCGCCCCGCGAGGGCACGACACAAGGAGAAGGGAATGGACCTCTACGTCATCCGCCGTCGCAGCAACTGGGACGGCTCCTCCGACCTCGAGGCGACCGCGGCGAAGTCGAGCGCCGAGGGCGAGAAGATGAGCGACGAGGTGCGCTGGATCCGCAGCTACGTCGTCGAGGAGGTTGACGGCAAGCTGGGGACCGTCTGCATCTACCAGGGCGTCAGCAAGGAGGCGATCCGCCGCCACGCTGCGAACACCGGCATGTCAGCCGACGAGATCAGCAAGGTCGGCGACACCGTGGTCGTGCGCGACGATCCGGTCGCCGGCGCGGCCAGCGCGTAATCGGAGGATGCGAGACGGGCGCCGCCGGGCGACAATGGCTGGCGGCGCCCGCCACGGACCATCGAAAGCTCGTTGGAGTCGACCACCCAAAGCCGCCAAATGGCCGATCGCGATCTGATCGGGCGTGATGAGGAGCGCGCCCGGCTCGCGGACCGGCTCGATAGGGCGATCGCCGGCGAGGGAGCACTCGTTCTCGTCGCGGGCGAGGCCGGGGTTGGGAAAACGCGTCTGATGGATGCCCTCGCGTCCTCGGCGCCGGCGGCCGTCCTGCGCGGGAGCGCGAGCCGCGACGCGACGCCGGCGTACGGCCCGGTCGTCGCCGCTCTGCGCTCCTACCTGCGCGCGAATCCGGCTGGCCTTGACGACTGCGGGCCGCTCGGCGAGCACCTACGTGTATTGCTGCCCGAGCTGGGGCCGGCGCCCGACGTCGTCGACACCGCCACGGTGCACGAGGCGGTGCGATGCGCGCTGGTTACCGCGGCCCGCGATCGCGGGGCGCTTCTCTTGCTCGACGACCTGCAGTGGTCGGACGCCGCGACCCTCGAGCTGCTCTCCAACCTGGCTGGGTCGGTGTCGCACATTTCGCTGCTGATCGTCGGTGCCTACCGCTCGGACGAGCTGCCGCGCGAACACCCGCTGCGCCGGACCCGCACCGAGCTGCGCCGCCGGCGTGTCCTGGACGAGATCTCACTCGCGCCGCTCGACGAGGCCGGAACAGCGGAGCTGCTCGAGCGCGAGCTCGGCAGCGCACCGTCGCGGCCACTGGTACGCACAGTGCACGACCGCGCGGAGGGGTTGCCGTTCTTCGTCGAGGAGCTCGCCGGTGCCCTTTCGAAGGAGGCGAGGCTGCAGCAGGGGGCCGCCGGGCTGGAGCTCGCCGAAGGCAGTGAAGTCGCTGTGCCCGAGACCGTCCGGGACGCCGTGCTGCTGCGCTTCGGCGACCTCAGCGCCGAGGGTCGGTCCGCCGCCGAGGCGGCGGCGGTCGCCGGCGAGCGCTTCGAGCTCGAGTCCCTGCTCGAGCTCACCAGCGAGGACGGCATCGGCGAACTGCTCGAGGCGGGCCTGATCGCCGAGTGCGGCGAGGGGCGGGCGGCGTTCCACCACGCCCTCGTCCGCGAGGCTCTGTACCGAGACGTCCCCTGGCTGCGCCGCCGCGCGCTGCATCGGGAGCTCGGCGAGCGCCTCGAGGCGCGTGGCGCCGCGGCGGTTGAGATTGCGCCCCACTGGCTCGGCGCCCACGACGAGCAGCGGGCACGCGCTCAGCTGCTACGCGCGGCCACCGAGTTCGCATCGGTCCACGCCTACCGCGATGCGGCGGTGATGGTCCGCCAGGCGCTCGAGTCCTGGCCGGACGGCGAGGAGGTCGACAGGCGGCTGGAGGTGCTCGAGCGCCACGCTGCCTGGTCCGAGCTTGCCGGTGAGCTCGGCGACGCCGGGCGCGCCTGGCGTGAGGTCTCGTCGCTTCACCGCGCCGCCGGCGACGGAGCGGCGCTCGCCGCCGCCGAGCGTCGACTGGGCCGAGTCTGCGCGCTCCAGGGCGACCGCGCGGGCGCGATCGAGGCGCTAAGCGCGGCGGCCGAGGCGTTCGCGGCGAGCGGCGATCTGGCCGCGGCCGCCAGCGACCGCTTGGCGGCATCCGATTTCCTCCAGTTCGCCGGGCGTCATAGCGCCTCGCTCGAGCTCAGTCGTCTGGCCGGGGAGGAGGCGCGAGCCGCCAAGCGGATCGACCTGCAGTCCCGGGCACTGACGGCGCATGGCGTGGTGATGGCGAAGCGCGGCGAGTTCGAGCCCGGGATGGAGCTCGTCAAGCAGGGCCTGTCGCTGGCGCTCGAGCACAACCTGACCGCCGAGGCCGTAGACGCGTACCAGCGCCTCGGCACCACTTTCGAGACCGCCGGCGACTACGCGAACGCACGCGAGGCCCTCTCCAGCGCACTCGAGCTCTGCCGGATCACCGACACCCACGAGCCGGAGGCCGGCTGCGTCGCCTGCATGGCCTACGTGCTACGCGAGCTCGGCGACTGGCCGCGGACGATCGAGCTCTCGCGCGAGCTGGTAGCTGTCAACGAGGGAAACGGTGTGCGGGCGATCGCCGACGGTGCGCTCGGCTACATCCACGCGCTTCGCGGAGAGCTCGGCCCGGCGCGGAGACATCTGACCGTGGGCTTGGAGACGGCGCGCCGCCTGGACATCCTCTCGATGCAGGTCGACTGTGCTTCGTCACTGGCGCTGGTCGCCGACTTCGACAGCGACCTTGGCGAGGCGGTCGAGCGCTGCCGCTTCGTGCTCGCCCGCTGGGAGCAGAGCGAGGACCATCACTATGCGGTCTGGGGCCTGCGGCTGGCGGCGTCCCTATTTGCCCGCGCGGGGCACACCAAGGATGCGCACGCATGCGCGGGCGCGCTCACCCGGATCGCCACGAGCTCCGGCCACGGCGATGCGCTGGCGGCGCTGGCCCACGCGCTTGGCGAGATCGCGCTCGCTGACGGGGAGCCGGAACTCGCCGCCGAGCAACTCGGACGCGCCACCGAGCTGCACCGCTCGCTGCGGATCCCCGCCGAGCGCGCCCAGATCCTGCACCGAGCCGGAGTCGCCCTCGCGGCCGCCGGAGAGCGCGAGCTCGCGGTCGAGCGCCAGGCCGAGGCGTACCGGCTCGCGCGACAGCTCGGCGCACGCCCGCTCGCGGGTCGTGCCGCGAGCGCAACCGAGGAGCTCGGCGAATCGGTCGAGCAGCGGCTTGGCCGCGCGGCCGGTGATGGGGATGTCGCCTCGCTCACTCGCCGCGAGACCGAAGTGGTGCGACTCGTCGCCGAGGGAATGACGAACCGCGAGATCGCGGCGGAGCTCTTCCTCAGCCCGCGCACGGTCGACATGCACGTCCGCAACATTCTCGCGAAGCTCGACTGCCGTTCGCGGGTCGAGGCAAGCATCAAGGCCGGCGAAATCGGCCTGCTGCCGTGAGCAGCGATGGAATGGCGAGAGCCAGAATCGGACGGAATGGCTCCGGCGTGAGCCGTCTCCGTCGCGGTTAGTCGTCGCGCTCGTAGGCCTGCGATTGCTCGGCGCGACCGGAGAGCACCATTGGGTGTCGCGGCGGCTCAGTCAGGAGCGTCTGGCGGTCGAGCTCGAGCTCGGGACCTACGTGGATGAGTTCGCCCACGCCAACGTCCTGCCAGTCCGGATCGGCGTCCATCCGCTCGCTGGCGATGACCACCATCGGGTCGTTGCCGCGCGGGTTGGCCTGCATGCTGAGCGTGCCGTGCGCGTCCCGCTCGATGAGCGCCCGGTTCTCGCCCCCGGCGTGTTCGAGAACCAGCAGCGGGTTGTGCTCGGGATAGCGGAACGCCCACAGATGCCCGACCTCGCCGAGGACGAAGTTGATGCTGTAGAGCTCGTAGCCCGCGGCGAGCTCGCGGACTGCCGCGGTGATGCCGGCGCGCACGTCGCCGCCGGCCTGGCGGATGCACAGCGTGATCAGCGCGAAGACGCGTTCGGAGTCGGTCTCGCCACTCACCATTGCCAGGTGCTTGTCGAGCCGCTGCTCGAGCCGCTCGAGATCGCCAACGACCCCGTTGTGCGCGAACACCCGCCCGTCCTGCATGAACGGGTGCGTGTTCGGCAGCGAGACGCCACCCGTGTCGGCGTAGCGAAGGTGCACGAGGAACTGGCACGCCTCCGCGTGGCGGGCGACCGCGTGGTAGATGCGATCGCCAGCTGCCTGGACCGGGTTGCGGATCAGCATCAGCGCAGCCTCGGCGCTCAGCGCCGCGATCCCGAAGCCGTCGGCATTGACCTCACTCTGCGCCGCGAGCGACGTCGGCGCCTCCAGCAGCCAGAAGTCGGCCTCGACGTCGTGACGCCCGGCATGGAGTGCGAACAGACGACACATGCGGCACGCAACGGTACGCGCCCAAAGCGCGGCCGCGCGGTCACGACCCGCGGTTGGAGCGGTCCTTTCCATCTAGCCATGGTGCGCGCCGTATGCGAACGGTTTTCGACGGGAGGAACTGCTAACTGCCAGGAGACCGACCACGAAAGCGATAATCGCGTCGACTTACCAATTCGGGCCCGCTTGGCCGAGGTCAGCGTTTGAACTCGGAAGGCGGCCAGTCTTCGGGACGCATCGAGCCGACCATACGGAAGCTCGGCTTGCGGTCGACGTTCCGCCACGCCGGCCGCGAGTCCGCCCCGAACAGCGGGCCACCGATCGCTACGAACAACAGCACCCCGCCGAGGATGAGAGCCATGGTCCCATCCATGTCCGAATCGCGCGGCGAATTGTGAAGGCTGGGCCGCTCCGGGAAGGTTGTGCCAGGGAGCCCGGGCTCGGCTGCGGCCGGGGCGGCGCCGACAGCGAGGGCGGCGACTGCAAGAGCGGCGCTGATGTGCTTCATGGCGGCTCCTTCAGTTCGGCTGCTGGTGCGGCCTTGTCAATTATGCGCCTATCTGAGGGCGATCTCCACGGCGCTCTTCGGCGCGCACGCTCCTCGGAGCGTGTGTACCGGCGCTGCGCGTGCTCGGAATGCGGCTGTGCGTTGAGCGGGCAGAGTCGCTCGACGCTCGGCTGCTCCGGAGGCGTCTACGAAGCCGGTCTAGGCGGCAGCGGATGTGCCCACCTCGGCGTACGGACGCACCTGCGTCAGTAGCGCGGCGGCGATGCCCCGAGGGAGCTCAAGTTCGACGCGGCGCCCACGCCCGGATTGGCCAGCACCAGAACCGGCGCTCGCTACTGCCTCCGGTGCATGTCAGCGCCTCTTCCGCAGGCGATGCGCTTGCTTGGGACGACCAGGAGCAGCGCAGGCTGGGAGTGCTGCCGTTCGACGATTGCGAGGTACGGTTTCGCCCGCCCGCGGCCCAGAATCAGGGAGTAGACCGTGAGCGTTCGCCTGCACCCGATCAATCCAGGTGAGATCCAGCTACGGGTCATGGACCCGCGGCCGCCGCGGGGCGGGCCGGCGAAGCTGCCGCGCACGCTGCTGCGGTCGTTGTTTCGTCGCGCCGGGTGGTATCCCGTCCCGATCTTCCTCGTCGAACATCCGAGCGAAGGCCCGTTTCTGATCGACGTGGGCTACCACCCATCGATCGAGTCCGTGCTGCTGCGCCTACGCGACCGTTACGCCCTGATCTGCGGCGACGCCGCGATGTCGCTGCTCGAGCTGCGGGAGCCAGTGATCGACGGCATCGTCATCGATCAAGACAGCTACGTCCGGTCGGGAGAGGAGATGCGGGAATTCATGCGGGCGCATCCCGACACGCTGGCGATCCCGAGTCACGACGCTGACCTCTGGTCGCGTCTGGAGCCAAGCTACGAGTAAGAGCCCCGCGCTACGGGTTGGGGGCACAGGCGCAGCCTGGGAGTGCTGGGCTTCGACGGTTGCGGGAGCGGCGCGGGGGCCGATCGCGTGTCCGCGGACACGCCAGTCTCGTCCAGGGCACAAGCGAGCTGCATGCCGCTACGGCCGTTCCGTTCCGGCCGTCGGCGGTGCCTCAACGAGCAGGCACCGGAATTGCACGTGGCCGGCACACGATCGGAGGCAGAGGCGATGAAACCACTCACAAGGATCAGGAGGCACCCATGGCCGGGCCGCTGACTTCGGCGCACGCCGTCACGAAGCTCCCAGCGCAGAACCTAGACAGGGCGCGGCGGTTCTACCGCGACCGGCTCGGCCTTGAGCCAGTCGAGGAGCGTGAGGGCGGACTCCGCTACGTGTGCGGGGCGACCGAGTTCCATCTGTTCCTCTCGTCCGGGGCCGCCTCGGGCACGTCATCGCAGATGGGCTTCGAGGTGACGGACATCGACCGGGTCGTCGCGGACCTGCGCTCGCGCGGACTGGAGTTCGAGCGCTTCGAGATCCCTGACTTCGAGATCCCCGGCTTCGAGATCGAAGACGACATCCTGGTCGCCCCCGACAACTACCCGAGCAAGGGTAGTGGCGAACGCGGGGTGTTCTTCCGCGACAGCGAAGGCAACCTGCTCGGCATCGGGCAGGCGACGCGCTGACCTGCCGTGTGAGACGGCCGTCGCGTCCCACGGGCGGCGATCGCTCGGTCGGCGCCCTCGGCCTCCTTTAATGCCTCCTCCGCCCGCAGCTCGACGATCGCGTTGACCGAATGGTCGATCGCATCGATCCGGCGCAGCAGGAGCTCGACGAGTTCGCGTGAAACGCGCCGGCGGTTTGTCAACGGACGATGCTGACCACGATCAGCAGTGTCCCGACAGGGATGTCGACCACGGCACAGAGCTCCGACCACGACCGGACGACGACCCGGTCCTTGGCGAAGTGGTAGGCGTCCCAGACGCCGTGGGTGAGCCATCCCACGCCGGCCAGGATCCCTGCGAGCCGGGCGTCGGCAGCAACCGCCGCGATCGTCAGCCCGCCGAAGAAGACCATGCCCAGCGTTTGGATGGTGAACCACGGTCTGTCACTCGACCGTCCCCGCGCGAGGATCCAGAGCCACAGCAGGCCGAGGACTGCCGTCATCGCGACGCCCGCGTTGACGTCGAGGAGGTCTCCCACCAGGGCCGCGACCACGACCAGGACCGCGAATGCCAGCCACGCCGTCACCGGGGCTCCGATCGCGTATGCGGCGAGATAGATGCCCATCATGGTTGCAACGCCGGGTGCGAACTCGTCGGCGATCTCGTCGACGTCCAGCCCGAGGATGACCGCAGCGGCGCCGGCGGCAAGGATGAGCCCGACGGCGGTGGGCCAGCGCTCAGGCAGCCTGGAGCTGGTGGTCACTGTCGCCATTTGGCTTGAACCTGACAGGCAGCGCGCGCGGCCTCAAGGAAACCGGTCGGACGTGTCCGATTTCCTGGGAAACGTGTCCTCTTTTGCCGCCGCCGACTGGGTTGCTCTGAACAGCGAAGGCGTGATTTGGTAGCTGGCGACGAAGGCCTGGCGCAGGGTCTCCGCCGAGGAGAAACCGCAGGCCTGTGCGATCTGTGGCAGTGGGAGAGCGGTCGCGGCGAGCATCCGCGCTGCGAGTTCGAGCCGGACGCGGCGCACCAGCTGGCCCGGTGGCTCTCCGAGCTGTTCGCGGAACAAGCGCGTGAGGTGACGCACGCTTACGCCCGCGGTGGCCGCGAGGACTGCGGTACGGAGGTCGCCGCCGGGGTTCGCCACGACGTGGTCGAGCACGCTGCGCACCAGGCGATCCTGCGGCCGCGGCGCGGTGGTGAAGACACTCATCTGCGCCTGGTTGCCCGGTCGTTTGAGGTAGGTGACCATGCCGAGGGCAACTCGTCGTGCCAGTTCGGGGCCGTGGTCCTCCTCGATGAACGCGAGGGTCAAGTCCAGGGCGGCTGTCACGCCGGCCGAGGTCGCGACCTTGCCGTCGAGGATGTAGATCGGGGTGGCATCGACCCGGATCCGCGGGAAGCGTTGGGCCAGGGCGCGGGCATACTCCCAATGGGTCGTTACCGGCCGGCCGTCGAGCAGACCGGCCGCGGCCAACACCGTCGCTCCCGTGCACACCGACGCGACACGTCGTGCGCCCGTCGCGAACCGGCGCACGTAGTCGACCAGGCGCGAATCGTCGGCGGCCCCCTCATGTCCCAGTCCCCCACAGACGACCAGAGTGTCCAGATCGTCCACGGGATCCTCGAGCCGGCCTTGAGCGCGAAGCTCGAGGCCCGAGTCACAGCGGACGCTGCGGCCACCGAGGGAGACAAGCCGTAGCCGATACGGTGGACGAGCACCCGCCCGGTTTGCGGCGTCGAGACCGGTGGTGACGCAGGAGATGTCGACCAGTTCCGCCCCGTCGTAGGCCACGACCACGACCCGACGCTCCGTGCCCGACACTTCCCGTCGGCGCCGGGCGCCGTGGCTCTTCACTTTCTGTCGGACGAGACCCACGAATGGGCTTATACCCCGAGGGGGTATTTTCCTCTGTGGTAGAGCGCACAGAGCCGGTCCGCTCGCGCCCTAGTTGGTCGCACTGCCGGTGTCTGGAACAGAACGGGCCGGCATCAACGCTTCGTAGCCCTCGCCCCAGGGTAAGTCCAACGCGGAACGTCGTCCGGCGGCCGGTGCCGCCGAGGGGGGAGCTCGAGAGTTATGCGCCGCGCGTTGCTGCTTGTCTGGCTGGCAGGCGTCCTGCTGGCGGTCGATACTCCGGCGGCGGGCGCCGATCCGGCCGCGGAGCGCGGCGCAGCCATGGGCGACGGCCCGCAGTTGGACGTGGAGCTCGTCGCCGACGGGCTCGTTGCCCCGCTGGGCCTCACTTTCGCGCCCGATGGCAGGGGTCGCCGCTTCATCGTCGACCAGACCGGGCTGGTGCTCATCCTCACACCTGATGGACGCGTGCTCCGCAGACCCTTCCTGGACATCGCCGACCGGGTTGTCATTCAGTCTGCATTCGATGAGCGAGGACTGCTCGACCTCGCATTTCATCCTGAGTTCGCGAGCAACGGGAAGCTGTACGTTCAATACAGCGCCCAGCGAGCGGGAGAGAACATCTGCGTGGGTGAGGACGGCCTCGTTCCGGAGGAACCCGATGCTTGCCCGCTCCAGTACACCCGCCGGGTGTCCGAGTTCGAGGTGTCGTCGACAGATCCCGATTGGGTCGACCCCGCCAGCGAACGGGTGGTCTTCGAGACGCAATGGCCCGGCCGAAAGCACAACGGTGGCGGACTTGCCTTCGGTCCGGACGGGATGCTCTACATCGGCCTCGGTGACGCCGGTTTTGTTCACGGCCCAAGTGGGGCGGATGATCCGTTCAACGTCGACCCCGATCTGCTCTTCGGGGACCTCCTGGCGCAGGACCTCACCTCGCTGTACGGGAAGGTCCTGAGGATCGACGTCGATGGCGGCGACCCATACGGGATCCCGCCCGACAACCCCTTCGTGGGGGCGGACGGCATTCCGGACGAGATCTTCGCCTGGGGGTTCCGCAACCCGTTCCGGATCTCGTTCGATCGCGCAGGCGATCGCGCGATGTATGTGAGCGCCCCGGCCGACACCCTCTTCGAGGCGACATACAGGGTCACGGGGCCTGGCAACTTTGGCTGGGCGAGCAAGGAGGGGACCCATTGCTTCGACCGCACGAGCGCGTTCGCGCCGCCGGAGACCTGCGCGAGCGTCGGCCCGCTCGGCGAGCCGATACACGACCCGATCATCGAGTACTTGAACTTTGCAGTAGAGGATCCCCGATCGCAGTTTCCCGGCCGCGGATTCGGCCGAGCGTCGCTCGGCGGCCACATCTACCGCGGGGAGGCAATCAAGTGGCTGCGCGGCCGCTTCGTGCAGGGGGACTTCGGCCTGAATCTGCTCGATGGACAGATACTCGTGGCCAATCCGATGCCCGCCGGGCATTTGTGGAAGCTCCGCCGCGCCTTCGTGTTTGATCCCTCGGACCCGGTCAAGTCGGGATTCATGAAGAGCATCGGCCAGGATGCTGCCGGCGAGCTCTACGCCATCACCGGAAACTTCACGCCAACGGGGCTCGAGGGCAGGATCTGGAAGATCATCGACGCCTCCGACTGAGGGGGAGGGGCTTCTTGGCGACCCGAGCCCCGGTCATGAGGCTGGGAGGTAGGTGAGGAGGACCACTCCTGAGTCGAACCGCTTCACGTCGTCGAGCTTCATCCGGACGGTTCCCCTGTCGCCTAGCACGTGGACGTTACCCTGGCCCCAGACGAGCGGGTTCAAGTAGACCTCGTACTCGTCGATCAGGCCCTTCTCGGCTAGGGCGTAGGCGAACTCGCCGCTCCCGTGCATGAACAGGTCACCGTCGACCTCGGCCTTGAGCTTCGGGATCGAGTTCTCGAGGTCCCCCTCGAGCAGGGTCGCGTTCCACTCGAGATCTCCAGACAGGGAGTTGGACCCGACGTACTTCCGCATCGCGTTGACCATGTCGGCCCACTTGCCCGATTGGCTCGGCCAGTATGCCGCCAGCCCCTCGTAGGTCTTGCGGCCGAGCACCAGCCCGGCGGATCTCGCTTGACGCTCGAACGAGTAGTCGCCGTGGTCTGCGTCCGGCTGCACCCATTCGCCGACTGGGTCTATGACGCCGTCGATCGTGGCCTGCGTGCTCGCGATCAGCTTTCCCATCTCGATTCTCCTTTGGTCACGGGAGCTCCGTCTGAGCCCTCTCTACCCATGCGTCGAACGTGGGCCCGCGGATTCGACGCGGTCAGACGCGACCGATGAGCGTCTCACGGCATGCCGCGATCAGCTCGTCCATCGACGCGCCTGTCGTGTCGGGCGGCTGGAGTACGAGCCGGTCGACGCCGGCGTCGGCGTAACGGCGCGCCAACTCGATGTCGATCGGCCCAGGCGGCGAGGGAGTGACGGTAATCTCGAGCCGCGCCCCCAGCTCCTCGCGCACGGCGGCGACCTGCTCCGGAGTGGTCTCCCAGCCATACCAGCCGCGGGCCGCCCGGGCACGGCGGTAAGCGGCCGGCGAAGCGCCGCCGATCACTATCGGGGGATGTGGCTGCTGAGTCGGCGTCGGCCGCTGGAGCACGTTTGAGAACGCGACGAAGCGCCCCTCGAAGTCCGGCATCGCCTCGGCCCAGAGCGCGCGCATCGCGGCGATGTACTCATCAGTGCGCGTGCCGCGCTCGGCGAGCGTCGCACCGAGCGCGTTCAGCTCAGCTTCCAGGTAGCCCACGCCCAGACCGACGATCAGCCGACCGCCGGAGAGCACGTCGATCGACGTCAGCTGCTTGGCGAGCAGCACCGGCTGGCGCTGCGGCAGGATGATCACTCCGGTCGCGAGCCGCACGCGCTCCGTCACGGCGGCGAGGTGCGCCAGGGTCACTATTACTTCGAGTCGGGGGTCGTACGCGTCGTCCGGCGCGTCCGGCGGGAGCGCGATGTGATCCCCGATCCAGATCGACTCGAACCCGGCGTCCTCCGCAATGCGCGCGCGCCTAGCGAGCGCCTTCGGAGCGGTGTTCTCCCCCTTATGCAGTCCGTACAGCCCGAAGTTCACGCTGGTGAGGCTACGGAACGATCAGATCAGGCCAACTACGCGAGGCGCCACGCCGCGACGGGGCGATCGAGTCCGGGGCCGCAGCAGTGACGGGAGTGTGAGCCACGCATGCGGTCGCGGATGGGTGTCCAAGACCGGCGCGGCCGTGACATCCTGCGCGTCGTGAAAGCCCTCGACAGCGTCCGCCTGCGGCTCGATCGGGTCCGTGGGGCCGTCGGCGAGATCGATCCGGCCTTCCTCGACACGCCTGCGCTGGTGTGCGCGCCGCTCGGCGAAGCGCTCGGGTGCTCGGTGACGCTCAAGATCGAAACGCTGAACCCGGTTCGGTGCTTCAAGGGGCGCGGCACCGAGACGGTGACCGCGGTCGCCCGCAAGCAGGGCGCGTCGCGGGTCGTCTGTGCGAGCGCCGGCAACCTCGGGCAGGCGCTGGCCCACAGTGGCTCGCGTCGGGGCCTGGAGGTGACGGTCGTTGCTGCGCGAACCGCCAACCCGCTCAAGCTGCGTCAGATCGCCGGCTTCGGCGCCACGGTGCGGCTCGATGGCGAGGACATCGAGGACGCGCGGGTCGTCGCGCGTGAGATGGCGGACGCCGATGGCGCCTACCTGGTCGAGGACAGCTTGGATCTGGCCACCTGCGAGGGTGCGGCCACCATCGGGCTCGAGCTCGTCCGCGACGATCCGAATCTCGACGTCGTCCTCGTGGCCCTCGGCGGCGGAGCGATGGCGAGCGGCGTCGGCTACACGATGCGCGCGCTCGGCGGGGACGTGGAGGTGATCGGAATCCAGCCGCTCGGTGCGCCCGCGATGGCGCTCTCGTGGCGGCAGGGAACGGTGGTCGAGACCGACCGCATCGAGACGATCGCCGATGGCGTCGCCGGCCGCTGTCCGATTCCCGAGGTACTGGATGACCTGTTCGTTGTGCTCGACGACGTGGTGCTCGTGCGCGAGGAATCGATCAAGGAGGGCATGCGGGCGCTCTATGAGCATGCGGGAGTCGTCGTCGAGCCGTCCGCCGCGCTCGGGATCGCCGCCATCCTCGAGGACCCGGAGCGGTTCGCCGGGCGGCGCGTGACCACGATCGTGTGCGGAAGCAACGTGTCGCCGGCCGACTTCGCGCGCTGGGTTCTGGAACCGGCCAGGCGCCCGTAACGCCACGCACCCGCCCGGGACATAGGGCCCATGGAGGAACCCAGCTTCAGCGGTCTCCTGATCGTCGTCGCCGTCGCGTTCGGCGCGCCGTTCCTGCTCGGGCTGTTCCCCCGCGTGCGGCTGCCCTCGGTGGTGTTCGAGATCGTCGCCGGGATCGTCATCGGTCCGTCGGTGCTGGGCTGGGTCGAGGTGGACGACACGATCTCGGTGCTGGCGTTGGTCGGGCTCGCCATGCTGCTCTTTCTCGCTGGGCTCGAGATCGACTTCGGGCGCCTGCGCGGTCGCCTGCTGCGGCTGGCGCTGGCCGGCTGGGTGATCTCGTTCGCGATCGCGTTCGCCGTCTCGTTGCTGCTGAACGCCGTCGACCTCGTCGAGACGCCGCTGCTGGTGGCGATCATCCTGTGCGCCACGTCGCTGGGCGTGATCATCCCCGTGCTCAAGGACGTCGGCGAGCTCGAGTCGAGGTTCGGCCAGCTGATCCTCGCGGCCGCGTCTATCGCCGACTTCGGCGCGGTGATCCTGCTGTCGTTCTTCTTCTCGGGAGAGGGAGGGCCCGGCTCCACCGCGATTCTCCTGGCGGCCTTCGTCGGCCTGCTGGCCGTCACGTTCTTTGTCGTGAAAGGCGCCGAGCGCTCGCGCCGGGTCAGCGACGACCTGCTGCGGCTTCAGGACTCGAGCGCTCAGATCCGCGTGCGCGCGGCGATGCTGCTGATGATCGCCTTCGTAGCGCTCGCGGAGGCACTCGGTCTCGAGGTCATCCTCGGGTCGTTCGCGGCGGGCGCGCTGCTGGCCCTGCTCGATCAGGACCGCCGCATGACGCACGAGAACTTCCGGGTCAAGCTCGAGGCGATCGGCTTCGGGCTGTTCATCCCGGTCTTCTTCGTCACCTCGGGCGTGCGCTTCGACCTCTCGGCGCTGGTCGACACACCCTCGAACCTCGCGATGGTTCCGATCTTCCTCGCCGCGCTGTTCGCTGTTCGGGGCTTGCCCGCGATCACTTATCGCGGCTTCGTCGGGCGGCGTCGGGCCACGATCGCCGGCGTGCTGCAGGCGACATCGCTGCCGTTCATCGTCGCCGCGACCGCGATCGGCCAGGAGCTGGGGCTGATGGACGCGGCGGAGGCCTCGGCGCTGATCGCGGCGGGCCTGCTGTCCGTGCTGATCTTCCCGATCACCGGCCTGAGCCTGCTGAAGCGCGCGATGGAGGAGGAGCTGGACGCGAAGCGGCGGCCGAGGCCCTGCGCGACGCGCGCGTAGTCGTGGAGGGCTGTCCGCGCCCCGGCATCCTCGCCGACATGCTCGAGCGAACCGAGCGCCGGCTGCGGGTCGGGCGCCGCGCATCGGGCAACCGGGGTGCGGACGAGCTGACCGACCGCGAGCTCGCCGTGCTGCGGCTGCTGCCCGGCAAGCTGTCGCAGCGCGAGATCGCCGGGACGCTCTACGTTTCGCTCAACACCGTCAAGTCACACGTCAAGAGCATCTACCGCAAGCTCCGGGTCGAGACGCGCGCTGAGGCCGTGAGCCGGGCGCGCGAGCTGGGCGTCATTTGACCTAAATCACCCCCAAAAGGCCCGCAACCGCGGGCCTCTCATGTGGGGGTTGGGGTCTAGCGGGTTACGTCGCTCGGGATCCGCCTCGGGACTGGCCGCTCGGTTCGTCAGGGCACTCGACGCGCGGGTTCCACATCGTAAACAGGCCGGCGGGGTTGTCGCGGTACAGCCAGACGTGCAGGTCGTAGTGGATCGGCATCTGGGGGTTGTGGCCGAGCATCGGCCCGTCGAACGGGAGGTCGAACAACCACGGTCGGTCGGTGTCCGTGGCGAGATCCTGGTCGGCGTCCACCTGGAAGTACTCGATCGCGCCGAGTCGCAGCTCTCCGCGCCGAGTGGGCTGGTATACGAGCACCTCGGGACGCGTGACGTCGAGCCGGCCGTCAGCGACGAGCTCCGGGTTGGCGTAGTGGATGCCCATGGCGCCGTACTTAGGATCGTCCTCGCAGTCGCTCGCCCGCTCGTAGCCGGCAGCCTTGGCCACTTCGACGTCGCGAAACGGGCGGGTGGCCCGGCGCGCCTGACTGAGCAGGTCGCGGGTGCCCGCTGCGATCGAGGCGGGTCCGCCGTACTGGTCACCGGAAGTGGGTGCCGCACCCGTCCCCGGGACGTGCGCCTGGGCGCTGGGCACGATCGTCACGCATGTGGTCGCGGCGAACACGGCGGCGATCGCCGCGACGGCAGCAGGTAAGAGCAGGCGCTTGGCCTGGAACATGTTGGGGTCTCCGTTCTTGCGTCGGGATGAGCGTCGGAAAGGTCCGCTCTCGTTGGGAGATGCGCGAGGCCGCGAGATATTCCATGCTCATCGCTGCTCCTAGGGTGAATCACCCCGGGTGAAATGCCCGCCGGGTGATGACAGCTCACCCGGTCGGCTGGGAGCTTGCGCCCATGGCCTCGCAGCAGTACCGGATCGTCGTCGCAGGCAGGCCTCGAGGTGGACCGTCATGACTGACGGGCAGCGCCTGGTCGAGTCCCTCAAGGCCGGCGACGAGCGCGCCTTCGCTTGGCTGCTTGACGAATACAGCTCCGCGCTGATGCGCGTCGCCATGGCGCACGTGAACAGCCGGACGGTGGCGGAGGAGGTCGTCCAGGAGACGTGGCTGGGCGTGATCAACGGCATCCACCGCTTCGAGGGCCGCTCCTCAGTGAAGACCTGGATCTTCCGGATCCTCACCAACATCGCGAGCACCCGTGGGCCGCGCGAGAAGCGGATGGTGCCCTTCTCGGCGCTGGCGCCGGCGGACGACGCCGACGACTTCGATCAAGATCGCTTCTTCCCGCCCGACCACGCCCGCTACCCCGACCACTGGGCCATCGGGCCCACGGCATGGCAGACGCCCGAGGACGGGCTCCTGGCCGGCGAGACCCGCGAGCTGATCCTGCGTGCGATCGACGAGCTTCCGGAAGCCCAGCGCACGGTCGTGACGCTGCGCGACGTCGAGGGCTGGCTGGCCGAGGAGGTCTGTGACGCGCTCGAGCTGAGCGAGGGCAACCAGCGCGTCCTCCTGCACCGGGGCCGGACGAAGGTCCGCGCCGTGCTCGAGAGCTACTTCGGTGCGGTCGAGGAGACCGTCCCGGCGACGGGCGCTGTAACGCCAGCGGCCTAGCGCTCACTACGCGGAAGGCAACCAAAGCAGGAGGAAAGAGCGATGGCTGAGGCAACGGCGAGCGTGGAGAGGACCAAGGGGCTGCGTGGCCTGAAGGGCAAGAACGTGCTCGTCACGGGCGGCAGCTCTGGGATCGGGCAGGCAATCGCGGTGCGCTTCGCGGAGTACGGCGCGAATGTCGCGATCAACTATCTGCGCCGCCCCGAGGAGGCGCAGGACACCGAGAGCCAGGTGCGCGCCTGTGTCGCGAAGGTCGCGCAGGAAGGCGTGAAGGACGTGCTCGTCCAGGGCGACGTGTCCAAGGAGGACGACGTCGTCGCGATGGTGGCCGCGGCGAGCGACGGCCTCGGCGGGATCGACGTGCTGATCAACAACGCCGGCATCCAGATCTCGCGTCCGAGCGATGAGCTGTCGAGCGCGGACTTCGACAAGGTGCTCGCCGTCAACCTGCGTGGCGCGTTCCTGTGCGCGCGCGAGTCGATCAGGCACTTCCTCGGCGAGGACAAGCCGGGCTCGATCATCAACGTCTCGAGCGTCCACCAGGTCATCCCCAAGCCCGACTACCTCGGCTATTCGACCTCCAAGGGCGGGATGCAGAACCTGACCCGTACACTCGCGCTCGAGTTCGCCGCTCGCGGCATCCGCGTCAACGGCATCGGGCCGGGGGCAACGGTCACGCCGATCAACCGGGCCTGGATCGACGATCCCGAGAAGCGCAAGGCGGTGGAGGAGCACATCCCGATGCGGCGTGCGGGCGATGCGGACGAGATGGCCGGCGTGGCCGCCTTCCTCGCGAGTGACGACGCCGCCTACATCACCGGTCAGACGATCTTCGTCGACGGCGGACTGACGCTCTTCCCGAGCTTCGCGACGCCCTGGTCCTCGGAATGACCGACGAGCTCGGGATGCTCAGGAACGTCGACGAGGCGAAGCGCCTCGAGGCTCTCGCGCTGGTCCGCTCCGGGCGCGTCTACGACCTCGGCCACGTGCTCGACGAGGACATCCCGGTGTTCCCCGGACGCTTCTTCAAGCAGACCCTGGTCACCACCGCACACCACCAGAACGCTCACATGCCGGTGGGCGAGAACGACGTGAACTGGATCACCGAGCAGGTGTCCGCGACCATGCAGCTGGGCACGCACATCGACGCACTCTCGCACCTCCAGATCGGAGGGCGTGGCTACGACGGCGTGCACGTCTCCGAGCTCGCCGGCACCACCGGCGTCGCCAAGCTCGGGGTCGAGACGGTGCCGCAGATCGTGACCTGCGGATGGCTGGTGGACGTGGCCGGCCTCGGGCCGGGGGACGTGATCGGCCTCGACGAGGTTCAGGGCATCGACCCGGCGCCGGGCGACGCCGTGCTGTTTCACACCGGCTGGGGAGCGCACTGGGGCGACCCGCAGACCTACGTGAGCGGCGAGCCCGGCCCCGGCTGCGAGCTCGCCGCCTGGCTGGCCGACCGCGGCGTGGCCCTTACCGGCTGCGACACCTGGAGCTACGGGCCAGTGCCCGCGGAGGACCCCGGCCGTCCGTTTGAGGTCCCCCAGATCCTGAACGTGCACCACGGCGTCTTCATCGTCGAGAACCTCGACCTGTCGGCGCTGGCCGGCGACGGCGTGCGCCAGTTCGCGCTGATCTTGACCCACCCCAAGCTGCGAGGCGCCACGGGCGCCTGGACATCCCCGATCGCACTCGTCTGAGGAGGCTTGCGATGACCGCTTCGCATTACGACGTCATCATCATCGGAAGCGGCGCCGGCGGCGGGACGCTGGCCCACAAGCTCGCACCCAGCGGCAAGCGCATCCTGCTGCTGGAGCGCGGCGGCTACCTGCCGCGCGAGCAGGAGAACTGGGACTCGCAGGAGGTCTTCGGCAAGGAGCGCTACGTCACCAGCGACGAGTGGGTGGACAGGAACGGAGTGCGCTTCCGGCCGCACGCACAGTACTTCGTCGGCGGCAACACGAAGTTCTACGGAGCGATCCTCTTCCGCATGCGCGAGGGGGACTTCCGCGAGGTCCACCACTACGGCGGGATCTCGCCGGCGTGGCCGATCGACTACTCCGAGCTTGAGCCCTACTACGCCGAGGCCGAGCGGCTCTACCTCGTGCACGGCGAGGCCGGTGAAGATCCCACCGAGCCGCCGCGCTCGGGACCGTTCCCCTACCCGGCGGTGTCGCACGAGCCGCGCATCCAGCAGCTGCACGAAGACTTCAAGCGCACGGGGCACCACCCTTTCCACCTGCCCGTGGGCATTGACCTGAACGAGTCGGACCCGGAGGCGGGTCGCTGCGTGCGCTGCGACCGCTTCGACGGCTTCCCGTTCTTGACCGACGGCAAGGCCGACGCCCACGTCCTGTGCGTGCGGCCGGCGCTCGCGCATCCGAACGTCACGCTGGGGACCCACTCGAAGGTGACCCGGCTCGAGACCGACGCGTCGGGCGGCGCGATCACCAGGGTGGTGGTCGATCGCCGCGGCGCGACCGAGACCTACAGCGCGGACATCGTGGTCGTGTCGTGCGGCGCGGCGGAGTCGCCGGCGCTGCTGCTGCGCTCGGCGAACGAGCGCCACCCGGCCGGGCTGGCCAACTCGTCCGACCAGGTCGGCCGCAACTACATGGCCCACATCAACTCGGGGGTGATCGCGATCTCGCAGACGCCCAACGACACCAAGTTCCAGAAGACCCTGGGGGTGAACGACTACTACTGGGGCGCGCCCGACTCGGAGCTGCCGCTCGGCCACATCCAGATGCTCGGCAAGTCGGATCGCAACATCCTGCGCGCGGGCGCGCCGTGGTTCGCGCCCGGCCAGGTGCTCGACTACATGTCGAAGCACGCGATCGACTTCTGGCTCACGACCGAGGACCTGCCGCACCCCGACAACCGCGTGACGGT